>TARA_R110000824_G_scaffold153709_1_pt1 | contig 10304 bp, 18 predicted proteins | sample TARA_R110000824 | Tara Oceans TARA_R110000824 (sample SAMEA4397747) | marine metagenome | biome: Polar Biome; feature: [MES] marine water layer (ENVO:01000295) within the mesopelagic zone...; material: water (ENVO:00002006), including particulate matter (ENVO:01000060) such... | reverse complement strand
ACGGGGGGGTTATGCGTTTAATTGAGAACTGAGATTAAAAGCGATTGTGAGAACTGAGATTAAGCAAGTTAACCCCAGTCCAAAAGTTTTTAAATTTCCAATTTCAAATACACAAACTAATGTATTATAGTTCACTCTTAAGAAGGTGATATTAAGAAACGAAACTAACCCGTTTATAGGCCTAACAATTTTTTGGTTTCGGCATCTAATGAATTTGTAAACTCGCTTACTGCTTGTTTCTTTTGTTCGGGGGTTGATGCTTTGCCTAATGCACGTTTTAACGAATTGGCGGTCTTCATTGACTCGGTCTGTTGTGTTGGCATATATTGAATAATTGACGTTCGTATTTCTTTGGTTGGCTTGTTCACTTTGAAGTGCGCAATTATTCCCTTTACTATTGCCCGTTGACTGCCCTTCTTTAGGGGTATGTCTAAAGCTGTATGTAATTGGATTTTTTCGCTCTCTGTATAGTGAATACAGGCCTTCTTTGAATTGTCTTTGTTCATATGTATTATTGACTCCTTTATGACCTTGACTAACTAAGCACGTTAGGTCAGTCTCTGACGGTCTGGTTTGGCTCTTACAAAGTGCGCTTTGTGGGGTTTGCGCAAGGGGCTTAAATGCTCTGTATTCAATCATTACCAGCTTAAGACAGACGGGGACAGTATATACAGTTGCCCTCACAAAAAAGCCCTATACGGGGGCCTAATATGGGCACTCTAATAAAGGCCTTTTGAGCATATAACGTAATAACGTTTAAGCGTATATAAAACGCTATTTGAGCAAACGCTATATATCAATCTGAGCAGATAAAAAAAAAGGATATGAGCAAAGAAAAAAAAATCATACGAGCGAACCGCATATACCGTATCTGAGCGGACGCATATAAAAAGTTCTGAGCGCACGTGAGAAATCAACTATGAGCGCACGTGAGAAATCGAGTATAAGCGCACGTGAGAAAAGCGCTATACACACAATGAGAAAAAAGGTTGGTTCGAAAGCTTTAAAGCTCATCCAACCCAAACTAAAACCAGTTTAAGTTCAGTGTATGTGAACATTAGAGAACATACTTCTAATATAGAAAAGTGCATATATTAAAAAAGAGATATAAGCATAGCTATCGTTTCTTCTTTGTTTAAACTAAGATAATAATATATGTATATAATATATATACTATGTATAAGCGTAAAAGAGACTTAGTTAAGCTAGTAGTATATTTTATATAATATCTAGATGCTGAATTATTCTATGTGCACTTGGGACGAAACAACCGTATGTTCAAATACAGTAGTGGAAGCGCTCAATGCAGGGAGTAGCTAAATGAACGAAACAGAAAAACTAGTAGAAGCGCAAAAACGCAAGATTCTACGCTATTTTCCACAAGCTAATATTGAGCAAATGGACAGTGTCCAACAGAGCGCAATAATGGCTGTGATTGAGCGTGGAGAAGAATCGTTAAAGCGCGATAAAATTGGTCGCTATGTTCTTTTCAAAAACAGAGTTCAGAGCATATACCTATCACATCACCGCACTGACGCCCCAACTTATTCGAGCAATATAGAATGGTGTCGTGAGCAGAACGTGAAGATGGGTTTGTTCTGTCAAGAAAAAGGTATCGAGCCTATCGTGCCATTTCCAGACCCCGTAGAAAGTGGATGGGAACGCACAAAGGCAATGATGGCTGAACGCTTTGAAGAAGAATGGCGAATGCGCAGAATGCAAGATAAACATTTGCGCGATGGACTTGTTGTGGCTACGAGCCTACAACATTTAAAGAATGCTTGGTTGGAGGTGTGCGATTGAGCGAAGCAGAGAAAGAGTCTGAGCGAGAGCACCCCGCCGAAATCGTGCCTAACATCAAAATGGACCCGCTCGAACTGATGTGCAAGATTGCGAGCATAGAGAAACACGGCAACCGCTCAATAATGCTGAGCTATATGAACGAAGACGACCCGATTGTTAGCACAATCAAAAAGTTTGCGTCCGCTTGGTTTGAGGATGACCGCGCAATCGAAATGTGGCACTGCACTCGAGCACTCGAAGAGTTCTTTGCGAGCATAGAGCAGAACAAAGATTTGCTCTTAAATGATGTAATTATAAAGACTAAGCGATTGTATAAATCGAGCGGAGTTAGGCCTATTGAAGGGCGCAATGAATACAACAAAGATATAAGCGCAGTAGATGGGAGTAAATACTTAAGAACAAGGTAAAATATGAGCGAAGAAATAAAATGGAGTGAGCGCGGAGGCGTAATCTATACGAACACTAAAGGTCAAACAGTTGTGCTCGTAGGGAATACTAGCCGAGTGCTTAAACAAGGAAAACAAATATGAACGAAGAAACAGAAATAAATGAGAGCGTAGTGTATGAATTAGCTGCGCTCTTAGACAAGCCAGAGAATAAGGACCTATGTCTTGACCCGATATGTGTATACGTCAAAGTCGGTTTAGGACAAATGGAGAACAACTAAATGAGCGAAAGCAAATTTTGTATGAGCTGTAATGTAGAACCCCGTGTGAGCTGGTGGTTCCTTTGTGGTAAGTGCATAAAACAGGAAAACTAAACGAGCATAGGACAATGACACCAATGAACGAACTAAAACGATTTTTAGCAGAACTAAAAGAAGAGCGTAAGAGCGAATGTTACATTTGCCTTAAGCTCGAATGTATATGTGGAGAACAAAACAAAAACGAGAAATAAAAATGAGCGAAAACAGAACATACGAAGCGACAAAAATACTTAAGTCATTCGAGCAATTGATTGACACGGTATGTGAGCGCAAAATAAGTTGGACGGATGAACGCCAACTGTTAGATAAACTGAGCGAAGTGCGAGATTATGCTGTGAACACAGTCTATGATTTCAATAGGAGCGAAGAAGCAAGACACAATGATTCATACGAACACATTGGTATTGCTCAAGGCATAGAATTTGCTTTGAGCACAATGGGCGTTAGCAGTAAAGCCTATCGAGAGGACATTATGAGCGTAAGAGATGAAATCGGTAACGTCATAGAAGATATGAATAAACGAACGGATAAGGAGCTAACAAGTAGGCACAAAACAATGACGCGGTTAGAAGCGGACAACAAGGCTATGCATATAGCCTTATGTGGTATAGCTGAAAATGACTTTGAAAGTCCATCGAAAATAGCGGAGTATACATTAACGGAGTGCGCACATCTAAGCGGTTGCGAATGCTACGTTTGCCTTAAGCTGAATTGAGCAAATAGAGTAAATATATTACGAGCATATTATTAAAGACTCAATCGAGCAAATAAAATAGTTTCATATGAGCAAACCAATTTATTATGATTGAGCAAATTACATTTCTACAAATTACAAACAAAACAAAAGAGTGTCCAAAGGTGAGAAACGGAGTGAGAACACATACAATAATGAGAAACGAGCGAACTGAGATTAAACAGTATGCGCAACGTCATTATTATATAGTTCGTAGCCTATATGGATTAGCCGAAGGCTATAAACAACTTAATTTAATATGAGCACAAACTGTCAATTATGTGAGCGAATCATTACCGGTGAAGGTGATGATACTGAAATCTTTACGCTCGATACATATGATGTGGTCTGTTCAGAGTGCTATTCGAGTCGTGTTCAATGCACTGAGTGTTATACGCACGTTCAACAATCTAATACAGTTATGAACTCAGGATGTGCTGTATGCACAGAGTGTTATGAGAATGCTCACACCTGTTATGATTGTGAAGAGCGGTGTATATCACCTCTATCGCTCGTAGTAGACCCAACTAATGAATATACTTATTGTCATAATTGCGCCGATGATTCTGCTTCTTATGAATGCGAACGATGCGAGGTTGAAGTGTATGTTGCAGAAGTATCTGATAATAGCGGAAGCGATTACATTGATGAGCGTATGTGTGCAGATTGTTATAACAATCAGGTTGATACTGTTTGGCTCAGTGAAAAATCTCACGGAAATGCGCAGATTAAGAAATCAGCGTTAGACTCTAGCTATTTACACGCTGTGACCAGAACGCCACATTGGCACATTGACGATGATTTAACTCCCGCTCAAATAGAAGATAATTTACACGCTCGTATGCATCATAGAGTGTTCGATGAATATTATGAGGAAAAATATAGCGGATTAGACCATAATCATATGCTCTTAAGAAAAAGTGCTTTTGGATACGGTCAAAGAGGATGGTATGAGGCTAAAGTAGAAGTAACTACTCCAATCGCAGATAAGATTACTCGTATGCTCGACTATTTAATATGTGAGAGCGGTCAAGGTTTCTTTCGTCCACACAAAAAGTTAGGACGTGTTCAGCCATTCCAAGAATTATTTGCAGACCTATGTCATTTCTATGCTAGAAACAAATGTTTTGATGGGCGTGAGCGAATAGAAGGCAGGTATCCAGTCGCAGAGATTGCTGAGTATAAGCAATTATGGACTGATGAATTGAGCGTTTGTAAAACTGATGAAGAGCGTATGAGAACATTCACCCGTATGACCACAAAGTATGGCACTCCATACGTTGATTTCTATGTTGACCATTTGAACCGTGATAAATTACGTCTATGCGTAAAATCGCGTAAACTTCCGAACGGACGACCTTTAATTCAAGCAGTCAATAAAATTATAAACACTATGGAGAAACAAAGTAAAAACGAACCGGACTTTGTGGGTGTGTGGGAAGTGCTCGATGGAAATCTTAAAAGATTTTGGAACGACTATTGCACTAATGGACTTACTGTAGAATTACCAGTGAGCATTGGCTTTGGTGCTAATGCACACAACAAAGTTCAAAGTTTCAACGAAAGTTGTTCTTCTTGTCAGTCACACGAATATATTGAAGGGCTCGGATTTAATCATATATCTATGCAGTGCAACCCACATTTATTCTTACTTATACACCATCCAGAACATCCAGAGCAAATTATTGGTAGGAGCGTTATTAGATTCTGGTATGCACGATACACTGATATCAGTTTAGACAATTATAATGAGATTGATTATACCAAATTATATGTTGCTCCGAGCAGACTATATCTTACTGAGTATACTCACGTCAAAAGAGATGTGTATACACAAGTATTCAAAGTAGTGCGCAAGTGGATAGATGAACACGGCTCGAATTGGGCTGGTGGTGCGAATGCTGAGATAATAGCATATTGCCGGAGCAAACACGATGATTATAGCATAGCTTCTTACTTAAATAATGGTATAGATGCAGGAAACCAAGTGCGCTTAACAGCAGGTAAAGAAATGAGCCTAGCAACAGAATATTATTACCCCGTATGGCTTGAAAAACCAGACACTGACGCTTTATGGACCTACTACAATGATGAATATCAAACGAGCGAGGCAACTCGCGTAGGTGAGTCCAAACTAAGTAGCTTTGCGATACGCGAGACCTATGAAGGAACCGTGCGCATAGTGGAGAAACAGGAATGAGCAAAAAAGAAATAATCGTATACAGCGAAGAAGACGAAGAAGAAATGTGCGAAAGCAAATTAATCGATGTCTCTTCGAGGAAGAAAGGTATGAACGGTATAGATTTACTGCAAGGAATGTATGAGATATTCAGTCCCAGCGGAGCAGAACACGCAATGGCAACATATGTGAGTAACTGGTTAGCTGAGAACAATATTTCTCATAAGTTCGATAGCGCAGGAAATATCTATGCTAAAAACGAGATTGAAGGTAGCCGAAGAATTTTGGTTAACGCTCATATGGATACTGTGGCAGATGCACCAGCTGAGATAATACTCAAAAAGACAAAGGATGATGTCATCGTTTGCTCGAGTAATAATCAGGTAATAGGCGCAGACGACAAGAATGGCGTTTGGTCAGTCTTGAGGTTACTTGCCGACAAATCCATACGAGCCCCTTTGAGCGCGTTGCTCTGTGTGAGTGAGGAAACAGGATGTAATGGTTCAGACTATGCAATGAAACACCATTCAGATGAGTTTTCTGACTGCGTCTTTTGTATAACAATAGATAGGCGCGGTAACACAGATATAGTTGTGGAGAATTATGACATTAAGTTATGTTCAAGCAAAATGAAAGAACAACTGAACGAATGGGGTAAACCTTTCGGAGTATCGAGCGCAACTGGTTCGATTAGTGATGTATCTAACATTGTGAGCGCATTAAAGATTAATGGTATCAACTTGTTTGCAGGTTACTACAATGCGCATAGTGGTAGTGAGTATACGTCTATGAAAGATTTAGCTAAATCGTATAAATTTCAACAAGAGCTTTTGCCCTTATTGCATAATTACTTCGCTACTAACGCTGATGACATTAAGTTCACAGATACTACCAAGACTTATGCACACGGTGGTTATGGGATACAAGGATATGGCGGCGACTGGGATTGGCATTACGGTAGTGCACTTAAGAGCTCACCACTGACAACCTATCCGAGCGCAGCAGATTTAGAGCTACCTGAAATTAAAGATGAGTTTATGGACATTGTAGATGATATGGATTTGCTCGATGGAAGTTATAAGATATATGACGACGTTTGTGATATAGATATGAGCTTATCTAAGAGTAAAAAATCGCTTATATTAGAGCAAGGATGGTATATGATACCAGATGCACTCGAACGGCTCGCATATTATTTCACAGTTGAGCAAGGTATAGGTGGTGATGCGTGTATATCTGTTACACAGATACGTGACTATGAACATCAAGCAATGCTCGGCGTAAATGAGTGGGATTCGCTCAAATAGAGGTAAATAAAGTGACTAAATACGGTAGAAAGAAAGGACATATGGTAGTAAAGATATGTCCTGATTGCAAATTGCAAGGGACGCTTAAAAAGCGAGATGGCGGCACACAAACTGAGCATTTTTGGTGCTCAGAGTGTCAGAATGAGAAATGGGCAGACGAAATTGAGAGTTATGAATACGGTATAGGCTCCTATATAAACAGTAAAGGAGAACGTAAGTATGCACATCATAATTATAGAAGTGCTCCTGAGAAAGAAGAACTGCATCGAGCGAGTCTTAACAAAGCTCGACAAGCAAGGTCTTTTCGGAGTATGAGCCATCGAGATACTAATCTGCTCAAGAAAATAAGAGGTAAATAGTGCAAATAATAATAAAAGATAACGCCGCGATGAAACGAATAGCGAACAGTATAGCTGAAGAGAATGGGCAAAGATGGAGCCATTATCATTACACGGGTTTAGGAGAAAGTTTGAGCGCTGAGATTAGGAATCGCCCGCTCATACAAGGTGAACCTTGTTCATTCAATAGACTTGTTATTGTGAGCAAACATATATCTGGCGCGACGTGGATTCATAGAGGTAAATGCTCAGAAATACAGGATATACTCGGACGAGTGTTGAAAATGTATTGGAACGGAGATTTATCTGGGGACGTATTGTTTTACAAAACTCAGAGCCAAACGCTAACTGAGAGTGCTCAATACCCTGTCACTTTTAAAGAAGTTACGGGGATGGAGTATTGGTTCGTAACAGGTATGACTGATATGTATAAACACATTGATGAGTTTATAAACGGAGATATGAGCCTAACTAATGGTCTAATGGAGACCCCCTTAGTGCACACACCTAATAAACTGCTAGAAATAAACGTATCAGCGCCTGAGATAGCGCGTTCGGCAGATAGATATAGCTCACGTAAATTATGGTTACGAGCAAATTGGATACGACTTATAAAGCTGACTTTAAATGAGGATTTCCACAATCAGTTTTACTCTTTTATAGGCGGACGCTACGGATACGCTATGTATAAAGATGGACGAGCTTATATGCACCAATTTGGGAGTAATCAAATGAACCATAAGATTGATGTTCATCACAACAGAATAATTAATTTTCATATGGTCTTTCCACCTGTCTTATTTAAGGACTATATGAGTGAAGGTGCTGTGTATGAAGATGAAAATGGTTTGATGGCACTGGGTGAATACTTTAGGGAGAGAATAATCCCAGAAACATCGCCCATTAGGGATGAGTAGATAGGAACAAAGTCGGGTATGGGTATATGGAGGGTTTTTGTTTCCCCTCCAAGCGTTCCCAATGTTATGCATTGGTTTTATCCACTCCTTAAAACGCTCGGTTTTGTTCCCTACAAATAGCTTATATAGGTTGGGGCCTGTATGAGCTTAGAAACGCCCGTAGAGTGTGGTTACTGAGATATATATAGGGTTTGTCTTCCCTTATCTTAGTGGGTTATTTGCGGTATGATGAGCGAACCACTGCAGAATTCATTGCGCGTTTCGACTCTCGAGCCAGAGTATAACAGGCTGGTAGACCTGAGCACGTCAAAAAACCGCTCACTAAGAGAAAATATGAACGAAGAAAAAATAGCAAATATGCTCTGTGCGATGGCTATTTCGGAGGCTTTCAATGATAAAATTGTGAGCGATAACAGTCCGATTAGTTTGCAGGGTGAGATAATCGATGAGAGCGGAGATATAGTCAACGCAGTAATTTACGATGATAGGCGCATTGACCCGTGTTCTTTGCGCTATCACAAGTTGGATAATGAAGACGCTGAGGATTTACAATGAGGCGCAGACACTTGTTAGCAGGTGGCACATCAAAACTTACTATATGTGGACACGAGACAACCGAACAAGAGCGCAGGTTTATGGTAAATCGTAAGAGAGCAGTGATAAATTGTAAGCGTTGTTTAGTTATGAGCGATGAGGATAATAGATAAGTATATATACTTGTCTTAATATATCTATACCTTGTTAATCATATATAATATATGGGGTAACCGATTATGAGCGAAAAAATATCATCAGAAAAGAAGAAAGAAATGCTGGACGCAATATGCGGACCAGAGACTGAGTATCAAGGCGGATGGGATGAGAATCTTTTAGACGCCATTGAATTTAGTATATACACGATACGCGCTGAAGTGCACACATTAGAGAAATTGTTTTGGAGACTTAAACAAGATGCAAAGTAAGCTAAAGAAAAGAGTAGCAAGAATACCATATGAGAATTATGAACTGCCCCCAAGCTCCCAGCTTGGTGGGTCTTTTGTAGATTTTAATGAAGTTCTTAACCAAGAACCAGTTAAAATAATAAAAAGGAAAAAGAATGAGCAAAGAAGAGAGAAAGAAAGAAGAACAGCTAGCAGAGCAACTGTCCGAACTAGAAGACGAATACGACGACTTATTGGACAAGATTGCTGAGACCTATCAAGAATCACTTGATTGGATAGAAGAGAATGTTAATGAAGCATTACGAGGAATGATGAATGCATCTATGTATGAGGATTTCCGCGACGGTCTTTCTACTATGGAAGATGTCGTAGCAGAGATAAATAGTTTAATCATAATACGTAATAACAACGGAGCAGACCTTGACCACTTAGAGTCACTCGAAGGTAAAATCGATGAGCTTAGGAAGAAAGTATGAACTGTCCAAAGTGTAATGAATCTGTAAAGTTCGATGCAGGTGATAGTTATTTAGGCGTATCACCAGCATTGTATTGTGGTGAATGTATGATATGGGCAACGTGCATTATTGGCGGATGGACTGACGGAGTAAACCAATGAAGATACGCAGAGAACTTAAGTATGCTACGTTCGAATACGACGAAGAAGATAGAACCATACTAATTGAGACTCGTTCAGATGCAACCGCTGCTAGAGGATGGATACACAACCCTACTGCTGGTGAGTGCTGTGAAGGTCACTGCGAAGGGCACATAGAAACTGACGAGCAATATGCGGAGAGAGTGGCAAAAATAGACCCACCGTTAAGCGGAAGAATACACTTGAATGCAACATATGCATTCGCTTTGCTTAGATTTGTTGTGCGTATATCCCAACGTAATTGGTTCCGGAAAGTGAAGAAATGAGTAAATGCGAATGGTGTTCTGATAAAAGAGCAAGACACGTAATAAGAGGTGAGCATATTTGTGGACCCTGTAACACTGAATGGCATAAAGACTCAGGAAGCGACGGGCGGTGGTGATTGGTATGCGCGAAGATTATGACGATGAATCAGATGAAACATACTATAGAACAAAGCGTATGATTAAAGCAGGAACTACTCGAACCGAATGCACTGTATGTGAAAGAATACATCACTTGTTTATTCATTGCGAATTATGTATGTGTGTGGAGTGTTTAGGATGAACAAACATACAGATGAGTTGTTAGAAGCATTAGATATAATAGCCAACTTGATATATTATCAAGCGGATATAGCTGAACAAGATAAATGGTTAGAAACTATTATGGATAGAAATATATGGAAACCAAGTCTAGAGGACGGACGCTAAAATGTCAATGTGTCTTAATTGCAACTGCGACGA
>TARA_R110000824_G_scaffold61410_1_pt1 | contig 10311 bp, 13 predicted proteins | sample TARA_R110000824 | Tara Oceans TARA_R110000824 (sample SAMEA4397747) | marine metagenome | biome: Polar Biome; feature: [MES] marine water layer (ENVO:01000295) within the mesopelagic zone...; material: water (ENVO:00002006), including particulate matter (ENVO:01000060) such as...... | reverse complement strand
GTTGAACGAGCCGGTGAAACTTTTTCGGGGTATAATAAACCAAAGCGATCTCGTAAAGGCGGTAAAAAATTTGCGGTGTTAGCAAAGCAAGGCAGCACCATAAAACTAATTCGCTTTGGTGATGCAAATATGACAATCAAAAAAGACCAGCCGGGGCGTAGAAAATCTTTTCGTGCCCGACATAGATGTGATACTAGTCCGCCAAGTAAGCTGACTGCTCGTTACTGGTCCTGTAAAAAATGGTAGGTTAACATGGATACACTTCCTTTATCTTATCACGATTGGTCTGATCGTCTTGCTATGGATGTTTCTCTTATGCTGGAAAACAGCGGAGAGTCTATTGATGAGGTCATGGCGCGGCATAATATTACCGTGGATGATATGGGTCGGTTTAATACGGATAAAGTATTTCTTAAAAAAGTTGCGGAGCTGCGCAGCGAAATTCGTGTTAATGGTATGACATTTAAACTTAAAGCTCGTGCACAGGCTGAAGAACTTCTTATTACAAGCTGGACGCTTATTCATTCTCCGGATGTAAGTGCAGCCGTTAAAGCAGATCTTATTAAAGCTACTGTCAAGTGGGGTGGACTAGAGCCGAAAACAAACGAGGGTATGGAAGGTGGAACGTCCGGTGGTGTGTCTATAACTATTAATCTTGATAAGGTTCCTGTGCAGGAGCCGATGAAGGTTATAGATCATGCAACTTGAGTTTACCTCAATGTATAAAGGATTTCCTGCTAGGATATTTGATACAACAACAGAGGCTTCTGCGTTTACGCGGGAGCTTCTGGTAAAAACTATTCCGTTTCGGATTCACCTTGTACCTCCTAATAAACGTAGGCGTACAGCGCTGAGGACGGTTGTTGTTCTGCTTGATGCAACATATTCTGGTGTAAAGGTACATTGATGGCGTACGATATAGACTACACACCCACTAAAGTCTGCGGCAACTTTATGGTGGACAATGCCAAGATGCGGGTGCTTATGGGGCCGGTAGGAAGCGGGAAGTCTGTTACCTGTACGTTTGAGATTATACGTCGAGCTGGTCAACAGGATAAAAATGCACAGGGTATACGCAAGACTCGTGTAGCAGTTGTTCGTGAAACTGCGCGGCAGTTGCAGGATACGACGATAAAAACTTTTCTGGACTGGTTTCCTACAGGGATATGTGGGCGGTACATGCGTACTACCAAGACATACTTTTTTGAAGTCGGTGATGTGCAGTGTGAGATAATGTTTCGTGCGCTGGACGATGCAGATGATGTCGCTAACCTGAACTCCCTTGAGCTGACCTTTGCGTGGTTTAATGAGTGTCGGGACATACATCCGGAAATTATAGACGCTATGTCTAAGCGTATTGGGAGATTTCCATCCAAGAAGGATGGTGGACCTACGTGGTACGGTATGTGGGGAGACACCAACCCTCCGACTATGGATACGTGGTGGTACTACCAGATGGAAGGTCTGAACTTTGAAGATGGTGTAAGTCCTAACGATAACGGCTGGGCTGTATTTAAGCAACCCAGTGGGCGTAGTGACGCAGCAGAAAATTTAAGTAACTTACCAGATGGGTACTATGATATACAGGGTCGTAGTGAGGAGTATATACGGGTCTATATAGACGGAGAGTATGGGTTAAGTTCTGCCGGACAGCCTATATATAAATACTTTCGCCCTGATTACCATATGGCAAATGAAACTTTAGAGCCTGTTATCAATGGGATAAGACCCGTTATTGTTGGTATGGATCTAGGGCTAACGCCCGCAGCCGTTATAGGACAGAGCGATCCACGGGGTCGTGCGTTAATATTTGACGAAGCTGTAAGCTTTGATATGGGTATACAGCGTTTTGCACGAACAGTGCTAAAACCTTTACTCAATGAAAGGTTTTCAAGTGCTCCTGTTACTGTAGTTGTTGATCCTGCCGGTGTGCAGCGGGCGCAAACAGATGAGCGCAGTGCGATTGATATTCTGAAAGCGGAAGGTTTGAAAGTTATTGCTGCAAGAACCAATAACGTGACAGCGAGGTTAGGTGCGGTAGATGATTACCTGATGCGGCATGTTGATGGTGATAGTGCATTCCTTGTTGATCCACGTTGCACCGCGTTGAAAGCTGCTATGATGGGGGGATATCGGTTCCATCCTAAGACCGGCGCTATCGAAAAAGGTAAACACTCTCACGTTGCTGAAGCTTTACAGTATTTGATGTTACATATTGCATCTGTATCAGAAGGCAGTATAATGCTGGCGAGGCGGGAAGTTAAACCCCTTTCTGCCGTAGGTTGGACGTAGTAAGTCTGTCTAACTTTGCCCTTGTCTCAGGAAAAGCTTTCCCTGCTAGCCTGAGTTTGTTCTCCCGCTGGTGCATTCCCTGTAGCCAGCGGGAGTTTTTTGTTGTATAAGAAGAAGTTGTCGTATATATAGTAGTATCAGTAATTGATTTAGGAGATTTGTAATGCCGGATTATGCTGGAAAAAAGTTTTCGTATAATAAAGAAGGCATGGCTGCTCTTGCTAAAGCCAAGGCCAAGGATCAAAAGAATCAACAGGTAGCCCAAGCAAAATCAACTACTATAAAGAACCCGATGAACCCCATGTCTTCACCACCTCAAGCTGCGTAGGAAATAATCATGGATCGTAAATATAGTAATGCTAATAATAAAAAGGGTAATATGGATCGAGTTGTTATTGTCAAGACTGATGAGCTTCCTAATCGGATAAAACAAAATAATAAGTTGTTTGATGCCGCCCTAGCTAATGAGACTGAAGGTCCATTTGGCGGCACTGTTTTAGGTAAACTTTCAAATCGGGCTGTTAAAATGTTTGGGGGGGAACAAGGGAGAGTAATTGGGCATGCAATTAAAGCCGCTAAGATACTTGAAGAACGAAAGAAAGCGAAATAGATGGCAGGACTTAGCTTTTTGAAAGTCATAGATAACGCAACTTTAGTTGAGCAAGAGCGCGACGAAGCAAAACGTGCTATGGAAGCTCGGCAGAACGATCCTGTTATAATAGGTCTATCATCCTACTTGCGTGGTGCGTTTGAAGCAGCAAAACGTGCGAAAGACCCTATTGAAGACCATATGCTTAAAGCTATGCGCCAACGTCAAGGTGAGTATGATGCTGATAAAGTATCTGCTATCCGGGCACAAGGTGGATCTGAAATTTATATGATGCTTACTGAAGTTAAATGTCGTGCCGCTGAAAGCTGGTTACGTGATATTTTAATGGATACCGGCACTCCACCTTGGAATATTAAACCTACACCGTTACCAACATTGCCAGATTCCAGAGATCAAGTAATTACAGAGATTCTTGGTGAGCGGGTTGTTGAGTTTATCCAGACAGTTGGACAAGCACCATCACCGGTTGAAGTTGATGAGATTCGTGAAGTTATTGCACAGGATAAGCGTTTTGAAATGTTAAAAGATGCGCAGAACCGTGCAGATAAAATGAAGCGAAAAATTGAAGACCAGTTTGCCGAAGGTGGATTTTCATCTGCGTTCAATGAGTTTATTACTGATCTTGTTACGTTTCCCTGTGCGATCGTTAAGGGGCCAGTTATCCGTCGCCAACGAAAACTTGGTTGGGATGTAGATAACGAAGGCAACACCGTTGCCATCGCAACGGAAGAGTTAGCGCCAGAGTTTGAACGCGTTGATCCGTTTAAATTTTATCCGGAGCCGGGAATCTCTCATATAAGCGACGGCTATGTATTTGAGCATCACCCTCTTACCCGTATGAGTCTAGCTGATTTAATCGGAGTCCCCGGATATGATGATGATGCTATTCGTGCGGTGCTTGAGCATGGTAATGGTCAAAGTTGGATAACGCCGTTTTCTGCACACGAGCAGGATGAGTTAGAAAGTAAACATAGTACCGCGAACCGTCCTACTGAGATTTTTGATGCTCTTGAATTTTGGGGTAAAGTGAGCGGACGTATGCTTATTGAGTGGGGGCTTAATGAGGAGGACGTAGCTGATCCTGATAAAGAGTACGATGCAAATGTGTGGGTCATTGGAAGCTATGTAATTAAAGCTATTCTTAATTACGACCCCCTAGGAGAGAAGCCATATGCCTCTACTTCTTTTATTAAGAACCCCGGTTCGTTTTGGGGTAAGGGTATTCCAGAAATTATCGAAGACCTACAAAGTGTATGTAATGCATCTGCACGTTCACTGGTTAATAATATGGGTATCGCTTCTGGTCCTCAAGTTGAAGTTAACCTTGAGCGTATCCCACCTAATGAGGATATTACGCAGTTACATCCGTGGCGCATATGGCAGGTTTTAAGTGATCCATTAGGGTCTTCAGCTCCTGCTGTAAGGTTTAATCAGCCTAATGATAATTCAGCCCAGCTTATGGCTGTTTATGAAAAGTTTTCAAAGTTAGCTGATGACCACTCTGGCATACCATCATATATTTATGGTGACCTTAATGTGCAAGGTGCAGGGCGTACTGCATCCGGTCTCTCTATGTTGATGGGGTCAGCCGGTAAATCTATTCGACAGGTTGTTATGCATATTGATTCTGACATTATAAAACTTATTGTACACAGGCAGTTTGTTTATAACATGCGCTATGATACAGATGAAGAATTAAAAGGGGACGCGCAAATTATTCCAATGGGTGCGATTAATCTTGCAGTTAAAGATACAGTTAACACGCGGCGTATTGAGTTTTTACAGGCAACTGCTAACGAATTTGATATGGAAATTATTGGCAAAGAAGGTAGAGCTGCAATTCTACGTGAGATTGCGAAAAGCCTTCAGATGCCAGAAGATGAGGTTGTGCCTTCCCGGGAAAAAGCGTCTCTGGAGCTTCGTGCAGAACAACAAGAAGCACAGCTTGCACTTGGGTCTCCTTCCCAGAATGGCGCAGCGGCACAACCTCAAGTTCTTGATCCTGCAGGCAATCCTGCAGGGGGTATGAATCTTGTAGCAAATCAAAATACTGGAGCAGCAGTATGATTCAGGCTGATGAACGTACGCTAAAAGCATTTAGTCACATTGCGCAGAACGTGCCAGTTGCAGTTGAATGGCTTGAATCATGGCGTGATTTAGAATTAGATAGGTTACCACAGGTTATGAATAACGTGGCAGTTGCACAGGGGCGCTGTCAAGTTTTAGGAGAACTTATTTCTCTTATTAAAAAAGCCCCTGAGTCAGTAGCATAGCAATATGCAGCTACTTTCATTAACTAGCGCATACCAATAGGAGCGTATTATGGCAGTACCAGAGCAAGTTCGTAAGCAGACTGAGGCAGTTCAACAGTTGTATAGTAATCTTAATGAGCCGTCGGAAGGGTCGTCCGTGCCGGATGAAACGCCGACTAAACCCGTTGAAGTTATGCAGCAACCAGACAGTGTCAACAGTGCCAACGAAACCGCTCTTCTTCCTGGATCTGTCGAGCAAGATTCAGGCGACCAAGGCCAGAGTTTTGAACAGAAGTACAAAACTCTACAGGGGATATTTGATTCACAAGTCACGCAAGTTCACGCGCAAAATCGGGATCTTACTGGTCGAGTTGATCAACTTCAGCAGTTGCTTTCTACTATGGAGTCCGCTCCACCTGCAGCACCTGTTGAGACTCCTGCTCCTCCTTCTTTTTTATCTGATGATGAAAAAGAAGAGTATGGGGAATCCATTGATATTATGCGAAAAGTAAGTCAAGAAGTCGCTGGTAATTATGAGCAGCAGATTAAGTCTTTAACAGGCCAAGTGCAGCAGTTACAAAGTGCACTTGTTCCTCGTGTAGAGCATCTTGCACAGCAACAGACCCAGACGGCAGAACAAACTTTTTGGTCAGAATTATCAAAAGTGGTGCCAAGCTGGCGCGAAATTAATGATAATCAAGACTTTCAGGCTTGGTTGTTAGAGATTGACCCGTTATCTGGTATGCCGCGACAGGCTTTTCTTGAAGACGCACAGCGTAACATGGATGCTCGTCGTACCGCAGGATTTTTTACGTCTTGGCCCGGTGCCCAATCGCCTGCTCAGAATACTAGTCCTAAAACTTCTACTGAACTTGAACGTCAGGTTGCTCCGGGTAAAGGCCGTAGTGGTCCTTCTCCAACAAGCAACACTGCAAAGACTTACACAAAAGCAGATATCACTAAATTTTTTGATGATGTGCGATTTGGTAAGTTTAAAGGGAGAGAGAAGGAACGGGATGCCATCGAGCAAGACATTTTCGTTGCACAACGAGAAGGTCGTATTGTAAACGCGTAGTTAATGAGAGGATAAAAACATGGCTTACGCAACTTCCCCGGGCCATCCGGCCTATACGGGCAATTTTATTCCAGAGATCTGGAGTGGAAAGCTCATCGAAAACTTTTACGATGCCACAGTTTTGGCGGCTATCGCAAATACCGACTATGAAGGCGAGATCAAGGCTCATGGTGATACGGTCAACATCCGTACGTCCCCTGAGATTACGATCAATGACTATGTTAAGGGCCAAACGCTTAGTGTTGAAAACCCTGACAAGCCAAAACTGCAGCTTCTTATCGACAAAGGTAAATACTTTGCTTGTGTCGAAGATGATGTAGATCAGGTTCAGTCTGATATTGCCCTCATGGATATGTGGTCTAAAGACGCTTCCGAGCGTATGAAGATCACCATTGACACTGATGTTCTTGGTAACATTGCTGCCGATGTTCCTGCTGCAAACAAAGGTACTACTGCTGGTCGAATTTCTGGAGATATCGATATTGGCGTTGCTAGCACACCAAATGCTATCACTGCTGCTAATGCTATCGCAGAAATTATCAACCACGGCACGGTGCTTGATGAGCAGAATACGCCTGAGTCAGATCGGTTCATGGTAATTCCCGCTAAAATGGCAGGGCTTATTAAGCAATCAGATCTTAAAGACGCATCTATTACAGGTGACAGTTCTACGCCACTTCGTAATGGACGGCTTGGTATGATTGACCGCTTTACAATTTATGTATCGCACAATCTTCCGAAGTCCGGATCAGAGTTTACCATTTTCTCCGGACATAAGGTTGCTTTAACCTTTGCTTCGCAGATGACTAATATGGAAACTTTGCGGTCTGAATCCACTTTTGGCGACATCATCCGTGGTCTTCAAGTTTACGGCTATAAAGTTGTTAAGCCGGAAGCTTTGACCGCTGGCGTCATCACCCTGTAGACATAAGGAGGAAAAAAATTATGGCTGCATATACAGACACGCATGGCTTTGATAGAGGTTCTGCGGCACATCCTGCCAAAGGCGTTAACAGAGTCGGTTATGTTGAAGTAAATTTAAACTTCACTACAATAACTGCGGATAGAGTTACAGCAGGTGCTACGGCACTAGCGGCTGGAGACTCTCTCGGAGTACTTAGTATACCAGCTAACACTTTAGTGTTGGCGGTAGGTGCAACTACTACAACTGCAGAAGGTGCAGCATCAACATTTGACATCGGACTTACCGGTGGTGATGTTGATTTGTTTGTTGATGGAGGTGATGCCAACTCGGCGGGAACCACTTCATCAAACGGAGCTGGACTTGATGGCGATAACCAAAGCCATTACTTTGCGGCTGCAGACACTATTGATATGCTTATTGGTGTATCTGGTGCTGTAACTGATAGTGCTGTAATCAAAGTGTGGGCAGTTATTGTTGATTGTTCGTAACAGAAACTTTAAGGGTAGGGGGTTACGGCCCCCTACATCTTAACAGGAGGTACAATTATGGTTGACGAATTTCCAGCTTTAGCCACTCCCGGTCGGTGGCTTCGTAATAAACGTGATGGTACGATTTATGGTTGGACACAAGTGCTTGCCAATAATCCATTGGTTGAAGAAGTAACAGAAGAGGTTGCTTTTCCTGAAAAGTTTATTCCAAAAACTCAGAAAACTAGAGCAAGTGATCTTAAGCTAGCTACTGATGAAGACAGTGTTGAAGAAGCAGTTGCTGCACCCAAAAAGAAAACAAAAGCAAAAGTTGCGGTGGAAGTAGAGGCTACTCAAAAAACTCCTAAAAAACGTGCTAGAACAACAAAAGGTCATTATGTATCTGATAATCCTGCAACTTCTCAGAATGAAGCGTGGGAAAATGATTCTTAATGATATCATAACGGAGGTTCGCCGGATCTTACAGGATGAAACTGTTACGTATAGGTATAGCGATACGTTCCTGTTAGGCTTGTGTAATCAAGGATTGAAAAGGATTCAGCTTTTGCGTCCTGATTTGTTCTCTCATCAGGGAACGATGACCTGCGTACAGGGTGAAGTTTTACAAAGCGCTCCTACGGATTCGTTACGTATTATTGAATGTTTTTCTATTGTGGGCGGCGGTGGCCTTGTAGAGGCTAAACGCGAAATTCTTGATCAAACTATTCCGGCGTGGTCAAGCGCAACTCAAGGTGCAGCGGTAAATTGGATGCGGCATGTGCGTAACCCTAACAAGTTTTTTATTTATCCTCCCGCGCCAGCTAGTCAAACTTTAAAAATAGAGTATTCACAAGTTCCTTCAACTTATGATGGTACTACTACTGTAACTTTATTACCAGATTCTTATATACCGGCTTTAATTGATATAGTCGTGTTTCTAGCTGAGTCTGTTGATAATGAACATGTAACAAGTGGTCGGGCTAAGTTGTATATGGATTTATTTATGGCAGAACTTGGTGCAACAACAGCTTCGTTGCCAGTAACAGATACTGAAGATGCCGGATTACAAACACTACAGGTTGAGGTGGTCTAATGGCAACGCGTACTTTTACAGATATGGTGACTAGGTTAGCATCAAGTGTTCCGGGATGCCCAAATCCTGTTATTGAATATGCAATTCGTGATGCGGCTATCGAGGTGTGCGAGCGTACAGCCGCTTGGCGTTATCAGCAGGCTGACATAACGCTTACAGCCGGAACATTTGCGTATGCGTTCGTCCCCCCCGATTCTAATTCTGAAGTCCATTCTATCTTTACATCAACCATTAATGATTCACCAATTAAATCTATTACTATTGAGCAAGCACATCGGTTTTATCCTGACTATCCTTCTACTGACACAGCAGATAGGGCAACACCGCGTTATTTAATTTATGTTGCTGCTGATAAATTTCAAACAGTACCCGTTCCAAATGCCAGTCCTACTTATAAAATAAAAATGCATGTTGCGCTTAAACCTTTACGTACAGCTACCGGCATGGATAAAGGCGCAATGGATGATCTCGAAGATGTTATTATGCATGGTGCTTTACAACATCTTTTAGTACTGCCTGAACGGACTTGGTCAGATCGAGAGTTAGCTGCTTATCATGCAAAGCAGTATGCGTTTAAATCTGCAGAACGCAGAGCGCGAGCGAATGTTGGACCGGGACGAGCAGTCCAAACGGCTGTTGGATCTTTTTTTGCGTAAGGAGTAGATTATGACAGCTTTATTTAAAAACAATGCGTTTAGTACATTAGCTAGCGGGATTAATGATTCTGTAACTTCTATTTCGTTAGACTCCGGAGATGGGGCAAAGTTTCCAAGCCCTTCTAGTCCTACTTATTTTTATGCTACGCTAATTGATACCTCAAATAATCTTGAAATTGTTAAATGTACGGCTCGCTCGACAGATGTTTTAACAGTTACGCGAGCGCAAGAAAGTACAACTGCTAGAGCGTATTCAGCAGGTGACCGTATTGAGATGCGTCTTACGGCTGCGGGTTTGACTGCCAGTACTGATTTAGCAGAAAGTTGGGCCAATAAAGTTGATGGGGTTGTTACAGGTTCCGAATATTCTGCTAAAGCTTATGCTGTTGGGGGTACAGGAATCACTGATACTGCTGGTAAAGGTGCAGCTAAAGAGTGGGCTACGGAAGCAGAAGACAATACTGTAGATGGAACTAATTACTCAGCTAAACATTGGTCTGCTAAGGCTGCAAAGGAAGCTTCTGCCGTCGCCCCTAAATATACATTTTCTACTACTACTAGTATGGCTGATCCTGGGGCTGGCATACTCCGTTATAATCATGGTACTGTAGCTTCTGTTACAGCAATAGCTATAGATGATACTACAGCCGATACAGGTAATCCAGATATTGCAGCATGGATAACTTCATGGGATGATAGTACTAGCACCATAAAAGGACAGATAAGGTTAGTAGAACCCGGAACTCCGGCTAATTATGCAGTATTTAATGTCACTGCCCTTACAGATAATAGTGGGTGGGTACAGTTAGCTGTAGCTCATGTAGATAGTAACGGTACATTTGGTAACACAGATAGTATTAGATTATCATTTTCTAGAACGGGGGATAAAGGTCTAACTGGTGCGGCTGGTGCCGATGGCGACGTTTCGGAAGCTACGGCTA
>TARA_R110000824_G_scaffold104480_4_pt1 | contig 10318 bp, 10 predicted proteins | sample TARA_R110000824 | Tara Oceans TARA_R110000824 (sample SAMEA4397747) | marine metagenome | biome: Polar Biome; feature: [MES] marine water layer (ENVO:01000295) within the mesopelagic zone...; material: water (ENVO:00002006), including particulate matter (ENVO:01000060) such... | reverse complement strand
TACTCGTTTCGTTCCCATAATATATTTCTCCTTGTATAAATATTAATTGAGGTCAATTAACGAAAGGATTTCTCCCTTCGCTCTTAAGTAGTCCTACCCAAAATGAAAGCCCCCGTTAAAAAACGGAGGCTTTACATTATAGTAGGTTACTAAGCTATTGTTTAGCTAGTAGCACCGGCGAGGCCAAGAAGACCGGACACGATGACCAGACCATAAAGGTCCGGACGCACCATCTGCTTCGCGTAACGAGTCATCACACCCTTGCGAGGTACGAAGTCTTCCGGTCCGAAGATAGTGGGGGTAGTCTGTAGCGGCACATAAGGTGCATATACATATCCACTTTCAAGGAAAGAAGAACCGCGTCGGCCGACAAGGAGGATGTTGCGAAGGAAGTAAGGATCGACGATAACGTCGAACTTCTTGCTCAGCGAACCAACCTTGACTGCTCCAATGGAACCAGCCTCATCGTCAGCGGTAACGCTTGCGCGGAAACCAGCCGTGAACTCGAGGATGTTAGCCACCTCAGGTCCACAGACGACAAAGTTAGCGCCACCACGTAGAGTCTTACGGTGAATCTGAGCGGACACATCATTGATGGTCTCACAAAGAGTCTCGTACCACTCTGACACAGTACCGGTGAAGTCCGGAGCCGCAGAACTGGCGCCGATTTCGACTCCCGTCTCACGGTTCAAGAACAGACCGGGTGAACGCGACCAGTAATAGGTCGCTGCGGTTGCACCATTCACGAGGTCCGCAAGGATCTCGCGGTCAATCTCAAGAGCAATCTGCTCAGAGAGAATCGACGTAAGCTCGACTTCGGCGTCAAGGTTGTGATAGGCATTAAGATCCTGTCCCAACTCTGGCGTCCACTTAGCCTTGAGCTTCTTGGTCTGCGCAGTAACAGCAATGCTATCCACCTTGATGTCAATCTCGGGGATTTCAGAGTTGCCTTCAAGGCCCCACATCGAGGTACCAACTACGGAACCGAGTGCGTCGGAGGTCGTAAGGTTGTCCTGAATGGGGAACTGAACTACAGCCTCGAGTGAGCCAAGGGAGACGTTGTCTCCGGAGACACCAGTCGCGGCATCCGCGCCGATAACGACGAAGCGTACTTGAGAAGCAGTCGTAGAACCAGTCTGCATCGTGAGACGACGGATCAGGCGCGAGCCCGGGCCGACGTTAGTTGCAGTGGTACCGCCATCGGAACCGTTGAACGATGCCGAGAAGGCACCAAGGTTCTTATAGTCCGCCGGCTGGCCACTTTGCGAGCCAGTGATTGAGCTACCTGCACACTCAAAGATCGCAACACCAATAGCCTCGCCCGAAGACGAAAGAGCCATAATGTCAGGATCATATTGGAGCCACTTACGGCGCTGAAGCTCGGTGGAGCCAGTGAGTGAGAAGTTATCTGAGAGCGCCCATTGAGCAGTCTCGATACCACCAGAGCCAGTCGGAGATGCATAAGCATAACCGCGAGCACCAACAGTGCGTGGACCCGAAAGGTCTTCCTTAAGGGTTCCACCCACAAGGCTCACACCACCAGTAATCTGGCTACCAACTTGGTTTGTACCATAAATCGACTTGTTGGCGATGTTACCCATACGGTCTCTTTGGGTACTATCCGCACCGAGGTTCGGTGAGAATACGAAGTCGAGGAAGAAGATAAGTCCGGAAGGGAGACTCATCGGCTGGACCGAAACGAGATCGTTTGCGATCAAACCTGCGAACACGCGTCGAACGATGGGGAATGCGACGGCTGCAAAGCCCTCAACATCACCAGCGCTCATGCTGCTCGACTCACGGAGAAGCTCTTTTGCTTGGTTCTCTAGTAGGCGGGCCATACTAGATCGCTTGCGATCCGTACTTATGCCCTCCAAAAGACCTGTCTTCTCCCACTTATTTAATAATGCGCTGCCTTCAGCGCGCATGTCACGATTGACAACACCTTCGGTCAATCTTTCAATAATGCTAGCCATTTTAAAATACCTCCTTATAAATTGTATTTATTTAATCCCGGCTAATCGACGCATCCGCTGGGCGAATACATCGGTGGGTTGTGCTGGCTCTTTACGAGTCGCACGAATTACAGAAGTTGGACGGTTAATAGCTTCGCTCAATGATTGTGGGGCATGTTTTGGTGCCTCCTCCATTGTGCTTTGAAGCGTATTATAAATTGTCTTTGCTTCTGCGACAGAATCGGCCTTTGAAATAGACTCGGCAATTCTTGTTTTTTGCCGCTCATTCAGGGAGGTATTCCTTAATACCCGATTCGTATAAAGCAAGCGGGCGTTCGAAAGGTTGACTGTTTGCAGTGTTTCCTTAAGTTCGCCTGTTACCTGCTCGTATTGTGAAAGTCGCCCCGTCAGCTGTTTATTTTCGAAAACTAGCTCCTCTTGGGCTTTTCTCATAATATTTAATTCTTCTTCTACACCAGTGCTACGGCGCTGAGCGAGTGCTCGCGCAAGTTCATATTTGATACTCTCGGATGAGCGTCCTGCCCATCCGGATAGGGTAGCACCCATATCTACTGTAAGTCTTTCAACGATTTCATCAATCATGTCCTCGGAGATTTCAATTTCTTCGTTCTCTTCTAAGCCGGCAAGCTTCATCGCTTCGGCATCGTCTTTTTCGCCTGTGGCGTCGGCATCTTCTGCTTCACCGCTGTCGACACCAGTGGAGGGAGAATTGTCGTCTTCAACTTCTGCGTCGGCTGTGTCATCTTCGCTAAGCATATCGATAAGTTCATACTCGCTAAAGCTCAAGTCTTCCTCAATCTCGGCCTGCAGGGCAGCAACGGATTCTTTAAGTGTCCCAAGGTCTAATGTGACTTCGACGGACTCGCCCTCGTTGGGGATGTTTTTAAGGTTTTGCCCATCCATCTGACTAATGTCATCGGTGGCCGCAACAGGAATATCTTTGGTATCTTCTTCTAGGGACTCATCGGCAACGCCGGCGGGGGCTGCAGGATCAGCAGCCATGGCTGGGTCGGCGTCAAGGGCTAGCGGGTCAGCGGCGGCGTCATCGGGTACCATTGGTGCCGCTCCGCCGGCTGCGGCGTCCTCAAGATCCATACCCATAAGGTCTTCTTGTTCTAGCATCTGGCTAAGGGTGGCGCGTACTTCGTCTGAATATTTATCGATTACGGATGACTCTGCATTCTTCAATGCTGCCTCGCGTAATGCAGACGCATCTACAATCGCCTCCTTTAATAAATTTGACATGGAGTTCTCCTTAAAAACAGTTTGCAAGATTAAATAGTGTATCGGACCCTGAAAAGAACCATTTTATGTTCCGGCTTTCCCAATAACCCACCAGTTTTTACCATCGGACTGTAGCGTGCGGCAAGAGTAATTCATTTTCAAGGTCATCTCTGAATTGATATCAATATGAGCTTCCGGGGATCTTATAATAACGATGCCCGATTTTATACTATACCTGTTGGCACTGGCTTTTTTAATAATTAGGATCCGGCCGGGGTGATTACACGCCGGGGGAAGCGTAACAATCGTCTTATCCTTCTTGTGTGCTTCTGGGTCACACAATATTGTGTAATCATCGGGCGCTACCTCGTATTCGCTGTCTGATATCATTTTAACATTTTTAGTTACGGCGCCGCGGCAAACTATGGATTCTTCAACGGTCAATTGAGTGGTCTTTGTCTTTCCTTCAATTTTAAGTAACCCCTTCTTCATGTCGTATGATAAGGACGGTGTGGCAGCGAATCCGTCAGGAGCCTTAATCTGTATTTCGTTTACGGCGCCGGCGGGTGTTGGCATCTTGCCTTTAATATAATTTTCGTATAGATTATGCAGTGTCGTGTTATAGGTACCTCTGCGAGATATATCTGATACTAATAGTAGATCTGAGTCGCTTAAATTTTGACCGCCAGAGTCTATGTTTTTTGACATCATGGGGTCTACTATGAGGGTTTGATTGTTTATTGTCAGCCCTGAAGATGAATTTAGGGATATCTGTATCCCATCATCTCCTATCGATAGCCCTTCCGCAACTTTTACTTGCAGAGACCCACGTATATCGTGAAGACCCCGTGAGTGGGCGACGTGGGAGGCCTTGATTGGTGTGTTAAACTGATTGCTGGGGATATCAGTAAGCAACTCAGCAGACCCTATAAATTTTCTAGCTCGAACATTCCTCGCAATAAGCTCATCACCCTTGAAAGTTAAAAGAGTCTCGGCTCGGATTGCAGAATCGCCTTGAGAGATCAACACGCAACCAGCACCTCCGCCGCGGATTTCTCGAACTGCCACATCTTTTAGGGTGGCACACACGCTTTGCGCATCCGTGTCATAAAATACACTAGCGCTAATCGTGTTCTTAAATACTTTTACTCCGCCGATCTCTTGATCAGCATATTGATCAACAGAACCCTCGACAAATCCCTTCAATACATTATACGCCATATTTGTTCCTCGCTCTATAAATAGCTCTGTTTTATTCAGTGATCACTAAACATCCATTATTTACATAGTTTTCGTAGTGAGATTTTAAATCATATTCTCGCAGAACATCTCGCACTAGCTCCTTCATTGTGGCTGAGTGGCCGGTGATAATTTTGCAAGGGAGCGATGTTAGATAGATAAACTTATGAACCTTGTATTCGGCTTCTTCGTGGCGAATGCCATGTAAATCTAATGTTTCCATATTGGTAAATAGTCACAAAAAAAAGGATGCCCCCCAAAAGAGGGACATCCAAAAATTAAGAATATCTTAACCCAAGCACATGCTTTAGATTAGACGATCTTCCATAGGTCATCAGCAACATAGATGAATGAGACAGCGGCGCCGTTGGATGAGATCACGACATCCGGGGCGCCGTCAATCGAGTGGGCGCCAGTTGTCTTAGCAACGAGTAGGTTGAAACCACCCAAGCTAAGCGGTGCCTTAACGCGAACCATATCGCCATAGCTCGGGCTAGCCGGAAGCGACCAAATGCGATCAGCTGTAAAGGTGGTAGTACCATAAGTAGTACCCTCCGTCAGCGTCGCCGCAGTGTTCGCAACACCAGTCGGCGTTGCACCCGCATCTGTCGAAAGAACACCGTCGGTATTGGTAATACCTCCGCCGGCGAAATCATCACAGAAGTCTTCCCACTTTACTTTCTTGCTGGCATTGCCGTTTGCATCCACAAAAACGAGGTAATCAGCAGATGGACTCATATCAGTGGTGCCCAGTTCGTTGAGGTCAACAGACAGCTGTCCACCAGTAGCCTTGATGCCTTCGCCAGCGAAGGCGGTGCCGAGAAGAGCATAAGAGTTCTTATAGACTGCTCCAGCGGATGTAAGGGAAAGTATGGAATCACTTGCGAGGGTGACACCCACAACATCTAATTTAGAACCTGTGATCGAGAGAGACGTCGCACTTGATCCAATACCACCATACTGACTACCGGAGACTTCGAGAACGCCCGCTGCAGCTTTCACACCCGTGCCGGCGATTAAACCAGCGTAGTCTGAGAGGCGTTCAGTCTTCATGAGTCCGTCGTCATCCAGAAAGTACATTGAGTCGGCGGCGACTGCGACGGTTGCATCGGCAACACCGAGGAGCTTAACTGTGCTGTTGGTGGTCAGCGCGCCTCCAATCTGCATAATGCCAGATCCCGAGAAGTGACTACCGGAGACCACAGCAGGGGTGCTAGCACCGATTGTAGTGGCATCGATAGTACCGCCGTCAATATCAGCAGTTGTCACAGTACCGAGATTGGCACATGTGCGGCTAGCAGCAGTCCAGTTAGAACCGAACGAGAAGCTAGCACCATCGGCAGAAATGCTATCAAGAGCAATGTCGCCAACGTTGGTAAGGTTACCATCACCGAAATTACCACTAGAACCAGTGATTGCACCATTGGCATTAATACCATACAGTTGCGCGCCGACGACAAGAGCGCCAACGGTCTTGATATCTCCTGAACCAGAAATAGTGGTTTCGTCGACGATCGTTTTGATAGCGCCGGCAGCATTTGCCAGTCGTAAACGAACTGCGCCGGAGTTGTAATCAACGTCGAAGCGCCGAACACCAGCATCATCACGCAATGCCAGATCGGTAAGCGAACCAGAAGCGTAGATACTCCCCTGTCTCGCGGTTAAGGAACCACTAAGTATAGCGTCCCCCATTTGAAATTTATAAGCCATTTATAAAACCCTCCATATTATTTGTTTTTAAAACAAGCTAAATGATGGACGGAGAATATGAAACCCGAAAGCTCACACACAACGCCCATCGATAATATATAGTCAACAAAGGGCCTTTTAAAATCAGCAAATGAAGTATTTATTGGAACCGTTACTATAAAGCTGAATAGAAGCGTAGGGTGATTGCAAAAGTACTGTATTTCGGCCGTCAATAGTATCAGCCCCAACGGCTGAAATAGAGACATTTTTGGTGCTGGCATGCCCTCCTTCATCTTTTACAACATATGTTTGCCCATTTTGAAGAAGGCTCGCGCTGGGAAGGCCAACTGTTATCGGGCTAACGCTTCCTGCTGTATCAACACCAATATAGTAATCTGCGGTTAACACAAGATAGTTTGAGTCCACTTCCACTCGATTCAGCTTTAAGCCGCCGGCGACACTTAAAACCGAACTACTAAATATAAGACCAGCGGAACCGCTAATACCGCCAGAACCCGTGGTGAACTGGAGGGAGTACAGAGGCCCCTGTGCATTGGCGTTGCCCCCACCGCTACTAGCGGTAATTCCTGTTAGTCGACTACCGTCTCCCATGAAAAAGGATGCGGAGACGCCCGTGCTGGCAGTGATCTCGCCGGCTACGTTTAGTATGCTTCCGTCAAAGGTTAGGTTACTTTCGCACGTGAGTGTGTTCGCATCTCCACCCACGTTGGTGAGGATCGAATTATTAGTCGCATTCGAAACACGCGGAACGTTTATTACCGAAGAGCCATCTGATGTGCTGAGATTTCCGGACACAACGTTGACTATCAGGTCGCCGGGTAGGTACTTCTCAGCAGCGATCACCGTGCCGGATAAAACATTATATGCCATGTGGTGTGCCTCCTAGAGTTAATTAGAAGACAAACCAATTGCTACCGTTTGAATATAAACTAATCGCGGGACTTGATCCAGTCATGACATATGAGGCCGCGTGATCGAAGGCATATCCGTTCGACGAGCCCGTGATAAATATGCTGCCTGTTCCACGTGCATTGAATTCATCTTTGATGAGGAAAACTCGTCCGGACATTGTGGCGGGGCTGGGGATAGACATTGTGACATAGTTACCTCGTTGAACACCAAGAAGATAGTCGCCGGCAGTCACGGTATATGTAGCGGTGGTGACCGCGGTGTAATTGCCTCCGAAGCCCCTTACATAGGTTGCCTGTTGGTCAATTGATGTGCTGAGAATTAGATTGCCAGCAACATTGCTTACAACCAGACTACCGGTGCGGATGTGCATATCATCGTTACTGTCGCCAAAATATGTAGAGCCAGTCGCATCAATGATCGCAATGTCTTTAACGTGGAAAAAGCTGGCGCTGATGGTCCCGCTTACATGGAGGTTGCCAGACAACACCATCGAGTTGGCGGTATAATTCCCGTACGAGCTTGTGTGATACACAAGGTTCGCGGAGCCGGTTGTATGGCCCGGGCCGGACGCAGTTACAAATTGCAGCGATCCAACGGGTCCTGCAGAACCAGATCCGCCGGCGGAGCTGGAACAGTTTACATATGCCCATGCAAACTTAGCCATGTTATCCTACTCCAACAGAGCCTGAGAAATTCGGACCCAGCGAGCCGGAGGTGCGATGAGGGGGAACGGTAGTCAATCCCGCGATTACATCACATGTGCCGGCGGTGCTCTCGGCGTAAAGCCAAAGACTTGATACCTTCATTTCATAAATATCCGATTTGCCAAAGCCGGATGAGCCGCTGGGTGGTACCGTGAGGTAATAGTTCCCGGACGAGCCGGTGAGACCGTGAGCAGAAAAGCCCACTCTTAGGACGTGGGCGCCTCGGTTGTGAATTTGCCACCAACGACTTACATATGGAAAGCGAACTTGCCGGGGGGCGGCGTCGTATATCACGCTAGCGCTTGCATATGGTCTTCCACTTACTTGATATGCCGGGGTGTGGTTGATTCCCACCTCGGCTTGCCATGATATCGCCATTATAAAACCTCCAAAATTTGTTTACAAATATAAATAGTCATCTATTGTTTCTATTGCGCCTTTCTATCGCTCTTTGTTTCTTTCTTTCTTCGCGAAGGCGCTCTCTTTCTGCTCTTTTTTGTTTATCACGCTTAGCCACTGACGGCTTTTTGTAATAGCGGCGATCTTTAACTTCATCAATAATTCCTTCTTTCTTACACTTCTTAATAAACCGCCGGATCATTTTCTCTGCGTTGTTACCACATTGCCATGACTGGACCGATACATTTGATGTTTTCTTCATTTCATTGCCTTCCATATTTGTGATGCGCCGTTTACAAGGCTACTAATATCTACACCGGAGTCTCTCGGATCTCCCAGATCAACAGAGCCAGCCTTTGATTCAGGGGGGCTAGCAGCGGTCATGGGCTCAGTGCCCTCAAACAAGTTAATTCCGCCATAGGCTTCAGAGCCGATAGATTCCATTAGCTTCTTTCGATGCTCTTTTAGCTTTCTTTGCGAATCCTCTGCCTTTTGTCTAATGCGTGCGCCTTCTTCGAATAAAGCTTCATCTCGCTTTTTCTTATTCGGCGGGGCCTCAACAACTAAGTTTCCCTGCATGCCTTTTGCAACTTCTGAAACGATATTGGACAGGAGGCCCTCTTCGATCAGGGCTTCGTGAATGCATTCCTTTACTAAAGGCTTGATTAGTTCTTTTAAATCTGATTTCTTCATAATACTCTCTTTTTAATACCGGCAAGTCTCTGCCATCTGTGGACTTCTGACTCTTTCAATAAACCTTCCGCGGCTTGCTGCATCTTAGGCTCTTGCTGGCGAGGCTGTGCCTCTTGTTCTTGGCCAGCTTCTGCCTCATCGGGCACCGTGCGCACTCTAATCTTTTGAATAAACTTGTCAAACTCTCGTTTAGCGCCGCCGGTTTCTAGGGTGGTGGCCATTCTTTCAACAGCTTGGGCGCCTTTGCGGTTACTGGTTGCAAGTTTCTTAAAAGCTTGAATGATTTTTTGGGCGCTCCCTTTAAGATACGCAGTGTTGGATAGCTTGCGAATGGCATGCTTTTCAGATTTAATGGTTTGTTTTTCAGAAATTTCCTGCTCTTGTGCGGCCTTGGCTTTAAGAAGGCGCTCGGGCACGAACGGGCCGATAAAGTCTACAAACGCTTGTAAGTCACCCTCAAAACTTCGGCCGGCCTTGTTTCGGTTGTTACTCTTCCAGCTAGATTTAATACTACTGGTGCTGTACGAGTCGTCCACATAATACTCTTTCTTTTCGCCGGCGCCGGGGGCGTCATCGCCGCCGGTGCCATCATCGCCGCCGGTGTCATCGCCGCCACCTTTTCCTTGTCCGCCGCCCTCGATCTCGGCGCCGGGCAAGTTGAGGAAGAACTTCTTGTATTCGATGCCGTCGGTGTCTTCCGAAATGGCTTTGGCTACAAGGCTAATAAACTGTGGTGATGCACCCAGATCTCTAAGGTCATTGCATTTATCGCCGTCATAGTCAACAGCCTCACTAACGTTAGAAGATTCTGCGGGATCTTCGAATCTGACGTTACTCTCGTCGTTGCAATCGGACATAGCCATATAAATTAGATCAAAGTCATCCTTGCTAAAATTCTCTATTCCACCGGTGCGGGCCATGGCCAGCGCGCGTTTGAGGGATCCCCCATAATTAATAAGGATCTCGTCTGGGCCCTGAAGCTGTTTCATATCTTCCGGGCCGCCTATCTGGCCGGGCGCGGTGTCGGCGCCTATCTGGGCGGCATCAGGGTCGGCGCCTATCTGTGCTGGCACTTCGCACTCGCCTTGTGCTGCGATCTCGGCTTCTAATTCGCGAATCAGCTGGCTCAACTCTTCAGTCCCTGCGGCTTCAAGTTCGGGCCTAACCGCCTGCTCAAGCTCAGCAAGAGCAGAATCGCGTTGATCCTCCGGGTATACTTCAAAAGCACAAAGCTGGCGAAGCAGATCCAGAATCTTTTCAATTGAAGGTTTTACAGCGTCAATCTTCCCATCATCATCTGTGTCAGTGGCGACAACAAGCTCACCATTTTGGTGGAGCACTAGCGCGGCGCCGGCCGCAGTAGGCACCTTAACGGGTGTTTTCTTCTTGGGGTCGATTTCACCGGTGCCTTTCAGACCGGTGTCTACATCAAGGCCGCGGCTTGCTCCGCGGAATTTCCGT
>TARA_R110000824_G_scaffold3235_2_pt1 | contig 10320 bp, 5 predicted proteins | sample TARA_R110000824 | Tara Oceans TARA_R110000824 (sample SAMEA4397747) | marine metagenome | biome: Polar Biome; feature: [MES] marine water layer (ENVO:01000295) within the mesopelagic zone...; material: water (ENVO:00002006), including particulate matter (ENVO:01000060) such as...... | reverse complement strand
GGTAGTGATATAATGAAAAGTTATCCTTAGAATTTAGTATCTTTGTTTATATTTATGGAATCAAAAGAATCTAATATTGCTCATAATGTTTTAGGAGCTATACCCATGATAAGAGGTATGATGTGGGAAAAAATAAAAAGATTTCAAGATAAAATGAATGAAATTGAAGGAGCTTTAAATCATACGGCTGGTAACCCGCAAAGTGATGAGATGAAAAAAGCTTGTCCTTTAAAACAAAACATAGAAGGAGGTTTATATACTAGAGAAATTTTTGTAACTAAAGGAAGTATAATTGTTAGTATGATTCATAAACAAGATCATCCCTCGTTTTTATTAAAAGGAAAGGTATCTTATGTTACTGACGAAGGTGAAATTAAAACAATTAGTGCGCCTAAAACAGTATTTACTAAAACAGGAACTCAAAGAGTTTTTTATGTACATGAAGATACTCAATGGTGTTGTGTAAATAAAACAGAAGCAAAAACTTTTGAAGAAGCTGAAGCTGATGTTTATACAAATGACTATAATGAGTTACCAAAAGAATTAATACATAAAAACAAATTATTATGGCAGCAGTAGCAAGTATAGTTTTGGGTAGTGTAGCAGCAGCAACAGGATTAGCTAGTTTCGGTATGGGACTAGGCAATGCTGCTAAAGCTAGGAATGCTCAAGCAAAAGCAGAGAGAGAATCAAAACTATTAATGGAGGATGCTGAAAGAAAAGCAGAAAAAAACTTTTACGAAGGGCTAAACGTTCCTTTAGATGCATTTAACGCACAATTTGAACAGCAATTACAACAACAACAACAAGGTCTACAAGCTTTACAAGAAGGTGACGCTAGAGCTGTAGCTTCTGGAGTTGGTAGAGTTGGCGCTTTAGCTGGCCAACAAGGTGAACAAACAAGGATTGCAATGGGCGAGGCGTTATATGCAAATAATAAAATGAAAGCAGATGCAAAACAAGATGTTAATCAACAATTGATAGGAATGAATGTGGGACAAGCAGCAGACCAAAACATGATGAGAAGAGATGCGATGAGGCAAGAAAATCAAGGAATGCAACAAGCGATGAGTGGATTAGGTTCTGCTCTTTCAGCAGGTAATGACATGGTAAATCTTTATCAAGGAGATGCGAATACTAGAGCTTTTGGTAAACTAACTGATGAACAGAAAGCTAAGTTTACTGGTGGCAATGGGCTTCAAATGACTGATGCTGAAATTTTAGAGCAAATTAAAAACATGACTCCAGAACAAAAAAAACAATTAAAAGAGGATAAGTTTGACTATTCAAAAGCATCAATTAACAATCCAGGATTGGGGACGGCGGCATCAAATATATTTTCTCAAGCTAACGCTTTAGACCCTACTATACCTAAACAACTAGTGTTAGATCCAAGCTTAATGGGATTAGGAGGTAACTCTTCTGGTTTTAATTCTGTATATAAATATTAATATTATGGCGGTGAAAAGTAAAGGTAATGAGTATTCGGTATATGCAGGGATAGACGATTCGCCACCGGTTAATTGGGGAACCATAGCAGGCACTATAAGTGACCAGTTACTAACTGTAAAAAAAGATAGAGAAGCGCAAAAGGCAGCTATAGAACAACAGACTGTAGATCAGATGGCGCAATTAAATAAACTGCCAGATGTAAACGATAGATCTTTATCTAAAATACTTATTGAAGGAAGTGACCGTTCAAAACAAGAATTACAAATGCGAATGAAACTAGTAAAGTCTGGGGCTATAAAACCAAAAGACTATACTTTGTTTATGAACGAACAAAAAAACGGATATTCTGAGTTTTCTAACGTAATAAAAAACTGGGACAAGTGGAATGAGAAGAAAATGGAGTCTATTAAAAATGGCACCGCATCTGCTTTCGACCAAGCCAACGCTCTATCTATAGAGTCTTTTGGTAATTTACAAAACAAAACTATAATGACTAATCCTGCTAACGGACAGTTACAGGTTGTTACTATGTTAAAAGGAAAAGACGGTAAGTATACTAAGATGCCAAACGGGAAAACTAACCCTGAAAATTTTTCAGCTCCTGGAACTTTAAACAGTCGGATGGCTTTTGATGAAGAAAAAAAGGTTACATCTGAATTAGTTAATAAAGAAGTTGCGTTTATAGGAGAAGAAATAAAAGCAAGGAGTTTAGGAAATGGTGTTGTAGAAACGGTAGAAGATTTTACTCAGTCAGCTGCATATCCTGATTGGAAAAAAGCTAGTATAGCAAAGCTTACAAGCACCGATTATGATATTGTACAAATATTAGCAGAAGATCCTAGATATGTTATAGCGTCTTCCCAGGCTGAGTTTGAAGAAAAAAACCCAGGAGTAGATTTAAAGTTTTTTATAGAAATGGATCAGTCAGGCAATAAGCCTGTTCCTAAATTAAGAGAAGGACAAAAAAAAGCAGCCGAAGGTATGGTAGACACTCTTATTGAATCGCAATTAGGTAGAAAAGAAGACAGGACTAGAGAGTATGACCAAAATAGTTCTAATGCTAGGGGCGCAAAAAAAGAAGAAGACAATAAATTTGGTAGGGTTAAGGCTATGAATGACATATTGAGTGCTGACAATAGCCAAGATGCTCTAAACAGAATTGATACAGATTCAACTTATCAAAACGTAGAGTCAATGCAAATGGTAGATGAGAGCGGGAACAATGTAGAGGAGAAAGATTGGGCAAAAGCTAAAGAAATAAAAATTGACTACTATGATCCTAAAAAAGGAGAGATGACGCAAGGGACTGTTAGACTATTTGATGATAATGGAAATAAGAAAAGTAGTGATAAAATAGTAATGGATATGGTAGAGAAACTAGGTATACCTACTGAAGAACTAGAATCTTATAAAGCAGCTTTTAAAAAGAAGCAAGGAACTTTTAATCCTTTTAAAGGTATTGCTAACTACAAAAGAGCCGCTGGAGATTTAGTAGAAACTGGTACTGTTCAAGTAGATTTAGGTAGTAAAAAAATAAACGTCTCACAAGGTGTTAGTAATGTATTAAAAGAAGATTTTAAAGATGAAAACATTGATGAATTTGAAGCTATATTAACTGACAACACTCAAACTCCTGAAGACAAGCAGTTAGCTGAAGATAAACTTGATAGTTATAGATGGAGTTTAGTAACTTCAATGGTTAATAAAGCTGTAAAACCTAAATTAAGAGGTAAAGGATTTAAATTAGTGGTTGGTGAAAATGGTGCGTTATCAATGAGAGTTGGTACAGAAGACATTGATTTAGGGCTGACTAAAGCATCGTTACAAAATGACGGATCAAGATTAATGACAACAATAGAAGAAAAGATAAATTCATCTAAAGGGAAAACTCCTGGGAAATACGACGAACCAAACAACTAATAATGGAAAGACTATATAAACTTTTGTTTGAAGCTGGAGACTACACTAAAACTTATGAAGAATTTGTAGAGCAGTATGGTGATAATAAAAAATCTGAACGATTATATAAAGGATTAAATGAATCAGGAGATTACACTAAATCTTTTGAAGAGTTTAACGAGCAATATGGTTTTAATGATTCAGTAAAAAAAAAAGACTCTTCTCAATTACCTGGCACTGTTCAGGGGGAAGATATGGAATCTACTACAGGAGAAGTGGTGGAAGAAGTTCAAGTTCAAGATGGTTCCTTGGTTTCTGGAGAAAAACCAGTTAGAGAAAGATCTTACATTGAGGAACAGATTGATATAGATATAGAGGATGCCCCTCAAAACACAATCATTACAAAAGGCGGTAATATAATTCGTACAGGTTACAAAGATGACGACCAAGGTGTTACTTACAATCAAGAGTTAAGTGATGCGTTATACGCTGACACAGGTATTCAAAGAGCTTTAAAATTAGGTAAATTAACTGAGGAAGAAATTAAAAACGCTACTAGTAATAAAAAAACTGTAAGAGCAGAAGCTTTAGAAAAAATTAAAGAATTTAGATATAAATCTGCTGAAGAGATAGATGAAATTACATTAAAAGAAAATCTAACAAATCCTTTTATTTATACTGATCAAAAAGAAGATGACGACTTTATAGGAACTTATTTTGAAAATATAGAAGCTTTAAAAGGAATTAATGTAGATGATTTTAATGGATTTATAACTTCCAAAGGTTATAAAGATGATTATCAATATAGAGTAGATAATGAATTATATGAGTCTAGTTCTAATTATGCTTTTGGAGGCCAAAAAGAAAACAGATTAGCTGTTCAAAGAGAAATGGACGAACTTAGAATGCTTACTTTGTATTTAGAAGATGTACAAAAAAGAGATCGAAGAAGTCAAGAATTAGAATATAGAAAAAACAATAAAGGTTTAAGCATGAAAGCTGAAGATCTTGATTTTAGAACTACTAAATATATTGATCCTAATAGTTTATCTGATTTTATCAAAACTAACATGCCTAACTATGTTAATCAGTTAAAAGAAAACCAAGTAAAAGCAGAAACCAAATACCAAAAATATAAAGATAATAAAACAGGCGCAGGTTTTAGTTTATGGGAAATGACAAAAGCTTTTGGAGGTGGTGTAGATGATAGAATAAATCAATTATCCAGTACAATGTTAGATTTAGTTGGAGCAGATGTTTCTGCTACCGACAATAGAATGGCTGAAGAATATGAAGCTTTTATAAAAGATCCTAATTTACATTTTGGTTATGTTTCCGGAAAACAAGTAGAAGTAGGTGGCGTTAATTATATAGTAAATGAAAATGGAAACATATTTGATGTTGATCATAAAATTAATGTTACGGGTGTACTTGACGCTAATTCTCAAAAAATAATAAGAGAACAAGCTAAAAAAAATGGGAAAAAAGATTGGAGTGGCAGTGTACAAGGAATGGCTATTGATACTAGTGGTGTGGTGGGTGGTATCCTTACGGATATTCTCCTAACAAAAGGAGTGTCCAGTTCTGCTTCAATAGCAGGTGCTGGGACTAGAGCTTTAAGCGCTGGTAACATACTGAAACGTCCCTTGAGCTTTACAATGGAAACATTAAAAAGTGTACCTATATCAAGAGGTCTAGGTAGTGCTTTTATTGCTCAGAGCACAATAGGAATGTCTAGCGGTATAGAAACAACATTAAAAGAAGCAAAAAAAGCAGGTCTAAACGATGACGATGCTAATAAATTAGCGTTAGAAGCTGGAGGTAAAATGGCTCTTTTATATGGAGCAACTTCTTTTATATCTCCTCAAACTAAAGCAACAGAATTATTATTTGGTAGAATGGGCAAGGATGCTGTGGTAAAAGGAGCGGTAGAACAATATAAAAAAGGAGGAATAAAATCAGTAAGAGAGTTTTTTAATAAACTACTACCAGGTATAGGCGATGCTCAGTTTGAAGGTTTTAAAGAATTAATTCAAGAAAACGTTCAACAGGCTGGAGAAAGATTCGTAGTTAACCCTAGTTTAAACGACTCTGCTAAACAAAAAATAATGACTGACACAATAAGTGGAGATGAGTTTGTCAACACCTCTGTCCTGTCTTATGCGGCTGGTATGTTAATACCTTTTGCTGGATCTGTTAAAAGCAATACAGTATCGTTATTTAAAGATAATAATATTGATAAACTTCAAATGTTAGGCTTACTTCAGTCTAATAGAGACAAAACAATTTCTCTTTTAGATTCACAAGTTGCTAATGGTGATATGAGTTTAGAACAAAAAGATGCATTAGTAAACGACATGGATGTTTACGCTAATAGTGTAAATAAAATACCTAGGAATTTAGATGCTGATTCTGCTGCTGCAATTATGGGTGATGTAAGTAAAATATCAGAATTAGAACAATCAAAAGAAGGTAAGTCAAAATATTTTAGAAAAAAAATTGACGCAGAAATAGATGCGTTAAATGAAAATATTGAAAAAGTTGTTGATTTTAATAATCAAGACAGTACAACCAAAAAAAAATTATTAAAAGAAGCTAAAGAGGAATTACAAAAAAAAGAACCTAACCAGGAATTAACCCAAGATAAAATTTTAAATTATGCCATTCAAAAGCAAAGCTCAGAGGAGGTGGATGCATCAAAACTTGCCGAAGGTGGCCCAGATGTGGGAAAAAAAGTACCCAGCGAGCAATCTACCGAACAGAGTAACACCAAAAACGAAACTAAAGTTAAAAAGGAATCCGAAAAGGAAGTAGTTGAAATTGTTCCTGAAAAAGAATACACATTTACTGACAAAACCCGACCAGAATCTTTAAAAAACATCACGCCTAATGGCACAAAAATGGGAACAGATGTTGAGACTGTTTACACTTATAGTGGACAACAATTGTTAGATAATAATATATCTCCTAATGATGTTGTGGTAGAGGCAGTAGAAGATGTGTTAACAGAAAACGAAAAGCTTGATAGAGATTCAAGGTTAACCGATAAAGAAGCGAAACAAGCTCAAAAAGAAGAAGGATTTACTTCTTTAGAAGGAGACGCTGAAATTACCGTACCTATATTGTCTAAGATATTTAAAAATTTTAAGCTGGATATTAGCGCTAAGAAAAATCCTAAACTAGCTAAGGCAGTTAATTTTATTAATCAAATTACTAAAAAAGGATTACAGGCAGCTGGAAATTTACCAAAAAAATTATTTACAGCTCAAGAAACTAAAACAGATAAGTACAATGCTATAGTGTTTAGAGCAGAAAGAAAAGCAACTCAGTTCAATAAATTATTTACCGCTCTTAAAAAAACTAAAAAACTTGACAATAAAGCTTTAGAAAAATTAAATGAAGATTTAGGTAAAGTTTTAAGAGGGGAGATGGATGCTAAAGATATTAAGTTTAAAAATAATAGGGGTGAGGTGAAAAAAATTAGCACTCAGCTAGCTAAGGTAGTTACCCAAATGAGAAGTGACATTGATAGTATGTCTAAAGCCATTCTAGATAGCCCTAATATAACTAAGGAAGATTCTCCGGTAGAAATAGAGGGGGAGGTTTATAGAAATAAAATTGAATCTCAGTTAGGGAAATATATAACAAGATCTTATAGGTTGTTTGAAGGAAAAGTTAAAGGTCAAGATTACAAAAAGACTTTAGATGCCGAGGTGTTGGAAGAAGCTAAAGAATTTATAAAGAAAGATAAAGGGTTTATTAAAGAGGTAGAGGCTGAAGCGGCTAAAACAAATGAAAAGTTTGAAGACGCCCTTAATAGATTGGTTGAATCAAAAATAAATGATTTGTTGACGCAGAAAACTTCAGCTACAGATTTTTTAAATACTTATGTTGGGGAAAGTAAAAATTTAAAAATATTAAAACAAAGAAAAGAAGTTCCAGAAGCTTTAAGAAAATTATACGGAGAAATTACTGATCCAGTAGCTAATTATTTAACTACCATGACAAAAACAGGATCTTTATTGACTAGTGCTAATTTTTTACAAAGCGTTTATGAAGCGGGTGTAGGAAAGTATTTGTTTACTAAAAATGACCCTAACAGGACTGAAGGAATGGTTGAGATTTCTGGTACTAACAATGAGAATTATACTCCATTAGACGGCCTGTACACTTATCCTGAAATTGCAGATAACTTATTTCCAAAAAGATCTCCGCTCGTTCCTAGGCCAGAAGGTAAAGGGTATCAAGGAAAAATAGGAAGGCTTGTATATGATACTTATATGAAAGGTTTAGTTGCTTATCCTAGAGCTGCTAAAACAATATTGTCTCCATCTACTCAATTAATTAATGTGTTGTCAAATATTAATTTTGCAGTAGCTAATGGCCATCTGCCTATATCTATTGTTAATGGTACAATAGGATGGAGTAGTTATGTAAAATCTGCTCAAGCTATTAGAGCAATTTGGAATAATGAAAGTAATGAAGAGTTAAGTAAAAGAATAGAAAAATATTATGAATTAGGTATAATTGATCAAAGTGTTGACGTTAGAGAGCTTCAAGACTTATTAAATGAATCTGATAATGAGAGAGATATTTTTGAAAGATTATCACAAGAACCAACTTATCAAAAAAAATTAAAAAACTCTATGTTTAATCCTAAAAATTGGTATAAAAAAGCCGCAAAAGGATATAGGATTGGAGATGATTTTTGGAAAATTATGGGTTATGAGCAAGAGTCTAAAATTTTAGCTAAAACTTATTTTGATAAAGACTTTAACGATTTAGATGCAAATGAATCAAAAGAGATAGAAAAGAAAGCGGGTGAGATGGTAAAAAATCAATATCCTAATTACTCTAGAATACCTGCTGTTGCTAGGTTTTTCAAAAGACTTGTCGTGGCTGGTAACTTTATTTCTTTTCAAGCCGAATCTTATCGTACAGCCTACAATACTGTAGGTAATGCTTACAATATGGTGGTTGAAGGTAATAATCTTATAAAAGACAAATCTGATGTGGCAAAAGGAAAACGTATTAGAAAAGAAGGGATTAGAAAGATAACTAACATTATGTCGTACATGGCCTTTCGTGATGGGGCTTTTTACACCACAGCAGTTGCAATGGGCGGTAAAGTATTAGGAGGAATGCTCCCATTATTTGGTTTAGGGTTTGACGATGATGAGCCTAAAGAAGAAGAGAAAAAAACATTAGGTGGTTTAACAATGACAGAACAAGCTATAAGAAATTTTGTATACGAGTGGCAAAAAAATCAAAAATTAATTATAACTAAAGCAGAAAATGGAGAAATAAAATTTATTGATGCTTCAACATTTGATCCACACCAACTTTTAGAGGCTAATATAAACGTTTTGTTACAGTCTAAAAACTGGAAAGATGCTTTAGCTGGTCTTACTACAGAGCAAATGAGGACATTTGCAAGCACTGATTTTGTTGTACAGGCTTATTTAGATGCTGATAAAAAATATAAAGGAAAAGGGAAAGCTGGTAGTTTTTTAGATGATTTCTTAAAACCCTTTGCGAGTAGAGCTTTATTGCCTGGCGCAATATTACAAATGGAAGATGCTTTTGGAAAAGGTTTTTTATCAGGAAGGAATATTACAGAGTCTAAAATAGGTAAGTTGTTTGGAAAAAGAGACTACACAATAGATGTGTCTAGACAATTGTATTTTAATTTGTTACCAGAAAGAACAGCTCAAATGAAAGCTGAAAAAGATTACTATGGAAGTATTTATGCATTTAAAGATTATCTTAAACTAGGAGGTGGATACACAAAAGAGGATTTAAAAGATTTAGATAAAGCTTATCAAGAAGTTGATAAAGATAAAAGAGAAAGCTTTTTATATACTTTAGATCAAGTTAGAATGGCTGCTCTTTTAGGCGCTACATCTAAAGAAATTAAACGCACTTTACTTTCGAGAAATATAGGGTTTAGTAAAAAAGAAATAAACGCATTAGTAAGAGGAGGTTATATTCCTTTAAAAAGAGCTCCTGGTAGTTCTAAAAGAAAAAAGAAAAGCGAAACTCAAAAAGCATTAGAATTTTGAAGAATTTTGATGAACATACCTTGATGCTTCAAAGCTATTACGTTATAACTAATAAAGTTGGTTACGAGCAATTACTAAATAGAGATATAAAAGTTACTTTGATATTTGATCCTACTGACGAGTATGATGACAGAAGTGAAGTGTTTGATGAACTGATTGAATACTTTGAAGACCTGGAAGAATACGAAAAATGTGCAGAGCTTTTACATTCTAAAAACTTAATGAATGATTTGTCGGAGGTGTGATGATTTAATGAATCATCAAGGTTCTAAGCAAAACGGATTCTATTATATTTGTAGCAAGTGTAACAGTGTTATCCCTACCTCAGAAGAAGTGAGTTAATCTAGCCACTTGCCCAAGCTCTTTATGGTGTACAAACCCCTCACAAGCCTTAGGAGCGCCTGTAAAGCCTTTTCGTGCGTGCCAGCTGTCAGCTGCCGAAGGAGACCTCATGTACTCTACAGTGACTCCTATGAAGTCCTTAGCGTCTCTCCACTTATGTTTGACTTTATGATGTATATGATGTAAGTACCAGTATCTAGTCTTTGTATTAGCCCACATGTGAGGTTTTTCCTGTGCCATAAGAAGAGGTAGGTTATCCATTTTAGCTCCATCACCATGCTCTAAACCTATTAAAGATGTTCCATACTTATAATACTTTCTGTGTGCTACTGTAACGTCAAAAGTTATATCTTTTGCTTTACGGAACCAAGCTTGTAAAGTGTGAGCTAAATGAAAGCCTGATTGATAATCATGATTACTCATACTATGAACCACATCGACCGGAGCAATCTTTCTTAACGTCTCTATACACTCTACATATAAAGCTAAAGCAAGCTCATAGTGTTCCCACCACTTACCATCCGTGTCCTGTGGCGTTCCTTTAGTTGTTGTGCTATAAACATTG
>TARA_R110000824_G_scaffold401774_1_pt1 | contig 10321 bp, 8 predicted proteins | sample TARA_R110000824 | Tara Oceans TARA_R110000824 (sample SAMEA4397747) | marine metagenome | biome: Polar Biome; feature: [MES] marine water layer (ENVO:01000295) within the mesopelagic zone...; material: water (ENVO:00002006), including particulate matter (ENVO:01000060) such as...... | reverse complement strand
TAAGAGAGTGTAACAAGGGACGCGACATCAATCCTGACAGAGGGGGGTCCCAGCAAACTGCAGCCATCCTCAAGCAAAACATCATTCTGGCGCTGGGGATCAAAGCGCTGTTTCTCGCCATTACGCTAACAGGCCAGGCGACTATGTGGATGGCGGTGTTTGCTGACATGGGCGTCAGTTTGCTGGTGGTGTTCAACGGCTTGCGCCTGCTAAAAAAATAGAGCTGAGCCTCTCAGGATGAAAGCAGCGTTGCAAACAGAGCAAGCACTACCATTATTGATTATCAAGTTCACACAACAAGCGATAACCAGAAACAGTGTCGCCGATTTCTAATGAACGAGCAATTGTGACAGGCGGCTTGCGAGGCTGGGCGGACTCGTTCGCGAGCTGGGCAACGTGCCGGCAGAACTTCCATCAACACGTCCCTTGCGATGAGATGAGATCCGCCTCGGTCGATTCCAATGTAATGCGCTTGCAGCGTGCGCAAATCAAAAAACGGCCAAATGCTGGAAGCTTACAAAAAGTAATCTTCAACCCAGTTTAACGTCAGCGAGCTCTGCTACTATTACGGCACTACCTTGAGGGAGAAAAGGAAGGACGGAACCGGCTGCACCCCGTTTCGCTTTCCAAAAAGCCTGAGCCTATGATGACGTGTCGGAATGTACTTATCGTTCTGCTTATGATTCTTGTGCTTCCCGTCAGCGGGATGGCACAAACCATGACATTTGACACAGGGCATGCCATGAGCCCGTCGGCCATGGCGTCCAGCGATGCTGCTTCGGAACTGGCTACGTCTGAGCATGATTGCTGCGATCCAGATGCGTTTGGGTCAGTCTGCGAAAACGGGCAAGAATGTAAAACCAGCAGTTTGCTCCAACTCGCGCTCGGCAAGGTCGTATCGCCAGCGCTCTCCCCTCGCCCTTCCGCCCTCCTCCCTGGTCGGGCCCCGACTCGCGCGCCTGATGTTGTCTGGCACCCTCCGCGCAGCTGATTTTGTTTGTGTCCCCTAGTGTCGCCTGAACTGTAGGAACAGGCGGTTTAGGCATGTCTCTGGCATGCGCTAGAACATCAACGGAATCAAATTCATGAATCAGCGCAATTACGGAACGCGTCTATACGCGGCCGCGCTGCTTGTTGGCCTGATGGCAACACCAGGCTTGTCAACAGCACTCACCCTTTCAGAAGCCATACTTCTGGCAGAACGCGAAGCCCCTTCCTTGGAGGCGCGCAGCGCGAACCTGCAAGCAGCTCAAGACCTGGTCACGCCCTCTGGCGAGCTACCGGACCCCAGATTGAAGCTTGGAGTACAGAACCTCCCTATCGAAGGTGAGTCCAGCCTACGATTGGGTGCAGAGCCAATGACCATGCAGATGGTCGGCGTCATACAAGAGGTCCCCAATCGAGCGAAACGCCGTGCCCGCGTGGAAACCGCCGAAGCCACCGTGACATTGGCCCAGGTGCAGCGAAGGGTCGAGCGACTCAAGGTCCGCCAGATGACCGCCGAGGCCTGGATTACCACCCTGGCTGCCGAGCGCAAGCTGACCATTTTTAACCAGCTCTACGCCGAAAATCGGCTTTTGGCTCAAGCGGTCAAGGCGAAAATCGCCGGCGCTGGCGGACTCTCGAGCGATAGCGTATTGCCCAGGCAGGAAGCCGCGCTCTTGGCCGAACAGGAAGATCTCCTGGCCCGGAATTTAGCGATTGCCCGGGCAGAGCTCCAACGATGGATTGGCGAGGCTGCAACCCAACCACTGCAGGGTGGCTGGCCGGAGTGGCGAAGCAGCCCCGAGCTTTACATATACAACGTTCCCCGCCACCCCGAGTTACTGGAATTTGGCCCGATGACCAGTCAAGCCGAAGCCCAGATCGCCGAAGCCATTTCGGAAAAAACGCCGGACTGGGCATGGGGCGTGGATTATCAGAATAGAGGAAGCGGCTTTGGCGACATGATCAGCCTCAATCTCAGCTTTGATCTGCCTGTTTTCGCAGGATCAAGACAGGATCCGAAGATCAGCGCTGAGCGTGCGCGCTTGGAAGGGCTCGAAGCAGAGCGGCAGGACCGGCTGCGTCAGCTCAGGCAGGAGCTGTCAGCAGACCTTGCTGAGCTCCAACGTCTGGAACGGGCACTAGATCGTACCGAGGACACACTGCTGCCTCTCGCCAACGAAAAAGTCCATCTGGCCATGGCCGATTACCGTTCAGGCAAAGGTGAACTGACCGCGGTGATTAAAGCGCGCGAGGAGTTGGTAGAAATGCACCTGCGTCTTGTCGATCTAGCCCGTGACCGCTCGCTAACCAACGCCCGCTTACATTTCTCTTTTGGAGACACCCAGCCATGACACTTCAGATCAAGCGACTGGCGCTGCTGATTGGCCTGCCCATGTTTATAACGAGCACTGTAGCTGCGAGCCTCTCAGTTGTGGCAAGCAGCACTCACGCTCAGTCTGCCGAGCAGACCGAGAAAGAAGTGCTGTATTGGTACGATCCTATGTATCCGCAGCAACGCTTTGACGCACCTGGCCCATCGCCCTTCATGGACATGGACCTGGTGCCTCGTTATGCCGATGAAGGGGGGGATGGTGCTTCCATGCTCATCGATCCTACAGTGATACAGAATCTGGGCATGCGGGTCACTCCGGTTACCCGAGAATCCATCAGCCAGACCGTCGAAGCGGTAGGCACGCTGGGTTACGATGAGCGTGACGTAGCCATTGTCCAGGCACGCAGCGCCGGCTTTGTCGAGAAAGTCTACGACCTGGCCCCAGACGACGTGATCCCAGAAAATGCGCCACTGGCCGACCTTTTCTTCCCCCAATGGTCGGCCGCACAGGAGGAATATCTGGCATTGCGTGGCATGGGCGAGCCGCAATTGCTGGCTGCTGCTCGTCAGCGTCTGCGTATTGCCGGCATGCCACCCGAACACATTGCAGCGCTGGAGCGCAGCGGCAAGGCAAGCCCGAGCTGGACCATTACCAGCCCTATCGGCGGGGTACTTCGTTCGCTTGATGTCCGAGAGGGTATGACGCTGCCTGCGGGCGCATCCCTTGCCCGCATCAATGGCTTGGAAAAGGTCTGGCTGGATGTTGCCGTCCCTGAAGCGCAGGTCAGGAACCTGAAGGTAGGGCAAAAGGTCGAGGCCAAACTGCCTGCATACCCGGGCGAAAGCCTGGAAGGGATTATCGAGGCGATCTTACCCCAGGCCAACCTGGATAGCCGAACCGTTCGGGTTCGAGTCGTGTTACCCAATTCCAATCAACTCCTGCGCCCCGGCATGACCGCCGACGTGACCTTGAGCCGTGACGAAGACGAAGCCCTGGTGGTACCCACTGAAGCACTGATCAGAACAGGTAGGCGCACCCTGGTTATGGTCGCCGAGGGTGAGGGCAAGTTCAGGCCAGTAGAAGTCAGGGTCGGGCGCGAAACCGATTTCAAGACAGAGGTGTTGTCGGGTCTTGAGGAGGGCCAACGCGTGGTTGCGTCCGGGCAGTTCCTGCTTGATTCCGAAGCCAGCCTGCGCGGACTGACCACCGAACCAGAGCAATCGCCAGAAGACACCGGACCGGCCTTGCACGAGGCCGAGGGCACCATCCTGAGTATAGAAGATGGCATGGTCAATTTGTCTCACGGTCCATTCAAGACATTGAACATGCCGGGCATGACGATGGCATTTCCGATCGCAGACCCGGTCCTCCTGGAAGGACTCAAAGAAGGTGAGCGGGTACAGGTAGGCGTCAGCGAAAGCGATGAAGGTCTTGTTATCGAGCGGATCGAGCAACTCGGAGATCAGCCATGATTGCCAACATCATTCGATGGTCAGTCGCAAACCGGTTTCTGGTATTGCTGGCGACGCTGTTTTCGGTCGCCTGGGGCATATGGTCGATCCAGAACACCGCCGTTGATGCGCTGCCTGACCTGTCCGACGTTCAGGTCATCATCCGCACACCCTATGCCGGGCAGGCGCCGCAGATTGTTGAAAATCAGGTCACCTACCCGCTGGCGACGACCATGCTGTCGGTTCCCGGGGCGAAGACCGTGCGGGGCTATTCATTCTTCGGCGACAGCTATGTGTATGTTCTTTTCGAGGACGATACAGACCTGTACTGGGCGCGATCGCGGGTGCTCGAGTACCTCAGCCAGGTGCAGAGCCGGCTTCCCGAAGGCGCTGCGCCAGCGCTGGGCCCTGACGCCACCGGAGTAGGCTGGATCTATCAGTACGCTCTGGTGGATCGCACCGGCCAGCACGACCTTGCTCAATTGCGGTCGCTGCAGGATTGGTTCCTGCGTTACGAGCTGAAAACCCTCCCCAATGTTGCAGAGGTCGCGCCGATCGGAGGTATGGTTAAGCAGTACCAAGTAGTGCTGGATCCGATAAGGATGGCCAGTCAGCAGATCACTCAGCAGCAGATCAGGCAGGCGGTTGAAGAGGCCAACCAAGAGACGGGCGGAAGCGTACTGGAGCTTGCCGAAACCGAATTTATGGTTCGCGCCTCGGGCTATCTCTCATCACTGAAAGATTTCCGTACCATTCCGCTCGGCTTGGGCGCTACTGGCACGCCGATAACACTTGGCGATGTCGCGCATATTCAATTGGGACCGGAGATGCGCCGGGGGATTGCCGAGCTGGACGGCGAAGGCGAGGTAGTCGGTGGCGTGGTGATCTTGCGCAGCGGAAAAAATGCCCGCGAAACGATCACCGCAGTGCAGGCCAAGCTTGAAGAGCTGAAGAAGAGCCTGCCTGATGGGGTTGAGGTGATTACTACCTATGACCGCAGCACGCTCATTGACAGCGCCGTTTCCAACCTCAGCTTTAAGCTTCTGGAAGAGTTCATTGTCGTCGGACTGGTGTGCGCCCTGTTCCTCTGGCACCTGCGTTCATCGCTGGTAGCTATTGTCTCTTTGCCGGTGGGTATCCTGATCGCCTTCATCATCATGCAGCGGCAGGGGGTGAACGCCAACATCATGTCCCTGGGGGGAATCGCGATCGCCATCGGCGCCATGGTCGACGCTGCGATTGTGATGATCGAAAATGCCCATAAACACATAGAAGCCTGGCACAAGAAAAATCTGGGCAAGAAACTTGAGGGCGCCGAGCACTGGAAAGTTATCACCAATGCAGCTACCGAAGTCGGTCCGGCACTGTTCTTCAGCCTGCTTATCATCACCTTGTCGTTTATTCCGGTTTTCACCCTGGAAGCCCAGGAGGGCCGGCTATTCGGCCCGCTTGCCTTCACCAAGACCTATGCCATGGCGGCAGCCGCAGGGCTGTCGGTCACCCTGGTTCCGGTACTGATGGGTTATTGGATCCGCGGGAAAATTCCTGACGAGCATCGCAATCCAATCAATCGCGGACTCATCTGGATATATCAGCCGGCTCTCGAAGCCGTGCTCCGTTGGCCGAAAACTACCATCGTGATCGCATTGGTTATTTTTCTGACGGCACTTTGGCCGATCTCCCGGCTGGGTGGGGAGTTTCTGCCGCCACTGGATGAGGGTGACCTGCTGTACATGCCAACGGCGTTACCCGGTCTGTCTGTTCAGAAAGCATCGGAACTGCTGCAGCAGACCGACCGCATGATCAAAAGCGTGCCTGAAGTAAAACGCGTTTTCGGCAAGGCGGGTCGTGCCGACACTGCGACCGATCCGGCACCGCTGACCATGTTCGAGACCACCATCCAGTTCAAGCCCCGGGACCAATGGCGTCCGGGAATGACGCCTGAAAAACTGGTAAAAGAACTCGACAAGGCAGTGCAGGTGCCTGGGCTGGCCAACCTGTGGATACCGCCAATTCGCAACCGTATCGATATGCTGGCCACCGGCATCAAGAGTCCAATCGGGGTCAAGGTGTACGGCTCGGACCTGGTACAGATTGACAAGGCCACGCAAGCGGTCGAGCGCATCGCCAAGACGGTTCCAGGCGTAAGTTCGGCTGTCGCCGAGCGACTCACCGGTGGACGCTATATCGATGTCGACATTGACCGCAGCGCGGCTGCACGTTACGGGCTGAACATTTCCGAAGTGCAGTCGATCGTGGCGGGCGCCGTCGGCGGTGCCAACATTGGCGAAACCGTAGAAGGGCTGGCTCGTTATCCCATCAGTTTGCGCTACCCGCGCGAATGGCGTGATTCATTGACCGACTTGCGCAACCTGCCGATCTACACACCCGAGGGAAGTCAGATCACCCTCGGAACGGTGGCACAGGTCAGTGTGACGGATGGTCCGCCGATGCTTAAGAGCGAAAATGCCCGTCTTACTGGCTGGGTTTACATAGACGTACGCGATCGCGACATGGCTGCGGTGGTGAACGACCTGCGTACCAGAATCGACAGCGACGTGCCCCTGGAATCAGGCATGAGCATTAGTTACTCCGGCCAGTTCGAGTTTATGGAGCGCGCCAATGCCAAACTGAAGATGGTGGTGCCGGCTACGCTACTAATCATTTTTGTGCTGCTTTACCTCATTTTCAACCGGTTCAGCGAAGCCTTACTGATCATGGCGACGCTGCCATTCGCTCTGACTGGCGGTGTCTGGTTCCTCTACCTGCTTGATTACAACCTGTCGGTAGCAACTGGCGTGGGATTCATTGCGCTGGCAGGCGTATCGGCCGAGTTTGGCGTGATCATGCTCTTATACCTGACCAATGCCTGGAGCGAGCGGGTGAATGCAGGGCGTACGGACCGACCGGCACTCCTTGAAGCAATTCGTGAGGGCGCCGTGCAGCGCGTAAGGCCCAAGGCGATGACCGTGGCAGTCATCATAGCTGGCCTGCTTCCAATCCTGCTTGGCAGCGGTACCGGTAGTGAAATCATGAGCCGTATTGCTGCACCAATGGTAGGGGGCATGATTACCGCCCCGCTTCTGTCCCTGTTCGTACTCCCGGCGGCTTATCTCCTGATGAGACGCCGGTCCATTAAGCAAGCCAAACCACAATCTGGAGATTCACTATGAAAGCCAAACTGGCACTCGTTCTCGCCCTCGCACTGACTCCAGCAGCCTTTGCTGAAGAGATGAAAGGTATGGACATGAAGCACAGCATGCCTATGGACAATATGAAGATGGAGCAAACGGATACCGCTGCGCAGAGCGCAAAGGCGACAGGTACCGTGCGCAACATCAAGCTGGATAAAGGTACTGTCACTATCGCCCACGGGCCCGTACCAGAACTTGAATGGCCCGCTATGACCATGGGGTTCAAGGCAACGCCTGAACAGCTTGAGGAGCTCAGCGAAGGGGACGAGATCGAGTTTGAATTCACCTCACAAGGGATGAATTCTACCATCACTTCGATCAAGCAACTTTAACCAGCGCCCATGGTTATCGACCCTTGTGGTGCGGTAGCCATGCTGACTATGCCTTACTCATTTGTAAGCCTTCCAACAGCTTCCTGTCAGCCTCCTACGGTTGATCTGCATACATTCCCAACAATGAGGTGATAAATGAAAAAGCTAACTTTAACTAAAATGATTATTCCCCTGGCCTTGGCTATCGCGTCTTCATTCGCTATGGCAGAGGACGGCAGTGATTACGCGCTAAGTAGCGCACCCCGAGCGCAAGCGCCAAAGATGGTGCCTCAATCAGCGCATCAAAACCCCTATTATGTTAGGGCAGCCACGGCAGGCTCTCTGCAAAACGCAGAGAATTCACGCATGAAATGCGAGATGATGACGAAAGATTGCGCAGCAAAGATGCACACGATGGCGAGCCCGGTCGCAGCCGAATAATGTCGCCGAGAACCTGATGCAGCCGGAGCTGTTCTTGCTCTCCCGCAGGATGGCTCCGTTGGATCTGGCCCCATGCGCCAGGAGGCGGTATCGTGGGATATTCTGGCCATGAACGGGAAACAGGAATGATCAGCTTGTCCCTGCGCAGCAGGATGGCGCTCCTTTTTATAATGGTGGTCACAGCCGTTCTGACTTTGGCGGCGGTTAGTTTTGATTTTTTTTGTCGTTTGCATTTTGAGCATCAGGATGAACAGGTTCTCCAGCACAAAATTCAGGCGCTGAAGTCTGTTCTGAAACGGAATGACCGTTTCGAGTCATCCATGGTGCCCGACCTCAACCGATTGGTTGATACCTCATTTGGCTTTGCTGCCATGATTAAAGCCGGAAACCGCGTCGTTTATTCTCATCACAACCTGTCCGAGCAGCACCTGCCTTTAAATAACACCGGTAACGCTAACAAGTGGCTGATTCAAATCGGCCCCAACCTCTACACGGGGACTACCAAACAGATCGGTGAATGGGCGGATGGAGAAGCAACGATTCACCTGGCTCTTGATGTCACGCACCGGACTCACTTTTTTGAAATGGTTAGGCAGTGGTTTATTTATACGTTGATTATCAGCGCCATTTTCAGTGGCCTGCTGGGCTTTGCCTTTATTGGTCGTGGACTCAAGCCAATATCCAGGCTATCTAGAACATCTTCCACCATCACCGCCAATTGCCTGGACACGCGGATCTCTGTTGAAGCGGTGCCGGCGGAACTGCACGAACTGGTCGCCAATTTTAATGCCATGCTTGCGCGACTGGATGATTCCTTTCTTCGTCTCTCAAGCTTTTCAGCCGATATCGCCCATGAGCTGCGGACCCCGCTCAACAGTATGCTGACACAAGCTGAAGTTGCGTTGATGAAGGATCGGTCTGGCGAAGACTATAAGGACATTCTTTTCTCGACCCTGGAAGAGCTCCGTAGGATGTCGTGTATGGTCGACGACATGCTGTTTCTGGCCAAAGCTGACAATGGCATGATTACCCCCGGTTTCGAGGATCACGACCTGACAACTATCGCGGCGAGCGTGCTCGAATACTACGAATACGCTGCCGACGAGAGGGGCTTGAAACTGGTCATGAGCGCCGAAGGTGCCACCTTGGTAAAAGGTGACGACGCCATGTTACGCCGGGCAGTTTCGAATGTCTTGTCCAATGCAGTTCGTTACGCAGACGAAGGTTCTGTTATCGATATCGATATCTGGAGAGCTGATGAATGGGTGCTCTTGAAAGTTAGCAACCAAGGCCCGCTAATTCCTGCCGAGCATATCCACAAGCTCTTTGACCGCTTTTACAGGATCGATACTGTGCGACGAGGAGGCAGCACCTTGAATGCCGGGCTGGGGATGGCTATCACTCGCTCAATCATCGAGGCTCACAAGGGTGCAGTGGAATGTAGGTCTGGGGCTGGACTTACAACTTTCGAGATGAAACTACCTGCAGGCTGAACCAACAACGTCAATTCTAGTCAGACGCACCGCCATCGATAAAGTAACCCATGCCGCGTATTGTTTTTATCAGCTTTATCGGGAAATCATCATCGATTTTTACGCGTAGCCGTCGGATAGCTACCTCGATTATGTTGGTATCACTGTCAAAATTCATATCCCATACTTTTGATGCAATGAGTGACTTGGATAACACCTCCCCCTGCCGGCAAAGCAGGAACTCAAGCAACATGAACTCCTTTGCGGTCAGATCAATACGCTTTCCACCGCGCTCTACTCTTCGTTTGAGCAAATCTACCTGAAGATCCTCGATGGCTAGGGTGGTCTGAACGGTAGCACCGTTTCCCCGACGCAGAAGCGACCTCACCCGAGCAAGCAACTCGGAGAACGCGAAAGGTTTGATCAGATAATCATCGGCCCCCAGGTCCAGACCTTTGACTCTATCTTCCACCCGATCTCGAGCACTCAGAAACAGCGCAGGCGTCTCACTGCCTGCGGCACGCACCTGCTCAAGCACCTGCCAGCCGTCCAGGCCCGGCATCATCACATCCAGTATCAGTAGATCATATTCCTCATCAAGCGCCTGCTGGACTGCGTTAATACCGTTCGTCACTAGGTCTACCACAAACCCGGCTTCAGCCAAGCCCTGTTTCAGGTAAACGCCAGTTTTCGGCTCATCTTCTGCAACCAAGATTTTCACAATCAAGCTCCTGCCTTAGTGACGGCTAATGGTGAGGCTCTGAGCAAGGAGACGCTATTACCTTTCAGAGATGTAATCGGCAGTACCCATACATCGCAAGCGTAAATGCTTCGACCTGATTGGCGCGCTGGGGATTGACCTGAACGCCAAGTGATTAACCAGTCATCCGCTCAAATTCATCTGCACAGGCCATGCAGGCCTGGTTACATGATTGGTGCTTGGAATTCATCATTATTTTTCTACATTGTGAAGGTTGGTCTTCTGCTTTGACAAAACAGGACACACATACTTGTCGACTGCGGGGTGAGACGGGAGTTTGGTCCATGCGCCTATCTGACAAAATGATAGTGTCACCGTCGAATAACCGGTAACTGTCAAGGTATCTGTCGCCCTGTTTGATTTTTATGCAG
>TARA_R110000824_G_scaffold4504_5_pt1 | contig 10325 bp, 6 predicted proteins | sample TARA_R110000824 | Tara Oceans TARA_R110000824 (sample SAMEA4397747) | marine metagenome | biome: Polar Biome; feature: [MES] marine water layer (ENVO:01000295) within the mesopelagic zone...; material: water (ENVO:00002006), including particulate matter (ENVO:01000060) such as...... | reverse complement strand
GTCTTCAAGTCTTCTTCATTGATACCATAATAGTATACCACATCCCTCAGTATTTGCAAGTCATAAAACCACTTTTCTTCATTTTTTTCTACGTCCACAATGCCGAGTGTAGAAACCCTAGCAATCTCATGTGGTTCCGTAAAGGTGCCCAGAATTGGTTCAGAATTTTTAAAAACATTTACCATGTGAAGTGTGTTAACAATTGCTTGATTTAATATATCGTAATAACTTATGATCGGAACATCGCCGATGCTTTTTTCTATTTGTGCATTAGAAACCAAGTAGATCCGTTCAAAGACTCCAGACCTGGCATATTCTTGAAAAATATTCTTAACAACCCTCTCCTGTGAGGCCTCTACTTCGCTTAAGAGGGCCATGTCCGGCTCGATATATAGAACGGTTACAGAAACGCCAGAGAGTTGTTCTAAGAGCCTCAGAGCGCACCCTGTAATACTTCCTGCACCACATAATACAAATATAGCATCCCCCGAGATCTTTTGCAAGTCTTTTTTGAAGTTAGGGAACTTTTTTTCGTAAGCCTCGTGGGATTTTTGCTTCGGAATGTTGAAACAATTCTCTCCGGTGAGTCCGTTGTCGAATTTATAGATTTCATACTGGGGGAATTTCGAAAAACAGTCCGCGATGGCGCAACCTGCCTTGCCTAAGCCTATAATATTCATTAATCTTCCACCCAATCTAAAATGATACGTTCTTCGAAGCACCCTCTTTCGCAGGCCTTAAGTCCCATGTGGGCATAGCGATTCAAACCCATGGTTTGTTCAATGGTATAAATAACTTCCATTACATCAGCCAATTCTTCATTGGAGGGGTTTTCTTGAAACTCTTTAGCCTCTTCTACCAGCTTTTTAGCCAAATATTTTGGAAGACTTCGCCCTTGTGCCTTGTGCCATTTACACCTCTTCCCGGACTCTTCGATAATCTGAGGGACAAGATCTCGCACCAGTTTGTTATACTTTTTACGAGCCATTAATATTTAAACCCTTCATGTCTCCGAAGTTTTTGCCAAGAGCTGTGTTCACCTTATAATCACCAAAGGGGGTTGTACTAAAAATTTTCATCAAATCCGGTATCGTGTGTCGCTCTTCATGTTTTAAGTCTATAACAATCGAATCGTGCATCATAAAAGCTACGTTACTTTCCTTGTCTCGCAAATGATTATGGATCTCCACAGCTTTGCTTAAAACCAGATCGCTGGTAGTACTCTGTATAATATAATTCAAAGCATGGTGATTGTCAACCCCTTTTATATCTCTACCAAGCTCAGTATGTATATTATATCCGTTCCAATACTTTTCTTTAACGAGATTCTTGTCATAAAAGGCCTCGGCCTTCTTGTTTTTCCGATGTGAGTAGAGCCATTCAAAAATCTTTTGTTTTGCCGACGGTCTGTCGAGCTTACCGTCATAAATATTCTTAATATTCCATTCGTGAATGTCTCCTTCTGGTTGAGGAGTGCCTGATAGCCCCAATAGTGTTCTCACCTCCGCTGCATTATAATCCAGTTCCAAAAACCAATCATTTTGCGGGTGTAGACACCCACGAAAATCCCTGTGCAGCGTTAGAATAGGGAACGTTTTGGGCATTGTCGTAAGGCGCCCGGTTACGGTGCCAAATGGGTTGTAATCGCATATCCAGTTGACCTCTCGAAGCTTGTTAACAAAGTTCTTTCCACGAACTGTCACCAACTTTGTCATGATGGGCTCGATATCAATATTCAACGGCTGTTCCTTTATCTCTGAGAGCATCTTGATAACATCAACCATAAAATCATGATTAAGCGGCCGCGGATTATTGTTTAGAACGTGCTCTGTAATTTTATTCTTTGCGGCGCATAGCTCATATAAAAAGAACTCAGGTATGAGATTATATATACAAGTTTCATCCAAGTTAACCTTAGATGCCTGAAATGATTTAAGAAAAGCCCGAAGCCTGTTTGTAATTTTGTCCCATGTAGGCTTAAATTCTTCTGGGCATGCTGCAGCCAGCGTCACTCCTCCGCTATAAATACGGGCGTATTCTACATGCCGGTCTTTTAGAGAGGGAGAGTAGTACCATGTCTTATCGGCATTTTCCGGAAGATCTTGATAATAAAGCTCGTTGTTAGCGTAATATCCTAAGCATTCGCCTTTGTTGTCGAGCGTTTGAAAATACAAGAAGCCTCCTAATAAGAGGTGCCTCCGCCACCCGAAGTACCACCAGTACCTATTGTACCACCCCCGGGGCCCCGTGTCAAGGGCTGTAATAAAGTAAATAAATAGTTCGGTCTATAAAGATATTTTCGATATAGTGTGTTTATATAACGTACGGCATCTTCCAGTGGTTCGCCTGTTGAAATTTCATATTTGTCTCGCGCGATTCGCCTTATAAAATTAGTCTTGTAAGTCGTTCCTTCGGATTCTATCTCTCTTAGATCTATATAAAAGTCTATCCAATCAAAATCCGTCATCAAAGAGTCCAGCTCACTCATAGTTGTGAACTCCCTTTCTACTTGTATTGTGACTTTTCCTGGGCAGTCAGGTCTATCGATGACTTTTTCGGAAAACGGATTAATTTCGACGTATTGATTGTAAAAATTAACAAACATTTCCTTAAAATTTTTAATGTCGCTCAGGCATGCCAAATCATAATAGTCAGTAAAGAAGGATTCTTTGGTGGTCGAGCCGGGCATTGCTCCTAAAAAGCTTAACATTGCATCCGAAAACAAGTCCGCTGTTAGTACCCATGGAATATTTTTGTTCACGATAAACCCAAATTTTTTAGCCGAAGCTCTGTAGAAATCAAAATTTGGATTGGAGATATACTTTTCATATTTATTTGAATCATCGCCGGCATCATAATTAGCAATTTTGAGCGACAGTCCTGATATAGAAGGCTTAATCATATTTGTCAGCAACGCGTTGGTCATAGTTACTGGAAGTATCTTGGCAGAAGTTTTCAAAAAGTCTTTCATAGCAGGAATAAAAGTTTTAAAATTATCAATTTTGTCATGCTCCGTTAGAACATAAAATTCTATAAACCCCTCGTACAGACTTTGTACATATTGAGAATATGTTTTATGCGGACAGCTCCATCCTTCGGCGGCTTTCAAATTGGACAGCTCATCATCTGTATTGGTGTTTAATCTGCCGTCGATTGACGCCCGGTTCATGTGATCCACAAAACTTTCGAATGCCAATACCACAAAATCGGCCGCGTATATGCGGCGGTTTTGTATAGTTACAACGGGCTTTATCTTTTCATTTTTTAATGTAATTGTGTTTTGCATACGATCTATCTTGCCATATAAAGTCTTATCATACCACGTGTCAAGAGGCGCCGGAAAAGTCTCGGGATAAACCACTTCTCTAAAGAGTGAACGTTGATAAAACATAGCCAGGGCACTTAAATCATTAGAGCCGGCTGGGCTTTCTCTATCGTCCGGGGGATAATCAAATGTATTTGGCATAATTCATAATTCTCCTAAAAATTTTACTCTGCCCTTCCGGTGCCGCCGGGCCTGTAGTGTACCCTCGTCCCCGAAGGTCGAGCGCCGGCCCGGGCAAGGGCGTCTTCCTGCTTCTTCACCGATTCGGCGGCTTCTTTTGTCATGCCGCGAGAAAGAATCACATCTGCCCCGTTGGCAACATTTTCTACTACAACATCACTCGTCTTTGCCAATTCTGATACTTGCTTGGCATCGAAAGTACCCTCGACACTTTCAACATGTGCCTTACCTCCCTTCTGCTCAACTTTGCCCCGATGATCTCTCGGTACCGTCGGCCTCTGTCTGGGCGGGCGTTCCTTCTTCTTCGGTTTAGGCGGATCGGAAGGAGTCTTTTCGGCCTTTCCAGTGTATACATCCAAAGGAATCGTTGGGCTCTCATTCAAAGCGATATCTTGATGCAGGGCAGTAACTTCTACGTCGTAGCCGGCTTCGCTAATACGATGACTGACCCCGGTTACCAAAAAATAGCCCCCCAGACCCAATACCCTGGCCAAGTTGGGTATGGATCCTTCAGAACTCGGAGTTCCTGCGCCAATTGCTGAGGGATTGATATAAATAAATTGACCATTTTTAAGAAGCGTATTTCCTATCATTGTCATCTTAACGCTATAAAGCTCTCGTAATTGGAGGGCGCCCAGGGTTCCTTCCCTTTGAATTTTAGCTTCCCGAAGTCCCTGTTGGTCTTCGCGATTGAAAGTGATTTTTTTAACGAGCCCAGCGCTAGCGCCTAAGTAAAAATGATATATCCCCTCACCCCGATCGATCCCCTCCTTACCTGATCGGTGCCCCTGTGGTAATGAATCAGTCGAATAAACTATCATAGTGGGAATTTCAACCTGGTCGCCCAGGTTGGCGAGAAGGACCATGGAGCTGTTCAATCCAACAAGAGATTTTGTTTTTTTTCTAATCCTGCTACGTAATCCGCCTTCTCCATCCATTTGAATTTTCTCATCTGTTGCTAATTTTCCTCTTACGAAAAAATCATTCGTAGCAAATCTTAATGGCACTTGGGGGACACCACGGAAACATCGAGAACTTAGGGCTCTTCCCACCAGTGATCCCAGGACATCTCTTATAAACTGATCTAAATGATATTTAGTAAGTCCTTTTTTAATAATCTTACGAAAAAACCATTCATTAAAAGCGTCTAAAGAAATCGGTATACTGGCCATATCCATGTGTTCAATTATACCCGTTTGACCGCCACTTGTCGCTAACGGATTAATCTTTTCAATCGCGGCGGCCGCCAGAGTGCCCTTTACACCGCGGAGCGCGCGGCATGCCGTTATCTCTTGCAGGTTAGTTATTTGATAGGCCACAAGAGGATCTATCATTTCTACCGTCCCGAGAACAAGTTGAAAACTATTATTATCTATTTGTGTTCTTATGTGCTTTAAGCCTAAAACCGAATCCATAAGGTCCCCCAAATAAAAATAATGAATATCCACCGACTGAGAAGGAGTAGCCTCTTTGATGCTATTGAGGCTTTTTCCTATTTTACTAAGATTATCTTTGTCTAATGCTGAGCCATTCTTTGCATTTTTAAGCAGCTCTTTAGCACCAGAATTTTTACCTTGATTAATTACGAACCCATAATCAGAAGGGTTTGCTGATTGTCGTCGTTTGGCGCGTGCGGCCCTCTCTTCTGCAGTCAACTCGCTCCATGGGGCTAATAAAAGTTCTTTCATTGGAACCCTAATGCTATTAATTTTGCCGCCTCTATAAAGGGTGCTTAGTATTCTACGATATTTTACGAGCCGATCTTGTTGATTGGCTTCAATTTGTGGATCAAGACATTTCTCTTTATATTGTTTTCTTTTTTTCGGATCGGTAAGCTCGCCGGCCACACGGTCTGATGACATTTGTGAGCATTCGGAATCGGGATCGTCAAAAACACTTTCGAGTTCAGTATCGTCAGCAAATATGTCAGACCACGATGAACGCATAATTCCATTTAAGGCAGCCTGATATTCAATATTTAATTTAACCGTTCCGTCCTGTTGAAAGTCTATGTTGTGTCTGGCCAACTGCAAAAACAACGTTTTTCTTTGCATGGCGATCGCCTCTCTAACTGCGTCGGCACTCGCGGCGAGCCCGGGCATGTTTTCTAAACCATCCGGTACGGCCCAACCGACCTCAATCTTAATTCGATAAAGCGCGCCATCGTAGACCCTTGATTCTCCGACGCGAGAACACTTAAATTTTTTGTTGCTATTTTCAGCATCTCCCAAGACTGCTTTCTGGGTCTCCGGAGCAATAATTAGATCCAAAAAGCCAGGATCAGCAAGGCCCGCTTGAGCCTCATCGCCGGAAGCGGCGCTCGGATCTATGTTGTGTCTGAATAAATCTTGTACACTTTGAAAGTGAACTTGCAAAGTAGCAGTAATATTATTATCTACTTCTTCTGGCTGAACCCCTTTAAGAGTCCAATCAAAACTTTTTAGGCCGGCGCCGGCTTGTCGGGATTCTCGACTGGTGAAAATATTATTTAAATCTTCACGGCTCGTAAAGCTCTCAAAGGGAATTTCTTGCTCTCCAAGTATTCTGTGAACATTATCTTTATCATATAAAACTCGATAAAGTTTTATGTATGGTACCATTAGAGCATAGACATCGGGAGTTAAATTTAATATTGTATCTATGCTACCGAGATTTTCTTCAGTTGCGGGGCCAGAATTTAATTTTGAAACCAGATTTCCCGGCTTGCCGGCTATAGAACTGAAGTTGTCGTATTGATAGTCGGCCGCGGATGCGGCAAGTCTTTTTATGTTCTCGATTAAAAAGCATTGTTGGTCCCATATAGAAGCCGACTTAACCTTCTTTGTGCCTTTGGGCGCGCCACTGCCGCGCGACATCGTCCCGAGGCCCATTTTCTTCGCTGGCGCTATAAATTTTTCTATCTTCTCGATGATCTCCGCTACTTCTTTATCGCCCGCTAATTTTTCCATAACCCACGGACGGACTTCTTGGATGCGTGCGCACGTCACGCTTGGCCCGGGCGCTTCGAGAGACCTCATGAACCGATCTCTCATGGGGCCGACGCCGAGCATGCCGCCGTGTTGGCTGCCACGATTACTAAATAAAGTATTTCCTCCCACAGTGACTGTGTATTGGTACCCCGTTGAGATTCGACGGGCTACGTTCTCGCCGTATCCAATGGCAAGAAGCCACGCAGCTTGACCTTCGTCTATGACGCCTTCCCCCAGGAGAGCCGAGTCCCCGTATTCATGAGAGGGAATGGTGAGAGTGCGTGTAGACTCGTCCCAGGCGTGAGTGGCACTCTCGGGCCCCACTTCAAATACAATGTATTTACCGCCGCCGGGGCCCGTGTAGTTATGAGTTGGGGGCCAGCAGCCCGTCTTGGTAACGGGATCCCATATCCCCACTTCTGCCAGATGTTGCTCCCAAGAAATAAACTCGGTGGCGCCGAAGAGTGAATATCGATATTCCCCACACTGCGGTGGCGCGGGTTCTTTGACCATATCCGGATCGGGTATCGGAATACCATCCGGAAAGGCCCAGGTCTTGAGATCTTCCCATGCTTCCTCCCTAATTAGCTTAAGCTGAAGTTCGTTCATTTCCGGGAGCGTCGAAACGTTTCGGAACATAACGCTGATCGGATTTGCGGTCATTGCTTCCCTGGCAGCGACAGCATTCTCGAAACCGTAATCATCAAATGTAAATTCGCCACAACCGATTCCGGCAGGTTTTGAATTCTTAGCTTCGTTTAAACAAAAATCGACAGCGCGGGCATAGAGCAGGGCCTCCCAGACCTCTTCTACGCTCTCGGGATCATCAAAAATATCAGGAAAGGATCTGACAGCCACGCGTTATACTCCGTATGTCGAGAGGGCTCGCTCCAAAGGCATAGGAATGTATACCAAATCTCCCAGTTTTAAATGGGCCTCTGTAGGAGTCTGATTATACCAGGCGATAAGCCACCAATATTTGGGATTTTTATAATAATCGGCAGCCAATTTATAATATCGGTCTCCGACCGTCCATATATGTTGAACTACTGTTATACTATTGACCTGATCTGACGACGGGGCGTACAGGCGTGGAGTTTCATAATGCCTTATGAGAGAAACATTTCTTTTCTTAAAAAAACTTTTATAATGCTCGTCATCATTCCTAAAAACAGTTTTATTATCGTATCGAGAAGTCATGATTATTATTCATCTCCCGGGATAAAGGATTGAGTAGCGCGCTGAAGGCCCGAAGGGAAACCGGCCACTTCAGTTCCGCCGCGGCGCTGCTGTCGGTGCGCTGTGCGCATCTGATTCATAACGCGATTGCGATCTCGGAGTGGAACTTCCTGTTCTCTCAAGAACTCTCGGGTTTCTCTTCGATGGCGCCGTTGCGCACCACGAAGTCCGGGCATGCCGCCCTCGGCCTCTCGAAGCCGTATCTCTTCAGGCGTCGCCGGGCCGCTCTGTGGTGGGTTCTCGCAGCCCGCATTGTAATTATGACCACGATTGCGCTCTTGTTCCAAGCGCGCTATACGGCGGCGGCGTGTTCCTGGGGGGCCAAGTCCCTGGAGAACTTCTTGGTTGGCCGCCTGTTCTTCAGCCATTAAACGACGAGTTCGCTGATTTTCAGAAACATTAATCGCTGAATCGGGTACCCAAGGTCCATCGGCGCAGGGCAATTGATTGCCAATTGGAGCACTTATGGGGTTATCACCATTATGAGGGAACCTGGAATCGGGACCGCCAAAAGTATAACCATTCTCTCCTTGAGTCCAGCCTACCAAATGAGTGTGGAGCACCTTCAAATTAAACTGAAGTCTAAGTTGTTGTGGGAAAAGATTTAGCGTTCCGCCATCTGGGTGATTAATGAAGAGCCCCGACTCAAACACCGGTGTGTAAGTTAATCCCCCCAGGTAACCAATTAGGCCCCCATGTTCGGGCCCACCGGTAATAAAGTTGGCCCAACCAATTTCTATTAACGGAGATGACTTCAAAGTATTTGCGGCCGCGGCTCCTGCAGCAGGAGAGCCGTAGACGGGATATAAAAACCTAATCAGTTTATCAACTTTGGCGGTGTTGTTGATCGCTTCAAACTTATTTGCCGCTATCACATCTAAGCTTACTGAAATTTCTCGTCGAGTTTGTTGGAAGGTTACCAAAGGGTCCATGCGACCATAAACGGTCTCTTCGTTCCATTGAGATGTGTAAGTATCGCTGAAATCGGTAACCCAAGCAGCGAGAGATACGCTCTCGCCGGTTGCTATATGCTTAAACCTAAGCTTCCATATAGGATTACCGGGATCCGCTATTAATCCGGGATTCCCAGTTTCCCCTTCGGTGTCCAGTCTTGAATCTATTTGAGCTGCCACAGTTGTTCTCCTAAGTTATATAGTTTTCTATGAAATTTAGGTATAACCCACCAGAAGTTTTCTTCGAAGTTCGTCGGAGTCGAGTGAGTCTCCGATAACTTTAGCGAATTCTCTTCCCTCAACTTCAAGAATAACAGTTGGTGAAGGGGGCGCCTTGGGTGCGGCCGCGGAGACCTGTGAGAGACTATCTGACAATTTCTCCATGGCCATAGTAAGTCTCTCGGTTGTAGGCGCTTTAGTCACATGGCCTCCTACTGGAAATTCTCCCAGCTCTGGTCCGTTTTCGCCTACGATAGCAAGTGCGGTCGGAGGTGGTCTCGTCATCCCAGTCAAGAATTTATAGCCCGCCTTGAGGGCCCTTCGGGGCGGAAATTGATCATAATCTACTTTAACATAGCCGCCACTACGAAGGCCTTGTATTTCTGGGCCTCCGGCTGCAGCTTCATGGGTTTGTACTAAAGCTTGGGATTTGGCCTTGTTTTTTGCAGCAATGTCCATTGTCATCTCTTTGCCCTGGGTGGCTAACTCACTGCCTTTGAGCAGGGCGAATTTTGCACCGCCGCCCAGGCCGGCCATTTTAGCACCCAGCATCGCTATAGGGATCCCGACCGCGGCGCCGGCGCCTGTAAAGCTGAGAACAATACCGAGAGCAAGAAGGGCTAAGCCGATGCCCAAAGTCCAATTCGCCATAGAATTAAAGAAATCTCCCAGCTTTTTCTGAAGGGTGCCGGTAGCGCCGGCCATGTCTCTTAGACCGGCTATCATTGGGAGAATAATATCCTCAATAAAAGGCCGCATGTCTACTAACGCTGCATTAAATGCGGCTTTGAGTTGGTCCATGATGGTCTGTGCTTTGGCAGCTTGTTCGGCTAAATCTTCTTGGGCCATGGCCTGCTTTTCAAATTCTGCTCGCGAAGCACCAAACATTCGACGGGCCGTATCAACATCGGTTCCCATGGCTGACGCTATAGCCATTTGTTCATAGCGGCCCAACTGATCGAACTGAAGGCCCGCTTGTTCTGTCATTCTTTGTAGTATTTCAATACGCTCTTCGTCGGTTGCGTTTAACATGTCAATGGAGTTCAAATATGGACCGCCTAAAATAGCGTTTAATCGACCAACGGCCCTGCCGGCGCCTTCGAAAGTATCAAACTGTTCAGTAACGCCCAACAATTGATTGATTTCTAGGCCGGTAGCCTTTGCTTGTGCCGCTAACCCTTCAAAAACTTCCATCATCTTGCCACCATACTTGGTAAGTTTTGGTGCGGCCGCGGCAAAATCTTGAGCTAACTTGCCGGCTGGTAAGCCGATAGCGTCAGCGGTTGCTTTAATATCGCGTAACAGTTCTTCGGACTGGGCTGCATTCATGCCAAGAGACCGCGTTGCCGTATCCAGTATTTTAGATGAAGTTTCGGCTGAAACACCAAGCTCTGATAACAAAGAAACGGTTTTGGTAAGATTCTTTTGTTCACTCTTATT
>TARA_R110000824_G_scaffold34590_7_pt1 | contig 10332 bp, 2 predicted proteins | sample TARA_R110000824 | Tara Oceans TARA_R110000824 (sample SAMEA4397747) | marine metagenome | biome: Polar Biome; feature: [MES] marine water layer (ENVO:01000295) within the mesopelagic zone...; material: water (ENVO:00002006), including particulate matter (ENVO:01000060) such as...... | reverse complement strand
TGGGCATCGAGGTTTGAGTACTTTTTTCATCTAGCTTCTGAACATGAAATAGTTTCTGTTCTTCATGACGAAACCACGGTACCCCAATTCGTCCATAAAGTCGGCGCAAGGCACCGGCATTGGCTTGACGTAAACACGATTCGCGAAGAAATGGACTACGATGAGGCGCCAGTAAATACTCCTGTTGCATCGAATAAGAATTATGCAGCAAAAAGAATAGAGTTTTTGCTACAGCTTCTCAAAATGCACATAATGCTTGAAAATAATTACGGAGATATCTCTTTATGGACAACTGGCGATACTAAAGCAAATAGCGCAGATTGTTATGATTCAGAAGCGCCTGCAACATCGGACATAACAAATACTCTTAATACATATTATTTGCCCGGCAGCGCCGAATGGGCTAGCCCTCCAATAACTGGATTCATGGCTGAGTCGGGGTATTGTAATTTTAACTTTACTTCTCCTTACCGCGACGGCAGGCAGACCGAGGCATGGGACTATTCTGGCACAGAAGCTTTCGAGAATCTACCATTAGAAGGCTGGCCTGGAACATACCCCCACTCAGACATGTTTGATGAACATGTTTATGCCTCCGACTGGATTAACCCGAACCATTCCGATCGCGGGATGGGCGCAACCGCTATGGGACCTTTATACGAAGAGCATGGTAGATACACATATGATGATTCTGAAAACCCCGGCGCCGCTCCGTACCTTCAGCACGATGGCGCTGTTGAAAATGAACATGGAAAATACTTGGTAGAGGATTCGGGCCACGCATTGGTTGCCACAGAGCCCGCTCTTTTTTGGGAGAAGTGGACATGCCGGGCAAACTTTGAGGGTTTTTTGCTTTATGCGGCTGAATTAATAGAGCTTCTTGACACTTATTATGCAGCAAAGGATTGGGGCAATCAGATATCACTTGGAAATAAGCCTGTAATATTTGGCGGAAAGGCGTATATGAGTTACCCCAAGGTTGACTCTCCAGATAGCAGTTTAGAATTAGCAGAATTAAAAGACAATAACGCCGGCTATGATTTTATGTCCATGTCGACATTAAACAACATGGCTTATGAAATTTCTAGAGAAGACTTGCTTATATCAGATGATCTTAGAGGGTGGTGGGAGAACTTCCTATCAGCTTATACGGGCACTGACAAGGAAGATGAAGCAGTCGGAACCCCTCCGGCATCATCTGGCGGCCCAGAAGAGGGCACATCGCTTGATATAGAAGCCTGCGATCCGGAAGAAGAAGGAATCAAAGAAGGGTGTCCTGATGACTGTGTGCCGAATCCAAATGCTTTCGTCGTAGACTGGACACTTTTAGACGCCGGAACCACATTCTTTAATGCAAAAACATGCGAATATTGTGCAGTTGTGCGCTTAGACTCAACCAAAAATAATCCACACGATACCGATCTTACAGATGATATCAGAGTAGGGGCGGAAAATCTTTTAAAAACTTATCTAAGGGCGGAGTTCCTTAAGGCGGAGTGGGAGTCGAACATATTCGTCCAGACTGCAATTGGTTTCGACGGCGATACCGAGTCAATAGCAACAATAGACATGTTGCTTGGTGACGACAGATCAACACTTGTACACGATTATCTTGGATTTTTGCCTGAATCCGAGGACTTCCCAAAAATAGCTGAAAATGGAATATATATTCCAGATAACGAAATATCTAACTGTCGTGTTCTGGTGGCAATTCCTGCAAAACTTTTTGATAAGATTCCAGTCGATTATACTCCGATTAGAGAAGTGGAGCCACCGGAAACCGGTGTTGTTGTCAATTTTCTAATGTCTGAATTTTATAATTATAATCCATTCCAACCAGATATGATACAAGATGTCACCAGCGCAATGAAATATTATTCCTATCAGTATGCAGACTGGTGCAGTTTTAGGGCATCATCTGGGGAAGATTATGGCCCGTTAAACTTGCAAGATGAAGCGGACAAAATCAAACAATTCGCAAAAGATCTTAGAGCGACGATTAAGGCACACGGATTCATAGCTTGGAGATTAGAAAATATAGAGATAGGCTTTAACGAGGCGTTGACGGCAATTGATTATATCAAAGTTAATTATCCTGGGTGCAAGCCAATGCAGTTGCTATCTGAAGCAGATTCTCTTAAAAACCAATTATGGAATTTTGATGGCGACTCCTGGGTTGATCACAGAACACTATCATACGTTCAGCAACTTCCAAATATGTGGAATGATGTCCGTGCCCGCGAGCCAATGGAATGGAATGAGTTTATTGTTAAATATACTGTTGATATCAAGAGCGCCGCGGCAATTGATGAGGGCATGCCAGAGTCTGGATGGGAATGTCTTGCCGATGATTGGCAATCCTCTGGAGAGGCAATATTGGAATCAACACTGGGTGATATAGTAAGCCTTCCGGGACTTGCGGCAGACAAGTTTAACAAAGCAATGTGCTCTAATGAAGATTTTAAATACTCCGATGCAGATTATGGTGAGCTATGGAAAGGCGTCAAGGATAGTGCACTTAACAAAGCATTGTCAGAATTCTTTGCCGGCGACGCGGTGGCAGAAATGTTGCCGACAATGATTGAGGGATTTAAAGATGGGGGCGGTGGCCTAGATGGTACCAAAGCGCTTTGGGCGGCTGTGTCTGATAAATACGGCTGGTGCGGCATACTGGCGCTTATTGATATGCTTATGGGCTGTCTCTTGCAGGGCGTTCCAACCGCTGATGGTTTGGCGCTTCTATGCGAGGCAGCATTTAAGTCTTTAACTCCTGAATCATCATCGCGAATTTTACGCGGTTTGTCTCCGGAAAAGCAAGATGAAATTGCCGCTGCCGTCGGAGAATCGTTGGGCATGGTGTTCGCAACTCCACCATGGGAGGCTGGTTTTAAAACCGGTAGCTGGAGCGATGCCGGCCCCAGCTCCGGAGAAACTGGCACCACATTTGAACGCTGGATTGATGAAGGCGCTGATATCGCAAGTAACTTTGATTACGACCCCGATGGAAATGTAGATCTTAGTTTCGACTTCGAAACTGGAGAACCATCGAGCGCCGGCATAATATTTGTGTCGGAGCAAGACGATCCTCTTGATTCATATAAAAAGTTAGCTACATGGGCAGCTACTCAGCAGCCAGAAGGATGGTCGGCAGAAACCATAAAATTGCTTGAACAGTGGGGCAGATTAAATGAGTGGGATTATGTATTCCCCGCCGCCGGCGCTGGAGGAATAGGAACAATAGGCGGCGCCCTTCAAGATGTAATTTTTGATGAAATTGGAGCAGCATATGTTGATGCCATGCTGGGGGGATTGAGCGCAGAGGAGCAATTAGCACAACTAAATACTATTCCAGGCGCCGAGGTATTTAGCTCCGTGTTAGCCGGCCTCGATTGTGCAATACCAGATATATTTGATCCGCCCCTCACAGACTTCTTTAAGGGAATGGAGGTAGATTTTTGTCGAGGAAATTACGGACTCACTATACCAAAGATTAATAAGCCGAATATTGAATGGCTCGATATATGGAATACCATGTTGGAGTCCCTCAAGGAGATGATAATACAGCTTATTGTTACTGCTTTGTTGAAGCTCATGGTGTGGCTGCTGTTAATGTTGTTAAATTCTTTGTGTAAAACCATGTCAGCCTTCGGCGCCGCACTTACTGGTGACTTTAGGGCAGCCTATCGCGATTCGTTCTGCGATTCAGACATAACTGATGAAGAGCTTGATCAGGCTGCCGCCACACTATTTGCCAACCTCAATGGTTGTGATCCTGAAACCCTTAAAGCAGCAGCATCTCTTTTCATATCAGATTTGTCTCTGGTACTAACTGCACAGGAGCTAGTTGATTTATTTAATGGTACCCCAACTAGTAAAACTTTGGATGCAGTCGTAGAAATGGCAACGCTAGCCTATGGAGATACTTTTGGTCAGTGTGATGGATTCTCGACTAAATCTGGGGTAAAGAGTACAATGAAAGTAATGGGATCAATCATCCCAGAAAAATATAAGCAAACTCCACCCTTGATGGACCCAGCCAGACCAATACACCCATCTCTCTGTAATGATGACGCTCTGGCTGAATTTGAATCACTCCGCCGCGATCTTTTTTCAAAGAGAGGGCTGACGGCAGACCAGTGCACTGAACAACTTGAGCAGCTTCGAAACAGGACGGCAGAAGATATTAAGCAACTTGCTGCCTTGAAGCAGAATGGAATAGAGTCCCTCCTTCCAGAGTTAGATGAGATATCTTCTTTGGATCCTTGTGCTCCTAGTCTGTTCCCAACGGTTGATCCATATTCTGCCGCAGCCTCGTCGGAAGCAACAAAGGGGATAATGGATGCTCTCATGCAACAGCACAACTTGGATTTAACAGCCAATCAGAGTAATCAATGGACATGGGGCTCCGGCGGACTTATAAATATGATAATGAGTTCTATGAAGGGCGATGGATATTATAGGCATCTTGATAAAGTTCAGGATGGAGATGACAACTACTTTCCAGAAAAAGTAGCTAGCCACCTGTCAGAAACTTTAAAGTCTGGTGAATTTATCATTGATGTTAACACCACAAGCGCCGATGAGACTGTGGCATCTGTTTGGGGAGTGCACCAACCAAGAGATTTTGTTGACAATATTGATTCTAAATATTTGGGGTACAGGTCGGATGCAGAGCAAGAATCTGTCTATGGACCGGATATATCAAGAAAAAGGGATGATATCATTCTTAAATGGCTTGACTGGCCAGATGATAGAGATTCAGATGACTCTGTAGATTATAACATAAATTATAGCAGTTATAATATTGTAAATGACAAGTCTGTGATGAACGACTATTATCGAGTACAAACATCGGCTTGGTTGAATTTCCCAGATGCCGAAGATCAATACGGAAATTCAATTTATGGAGAATATCAGGAGATTGGCTATGAAGGGGAGCAACGGACAGAGGATGAGATAAGGGCTATGGTGGATGCAGTTGCTCTTTCTGGGGCGTTAAATCTGGATATTAATGAGCATTTGGACGACAAACATTCCCCAAGAAACTCTCTATACGCCAAATATGTTTCTGAGGTTATGAAATCAATGGCGCCAGAAATATCTACCTCCATCGATAGTAATTATATGCCTGATATGTTTGGCGCGTACAAAGACTATTGTGACGACATTGTTGAAACATATCTTAAAAAGTTTGCTGAAAGAATCGCGGATGACTCAAACGGCGCTTGGATCCATGGCTTTCCGTCTTCATATGAAGAAATTTATGAGCTTGATGAAGACAGTTGGTGGCCATTTAAGGTAGCAACTGGCAAGTTTGTATCGACAGGACTCAACAGTCAAGCCGGCAGAATATATATGAACTCTGAGTGTAAAAATATATTAACCGGTGAGGACACTCCGGTACCACCAGAAGGATACAATTCTTCAAAAGAATGGCCAGCATTCTATGTAGCTCCGCCCTCTTTTGAGGGGTGGGGCAGAATCATGCAAACATTTGCACCAGACCCTGGCGCATGCGAACCTAGAGCATCTGGGGCAGTCGATTTCGGACAATTATCTGAATTTTATGATGAGCTTTTTGATACAATAGTTGAAGATGCTAGGATGAGTTCTGACCCAACATGTGTAACGGAGGCGCCATGGGATAAGATTCTTGACCGCTCTTCCACATGTGGAATAGAGACATCACTTCGTGCAGTACTAAGAACTTATGTGTCAGAGTGGTTTATTGTTGGCATGCCTGTTTTTTCTATATTCAAAGGAGACTTTCCATCGACATTTGATAATGTTGTTTTGGACTTTATTATTGAGAACATTGAGAGTGGACTGTTAGGCCAGAATGATCCAGGATGGCTTGATGTAGAGAATGAATATTATTTCTTATTCATGGAGCAGGTAGTCCAAACATTTGTGAGAATGTACACTCGCGGAGAGATAGAGGACATTACCGACGCGGAGCTAAAGGCGCTAGAATCTTTGGATAAATATCAGGTTAAATGGGAAGAGGAGGTTGCTCCTGTCTTGGTAAAAGCAGCTTACCCTAGTTTGATGGCGTCAGGAATAATGACAGCAATGGGAAGCTCGCTAGCTCCATTTGGGGACTCCTCCGGCGGATCCGCCATCTTGGGATCTTTAATCGCACAAGCGACAATCAAAAGGCTTAAAAGAAAATATTGGACTTCATATGTCGCAAAAAGCGATAATCTGGTCCATGCCAGAGTCCTGATGAGGCGACTGGTGGAAAGAGAGGTAGAGTTTATTGCTGAGAATGTCGCCAAAGATATCAAGCCTGCAATAGGTGGAATGCATGATTTGTTCTTGGCAAATAGTGACATGATGCTTGGCTCTCTGTCTGAGGGCGGCCCATGGCATGTCGCCCATTCGAGCACAATGGAGCACGATGGTTTGTCGTATAGCACGAGCTATGACAGGGTTACAGACGAAGACAAACCGACGCCATTTATGCTAGAGAAATATATTAAAATAGATGATTATGAATATGACAGCGACGGGTTGCCGACGTCAGCTGCGCCCAGAGCTATTTTTGATTCTTTAGATGAGGCAGCGCATGCCATAATTAGAAGAGACAATTTCCCCCACCTTAAGGGCGTTGTCAACCTGAACGACTGGGAAGATTATCTAGAAGATAATAGCGACATTCTCGGTGGATATACGGTAAAACAACTTTGGAAATCTTGGAAAGTCGGTTTGAGGATAACACAGGTTAACTTGGAAAGTGGCATGCCAGATAATGTTGGTTGGGTACCCGATGGCATATCGGAGGAAAGTAAAAAATCCAACAAGGCGTTTGATTTAGACATTGTACACCAAGTAACAACAATTAGCGCTTCTGGCGTCCCCACTACATCTGACGAAACAGCTAGCGTTGTGCTGATACCTCTAGTTATAACAGAGAAAGAAAGCCTTACATGGTCCCCAGAAGGCGATTCTCCTGCCATAGCCTCGACAGGAGATGAATCCGAGACAGATTTAGTTGATACGCCAAAAATAGAGGACTTAAAAGGAAGTCTGGCTGCCATATATGATGCTGAATTTGATTGTCTTGTTTCTGATATTGTGAAAGAGGAAAGCTATTCAATGATATTTGGATATTCTATCCCTCTTCAGAGAATCCTTTCTCTTTTGACTATTTATGTTATGAAGACATTTTTACCATCTATCGGATCTGCCTTAGACTGGCCAGAAGAATACGAATTTAAACGCATGGGCCCCGACGGGAATGTGTATGAAATAGAGAAACGCAAAGGGGTGCCAGGCGGAAAGTCGACTTTGATAAGGCGCGCCAGGTTCTATAACTGGGATAAGGGTAGTTTATTTGAAAGATCTAAAAAGCTAGCAAGAGCAATGTATGTAGGATACTACAAAGCTACAGATCTTGATTGGAAACCCCCCAGACCCAAATTAAGCTTTGGGATCCCGACTATTTCTTGGAGTCTTTTCTGGTGGTTACGAAAACTTGAAAGACACGACGTATTCGATGGGGACGGAAATCCCTGTTAATTAACACAGCAAAGGAGAATTTAAATGCCATATTCGCCATTAACACCGCTAAGTACTGACTATGTTCACGGGAAGTACACTGCTTCTGAAAGAATGAAGCAAGTAGCATTTCAGAATTTGAAAACTATAGCTCTCACCAATCCCGGCGAAAGACACGGAAACCGAAATTTCGGAATCGGCATAAAAAACAAATTATTTGCACAGGACACTCCGGCACTCAGAACTGATTTGCGAGCTAGAATTGCCAATCAGATAGCTCGATATTGCCCATATGTCCGCCTTTTAAGTGTTCATTTCTCTCCTCAAAACGATGCCGTGCCAACATTGTCGATTGGAATTAGATATGTTGTGCTAGCCGGCGCCTGCGCTAGTGAAGATCAGGAGATAACAATTACAGGAGACGAAGACGGCGGTACCGCCGTCTTTTCATGTGACGAAACCAGCGATAGTACTGAAGCCGCCTCTGGGCCGAGCTAACCAGTAGAGTCCTAATAATTTTTCTTGGAGATAGCGTGGAATTTTTGAATCTCCAACATCATAGATAATGTGCCGGTGTGATAATATATGTAAACACTATTTATAATATAAAGCAGGGATCCCTTCAATATGGCAACAAAGAAAAGACCAATTAATTATACCAGCCGTGAATTTGATACCATCAAGACGGACTTAGTAAAGTATGCAAAGAGATATTATCCAGACACATTTAAGGATTTTACTGAGGCATCCTTTGGCTCTATGGCACTAGATTCGGTTGCGTATGTCGGAGATATGCTGTCTTTTTATTTGGATTATCAAGTAAATGAGATGTTCCTAGACTCCGCAACAGAGTATGATAATGTTATCAGACATGCGCTGAATCTTGGGCACAAGTATACAGGCAGAGCCGGCTCAACAGGGCTGGTGGATGTTTATGCCCTAATTCCAGCCAATTCAACTGGACTAGGCCCTGATGAGGATTATATGCCTATATTGCCTGCCGGCGCGCAGGCTGTCTCCACTTCTGGCGCTTCATTCACTATATCTGATGACATACGCTTTGATGATCCTAAAAATGAAGTAGTTGTGGCTAGAGTAGATGATACAACTGGCATACCGACACACTATGCAATAAGAGTAGGAGCACCAGTTGTTTCTGGAGAAATTAAGACTATAAGTGTCTCAATAGGCGCCTATGAAAAGTTTAAGAAAATAAAAATATCAAACGCAAATGTTACGGAAATAATAAGCGTCGTCGATGCTTCCGGCCATGAGTATTATGAGGTGGAATATCTATCTCAGAATATCATCTATAAGGATGTTGCTAACAGGAATTCTGATTCCACCAACGCTCCATCTGTCTTACGCCCATTTGTTGCCGCAAGAAGGTTTGTGACAGAAAGACTTAAGAATGAAACATATTTGCAATTTGGTCATGGATCAGATTCAGAGCTAGCGCAATCTTCTGTTATGGAGCCATCAAATGTTTCTTTGAAATTGCATGGAAGGAACTATTCCTCGGCAGAATCTCTTGATCCATCAAAACTTTTGTCGACTGATAAATTTGGAATCGCACCGGCAGATACAGATCTTACAATCAGATATCGAATCAACACTTCTTCTAATGTTAATGTCCCGGTAGGCGCGCTGAGTAAACTGATAACTACTTCTATGAAATTTAAGGATTCTACAAATTTAACTTCTGAGAAAATGTCGACAGTAAGGGGTTCTTTGGAGGTGTCAAATTCTTCTCCAATAGTGGGACAGGTTACGATTCCAGATGTAGTCGAAATTAAAAGAAGAGCAAAAGACTCTTTTGCAACACAAAACCGGGCAGTAACCAAGCAAGATATTGAGGCGATGACATATATGATGCCAGTAAAATTTGGTGCGATAAAGAGGTGCCGTACCGGCAGGGCACAAGGAACGAGGAGGAGGAATCTTGAGCTTTATATTCTTTCTGAAGACACAAATGGAAAACTTATGGCGCCAACAGATACTCTTAAAAATAATCTTAAAATGTGGCTAGCTGAGAAAAAGATGATGAATGACACCATCGATATAAAAGATGCAAAGATAGTAAATTACGGAATAGAGTTTACTGTTGTTGTTGATTCTAATGAAAATAAATATGAAGTGCTAAATGCTGCCATTAGAGAACTAGAGTCGGCGATGAAAGAGCCTCTTTTTATAGGGGAGCCGCTTTATATTACTGATATCTATGGAATTTTAAACAAGACTCGTGGCGTTGTTGATGCGAAGAATGTTAAAATAAGTGTTAAATCTGGCGCCGGCTATTCCGCGACAGCCATTAATATAGATACTATTCTTTCTGCCGACGGGCTTACAGTCCAAACCCCAGAAAATGTTTCTTTAGAGGTTAAGTTTCCATCTGAGGACATCAAGGGGAGCACCGAATAATGGCAATTAAAAGATTTATGGCGACAGCCGATACTACCATTACTAATGCTTTATTGGATGATTTGTCAACGAGAGCCACCGGTGCAAACATGGGCCTCGCCGACTCTCTAGAAGTATATTCTATATATGGGCAAGCTAGCTCTAGCTATGGCTCGGGTTACTCTTCAGAGCTTTCTAGGGTTTTGGTTAAATTTCCTGTCCTAACCACTGAAGATGACACAAACTCTATACAAGCAAAGAGAACTGCCGGCACCATACCGGCTTCTGGAAGTGTCTCGTTCTTTTTTAGGTTGTATAATGTTGCGCACCATGAAACATTGCCCACCAATGCAAAGTATAATATTTTTGCTGTATCATCTTCTTGGGAAGAAGGCAGGGGATTAGATTTAGATACATACACGGACAAAACTC
>TARA_R110000824_G_scaffold3746_16_pt1 | contig 10333 bp, 8 predicted proteins | sample TARA_R110000824 | Tara Oceans TARA_R110000824 (sample SAMEA4397747) | marine metagenome | biome: Polar Biome; feature: [MES] marine water layer (ENVO:01000295) within the mesopelagic zone...; material: water (ENVO:00002006), including particulate matter (ENVO:01000060) such as...... | reverse complement strand
GTGCCAAGCACGGGGGGGTAGTGGTTGGCAGCGATTGTGCCCGGGGAACCTCGGTAGTCGGGTTCGCTGCCAAGCACTTTGCTGAAAATCGGGTGCGCAGTATATATGTGTATACACTAATAAATAAGCTAATAAGCTAATAAGCTAATAGTTAATATAGTTAGTAGTTTATTTACTGAAAGTGCTTGGAGTGCTTGGCAGCTGGTTGGTTGTTACGGTCGGCCCTGGGTTATTGCTGCCAACCACTCCCCCGGGCTCAGAGGAGCAGTGCTTGGCAGGGTCAGTGAGAGTACAGTTAGAAGCTGGGTTATAGGTGCCAACCACTACATGTGGTAGTGCTTGGCAGAAGTTCTTAGATACACAAGATATAGTGTCTTGCCTGGGCGGGAGGTCTTTGATAGGATGTTCCGGCTGGTGAGTACAAGGGGAAATAGAATGGAGTACAGACATCTCCCTCACATGGATGAGGGAACCGAGTATGCCCGAAGGGTGATTAGAGGCGAGGTCTACGTGACGACCGGACTCTTCCCCCTGGGCTCAGAGAAACATCAAGGGGAGCAGCTGCTACGGTGTCCCACCCTGGTGCTGGACTTTGACCTTGCAGACTGGTTGCAGGTGTCCAAGCCAGAGCTATACGAGATGGATAGGGAGGAGATAGATACACATCTTGTGGAGCTACTGGAAACGATAGAGCTTGTGGTCAAGCAGGTCGCAGGTGTCGAGCCCTCCGCAGTAGTCATGTCAGGCTACGGTTTCCACGTATACCTGTGGACTGCCTGTGGTGGACATGACCCTGCACATGCCAAGCAGGTGAACCAGTGGCTGGCAGGTGCGATTAACGAGACGGTCGGCTTCGGCATGGCAGACATCAACGCCACCGATGCGGGTACTCGTATCCTCCGACCCCCCGGTACATTCAACCGCAAGGGCAAGGAGCCTGTCGTTGTGCTGCTCGTCTCCACAGATGGGCCAGAGTATACGCTACCCAGCACCGTGCCTCTCATAGCAGAGGAACGTGCCCGCCAGACCAGTGGTGCCTTCGACGGTATCGGGAGTGCCACGGGACTACAGCGAGTGCCGTACTCCGATGTGCAGCTGCAGGGTCACTGGAGCACGAACTACCCCACGCTGCGAGAGCTTGTGGATACTGAGCTTGGACAGGACGGACACCGTCTCCGGTTGCAGTGTCCCTTCCACGAGGGTTCATCCACGGACTCGGCATTCCTGAAGAGGAACGATGAGGGACAGCCCTACCTTGTGTGTACCTCTGCACAGGACGGGCTGACCTACTGGGATGATGAGTGGGTACCTCCTCGACAGCAGCGTGCTGTCGTCCAGCTGCTGAGCATCACAGCACAGGGAGGGTTCAGGAACAACCTGCAGAATGCGGTGATCATCCTGACCCAGGACACCCGGTGGGCTGGGAGACTCTGGTACAACGAGCGCACCTTCTGCGAGATGATCGATGAGCGGCAGCTGCGGGACTCCGATGTCATCAACGCACGCATCTGGATTGGAGAGCACTACGGCTTTGAGCCCGGCAAGAACATGATGTTCGATGCCTTCTCCTCCGCAGTGTACTCCAACAAGAGGAACCCCCTGGTCGAGTGGCTCGACTCCCTGGAGTGGGACGGCATCGAGAGGGCAGGCACCTGGATGGAGAACTCCTTCGGCTGCGAGCCCAGCCACTACTACCAGGACATCGCACGGAAGTTTCTCATCTCCGCATGTGCTCGTGCCTATTCCCCTGGTTGCAAGGTGGATACGGTGCTCCTGCTCATCGGCGCACAGGGTCTTGGCAAGTCAACCTTGCTGCGTACCCTGGCTGGAGGGCAGTGGTTTGGAGATACCGACCTCCCCTTGCAGAACAAGGACTCGTTCATGATGCTCGCCCGCGCCTGGATCTACGAGGTCGCAGAGCTTACGTCTTTCCGACGCGCGGATGCCGAGAAGGTGAAGGGCTTCATCGTCTCGCAGGTAGATAACTTCCGCATGCCATTCGAGCGCAAGGCCATGGACTACCCCCGGCACACCTGCATCGTAGCTACGAGCAACGAGGACACACCGCTGACCGACCCCACGGGGAGCCGCCGCTTCTGGCCTGTGCGCCTACAGCAGCACGTCAACCTGGAGTGGATCAAGAAGAACCGGACCCAGCTGTGGGCAGAGGCCAAGGAAGCCTACCTCGCAGGAGAGCCCTGGCACCTGGACCGTGCCATGGAGGAGGAGCAGAGGCGAATAGCGGAGGAGAGATTTACCGAGGAGGACCCTCTCATGGGCGTTCTGGCAAAATGGTTGGAGCGCCCTGGATACGAAACATTCACAATGACTGACGTATTCCAGAAGGCATTAGCGGGTGCTCGTATCTCCAGTAATCGTCTCTCTAAAATGCTCAGGCAGATGGGCGCTGCTCCTCTAAAGAGGTCACAGGAAGACCAGCTGCGTATGAGCTACTGGATTAAGCCGGGCGTGGAGTTGCCGGAAGGCAGAGAGTATCGAGACATCCAAGGCGCAGCGAAGCATGAACGCACGATAAACAAAGTATTAGCGTTTGCACCTGCCGCTGATGTAGATTAGGGGTACCCACATGAGTACCCCTACCTCTAAGATACAGCACGTTAGTGCGTCCCAGTTCAAGACGTTCTCCCGCTGCAAGCGCAAGTGGTTCATCGAGAAGTGTACCGATGCCCCTCGGCCAGAGCCCTCCAAGGCCATGGCCCTGGGCACTGCGGTCCACGCTGTGCTGGAGGAATACCTACGTGACGGAGTAGAGCCCGACGAAGAGACACGGGCTGGGAGAATAGCTGCCTCTGGACTACACCTTCTTCCCGAGGGTGTGCTGGAGATTGAGACAGAGATTAAGTTGCAGGACATCGAGCCTCCCTTGCTGGGGTACATCGATGTGCTCGACCTGACGGAGCCCTGGATGCCCGTGGTCATAGACCACAAGACAACGTCCAGTTGGGACTGGGCGAAGACCGAAGAAGAACTGCGGTGTGACCCGCAGATGATCTCCTACGCTCGATATGCTCTGGATGAGTGCTCTGCCGCAGACACCGTGGAGGTCTGTCACATCCAGTATAAAACGAAGGGAGCCCCTGAAGCGCGGCGCGTCTCGGCGCTACTCGACCGGGAGCATGTCGATGACCAGTGGGAGAAGCTGAAGCAGTTGGCAACAGAGATCAAGGCAACATCTCTGTTCGATGATGTAGAGGAAGTAGAGCCTAATCTCTCCGCTTGTGGAGACTTTGGGGGTTGTCCATACGCAGACACCTGCGCTGCATTCGGAGACAGTCCGTCTCCATTCGCAGGTATTGAAACCATAGAAACCGAAAAGGAGGACGAGATGACTCGTCTTGAAGAACTGTTGCAAAGAAGAAAAGCAAAGAAAGCACCACCCATCCTGTCGCAGGATGCTGCGCCCCGAACAGAGGAACCACCACCCGTTGTCGAAGAAGAGCAAGGTGGAGCCATACCCCCATGGCCTCTTCGCGATGCCCTCGGGCGGACCTTCGTAGAGCCCGTACCGGGCAAGGACAAGTACAGCGACGAGCAGTACTCTGAGGCTGCCAGCGCACTCCTTGCATTCATGCGGGGACGAGACGTGCGCTCCATTGGCAATGTCTCTGCTCGCCCCATCGTGGGCAAGGTGCTTATCCATAACGACAAGCCCCTGGGACGTGTCCGTCCCTACTACGTCGAGAAGGCATGCCACATGTCCGAGGGCACACTGACCTACGACAAGGGCACAGTAGTCCGAGGTAGCTCAGCGGCAGAGCCTGCGCCTCAACCCGAGGTAGATGCTGCCCCCGTCGAGGCTGCCCCCGTCGAGGCTGCCCCCGTCGAGGCTGCACCGCCGAAGCCCGAGGTCAAGGTCAAGCCCAAGGAGGAGAAGCTTCCCAAGGGCAAGCAGGTACCTGCTTCCTCCTTGGTGGTCTACGTTGACTGCCTGCCTACGAAGAGACACCCCAACAGCAGCCTGCCTCAGATGTTTGAGGAAGTCATTGCACCGCACGTCGAGGCTGTGGCGAAGAAGAACAAGGTGGCTACTCCGTTGCTCATGCCGTATGGGGAAGGTAAGAACCATGTGGCTGGACTCCTCCGGGTCAAGCCCCCCACGGGTTGCGTCACCGTGACCAGCGATAATCCCTACTGGCCTGCCTGTAAGACCGTACTCCTTCAGGTAGCTGACGTAGTGATTACCGGGATCAAGTAGCCCGCCTACTTGGTCCCAGCCCCGCTCTCCTCCCCCTTTGGAGGGCGGGGCTTTCTCTTGAAACAAGGAACCCGAAATGTATGCACAAGAAGATATTGATATCCTCGCAGACGAGATTGAGCGGCTGCGGCAGTGCCTCAAGGAAGCCCGCCCTCACGTGGTGCGCCAGCAGTTCCACGGCAAGCATGAGCAGGACCGCATCGATGCAGTGGAGTGGATCAAGAAGTGGGGTGAGAGATGAGTACTCTCCAGAAGCTACTCGCTAAGAAACCCGAGCGTCCTCCCCTCACCCCAGGCATGCGTCGAGTCCTCGCCCTGTCTCAGGGTGAGGACAAGGTGCCTGACCAGACCAGTAAGCATGCTCTGCCTGGGTGTCGCTATTCTCTGCGACCCATCCAGAGCAGGGCGCTCTACCACATCGGGAAGTACGGGGGCCTCTGTGCCCCCATCGGGGTGGGCCACGGCAAGTTCCTCATCAGCGCCCTCGCCCCCTCGGTGGTGGGTGCCGAGCGTCCGGTGCTCCTGGTGCCTCCTTCCCTGGTAGCGCAGACATCCCAGGAGATAGCGAAGTTCCGAGAGCACTTTAAGATCCATGAGGACATCCAGGTCGTGAGCTACAGCAAGCTCTCGGTCGCATCCGGGGCCAGCATCCTCGATGACATCAAGCCAGACTTGATCATCGCAGACGAGTGCCACCACCTGCGACATCGCACAGCGAGCCGTACCAAGCGAGTCATCCGATACTTCCAGAGCAATCCGCAGTGCAAGTTCATAGCTCTGAGCGGCACCCTCACCTCGAAGGGGCTGGCAGACTACGCACACCTCGTAGAGATTGCGCTACGAGGCAACGCCCCTCTGCCCCTGGACTTCTGGGAGCTACAGATATGGGCAGCGTGCCTGGACGTAGGTGGCGACCCGGATATCTACGAGCGCCAGTGCTTCCAGCCCTTGGTGGAGAAGTACGGGGGCAACTTCCGAGAGGCATACTTCCGGCGCTTCCGCTCCACCCCAGGGGTAGTGTCAACGCAGGACTCCTCTGCCTCGTGTGCCATCTACATGCGACGAGCTACCTGTGCTCCTCCGAAGTTAGTCAAACAAGCCATCGACCACCTGGAGAGAACCTGGACTGCGCCCGGAGGGGAGGAGATAGAGGATGCCCTGGAGATGGCACGCATCCGGCGACAGCTGCTCTGCGGGTTCTACTACGTCTGGGAATGGCCTGACGGCAACCCCGACTGGGACTGGTTGGATGCCCGCGCAGAGTGGCACAGGCAGGTCAGGCGCGTCCTCAAGCGCTCGCTGGAGGGAAGGGATAGCCCGCTCCTCGTAGCCCGCTGGGCGCAGTCAGAGGGCTGTCATGACCGTGCGTTGGTGGTTACCTGGAGAGCCTGGGATGTGCAGCGTGGGAAGAGGAAGCCCCCGGTACGAACGGTCTGGATAGACACATACCTCGTGGACGCAGCGATGCGCTTCCTGGGGGCTCGAACGGAGCAGCCTACCATCGTCTGGTGCCAGCACCGTGCCTTGCTGGAGGAGTTCGAGGCACGAGGGCTCCCCACATACGGGGCAGGGATGGAGATACCAGACGTGCCAGCACACCACTGCGCCATGTCTATCTCAGCCCAGGGGACAGGGAAGAACCTGCAACGATGGTCAGAGAACTTGCTGACCTCGTTCCCACCCAACGGCTCAGTACTTGAGCAGTTGATTGGTCGCACGCATCGCCTGGGACAAGAGGCAGACGAGGTCAACGTCTGGTACTTCGAGCAGCACGATAGCGTTTGGATGGACATCAAGAAAGCAAGGGAGGTGGCCCGCTACATCCACGAGACACAGGGCAACAGGATGAAGATATTGTCCGCGATGTGGACATGAGGCTTGCACACGGTGTGTTAGCTGATATAGAGTCGGGGGAGTACTCAAGTGAGTACTTCTAAAAGCAAAACAAAAAATCGAGAAAAGGAAACTACAATGGGTATCTTCGGCGGAATCGGAAACGTAAAGGCAACAGAGCAGAAGGGAGTCTACCTCCCCACAGGGCGCCACTTGGTGACCATCGAGCGGTGCAAGCTCACCGAATCGACTGTAGGCAACAAGACCTTCTTCGTAGTGGAGTCCACTGTCATGGAGTCCTCGAACGAAGAGCTTGCTGAAGGAACCCGCGCAAGCTGGGTTGTGAAGCTGGGCGGAGACTACCCGCAGATGGCTCTTGCTGACATCAAGAAGTTCACCGTCGCTGCCACAGGCGCAGACGAGGACGAGATTGATGAGGCGTTTATGCAGAAGCTTGTGGAAGGACCGGGAGATCTGGTCGCGGGACGGAAGGTGATGTGTGAAGTGGAAGAGGTGCAGACCAAGAAGGGTGGGGTTTTCTCCAAGCACTTCTGGTCTGCCCTGAAGGGAGCAGGCGATAACTAGAAAAGGGTAATTCTCAGCTATTGCCTCCCCCCATCAGCCTCCGCTGGTGGGGGGTTTCCTTTTGGAGAACACTATGAAAACCATTGCATTCGATACAGAAACACATCTCATCAAGCCCGGCTGTCTGGCCCCCCGTCTCGTCTGCCTCTCTACCTACGACGGAGAGACGGAAGACCTCATGCTTCGAGAAGACGGGGTGACGTGGATACGTCACGCACTCGCAGACAGCGGCGTCACCCTCGTCGGGCACAACGTCAGCTACGACCTCGCTGTCCTGGCGGCAGAGGACAGCTCTCTGCTCCCCTTGATCTTCCTTGCCGTGGAGCAGGGGCGTATCAAGGATACCCAGGTCAGAGAGAAGCTCCTCTTCCTGGCGCAAGGTCGCCTGACCTATGACTACGTCAACAAGAAGCAGCGCCCCTCTTTCGCGCTCGCCGCCCTGGTCAAGAACAGGTTCAAGGTAGACCTCAGTGCATCTAAGAAAGGAGAAGATGCTTGGCGGCTGCGCTACAACGAACTCGACGGAGTACCTCTGGAGTCCTGGCCTCCAGCGGCAGCGGTCTATGCCATGGATGATGCGAAGTGGACCTACAAGGTCTACCAAGCGCAAGCGCAACCCTTCCAGTGTGAAGGACAGCTGTACGCTGGGCCGGATGGAATCACGAACGAAGACGAGCAGATGCGTGCCGCCTGGGGGCTGCATCTAATCTCGGTCTGGGGCATCCGCACAGACGGAGAGCATGTAGCAAAGATAGAAGCGCTGCTCAAGCCACGGGTAGAGAAGCTCCAAGCAGACCTTCGAGGCGCAGGACTTACTCGGGTGAGGACCGTCAAGGGAGAGCGCAAGACCTCCAAGAACATGGCAGCAATCAAGGAGCGTGTGCGTCGAGCTTACGGTAAGCAAGGCAAGCGTCCTCCCTTGACAGAGACAGGGAAGATCTCGACATCACGAGAGACACTGCGACACAGCGACGACCCCCTCCTCGTAGAGTACGGGTCTAACACCAACGCCGAGAAGCTCCTGACCACCTACATCCCGGTGCTCAAGCAAGGTACGAAGGTACCTCTCAACCCCTCCTATGACCTGCTCAAGGAGTCCGGGCGCACCAGTAGCTTTCGCCCCAACATCCAGAACGTGCCGAGGCTGGGAGGCATCCGAGAAGCTTACGTGCCCCGAGAGGGCATGGTGTTCGTTTCCTGCGACTACGCAACACTGGAGCTATGCGCCCTGTCCCAGGCGTGCATAGACCTCTTCGGATGGTCCGAGATGGCGAGCGCCATCAACGGAGGGATGGACCTGCACCTTGCGATGGCAGCTAATCTCTTGAACATCAAGTACGAGGAAGCACAAGCCCGCAGGATGGAGGGTGACGAGAAAGTCAAGGAGGCAAGGCAGCTCTCGAAGGCTCTGAACTTCGGGTTCCCTGGTGGCATGGGTGCCTCTTCGTTCGTGTCATTCGCACGAGCAAGCTACAAGGTAGAGATATCTGAGCAGCGAGCCGTCGAGCTGAAGCACCAGTGGATTGATACTTGGCCTGAGATGCAGGAGTTCTTCCGCTATATCGGTGCTCTGAGCCAGATGGGCAATGACTTCACGGTCGAGCAATTACGCAGCAAGAGGCTCCGGGGAGGCACGAACTACTGCGCGGGCTGCAACACCCTCTTCCAAGGGCTTGCGGCGGATGGAGCGAAGAACGCTATCTGGGAGGTCATGAAGGAGTGCTACGTGGATGAGGAGAGTCCGCTGTACGGGTGTCGCCCTGTCGCTTTCATCCACGATGAGCTACTTGTCGAGGTGCCTGAGAACATCGAAGAGCGTACCGCAGCAGCCGATAGGCTGGCACAGGTCATGGTCTCAGCGATGAGAGAATGGATACCTGACGTAAAGATAGCTGCTGAGCCTGCTGCGATGCGCCGCTGGTACAAGGGAGCAGAGGAAATTAGGGACGAGGAGGGCAAGCTGCTGTGCTGGGAACCGTCCTGAGCATCGACCCTGGGCTACGCAAGTGCGGCTGTGCGCTCTGGTCTCCTGACGGAACCCTCCTCCGGGCATGGACAGCTCGTGCCCGGAGGGCCAAGACCAAGCGAGGACCCGAGGCATGGGTTGCCATGGTCGATGCGATTAAGATCGCACCCGACATCTCCGTCCTCGTCGTTGAGCAGATGCAGGTCTACCAAGACCGAAAGACAGATGCCGATGACCTCCTCGAACTCACGGGTGTCCTGGGCGCGTTGGTCTGGCGCTTCAAGGGAGCAAAGCTCATCGGCTACAAGCCCTCCGAGTGGAAGAAGCAAGCTCCCAAGAAGGTCGTCCATGCCCGCCTCAAGACTCGTCTTAGCGTAGCGGAGATGTTGCTGGTGGAGCCCAAGGCAACGCACGATGCGTGGGATGCGATAGGCATTGGCGCTTATTATTTTAGGAAGCAGGGCGTTGACCGGTGGCGAAGATCTCGCTAAGGTACTCACATGGGGCTCACATGAGTACATCTATACAAGAAATCATACAAGAACTGCGAGACAACGGACATACAGACGGCATGATTGCCGCGCGTCTCTCGGATTTCCTCCCCGGAAACGTCCCTCCTTCCATTAACAGTATTAGAAGGTGGCGATATGGAACAACCCAGCCCTCTCCTCCCTACAGAGCAGCAGTGCGAAAGCTTTACGAAGAAGCTTCTGAAGCTCTGTCTCGTGGGAGACAACGGAACGGGTAAGACAACACGCATAGAGAAGTTCCTGCAGGCAGTGGCAGCGGAACGAGTATTCTATGCAACCGATTTAATAGACAGGATGAACAACAGGGAGACGTACAAGCGGTTTCTTGTTTGTAACTACCTGCCAACGATACCCTCCTACCTGTTCATAAAGCACGGAGAAGAAGCGGTCCTTCGCCTGCTAAAGAATCGGATTGTGGGGAGGGAGATGGACGCAGAGTTCATTCTCTCCTTGCTGGACAGGTTCACAGAGGAGCAAGAAGACCTCCAGCGAGAGATACAAGAGGCTACCCTGGTGCTCTCCCTCTTCGAGGGCATCATGCCCCCGAAGCGTTCCGTCCTGGAACTCCGAGGGGACTTCGTCAAAGCAGCACGAGTAGCTCTCCTCTTGGAAGGCATCAAGACAGCACAGGTGAAGGAGAAGACAGAGCCCGTGGAGGCTCTCAGCTTCGTTCTCCGTCTGCTGGGAACACGGGACAGCCTGTTAGCCATGCCAGGGAAGGAGGACGCCTGGGACACGCTGCAAGAGGCTGTAGAGAACTCTGCCATGTATGCCCTGTGCCAGGGAGCACATGAGCAAGTACGTGCGGCGACCGAGCGACTGTCCCTCAGCAACCGATGCGAAGCGCACTTCAAGGGCATCCTGCACGAGTTGCTGAAACAACGAGTAGACGAGAAGCTGTTGCTCTTGAAGCCGAAGATGGAGAGTACGAAGCAGATTACGCAGGCGTGTCGCTTGCTTATCCATCTTCCCGCCATCGATGCCCTGGTGGTAGACCACATCGCCTGGGATCCGAAGACGCTCTCCAAGTTCATGAAGGACACGGCAGATGCGCCTTGCTCTGTCCTGATAACGAGCACTATCCCCCCTCGGGGGGCTCCAAAGGGCTGGCTCCTGGCCTCTACCCGTTAGCGGCTCACGTAGAGCAAGCTGCCGACGATAGTTGCTGCGATGATAAACAGAAAGATTGCGTCCGCGATGCTG
>TARA_R110000824_G_scaffold100781_1_pt1 | contig 10333 bp, 15 predicted proteins | sample TARA_R110000824 | Tara Oceans TARA_R110000824 (sample SAMEA4397747) | marine metagenome | biome: Polar Biome; feature: [MES] marine water layer (ENVO:01000295) within the mesopelagic zone...; material: water (ENVO:00002006), including particulate matter (ENVO:01000060) such... | reverse complement strand
AGCATAGAAGATAATATCTTGAGTAAAGTTCCTTTGAGAGTAAAGTTCATTAAAGATGTTAAATTAAAAATAAAGAAAGATGGTACACGATCTAACGTAGGACTAAAGAATTATGATACCAATCTTATTGCTGGTGATTTCTCTGCAATTGAGTTTGAGAAATTTAATCTTGCATCACCAAAGCAAATCATTGAGAGATTAAATCAGTATGGTTGGAAGCCTGTAGAATTTACTCCTAAAGGATCACCTAAGATAAGTGAAAGAAACTTACAAACTATATCTTCTTCAGCACCAGAGGAGATTAAAAGATTAGCAGAGTGGAAGATGTTAAAGACTAGAGCCAAGACTATCGAAAGCTGGATCAGTGTAGTTGATAAAGATAATAGAGTGCATGGCCGGGTTATCACAATGGGTGCAGTAACAGGACGTATGGTACATTCTGAACCTAACATGGCTAATATTATAGCTAACAATAAACCTTACGGTGAAGAATGTAGATCATGTTGGACTGTTTCTAATGATGAATATGTTCTTGTAGGTATGGATGCTAAAGGTCTCGAACTAAGAATGTTAGCTAACTATATGAATGATGAAGAATACATCTATGAAGTTGTAGAAGGTGATCCTCATACTTATAATCAAAAGTTAGCTGGACTTCCTACCAGAACAGCAGCCAAGACTTTTATCTATGCGTTTATTTATGGAGCCGGTGATCGGAAGATAGGCTCCATTATTAATGGTTCAGCAGAACAGGGTAAAAGGTTAAGAGAAAAGTTCTTGACAAGTATTCCTAAACTTGCTAGTCTTGTTAAGAACGTACAAAAATTTGCAACAAGAGGATACATTAGAGGCATTGACGGTAGACGAATGATGATTAGACATCCTCATGCTGCTCTTAATACTTTACTTCAAGGTGGGGGTGCTATCTGTTGTAAACAATGGGCAATCTTTTTAGATGAAGAGATTAGAAGTAGAAAGTTAAGAGCTTATTTGGTCAACACAATTCATGATGAACAGCAGTACGAGGTACACAAGGATGATGCTGAAGAACTTGTTAGTTTAGCTGATCCTTGTATTGTAAGAGTGTCACCTTACTTCAGTATGAAAGTTCCTTTGAATGCAGATGCAAAAATTGGAGTAACATGGGCACAAACACATTAACAAAACCTTTCGATAGAAAGTTGTATGATCAAACTGACGGCAAAGCTAAGAGAAAAATTAAAAAGTATTTGCGTAGTAAAAATCATATCGTACATGATAGTAAAGAAGATTATAAGTGTGATGTAAAAAGTATATCTGGTGGAGGTATTGTTACATTTAGTGAGGTTGAAATTAAACTTTCTTGGGAAGGTGAATGGCCTACCTCTTGGAAAGATGTAAGGATACCGTATCGTAAAAAGAAATTACTAGATGCAATTGAAAGTGATTTAACATTTTTTATATTTAGAAAAGACTGTAAAGAAATGTGGATCATTCCTGATTATACTATCAAGGAAAAAGGTAGCGTCGTTGAAGTCCCTAATAGATACGTTAGAGAAGGAGAACAATTCTATTCAATTCCTGTAGAGTCTATTAAGAAAGTAAAATTAACTGTCTGAAAGGAGAATTCTTTATTGACAACCAAGCGTGAGTGTAGTAGAGTATATCATCAACCAGTATTAAGGAGAAATTATAATGACTAGCGTAGCGAGAGAGACTGCCGTTATATCAGGTAAAGCTTTTTGGACTAAGCTCAACCGTAGGGATGAGTATTCTGATAAGTATCAAATGGACATTGGTGAACTCTCCGAGAAGAGTAAAGATGTACTCTCTTCTCATGGTGTTAACCTTAAAAATAAGGAAGATGATCGTGGAGAATATGTTACTGCACGATCAAAGTATATTGTACCGATCATTGACTCTGATAAAAGACAGGTAGACCAGGAAACTCTTATCGGTAATGGTAGTGAAGTCAAAGCAAAAGTAGCCTTTAATAAGACTCATGGATTTGTTGACAAGAACGGAACATCCTTGTATCTTAATAAAGTTCAAGTCGTCAGTCTTATCGAGTTCAGGCAAGACACAGACTTTGATGATGATGACGACGAGCTAGCTTAGTAGTATGAGTATCAGGGCTTGTGATGAGGGAATATATTCTCGTATGATCAAGACGTATAGTAGGCGAGGGTGAGGGCAACTATGCACATTTTACAATTAATTCCAGATATCTATGATCGTGTTACTTCCAACAAGAAGGTATCCAAGGATAACTTGGATGCCCTCTTGGAGGGTATTCGTAATGCTGTCATCAAACAGATGGAAGAAAAGAGAGGAGATAGTGGTGAAAAAACTTTACGAATGTCTTCAATTGGTAAGCCAGACCGTAAAATCTGGATGGAAATTCGTGGTCCAAAGATTAAAAAGAGTTACTCAGGGGCTACGTTAATAAAGTTTCTCTATGGTTCAATCATTGAGGAACTTGTAATCTTCTTAGCTAAAGAAGCAGGACACAAAGTAGATAACTTACAGAAGAAAACAAAAGTTAATGGTGTAGTTGGTCATATTGATTGCACCATCGACAATGAAGTTGTTGATGTAAAGTCTGCCAGTGATTTTGCTTTTCGTAAATTTACATCGAGGAGCATTGAATATGATGATCCCTTTGGATACATTGGACAGATAAGTGGATACGTTGAAGGAGAAGGTAAGGATATAGGGTATCTTCTAGGACTAAACAAAGTCACCGGAGAGATGTGTCTAGTAGAGGTAGATGAGTTGTCCCTTATCAATGCTGGTCAACGTATAAATGACCTGAAGAAGATTATTAGTAGTGATGCCATGCCTGATTTGTGCTATGTACCTGTAGCAGATGGTAAGTCAGGCAATATGAAACTTAATAGAGATTGTGGCTACTGTCCTTATAAGTGGACATGCTTCCCTGATATGAGAGTATTTAAATATGGAGAAGGAAGGAGGTACTTTACAAATATAGATAGAGAACCACAAGTAGTTGAGATAACTAATGAGGTAAAAGAAGTAGATGCCATTTCTCAAACATGAGTCTTGTCCTAAATGCGGTAGTAAAGATAACGTAGGAGTATACAAAGACGGTCACAAAAAATGCTTTACCCCTGATTGCAAATATTATGTTTCATCAAACAATAAGGAATACTATATGGAACCTGCTATCTCTAATACGAAAGTTAGTACAGGAAATATTGGACCTATTCCAGATAGGAGAATTGAAGAAGATACGTGTAGGCGATACGGGACCATGCTTAATGGTACTAAACATTTTTATCCATACTACAACAAAGAAGGTACACATATTGCTAACAAGGTAAGGAACATTGAGAACAAGACGTTCTTTTCTGAAGGTGATATCAAAGGTGCTATGCTGTTTGGACAGAACATCTTTCCAGAGGGTGGTAAGTATGTAACCTTATGTGAAGGTGAAGTAGATGCTATGAGTGCCTATCAACTGCTAGGTAGTAAGTGGCCTGTAGTATCTATTCGTAATGGTGCAGCATCAGCACTTAAAGATGTATCAGATAACTATGATTTTCTGACATCCTTTGATACGGTAGTTATTTGTTTTGATAATGATGATGCCGGAAAGAAAGCATCTATCAGAGTAGCGGAGATGTTGTCGCCTAAAGCAAAGGTGATGAACCTCAAATACAAGGATGCTAATGACTATCTTGTAAACAATAAGAACAAAGACTTTGTACAAGACTGGTGGGATGCTAAGAGTTATACTCCTGAAGGTATTGTATCTGGTCAAGATATGTGGGACACTATCATTGAGGGTTCTACAGAAGCAGCTATCAACTACCCTTTCCAAGGTCTACAAGATCTAACTTATGGTATACGCATGGGAGAACTTGTTACTGTCACAGCAGGTTCTGGTCTAGGAAAGTCACAGTTTATTAGAGAGTTGATCTATCATATCTTTAAGAACACTGAAGACAATGTAGGTATGATGTTCATGGAAGAGTCCGTAAAGAGAAGTGGGCTTGCCTTTATGAGTCTCGAAGCTAACAAATGTTTACACCTACCTTCAGAATTTAGTTCTGTAAATGATGAGGATCTAAAGAAGTACTTTGATAACACACTAGGAACAGGAAGGTTATTCTTCTATGACCACTTCGGTTCTAATTCTATTGATTCAATCCTAAACAGGATAAGGTACTTTGCTAAAGCTCTTAATTGTAAGTATGTGGTACTAGATCACATAAGTATTATAGTCTCTGATCAGAATAATGCAGACGAGAGACGTGCCTTGGATGAAATCATGACCAAGATGCGTACTGTTGTACAGGAGCTTGACATTGCCTTGCTTATCGTATCTCATCTTCGTAGGCCCATGTCTACTGGTCATGAAGAGGGTGCTGTAACGTCCCTCTCTCAGCTAAGAGGATCAGCCAGTATAGGTCAGCTATCTGATATCGTTATTGGCCTGGAAAGAAATGGTCAACATGAAGATGAGATGCAGAGACATACTACAACGGTACGGGTAATCAAGAACAGGTTCTCTGGATTGACAGGACCAGCTTGTAAAATGTTGTATAGTTTATCAACTGGACGTTTAAATGAAGTTCATGAAGAGTTTGAAGAACTTAAATAAAGAAAGTGAACAATTTAATTATCCTGAATGGCTCAACACTATTGAAGAGGAGCCAGATCTTGATGGTGCAGGAAAATTATTAGCTCCAGTATTCTTTGAACTACTACATGATAGGAGAGTTAACACAATATATGAATGGTGCTGTGGCCCTGCATGGATAGGATTATGGTTATTAGAACATGGGATATGTCAAGAACTTGTAGTATCTGATATAAATAGAAAAGCTATTGATTGTGTAAGACGTACTATAAGTAACCATAATTATTCTGTTCGATCTTATGTAAGTGATAATCTTAAAGATATCCCTGAGTCTGAAAAGTTTGATATCATAGTTGCCAATCCACCTAATTATGTTAATATACAAGAAGATCACCCATTGGGTCATCTACGATATGATTTAAGACCATCAGATATTGATTGGAAAATTCATAAAAATTTCTATGAGAATATTGGAAAGCATATGAATAAGAAGAGCCGTATATATATATCAGAAGTTGAACTTTACAAAAAAGAAGTATTATTTCTAGGTGAGCTTTATGATAAGAGGGAGGTAGAACCTATTAAAGATTTTCAAAACATGATCTCAGAAAATAATTTATGTTTACAAAATGTAGAAACATTTACTTTATATCAAAAGAATGATCTACCTATCGAACTAAGTATTCTGGATATCTCCCTTAACAATAGGGAATAGGTATAGTAATGCATTGGAAATATAAACGAAAAGTTTTTGTTCCTGATATTACTAATAAATTTGGTTTCGTATATGTAATAACTAATAAGAAAACTAAGAAGGCTTACATAGGATGTAAACAATATTTTATTGGACGTAAGAAACGTAAGCGTTCCTCTGGATGGCAAACATATACAGGCTCATCAACATACTTGAATGAAGATATAGAGAAGGTTGGTAAGAAACATTTCACGTTCAATATTATTGGAGAGTACGAGAATAAAAGAAGTCTAAAATACTATGAGTGTTTTTACCAAATGAAACTAGGTGTTCTTACTACTGTTATCGAAGGAACAGATGAACCAGCTTTCTATAACAATTTTGTAGGTGGAAAATTCTATAGACCTATAAGGGTAGAGACATGCCGATAGTTTTACAAATTCGTATTCATGAAAAAGACTTGGTGATGAATCCGAATGTATGGTATCTATATCCTATCTCTGAGAGAGACGAAGTTATTAAAAGTAATATCTTAAATTTAAGAATAAAAAAATCCTTAACAACTCATTGGTCAGATTTGACATACGAAGAGAACTGTATTAAAGTAAAGGAAGACTTAACAAAAATTGAAGATATCCTAAAGACACAAAGTATACTTGTGATATCTCCAGAGCTTATGATGAATGCAATAGCAGAGCTTGAAGAACACTGTCCTAAAACAAAACACTTCATCAAACAGCAAGTTGAAAGGATCATAGAAAAGTATGACTGATGACACTGATATTCTAGAAACTTTACTTGGTATTCCTAATCTTAAAGATAAGATAGGTGACCCTAAAAAAGATAAAGTTGTAATATCAATTGAAGAAGGTGATAAAGAAAGTGAATTTACTGTTAGAGTATTTGATATTTCCAATGACACAAAAGAAGAAACTTTAATTAAAGAAATAGCTTATGGAGTTTTATCTATGTTGCATGATGAAAGTAAACTAGACTCAATTCGTTCGTTAGGAAAGTACGAATTTGCTGTTGCTAAACAAAACAATGATTCTCCTATTCAGTATATCGGAGAGAATGTAGTTCCCTTTACTCCACGATAATACTATGGAAGAATTTGACAAGATACAAAAACCATCTCATTATAATCAAGGTTCAATAGAAACTATAGATTTAATTAAAGGTTCTATAACACCTAAAGAACTTGAGGGTTATCTAAAAGGTAACATAATCAAGTACTTATCTAGATATAATTATAAAAAGGAACCCTTGAATGACTTGTATAAAGCTAGATGGTACTTCAAAAGATTGATAAAAGAATTAGAAAATCAATGGGACATTAGAAACAGTACTGAAGAAGGTGAAAGATGAGACATGAAACTTTGAAGAATAAATTACGAAAATTTCATACTGCTTTTAAACATCCTGTAGATGAACCTTACTTGTTAGTTGGTTTTGATCACAAGAAAAATTTAAGGATAAAATTAATACGAGAAGAATATAAAGAACTTATGTTAGCTATTGATCAAAAGAAAAATAAGGAAGATATTTTAAAAGAACTATGTGATCTAGTTTATGTTTGTATTGGTTTTGCTGATACATATGGATGGAACTTTGATGTAGCTTTTAATAGAGTTCACATATCTAATATGTCAAAACTTGATAAGAACGGTGAACCTATACACAGGAAGGATGGAAAGATACTAAAATCAGAATTATATAAAGAGCCTGATCTACAGGACTTGGTGTAATGGTTTTAGAAAAGAACTCAAATACAATAACAATGGAGATATAAATGAAAATATTCTTAACGACAGATCTTATAAATGAGATACTAAATTATCTTGCAGAGAGACCTTTTAAGGAAGCCAATCCTTTGATATCCAAGGTGATGCAAGAAGTTAAAATGAATGAAGATCAAAATAAAAACCAAACAGAACTTAATCTAACGAAGAATGAAGATAATGATGAAGGAGGTACAGGTGAATGATACTAACTGACTACCAACATTTCATTCATCAATCTAGGTATTCTAGATGGCAAGAAGAAACACAGCGAAGAGAGACATGGCATGAGACTGTTAATCGTTTAATATCTTTCTATACAAAGTATATTAAAGATAATTATAATGTTGTAATATCAGAAGATATTAATAAGAGGCTTGTTAATTCCATAATTAATATGGATGTCATGCCTTCCATGAGAGCACTGATGACCGCTGGACCTGCACTAGAGAAGAACCATATTGCTGCATATAATTGTTCCTATCTTCCTGTTGATAGTCCAAGGTCATTTGATGAATGTCTATATATCCTTATGCATGGTACAGGAGTAGGCTTCTCTGTAGAACGTCAATATATTAATGAGCTTCCTAAAGTTCCTGAAGAGTTTGAGGATAGTGAAACAACTATCATTGTACAGGATAGTAAGGAAGGATGGCACAGAGGATACAAAGAACTTATCAACATCCTCTATGCAGGTAGGGTTCCTAAGTGGGATCTATCTAGACTACGCCCAGCAGGAGCTAGACTAAAAACTTTTGGTGGTCGTTCAAGTGGACCTGAACCATTGGATGAACTATTTAGATTTACAGTTGATACCTTTAAGAAGTCGATAGGTAGAAAACTGAATAGTCTTGAATGTCATGATCTAATGTGCAAGATTGCAGATGTGGTAGTAGTAGGTGGGGTTCGTAGGTCTGCCCTTATCTCATTAAGCAATCTTAGTGATGATCGAATGAGACACTGCAAGAGTGGTAATTGGTGGGACTTGGAGCCTCAGAGGGCACTATCAAACAACAGTGTATGCTATACAGAGCACCCTGATATAGGAACCTTTATGAGAGAGTGGACTGCTCTCTATGAAAGTAAGTCAGGAGAAAGAGGTATCTTTAATCGTAAGGCAGCACAAGCACAAGCTGCTAAGTATGAAAGGCGTGACCCCTCTATCGACTATGGAACTAATCCTTGTTGTGAAATTATCCTTAGACCTAAACAGTTCTGTAATCTATCAGAAGTTGTTGTAAGAGCTACGGATACTCCTGAAACTCTACAAGAGAAGGTAGAGATGGCAACGATCCTTGGTACTATACAGTCTACCTTTACCAACTTCAAAGGTATTGGAAGACAGTGGACAAGGAATACAGAAGAAGAAAGGTTGCTTGGTGTATCCTTAACTGGTATACTTGATAATGCAATGTTGTCTAATACCACAAGGGAAAGTCTTCCTGCTTTGTTGTCTAATCTTAGACTCCATGCAGTTGCAGTTAATCGACATTGGGCAGACAAGCTAGATATTGAAGCTTCAACAGCAATTACTTGTGTTAAGCCTTCAGGTACAGTGAGTCAGCTTGTTAATGCAGCAAGTGGTATTCATCCAAGACATAATGAATATTATATTAGAACAGTACGGGCTGATAAGAAAGATCCACTAACACAGTTCATGGTTGAATCTGGCTTTCCTTGTGAGGACTCACTAGATAAACCTAATTCTATGGCTGTATTTTCATTCCCTATGCACTCTCCAAAGAGTGCTATTACACGTCATACTATGACAGCTATAGAGCATTTAGAATTATGGAAGATATACGCAGAATATTGGTGCGAACATAAGCCTTCTATAACAGTAAGTGTTAATGAACATGAGTGGTTAAGAGTTGCTAACTTTGTTTATGATAACTTTGATGTTATGTCTGGTATAAGTTTCTTGCCTCTGACTGAACACAGTTATAAGCAAGCTCCCTATCAGGATATAACTGAAGAAGAGTACATTAAATTATTAAATGAAATGCCTAAAGAAATTAACTGGGAAAACTTAGCTGACTATGAAAGAGGAGATACAACTTTAGGTAGTCAGACGTTAAATTGTACAGGCGATATATGCGAAGTAGTAGATATAATTAATTAAGGAGAATAGTATTATGAAGAAGTATGTAATTCTAACAGCGTGTGTAGCTCTGCTTGCGGTAGGAAGTATCGCTATGAGGCCAGCACTAGCAAGTATGGGTGTTGTAGAGTGGCCTAAGACATGTCAGTTAGAGAGTGGTATGTATACTGAAGAGGGCTATTGGGTATCTTCAAGTGGTAGAGTGTATGCTTTTGGATCACTTGATAGTGCGCTCAAGTGTGTTATGAGAGCCAGCCTACCAAAGGTTGTCTTTTATAGACTTGGTAAATATGGTAATCAAGCTGTTAAAGATTTGATTGGTGACAAGCCTTACACTCAAATCGACTCAATGCAAAAAGATGCAGCCAGAGAAGAGTGATAGCGAGATTGATATTCTAAGAGAGAATGTATACCTTTTGCAGCAACAGCTTCAGAAGGCATACATTAGAATCAAGGAACTAATAGGAGAGAAAAATGGTTGATAGAGCAGAGATACAAAAACATCGAGAAGGGCTGGAGATGGAGCTTGAATATCTAAATGAGAATTTAGGTAGTTACCACCGTGTCCAGCGTAAGAACGTATTGGAGTATTTAAATGTAAGAGTTAAAGAGTTAGAAGAATATGGTAGTCAAGTTGAACAAGCAGAAGAGACCCTCGAAGTAAAAAAAGATACTCAGTGGCAACAAAAAACAAAATAAAAAAAGGTAGCCCACGATCAGAAGCTACCTTAGTTAAGTTTGGAATTGTTTTAAATGCAGATGGTAATTTAGAATTTCAAAAGTCGTTCCTACATCCTAACGACTGGCTAAATATAATTGATAAGTCATACCCTCATTATGAGAATAAAGACTTAATTCATAAGTTTTTAGTGTATACCTTAGATAAAGTAGAAAAACTAGAAGCTGACTTAAAGACACTACATCCTTTACTAAGATCAAACTAATTACTTCTTAGAAGCAAAGGCGGATCCCGTTAGGATGGCCCCAAAGGCCAGGTGGAAGAGCCCGCCCCCTTGGAGGGTGAAGGGATTATGTTGGCCTGTCAATTTTTTCATGAGTTCCATCTGAACCATTGGTTCTTCAGTGCTATTGATGATCTCCATGAACAGGCTTATGTCGGGCCTGTTAAGACCGTACCAGATAGGTACAAACATAAAATCATAGAAACATAT
>TARA_R110000824_G_scaffold202090_2_pt1 | contig 10334 bp, 6 predicted proteins | sample TARA_R110000824 | Tara Oceans TARA_R110000824 (sample SAMEA4397747) | marine metagenome | biome: Polar Biome; feature: [MES] marine water layer (ENVO:01000295) within the mesopelagic zone...; material: water (ENVO:00002006), including particulate matter (ENVO:01000060) such as...... | reverse complement strand
TTGGCAGAAATTGAAGCTCTTGATGATAGATATTTCCCAAGAGAAAATAGAAAGATTTATACAAAGTGGCTCGCGAATGTGTTGCTTGGAATGCTCACGAAACATTATTCGGATACAGAGATACCGGAAGGAAAAACCTTACGAGACATACATCCTTCCTGGACAGGATACATAAGATATATTCAAGGAGGCGATGGTTTATTATATATCGTTGACTTCTTGAACGGTGCTAGAGATATACCGCAGGGGCTGTGGGATTCGGATTGGAGTACGATGAGGGCTGCCGCTGAAGACTGGCACGAAGAGCTTTCACATATCGTAGACACGGGAGAATACAAAACAAAGAATGTAGTTTGGGATTTTGGTAACGGATATACGATTGTTGATATCCCATCGGAAGACCTGGAAATAGAAGGAAACAAAATGGGGCATTGTGTCGGTGGATATTGTCGGTTTGTAGATGAAGGCAACAAGATATATTCTCTTAGGGATGCAAATAATGAGCCTCATGTTACGATATCCTATCAAGCTAATTCAAGGGACCGTCCCGGTGGTGAATTGTATGAGATAAAAGGAAAACAAAACAAACCTCCGATTAAAAAATACGGACAGATGGTTTCTGGCTGGTTAAAAGAAAATTTTCCGAAGGAAGAATATATTGATACAGAAGACTACTATTCATTACTTGGTGACGAAGAATTGGAAGGGCTTATAGAGGAAGAAGGGTTCATAAAGAATTTGAAAAATAACCTTTATAGGTTTAGAGGCGCGGGGCAGAATTTTTGGACAAAGGTTGTACAAAAAATTGCAGATATAAAAAGAGAGCTTGATGAAGAATCAACTCATGTAAGTAAAAGATCCGGGGCGTATGCATCGGATAACTTTTTAGAATTTAATGGCCTTAAAGAAGTAATATCTAAAATTTTCTATGATTCTATGAATAATGAACTTGAAGGAGGTCTTAACGCTCTTGATCCTATTATTGAAACCATTAGTGAAGAAAGACTTCAAGTCACCGACATGATGTTGTTAGATACACTAAGTCCGCCTGCACGTACTTTATGGCCTAGCAATAGTCGTAGCCATGCCAAGCGTTACCGTGGTGCAGGCCCGTATGACGATCGGCCAGAGGAAGAACAAATAGAGTTAATTAAATTTTACGAAAAAATTTATAACAAAACAAAAATTCAAGATAGGTTTAATGATAAAAATTTTAAAAGTGAAGAATTGATTGGTGACAGATATGAACAGGGCCAAATAAGCACGCACCGAGCCCTTGTTATGGCGACACTAGCCAACTCAGACTACACATCCCCCGAGACCGTAAACGATATATGGGAAAGCCTAACTGTAAACGGTGGTCTAGACCCGTTTAATGACTTTCTTGATTCGCAGGCTACTGACCAAAAAAAATGGGAAAAAAAACTTAAGGGAGCAAAAATTTTAAGGGAACTGCTCATGAACAAGAACCTGTCTGAAAAAAATATTGTTGGAGTATTAAAGAACTTTATAGACCCAGAAACAGGAACTTTGATATATGAGCCAGCGACCAAGGTTATACCAACTGATTTGGAATCCCGTTCTGGCTACTCTACGCGCAGAACTGCTAGCCGTCCAATCAAGGCGTTCTCTTTTGAAAGGCTTGGCCATGAAGCTCAGGATTCTCCGGAGAAGAAAGCCGAGGTGGCTTATGGGTTGCTATCTCGGAACAAAGCCTTAAGTCCAAAATTAGTAGAGCTATTAGCAAAAACAGCAATTCAAAAAGATATTGAGAACAATAAAATTATAGAAGACAATCCTCAAGCCGTAGGTAATTACGAATCAACATGGAAAGTAACTTCCACATTAGAACCGTCGGAAAGAGGAAAGAGATATGGTGGATTAGAATTTGCTCATGAAGAGTACACAAAAGGAGGGGCGCAGTGGAAGGAGCCCTTAATGGCAAATCCAAGCATGTCAGAAGAAGTATTTTATCAGCTAATAGAAAACGCTCCACCAGCCTTCACTAAACTGCTAATGGGCAATCGTGGAGCATATAAAGGTGTGAACCCATGGGGTGGAGTTTCGACCGGAAAATCAAGCGATAAATACTATAGAAAAGTTGTCTACCGCGCTTTAAAAGACTTTGTGGTTACAACAAATAAAATGGTGCAGGCATTGGAAAAAGATGAAGTCAATGAGCCGAGGGGTTTAACATTAGACCCCAAAAAAGACTACGGCGTTACCTCAGAGGTTCCGTATGGGCCAGAAAATCATAAGAAAGTCCGAGGCCAGGTTGAAAGGGCACAAAACGCTTTATTTAAAAGTAAATCAGATTTAGGTGGCTTAGCACAATTTTATTACAGACAAGCGAAAGATTCTTTTGTGGTTATAGCGAACATACCAAATAATATGTCAAAGGCAGAACGGGAGAAACTAGCTAAGTCACTTAAAAAATTGTCCCAGGAAAGGAAGAACTGGATTTCTCCCGTGACTAAAGATTTTTCGATCTATTGGCTTGTGGATGCCAGGGGTAAGCTTAGTCGAGAAGCGAACAGGATACGAGTGAGGACAGGGTATTACGATTACTTGTTTGATGAAGAGGGAAATGCAAAGCCTGAAGAAGACATAGACGTATCTGAATTTAATCGACGTTATGCAGAAAATCCAGAGATGGCAGAGGAACGGCGACAGAAAGAAGCACGCGACTCTGATCAAGAACGACAACAGGAAAGAGAATGGGTTAGGCAGGAAATGAGTGGGGTTACCAAGTAATGAAACTCCTACTTGAAAATTGGCGAAGATATGTAAATGAAGATGATAAGTTTTCTGGCAATTGTGGCATGTTCGCTATTGCTCTAGGAGAAGAGGCAATCAAAAGAGGAAAAAGCCCTATAATGGTAGTTGCTCATAATGCTGAAGATTTAGGAGATCTTCTAGACGGAGAACCAGACGTTTATCATGTTGCTGTGGAAATTGATGGTACGATTTATGATGGCAGAGGCCCAGTCCCTCTGGATGACTTACTAAACTTTATTGGTGACCCCCTCGCAAAAATTGATTATTTAGCGCTGGACGAAACATTTAAAACATTGGTACGTACACAAACTAATTGGAGCGTAACTTGCGAAGAATACGCAGAAAAGGCTATACGTTTTTTGGATAAGATTGGAGAACAAAATGAAACTCCTACTTGAAAACTGGCAAAAACTTCTGAGTGAAGACACAGCCCAAGCAGCAAGGACAACCAATCTATGGGGTTACGATTTATCTCCGGATAAAAAATATTTTATCTCGTCAAAACCGTTTACCACGATCAACAATATGACACAGGGCATGTACCATCCCTGGGCTGAAGTAGATGCTTTCCGTAGTGGTTACTCCGACGCCGACAGAGCGATGCCCATGAATTATAAACCAAGAGGTCTATGGTACGCATGTGGGGGCGCTTGGATTGATTGGTTGCGAGACAACGCCCAAAGCTGGCTGTCTTTCGCGAATTACCTATATGAAGTGCAAATTAGCGAAAGTGTTTTAAGAATTACATCGAAGTCTGACTTGATGAAATTTACAAAAGTTTACAACAACAAAAAACAGGAACAATACGGTAAAAACGCAGATTGGAGCAGAGTACAGGGGGATGGCTATACCGGCATCGAGATCTGTCCTTATGATAAAGATTGGTCTTGGCATAGCGTAAGAAAAGAAACGATAGGCGGCTTGTGGTTTGGTTCTTGGGACGCTGCGTCAGGTTGTATCTGGGATGAAGCCGGTATTCAAAGTATTACCTTAGCCAAGAAAAAATTTGACAACGTAAATATACTTAGCCCAAGCTTTTCGGAGGACATGGCTTATATTGAAAAGATGAGTCCAAACGAGGTAGAACAAAATAAATACGAGATAATAAGCAGGTTACGTGGGCCAACTGACGAAGACCAATACGATGAGTATCTTGACGAGATACACGCGCATGGCCTTGGAAAGCAACCGTCCGGATATATGTTCTATGGAACAGGTGGTCCAGATCCAGGACAAGGAGATGTCGATGCTTTTTATAATACAGAAACAAATAGTTGGCAAGACTTTACGGATGAAGATACTTTTACTAGGTATTTCGTAACACTAGACGGCTCACTAATTATAGATAAAAGGTCTGTACGAGACCAGGGTACTTTGCAAAGAGCAAAAGAAAAAGGAGTTATAATTTTCTAATGAAGTTAATAATAGAAACATGGAAAAGATTTATTATGAAAGAAGCAGGTGATGAACCGCCAAGAAAACCCGGCTGGATGCAAGATCCGGTGCGGATACCTGACGGCAGCGGGTACATTCCTAAATCCGTTGAAGAGACGGCGGAACAGTTCCACACAAGAAAGACAGCAGAGGCAGCACAAAGAGCCTCCGGCCTACCGGAAGACACTCCTGCTGATCGCTTGCGGCGCGCAATGCAGCAAGGTGAACAACAAGCAGCATTAGAAGCGTCAAAGACTGGTGGTGAAGTAGATCGCATACGACGTGCAATGCGCGGAGATGTGCTAGAACCTATAGAAAGAGCAGCGATAGAAGAAATTAAAAAAGGTAAGAAAGCTGCTAATTCAAACGTCTTAGAAAAAGCAGGGATCGATCCAGGCTCTGGAAAACCCAGAATGGGTCCGCTGGGGGTGGCTTATGTTTCATGGCTTGCCACCGAAGTTGTTGACGCAGGGTTTGGCGATTATCTTAAGCAAGCCATAGGGACAGCCACAGGGAATGAGCGCTGGAAAAACATAGAGACAAAAAGTTTTTATAAGATACCATTGGAAATGCAACTAAGGGTACTAGAGGAGTTTACCGTCTTGGCGGAGATGCCAGGGGAGGTTGATGATTTTTTAACAGCCTCCTTCTATAAACATCTTGGGCAGCCCCCGAAGAGCGCAGGTTTAGAGAGCTTAAAAAGTCCAGCGTTCCAAGCCGGGGCCGAAGAACAGTTTCTTGGAAGCCAAGAGGCAGCAGAGAGAATGGCTAGGTTATCTGGTTTTGAGCCGACAGGGCAAACGTATGTACCGCGAGGCAAAGCGGGTGCAACAGTTTTTGCTGAGCCAACGACGCCAGGTTCAGAAGAGTGAAAAAGATACTATCAAATTGGAAGGGTTTTCTTTTAGAAACCAAACATGGCAGAGTCATAGGAACCCTTATAGATGATGATGGCACCACAGTAAATAGAGTTGTATATCCTGATGGAACAAAAGCCTTAGTAAGGACAGACGACCGGGCTGCCGGTGGACAGGCTCCGTCCAACCCTGGAGAAGTAATGCCACGCCCTGGGTCTAAAATCCGTGTCGAAAATCAAAATTATGGTGGTAAAAGATCCCTCTATCGAGGGTGGGTTGACATGAAATATAGTCCAGAATTTGACAAAGAGATCCCGGACGCGATGGACATAGAAGAGGGAACCCCCGACTGGGAGCGAGTGTTGGTTATCCCTGGGGGCCAGTTTACATTTGTTAATTGGCTGGCGCAAAGCGGAGATTCCACGGCGCGCAAGATTATGAAACATTTTGGTGGCAAAATGGTGGAGGATCTAGAGTCCGAATCATTGTATGCAATTTACGATGTTATCATATCGGATTGGGCACGTAGTCAAGGATTTGATGCAATTAATTTTACCGATAAAATCGACAGGGAAGCATACGAAGAACGTGGTGAAATTTTACCCATGGAACAAGAGTGGGTAGATTTAAAAACCGGTAAGTGGTGGACGGATGATGAAAGTTATGCAAAGGACTATATGGATCCTCGTAGATATACTAAGATTAAAAGTCGCAAGGATTCTATGGACAGATACCTAGGAGAAATAGGGGGATTAGAGGCACGATTAAATTTTACACCCGGCAGTAATATTGTAGACAGCATAGAGGGTGGACCAAAAGATGTTGAGCTTACGTCTATTAAAGACATGATGCAGGGTGTTGAGGCTCAAGACATACGTCCGGGTGAAACTGAGAACATTGGATTTGGCCCAGTAGAAGTACCGGGATCTTTAAAGGCAGCATATGAAGAAGTTCCAGAGTTAGTTAAATACCATCCTCTTGGGCTAGCTCAACAAGTCGGGATGGATGTCATGGATGCACTGGGTCCGGAGAAAATGCCAATATCCGCTAAACCAAAAACGCTTGGAGAGTTCGAACGACAAATGGCCGCAAAAGATATACCGGTTGATACATATCGGGGAGAAACAGGAACAAAGCCTGACTATACATGGACAGAACAAGACGACCTTAAATACGATTTAGATGCAGGATATAAAGACTATATTAAGCAGAAGTATAATATTATTGGAGAGGAAAAAAACAAAAATATGAAATCTATATTAAACGAGTGGAAAAAATATTTAAAAGAAGAAACTTCTAAAGAAGAGATTAAAGATGAAGTTAAAGAAGTTTTAAAAGACGAAGGTGGCGCGGCTGGCTTAGAACCTATAGAAAAGGCAGTTGAAAAGCTAGAGCTTCCGGATGGATTTGATCTTAAAGATTTCCTTAAGGGTTTACGAGGAGTAGGCCAACACGAAGAAGGCGATTATATCCTCGAAGACGGTGAAGAAATTTTTGTCAAGCAGGGCATTGAGATATATAAAGATGCACAAGGCGAAGATGAAGATGAAATCAATGAGGCTAAGAAGAAGAAAAAAAAGGGCAAGAAAGATGCGTGCTACCATAAGGTGAGAGCGCGTTATGATGTATGGCCCTCAGCGTATGCTTCCGGTGCCCTTGTAAAGTGTCGCAAAGTAGGTGCAGCTAATTGGGGTAATAAGAGTAAAAAAAATGAATCAATTGATTTAGAAGCAATTATCCGAGAAGAGATCTCTTTTTTTTTAGAAGAAAAGAAAAAGAAAAGAAAGTTAACATCAAAGCCTAGCTCTGAAACTAGTCTAAAGGATTGGTTTAAACGCAAGGGCGAAAAAGGCGAAAAGGGTGGTTGGGTCGATTGCAACACCTGCCGTAAAGATAAAGAGACCGGTAAAAAAACTTGTAAAGCTTGCGGAAGAAGTGAGGGTGAAGAAAGAGCCAAGTACCCATCATGCAGACCTACGCCGACAGCTTGCGGTAAAAAAGGGGAGCACGGTAAAAAGTCTAAAGCGGGCAAGAAAGGATAGTTCGATATGAAGGCAGGGAAAGTACAATTAGAACAGATTATTAAAGAAGAAACGACGCCCTAACCATTCCTGGAAAGTTTTGTTCACTATGGTACAACTATGAAACAAAACAAAACAGGAGAGAAATGTGAATTTCACGTTACAGTTTGAACCTTGGATGCTACTGGAGCTATGTAAGGTTATGTCATTGGCACTTGTAATAGGAATCGCGGCAAACATATTAATGCCGGTGACAAAAAATAATCAAGGAGAATAAATGACTAACCCTTAAGTCTTAGCTTATACTTCTTTGTTGGCTTTTTAGACTCGGCGTATAGGGGGCGCTGTTCATCCTCATACGCTTGCTTCATCGCTCCGGGGGATTCGTATCCGCTTTGCTCTGCATGCCAAGCATCAAGGCCAGGGCCTCTGCCACCTTGTGGTATCGCCTGTATCTTACCTGTATGAGCATGCAGGTCCCATAAGGACATGCCAAGATTTTGAGACCAGTCTATATCCGTTTCAGTATCTAGTTGCGTTGTATAAGGCTTGCCACCATAATTAAATTCTACCTTACCTTGACTACGAGCCAACCCAAATGCATCATCAAAGTTGTCTACAAGATCTTCTGCGGAGGCAGGAGTCATCTGTGCCTGCGGGGCACCAAGTGTCCGAGCACCAGCCTCTTCCCCTGTTGGCAGTGTCATGGGTCCAGCGGTCTGGTCATCTCTGTCCATCGCTGGTTCGTTTAGTGCGCTCATAAAAGACCACTCGTCTCTTCCGTATGCTATGTCCATGTCGTCTCTACCATATGCAGGCAAATCACGTTGATGTGCGCCGCCACACATTTCATTCAGTTCTTTTTCGGTACGCTTCCAGCGCTCCATAATTAACTTCATTTTACTCATGTTATAAATAGCGACTAACATTATAAAAATACTATTTATATCAGGGAGACAATACATGAAAAAGCTATTAAAAGAGTGGAAGAAATTTCTAAATGTTCTAGAAGAACAACAAGGGATGGCCCCTCCTCCGGAGAAAGTTGACTTTAAAAACTTAGGCCGACCAGGCTCAGGTGTGTCGTATTTCAAGAGTGACGCAAACAGAGAAGAGTTAGAAAAAATTAATGCAGATCCTAATGTGACAACATATGACCAGAGGGTGGCGTTTCATAAAGCGTACCCCTACGCTGATGGGCTGGAACAGAGGGGGGGCGGAATGGAGCAGAGGGGAGGTGGAATGGAAATAAAACCACGTCGTTCCATGGCATGGACAGGAGGGCCAGCGAAAGGTCCAACTCCGCCTGGGTTGACCGAGCCGGAAGAAACGTTTATGTCGGATGAATTGGAAGGTCCAGTAGAGAGAGGACAACCCCCGGAGACCGCCATTAGCCGCTTACAGAGCGTAATGCGGCAAAAGACAAAAAGCCCCGTGGAGAAAAGGCCGTCGGCAACAACACCCAGTGTTCCACCAGCCGGTAGAGAAGAGATACCGGTAGAAAAGATGTTAAAGAAAAAACCGAGAGAACAAGAGGGTGGTGAGTGGGAAAAAACACAGCCCAAGGCAACAACAGGAAGACCACAGACAATAGCGACTAGTTTATTATCAGATATCTCAAGCGCAGAGAAATCTAGAATGGATGTAGTCAATGCTAACCGTAACCCGGCACCGATGTCTTATGCACACAAAATGCTCGCCATACTCCAACAACAGTATGGAGATGAATTTGGAGATTGGCTTGGTATGAAGGACAAATACGATCCTAGAGGTAAAGATTATAAAAAAGGCACCATAGGGTACCGTGACCAACAGAATATGTGGAGGGGTGAAAAATTAGATCCCAAAAAAGTTAAATCATTAGTTGCCGTGGCTAATGATAGAGATGGCGATCAAGCGGAGTCCCTGTACGCTCTTAGAAAGTTATACCAGGCGGGTGAATATGATGCAATTAAACAACTCTTATGGAAACCGGCAGCACGACTAAAAGAATGGAACGAATATCTCAAAGAAGACAAAGAGATTAAAGACTATGCAGATGTCCCAGGGTTAACAGCGACGCAGGAAGAACCTGAGGTCGTAAAGTTTACCTACGATGCCAAGCCAGATAAGTACGCAGCCTCAAGGGAGTGGTTAAAGAAGGCGTCGAAAGAATATTTTGGGGGAGTGGAGAAAGAACTTGAAGCAGGGCCACACAGTAGAGTGAAGGTAAGCTATCGTATGAAGAACAAAGATTATGATAAAGCAGCCAGCCTAGCAGAGATGGAGGTATTCGATAGTTATGATAACTTTGCGCAGATGGACGAAGTACAAAGAGAGGTGGCTTTTAATGAAACGTTATTAAAATATTTAGACCCACGGTCGCAACAATACCAAGACGCACGCTATATAGTCAGACACTACGAAAACATGGCTGCTGAAGAGAAGGCAGACATTCAGGACCCAAGGCTACCCTCTCCGAAAGAAGTATTCCGGTACACCGTACCAGGACAGGTGGAATACAGAAGAAATAGAGCGCCACTGGACGACTAGCTGCGCATTGACTTGGAGCCACGACACTTCCACTTCTTTCTAGATAAGGTATTCGCGCAAGGTGGATTCTTACACTTCTTTATCTTAGCGGAACGTGCACAATAGGCGTCACCTTTCTTTGTCCCAGGACGAATACGATCGCCACCGCTTTTTGCTTTACCGGACTGACCGTATGAGCGACACTTGCCGTCCACTCTCTTAGCGAACCTTTTGCCCTTGGAAGGCTTGCACGCTTTCTTCTTACGATTATGGGCGGGGGAAGAATCTAGAGCACTAGGGCTAACACCCATGATCGCTTTAGCGACCGGGGATAATGCTTTGCCTTCAACTTCGCCTGTGCGCGCCGAGTGAACCAGGAGGTTCTCTAGCCCAGGGAACTTGTCGTACAATTGTTGGAACAATTGGGGGATGAAGTGTTTGCCATCACGGTTATAAGCAGGTTTCTCAACAGGACCCAAATCATCCAAGTGGCTTGTGCTTTCAGGATCCATCATGTCTTCTAGAAAATCCGAATAATCAAAATACATGTCCTCCAACTCAGCCATGCTTGTTGCAAGGATCCCCTCTTGGGCCTGGTCTTGTACATGTTGAATAAACATTGCACGGGACGCATGACCAGCGCTCTTAGGATCTATTGCTTTCTGCAAGAACGGAGGCAAAGGGTGTTCATAAGGAGTCTCATCAAGAAAATGAAGGAGGTCTTCCTTTGATA
>TARA_R110000824_G_scaffold88187_7_pt1 | contig 10335 bp, 1 predicted proteins | sample TARA_R110000824 | Tara Oceans TARA_R110000824 (sample SAMEA4397747) | marine metagenome | biome: Polar Biome; feature: [MES] marine water layer (ENVO:01000295) within the mesopelagic zone...; material: water (ENVO:00002006), including particulate matter (ENVO:01000060) such as...... | reverse complement strand
AGTAAGCCAGGAAGACATCGACAGAGGCTTTGCTGCCCTTGCAGGAGCCAACGACCCTCCTCCTCTCGATCTTGAGGCTATGAGGGCACAGCCTGTCACACACGGCGTACCAGGGGCCAGTGCTATCTTCAACGAAGGAAATCGGGAATTGCTAAAAGCCGAGGCCGAGAGGCTGGGAGTCTTTGAGGAGTGGATGGCCAACGATGAGATAGCTAAAGCAATCCAGAAGGCTAGAGAAAGCTGAGAATTAGAAAGACGATGACGACCCAGAGATACCACCCATCAGAGTATCCTGCGGTCGTTTTTGAGAGTCGTTTGCGGGAGTCGCGTTGTATCATACGCTGACCATAGAAAAACAATGAGGATGTGACAATGCCTGGACTTAGAAGCAAGGTGATGCGGTTTTCGGGTGCTGCAGTTCGGGGCATCGAAGGTGCCGAGAGGAACATGCACGCCCGCTCAAAGGTCCTGGCCGGCGAGAAGGAAAAGCTGGCCAAGGAGGAACAACAGGGAGTGATGTCGGAGCGTATGGGTAAATACGCCCAGGCCATTCAGCAGCAGAATCAGCAAGACACCGACCGGATCTTCAATGAGATTATGAACGACCCAAAAGTCGAGGCACAGCCGAAACAGGACTTTGCCAAATACCATCGACAGGTTCAGGAGAAGCTGAAGAATCCGCCTCATTCGTCAGGAATGAACGCAAAGGAGCTACGGTCATACCAGGACGATAACTACAAGATGGGGCGCAAGGCCACCTGGAACGAGGATACGCAGTCTTTCGACTACCGCCCTCTCACACACGAGGAAATGTCTGAAGAGGCGCGGACGAAGATCGAGTATGACCAGGCCCGGGCAGCCGAGATCAGAGAGAAACTGAAGAAGGAAAAGTCTGTGAATCCCAAGACGGCGAAGAACATCATCCCCTGGGAGAAGGAGTTCAACGACGAGTATCGTAAGCGGTACCATGACAAAGATGGTGATGCCCGGGAAGGTGCTCCCGATCAGGATGCTTGGGTGGATCAGCGGGTACTAGCCCGCCTCGAGCAGCTGAATATGACAACCCAAGCCGATGAACACAAGGCACGTATAAGCAGGGGAGCCTCTACAAAGGCCGAGATAAAGCTACGTGCAGACTTTATACAGGCCGTCGACCATCTTATGGTTGGAGATCCGGCCGCTACTCCTCCACGGGCAGGTATGACCAGAGAGGCCGCAGAAGCCGCAGCCCTCGAGGCTCTGACCCAGTCAGAGCGTGACATCATACAAAGCACCGACTCTTCCCGCAGTCCCTACGTCGGCTCCACAGGGCCGATAATTCCGGGCCGTCAGCAGGGGGCAATGCAAGGCCCGCCGAGCAGCTTACAGGCTGCTGAACCTCCACCGGCAGGGAAACAGCCTGCTTCACGGCCCTCTCTTGAAGCCGCAGAAGCACCTCCTATGGACGCGCCTACTGGCCCTCCGCCTGCTGCTGCCCCGGTGCCCACAACACCGGCACCTCCACCTATCGGCCCACGTCCTACTCTCGAGGCGGCGCCGATGGCAGAGGCACAGCCCGATTCGATCCCGGACCAGTATCCACGGGAACAGGGTATGCCAGAAGCACCCGTAGCCAACGTGCCTGATGATGTGCCGGCTCCGAGTGCTGATATGATCGCAGGCCCGACAGTTTCCCAAGAGGTCATCGCAGAGGTGGATGATGCGTTGATTTCTCTGGCTGAAAGGCTTCCAGATGAGACCTCAGTTGCAGAGATAGTGCAGGGAGAGATCGACAGATATGAACAAGAAGGGAAGCCTGAACACGCACAGCACCTCAGAGAGGTGTATGGATCGTTCTTTGTAGAAGGCGGCGATCGGACCTTGGGTGAATTGAGAGAGTCAGGCACAGGGGCGCCTGAACCTGCACCTTAAGCATAGAGGAAAACAAACGTGAACAGCATCCTTGCCAGATTGGGTATCGACCAGCCGGCTGACACAGAGACACCCGCACAGCAGCCTTCAAGCGGTCCAGAGAGAAATTCTATTCTGGACCGTTTGGGCATAGATACTCCCGAAGTGCCTGCCACAACACCCGCCACAACACCCGCCACAGCGCCTGTGACACAATCCGTGACACAGCCAGAGCCGGTTGTCACGGATCCGGAAACTGAACCGACTGAGGGAGAGTCATCCTGGTGGGACCAGGTGAATCGGGATCCTCTCAACGAACTCATCACCAACACCGAGGGTGGCGATGAGTTCGCGAAGTATGGCAGGAGAAGCCTCGTCCGGGGCGCGTCGATGGCTGAACAGTCGATTGGTGGAACGGCACAGACCATAGGCACTGCGATGCGAAGGCTGAACCAGGGACGTCAGGAGTCTTATATTCCGGGACCTGCAGAGCTGGCCGCCTTTGGTGGCTCAGTCTTGGAAGCTGGTGGAAAGTGGGCAGCCGAGGATGCCGAAAAGCGTCTGAAAGACCCTGCATACAAGAAGTCGAAAGACTGGAAGCTCTACGACTCCACAAAGGGCGACTTCACGGACCCCAATGCCTGGGATCCTATGATCCTCCTGGAACCGATGTTCTATGTTGACTTCGGTGTCGAGCAGGCTACGATGATGCTTCCCTTTATGGTAGCTACAGCTATGGGGAGGATCCCCGCGTCTGTTCTGGTCAATGTGGTTATGGAGGGGGGACGTGTCTTCCGGGAAGCAAAATTAGCGGGTGCTACCGACGATCAGGCTCTGGCAGATGCCGGCTTGGTTGCTCTGGCTCAGATTCCCGTGACTATTCTCACACAGCTCCCTGCGAGTTTGATAAGATCAACAAACGCCCCTGCGCTGATTAGCAAGTTTCTCGTCGACACCTTTGGTGAGGGTTTTGAAGAGTATTTCCAGAGCATAGCCTCTCAAAGCGCCGAGAAGCTCACTTACAACCCCGATAAGGTGATCGACCACGGAGCGGCACTTGAGGAAGCTGCGCTCGTCCTGCCTATCGCTGGCTCTTCTCAGGCCATCTCTTCAGCCGTGAGCCGTGGCGATGCCCAGGCAGCAGAGACAACGGGCAACGAGCTTATAGACCGCATCCTCAAAGGCGAGGGTGACGATGTGGACTTCCAGAGGGCCAAGGAAGCCCTCGAGCAGAAGAACGAAGAGAAGCGGCAACAGCAGGAACAGGAACAGGCCGACAGAGACACGGATACAGGACCAGAGGGTAAAGTTCTCGAGCAGGATGAGCAGGAGTGGTCCTCGTTCGATGATGGCACCCAGGTCACCTTTATCGATACCAAGGCCCGGGAAGAGAAGACCAGCGAACACGATGGCAGGAAGTTCGCCGTATACGGTCCCGATGGTGTTCTGATTGCCAACGACCTTGAACCTGGGGATGTGAAGCAGCACCTTCCGGAATCGGCGTCGACTCACATTCTGTCAGCCCTTTCGGATGATGCTCTTATTGCTGCTGCAGAAGGGGCTGATGGGTTTGGAGCGCCAATCAGTATTTTTTCTCCAGAAGAGCAAGAGATATGGAGAGAAGCAGGAGCGGTTCAAACTGATGAAAATGGGAATGAAGTTGTTCTTGCTGATGCGATATTTGCAGAAAGAGGTAAAAGATTTGAAGAGCAAGCCAAAAACAGAAAAGAAGAAGCCGAGGAAGCCCAGAAGGAAGCCGACAGGGAAGCACAGAAGGCCAATGTCGATGCTATGGTCGATCTGGCGAAGATGGTTGCCGATGATCCGGAGATCATCGAGACCCTGGACGATGAAGCCGTCACTTCCCTTGCCAAACAGGTAGGGTTGCTGACCGAAGGCCGATCCCGTGAGCAACTGATAAGCGACATACAGGCAGCTGTGAAGGGCGAAGTCATAGACATCGACTCCGATGAGTCGAGCGGGGGCCGAGGCGGCCCGGAAGAGGTAACCTCGCTGGCCGATGCGATTCGCGCTCTGGGGGGCATCAACACACAGCGCAAAGGAGAGATGACCGAGGAAGAATCGGCCTCTGCCGGCAAGGAGTCCGGGAAGGCAGGCGACCTCTATCGGCAGGGCATCTACGTCAAAGACACTTCAAAGATGGATGCCGACGAGATGGCAGCTGCTATCCTCGAGACTTACCCACATATCGCAAACGAGATCCCACGCACGGGAGGGGAAGCCCTTGGATCGGACCTCCTGTCTGCCATTGCTGACCGTGAGGGGCTGTTCCGGAGGAACAACAAGAAGACACAGGATGCCCAGGTCGATGAGCATTACGAGGAAGAGCGGAGGAAGATAAACGCTGAGATCGACCAGCTCTTCGAGGAGTTTGACCAGACGGACGACCTCGACAGGAAGAGGGAGATCAACGCCAGGGTCAATGAACTCCAGGACTCCCTCGAGGAGCCAGAGGCAGGAGAAGACCGGGATGATGATGAAGACCCGATCTTCGCTCTTCAGGGGGAACTACGTGCGTTTATGGGCAACGATGAGTTGACCGTGGAACGCATCGAACACGAAGAGCTGGAAGAGATGGGAGAGGAACTTGGCCTCGAGGTTGTTCCTGTCGAACCTTCTGTCAGCATCCCTGTTTCTGGTCAGATAAACAAGAACAACCCTCACCAGATAGTGGTCAATGCCAGCAAGCCTGCTGACATCGCACGGGGAGTCACGCTCCACGAAGCCCTCCACAGCCTGAAGATATTGCACCCAGAACTGTGGCAGAACCTCCACGACTTTGTAAGCGCCAACGCAGCAGAATTGTTTGAAGCGCGAGGTCTCATTGAATACAAGAGAAGCATCGGGGTGTCGCAGGCCCAGGCTGTTATGGCTGACAACGCAGTAGAATATGAAAGGCTTGCCGATCTTCTCAAGGATCTCAATTCCGACAATAAACTGGCTCAAGATGAGGCACTGGCGCAGCTGACCGAACAGCTGTCTCCGCATATATGGAATGAGCTTGCGAAGGAAAACCCGACCCTTGTCCAGCGCATCCTGGAGATCATCAACAAGATCATCGCCAGAATCAAAGGGATCGAGATTGGCAAACCCGGGCGCGAGGGAGTTGTCCGAGGCAAACTCGCAAGCCAGGCTCTGGCATCGGCAGAGGCGATCGCTGATGCCCTCCGGACAGCTGCGGCTACAAACAAGGAGACAGGACCGTCTGCCGGCACAACCGACGGTGATACGCTGTATGGTATGGCACACCACGGTGGACCGCACAACATCCCGGGCGAGGAAGGCTTCTCGACCGACAAGATAGGAACCGGAGAGGGCGAAAAGGCTTACGGGTGGGGCCTCTACTTTGCCAGCCTGAAAGAGGTAGCAGATTCCTATAAGAAAGACCTAGCAGAGAAATCCCGATCGGGACAGGGCAAGGTCAATGGTATACCTGTTCAAGAGTTTATCGATTCGCTTACTCCCGATGAAGCGAGGATGTTCAGTGTTCGCTGGTCAGATTACGAAGAGGGTCTTTCTCGTCAGATAACAGACTTCGAGCCAGAAGAGGATATGGCCGAGTCGATGAAAGAAAATCTCGTCGATGAGGAGCAGTGGCGCTATCCGGAAGACGATGGTCCGTTTGATCTAGAGGCTGCCAAGTCAGTAGCATCCAAGATCCAGACGCTGACAGCGATCCCCTCTCCGGGCTATGGATACACCGTCGATCTACAGCCCGAGGAAGATGAGTATCTGCTGTGGGATGTTCCGATCCGGAAACAGTCCCAGAAGGTCCAGGATGCGTTACGGGATACCAGTGCCGTTCGTGTTCTCAATGTGTATGGTGATCTAGAAAGACTGAGCGATGACTCGACAATTTGGATGTATAAGGGTCACACCATCTACATCAAGCGCGCTCCGACATACAGCTATCACATCAGCGGCCCGACAACGGACATCGCAAACGACTATGCCAACCTTGAAGAGGCAATGGCAAAGATCGATGAGGCGCCGTTCGATGACAACCCCAAGGGTATGACGATTTACAATATGCTCGAGAGGGAACACGGCAGCGACAAGGCTGCTTCGATGTATCTGAAGTCTCTGGGGGTCCGAGGGATCAAGTATCTCGATGGGGGTAGCAGGAACCAACGATACGGAGACAAGTGGACAGTCCAGGCCAACAACGGAAACACATATCCATTCGACACACAGGAAGAAGCAGAGGCTGCCGCTGCCAAATGGAACGGACCAGACTATCCCAATACTACAGCGACAGTCCACGCTCCCGATGGCACCTACAACTACGTCCTCTTCGATGGTGCTGATGCGGAGATCAAGTCCCGATGGGCGATCGCCCCAGACCTCGAGTCGGATGCGTTCAAGAACTGGTTCAAGCAGTCGAAGGCCGTGGACAGGCAGGGCAACCCTCTGCGCCTCTATCACGCAAGCGACGAGAAGCGCACAGTATTCAAGAACATCGTAGATGACCGAGGAATGAACCTCATCCCCGGTGCTCTTTTCTTTGCCTCCGACAAAGCTGAAACTGGCCCCTACGGTGAAGAGGTAACGGAAGCCTATATGTCGATCCAGAACCCCTTCATTGTCGATTACAGCACAGATGAAGGAGATGCCAACGGTGAGTGGCTAGAAGACCAAGAAGGTGATGTCATAGCCCTTCTCAAAGCGCGAGGGTTTGACGGTGCGTTCTTCACGGGCAGTTATATGGATGAGTGGGTAGCCTTCGACTCCACCCAGATCAAGTCCGTCGACAACCAGGGAACCTTCGATCCGGAGAATCCGGACATCCGGTTTGCTATCGCTCCAGACCTTGAGTCTGATGAGTTCAAGAACTGGTTCAAGCAGTCGAAGGCCGTGGATGCTGATGGAAATCCAATACGGCTGTTCCACGCCAGTGATGCTGTTAGGACAGAGTTTGAGAATCGCCCTGACCACAATGGGGGGAATCTTATACCGGGGGCGCACTACTTCACCGATGACAAAGCAGAAACCGAGTCTTTCGGAGAAGCGGTCACAGAGGCATACCTGTCATTGCAGAACCCTTATATCCTTGATTACGATACAGAAGAGGGGATGGCTCGAGTAGAACGACTTGAAGAGATTGAGCCTGGGGTAGATGTGATTGAGATTTTGAGGGCCGAGGGATACGATGGGGCAATCTTCACGGGAAGTGGGGATTGGGTGATGAAGGAGTATGTTGCCTTCGACTCCACCCAGATCAAGTCCGTCGACAACCAGGGAACCTTCGATCCGGAGAACCCGGACATACGCTACGCCATAGAAGCGACTGCCAAGATCCCGATGGAAGAGTTCCTGGCCGAGTCTACGGTCCAGGAGAGCGTCTTCCACGGCACACGGAAGTCTGAAGAGTTTCAGCAGTTCAACGGGAGAAACCTCATTGCGGGATGGTTCACTCCCGTGGAGGACCGTGCCAAGAGATATTCACAACAGGACTTCACTCTTCCGGTCAAGCTGAAGGATGGACAGCTGCTGGAAGTGAACATCAATCTGAAGAATCCTCTCGTGATACCGTTCGATGCGAACGATCGGAAGACGAGAGACCAGATGCGTGAAGTGCCTGGCCTTGAGAATATCATCCAGGGGCGCGACAATGTGGTGATGCACGCCTATCACTACCTCCTGGACAGCGATGTGATCGCAGCACTAGAGAAGGCCGGCTATGATGGGATCTCGATCACAGAGGAAGGCGACCAGACCTATGCCGTCTTCTCTGCCCTCAACATCAAGGCCACCAACCTCGAGGAAGTCGATCCTTCGGATGCCCGATTCCGCTACGCCATAGATGAGAGCAACCGTGACCTGGTAGACCAGTATCGGCACCTGGAGAAGCAGATCCACATCGTCCCTCCTGCTGATGCTGCCATCCTCCGGAAGGCCATCGCAGCGATAGCGCAGAAGCTGAAAGAAGCGGGAGTCACCCCGGGTGACCTGTATGGAGACACGCAGTGGGCGATTGCCCCTGACGAGACCCGACACGTCAAAAAGATGTCCGATCTGACCAGCGCCCTCCACCAGCGCCAGGGAGAGATGACCGGAAATGCTGTTCGGGGTATCCTTCGAGATGGTGAACTGTTCCTCGGCGATGCGTGGAACTGGCTCCACGGGAATATACTCAAGGAACTAGAGAAGAAAGGCTTAGAGTTCGACAGAGATAATCCTGACTGGCACGAGCTGGTGCTGTGGAAAGAGGATGGCAAGATTGTCTTCGAGAGCAAGAAGGGCGGCGGGGAGCAAGACGAAATTAATACAGAAGAAGCAAGGAAGGCACTGCCTGAGTTTTTGAAAGGGCTAACCGCTGTAGAACAGATTGACGGTGCCTTCAAGGAACTCACAGGAGAGGATGATTCTCAGACGCTGTATGCGATCTCCCCGAGGGAGAAGAAGGCGAAGGCCAAGGAGGTCAATAGGCTGAAGGCTATCGTCCGGTCTGTCATCTACACAAAGAGCGGCGCTCCCAGAGACCCAGATGTCGGTATCGTCATCGAGCCGAAGGCCGGCAACAACCAGTCCAACATCGAAAGGGTTGACCCCCTTCTCGAGCTTCACCCCAATCCTCTTGAGAGCGCCGAAGCCTGGAAAGCCTTCACGAACGATATGGCAGGGGTCCAGATAGAACCTCCCCACAAGATGCTCGAGTATATAGCTGACCCAGAGAAGTATTGGGAAGAGCGGAACAACTTCAACCCCCGGGGTCTCGACAGGGCCGAACACGGCCTGGAACACATCAACACGGTCCGGGAGAAATGGACAGATGGATCCATATCTCGAGAGACGTCGGACAGGACGCTTCCGATGATCGTCCTCTGGAACCAGCTGTCTGCCCAGATCAGCCCCTTTCAGCACGAAGGTGGCTTCCTGGACCTCGTTCATCACGGAGTGACGGATTGGATCGAGGCTTCCAGTCAGGGAGTGTTCGACGAGGCTGAATACAAGAAGTGGTACCAAGGCGTCGTAGCACAGGAGCAGGGCAACGGCCCCGGAACCACCTACACGAAGAATAACTCTATATCTCTGAACTTCCCTAATTTCCTGAAGTTCCTGCAGATGGAAGCACAGGAAGGCCCACACGCCGGCAAGGGAATGCTTGAGGCGATGTATGATATGATGATCGATCCGGAAATGACGGGCCAGAGGTTCCGGAGAGAGTTCCTCGCAGCCCGAGGGACACAGAAGGTTAAGCCTGGGATCGACACCAAACTTCTGACATTTATGCTTCTGGGACAGGGTTTCACGGACCTGATCGTATGGGACCGCGTCAACGTGAACGGTTACTGGGACACAAAGAACCGTGCCGAGCAGTATCAGCTGCCGATAATGAAAGACGGCACCCGATCGACGAACCTTTATGACTGGGGTGATATGACGAAGGTCTTCGGAATGCACCGAGGACTGGCTGTGTCAGAGGCTTTAGAACGCGCAGTTGACGAGACGCTGATCCCGATGTATAATGCAGGGACGGGTAGCCTGGCCCGCGTCCATTGGGAGAACTGGAATCATCTTTCAGGGCAGGATGCCGACCACGCCACCCTTGTCGTTCTCCAGGACCTGATGGCAGGCGTAGATCCCCAGGAAGCGATTGATGGGGTCTTCACGCGCCAGGGCAAGTTCGGCCCACAGTATGGAGTGAAATACGGCTATGTGGGTGGCAAAGCCATCCAGATGGTCGAGGGTCCGGTTGAAGGTGACGGGACCAAGACGTACTATTTCCCCACGTATAAGGAGGTAACCAAGTATGCAAATCGGGTCACAGCAACCTTCCCAAAGGGAACAAAACTCGCCGAACTCAAGTATCCCTTCAACGAACACCCCAACTACGATCGAGAAGCACATCGCGCAGCTCTCGGAAAAACGACGGGAGCGGCTCCTCGAGAGGTTAGGGATCTCGCCACTGACACAGATGCCCGGAGTCGAGCTGGCCAACGGTTAGTTTCCCGCAGTCGCAAGCGCAACACACAAGACCCACGTACGCCCACCAGGCGTCGTGGGTCTTCTCGTTATGCCATCCACCAAGCCCCTGCCCGTCGTGAGATGCTCGAGATAATGGAGACCCGGGAGGAAGTCCAGGCTCTCGAGTATATGCGTGACAGCAACGAGATCACCGTTCGCGTCCAGGACAGCTCTGGCGCCGAACGCACGATCAATCTGAACGAGACAGCCCCATCCATCCGAGCCTTGCAACCGCACGTCCCGATGGTGTATTTCGGAGACACAGGGAAGAAGACCTTTGTCAGCGGAATGCAGGATCGGAGAGTGGGGAAACTCCACGCAGCTACAGAGACACACCCGAAGACAAAAAAGGTCAGGAGCCTCCCGCTTCCGACCGCTCACTCCCTAAAGAGTGTAGAGTGGTGGGTGCTGGACAACGGAGCCTGGGGTAACCGTAACGGCACGGACTGGTCCTAC
>TARA_R110000824_G_scaffold130724_1_pt1 | contig 10337 bp, 3 predicted proteins | sample TARA_R110000824 | Tara Oceans TARA_R110000824 (sample SAMEA4397747) | marine metagenome | biome: Polar Biome; feature: [MES] marine water layer (ENVO:01000295) within the mesopelagic zone...; material: water (ENVO:00002006), including particulate matter (ENVO:01000060) such as...... | reverse complement strand
TTCCGTAAGCTAGGAGTAGAAATCTTAGATGTAGATGGTAATATGAGAGATTTAACCGATATAGCTCACCAATTTCAAAATCAATTGGGAGACGGTGTTACTGATATGGAAATAATGATGGCATTGATGGAAGATTTAAATGTTCGTGGTGCTACTGCTTTCGTCCACTTAGTACAGAATGCTGATGAATTTTCTGCTGCTGTCAAAGATTTAGAAAACTCTGCTGGTTCTGCCCACGAAATGGCTATGATTCAGCAGCAAGGTTTAGAAGCTCAACTGACTAGATTAAAGAATGCTTTCCTTGCTCCTTTCCTTTTAACTGATGAAATATCTAATTCAATGGGAGTATTAAACAAATTTGAATTGGTTATTCAAAATATAATTACTAGTATGGAAGAACTGATATTTGACACATTAGCAGATGGTTCTAAGGTTCTTTCGGATTTCGCTAAAGATTTTAGAGAAGGTGTATTACAGGCAATGGTTACTTTTGGTGAGTTACTAAAAAGAGTTTCAACTTTGATGGTAGATTTTGGAAAAGCTGGTATGTTTAATGTGAGTTTATTAAAATTATATTTCTTACCTTTAAGTGTAATAGTAATTTTATTTGAAAAACTTGACCCTGCAGTAGCTAAACTAGCTCTAACAATGTATGTTCTTAATAAGACACTGATGTTTAATGCAATTGTACTGAAAGCACTTTCATTTGGTTATATGCTCGCAACTATGAAAGGGTACACCTATTCTAAGGGTTTGCTTGTAATTATGACTGGTACTAAAATGCTAACTTATGATACTTATGCTTTAGCTATGGCATTCGGTGCTGTGGCAATAGGAATAGGGGCTTTTACAGCGAGCTTTGCTATAATGTTTTCCTTAACAAGGGGAATGTCTACTGTCGGTAAAGTATTATGGGGATTGGTTTTTGCACTTGCTGCCTTGGCAGTTGTATCTACTTATGGTGTAGGAGCCGTAGCGATAGCTTCAGGACTGGCTTTAGCTGGTGCTTCTATCGGAGCCTTTGCATCTGCAGTTACCCCAGAGCGCGGTAGTGGTGTAGATATGGGTGCATATTCTACTAGTTTATCTCCCGCATCGAGTAATGTAGCTTCTACTGGAGGGGGAAACTCTTATAACCCTTCTACGTTATATGTTAAGAAGCTAAGTTACACCGAGAGTAATATGGGCGAACAATACGAAGCCAGTGCTTCATATCAAGCAGGAGTAACACCTTAAATATGGCAATATTACCAACAAAATTCTATCCTCAACCAAACGCATATTATATTTCAGGAAGTATTGAACAGGACGTCGCAATACGTTCGACATACGCTGACGCTTATGATGGTTCGGGAACTACCCTTGCTATAAATGGTGGAAGTAACGAAAAATTCTATCTAGCTCAGTCTTCTGTTCCTTCTTACCCTCGATATGGAGGAAAAGATTCGACTTTTGATTCGCTTCAGTTGGCTTATTACACTAATACAATGGATAGTGACAGAAATTTCCATACTCCAGAATTAAAAATATATGCCGTAAATCCCAATGTTGAACTCACAGAAGGTAACCTAAAAGTAATTGATGATAATTTAACTGTGTTTTGTTCTTATATGTCCGACCAGAATACTTTTTTAAAAGATACTTTTGGTGGAACTAACACTGGATTTCAGGACAGGGAGGCTTATTCCAAACAAGTTACTACAGCCACAACTGCTGCATCAGAAGACTATGCATATACAATAACATCTGAACAAATTCACGAGATGTTGATTCATAAAGGTCAATATTCTTACGATAAAGGAGGAAGAGCATATCGATTAGCCAACTGGGCTATATTAGTTGATGGAGGTAGAGGTGATAATGTATACAACCTAGTCAAAAAGAATGGTCGAACAGATTATCATCCGGTGCCCGCCGAAGATGGTTACAACGCAGGTTCGATAATGCAATCCAACGTGTTTCCACTATCAGACTGGATAGCCGGTGGCGCAATAAAGAGTGGAAAAATTAATTTGGTAACCACACAGTATAATGTGGTAGATGTTGAGTTTGTAGAGCGCGTCACACAATTTAATAGTATATTTAATTACGTAAGAGAAGCCCCTGACACTGAAGATATAAAGGTACAGACTGTTAATGATACGGGTGATGATTTAAAGTTCTTTACTTATTCTAAAGTCGCTTTAGATAGTGGTGATACTAAGACTGGAGGGGCTTCTTGTGCTTTCCACAATTTCTGGGAAAACTGGCAAAATACAGACGGTTCGAGTGGAACTCCAAATGCTTATGCTACACAATTTGGTGTAGCAGCTGATGGTGGTATATTACCTCAAACTGCTATGGCTTCAATAGATTATTTACCGGGACCTTATCAACTTGATATAGGAGGTCTGCCACAAACTGATATTAGTGGTAGTAATAATCCAATAACATCCCCTGAAATAGAACTTGAGATGAAATTTGAAATGATGGCTCCTGTTTTAACAACATATCCGTGGGGACAAACTAGGTTAGAAAGAGGATTTTCTGTTATATTTGCTGAATCTTATCCTGAAGAGAATGAAGACTATATGACTTATATAGGGAGATTACGAACTAATCAAGAAGTTTGTACTGGCCTTTTCTTTTATTCACCACGTGAGAATCCATCTGAAAAGGTTATTGGGATACCTTTCCTTAATTTAGTTAGTGGTGCTGCGATTCCTCCGGCGGATGATAAACAATGGTCTCTCCGAGAAAAAACTGGCGACCTCGGTAGATACTATTTATCTGGACTTGCTACAAGCCCTGAAGATTATTCTCAAAATGGTAACAGAAACTACTTCGATTTACCTATTAACGAATGGCTAAATATAACTTTTAAATATGGTTCAGTAAATATGCACAACGACTTGGTAACATCAATTGGTGCCATTGATAATTTTCCCATCACTTGTGTATTACAGCACACCACCCCCGGGAATAATACCGTAGGTAGTTATCCTAACCTTATTTATGGAATAGATTATAGTGTGAGCCCGGACTCACCGTCATCTAACCGTGTTGTATTGGATGTGGAGGTTCTAGGTGCGCTAACGGCAACCGGAGCAACTGCAACGTCTGATTCTGGAAATGGTAGAGGGTATAGTAGCGGAGACGTCATAACTATTAGTGGTGCCTCTGTTGGAGGGATTACTGGAGTTGATGATATATATGCTACTATAGAAATATCACCTGAAGAAGTTCCACTAAAATATGCTCCTAAAGATTACATAATGGCTTATAGTAAAGATATTACTAACGATGGCGCAATGCAAACGGTTAAACTAAACCTCGGAGATGCTCATTTTGGGACTGCTAGTTCCGGCTCTCAGTTGGAATTAAATGCAATGAGTTTTTGGTTAAACAACACTCGAGCTAATGATACTAGTGCACTTGTTGGTGCAACTAGTACTATGAAAAACACCCAGAAAGACGCAGACGGTTTTACTGATGGTGATATGCAAGGGGTAGTTAAAATAGATTCGATTGCATTTAAATATTTTAATTGGGATGTTATCAATGCTAGTGTTAATGAGATAAATAGGCAGCGTACTGTAAGTATGCCTTATGCAACTGAGGTAGTTCCATCTAAGATGGTTTCAGCTACAGGTATGACTTGGCCTGATAGCTATCACGGGGCCGGAAATGAATTTGGGATAAGTGGTGCCATTGGTATAGCTGATAATTATTTTGGTCAGCCAAATACTATAACACATTCTAACATCTCTATAGGATTTGATGAGATTGATACTTTATTATCACCTTCTTCAGGCGGCGGTGACATTAATCTTTTATTTGGTGATTTTACAACCGGAAATGATAATACTGTTAAAGGGATTGAATCTAAATACATATCTGGTTCAAAAAGTGGTCCTATGTCGGGACCATATACTGCGGGTCAGGGTGTTAACGCTTTTGTTCCGTTTACTATGGGTGGACCAGCTACCACTGCGAAGGGAGAGATGAATGGTTTAATAACGAGTGGGGGAACTTTAAGTGTTGATGACTTCACACAAAAGGGTTTTGTTAGTGTCACTGGTTTAAATAATGGGTCTGGTAGTTGGACACGGAGAGAAAATATATATGCTGCCGCAAGAGTAATGGGAAGTAACGCTGAGGGAACTGAAATAATAGTAGACAATCCTTCTGTTTTTGATTTACCTCTCGATTCACAAGCAAACGGAGGCACTGATTACGTAATGTGGAAACTACAAGGTTCACAGCGCGGTGAATTTAGCCCCCTAAACGTTAACGTAGCTGCGGGCCTAAGTGGAAGTCTAGGTGCCGGAGGAAATGCTATTTATCAAGTTAGAAGAAGAAGTGGTAATACTATTTATCTTAACCGCCCTACTAAGTTTACCGATTCGTATCAGTCAGACAGTACTTTATGTACTTCTAACAAGATAGGATTGGGTCAGGGGAGTTTTAAAAACGCAGTACAATTGGTTTCTTCTAAACGACAATTGGGTAATATTTTTATTAGTCCCCTCAAATATTGGGTGAATTTGCATATAGCAAACGTATCTGACCAATTAACTACTGACGCGGCCACTGCCGCGAACTCGTGGGGTCAATGGTTTAATCCTATTGAGGATTTGAAAGTTCAAAGTAATAATAAAGTGCATAGTTATGGTTCTATATTAGCTACATCAGGTACATCCATTGGAACGTTTGGAACAACAATGAATGAATCACTTATAACTGATGGACAATACACTCGTTCTTGGGATTTAAGTAATACCCCTAACGGCGGAATAATAACAGTAGACACCGATTATGGATTTGGTGTATACGAAGAAACTGAGACGTCCACTAAATTAGGTGGTTATATAAATACAACATTTCCTATTACAGGCAATTATGTCTACAGCGATTTAAGTGGATATATTAAGGGTGATAAGGTTACTTGGGATTCTATTTTCAATTTCAGTATTTATCCGATGAATGAACAAAACAATATAGAAAATTATTATACTGTTAATATAGATACAAAAGATGGAACGCGCTCACCTTATCTAATTTGGGGATTACATAATCCACCTCCTGTATTAAGTAATTTAACAATTAAACCTAGTAATCAAGGATTGTCTACTATTGATAGTACAGCTGGTCAAGCACCTTTAGATGTTTCTGAGTTACCTCCCAATTCCCTTGATTATCTTCAAATGGAGTGGGATGAGGAAAATTCTGAAGATATCTGGTATCGATATATTATAGCTGATACTGGTCCAGTGTTTGATAAATATCACAGAGCTTCTTTTTATAGTCATTTAAATAGTGGTACTGGAGATAACCAAAGATTATATTACTCTACTAATGTAGGGGCTGCCTCGAATTGGACTGACTATAGTTCAATATCTTTAAATGCCAGTGGAAATGCTGGGGCTACTATTGAAGGATTTGCTGGATATGGGGCTGTTGTCGATGGAAATTCTAATACCTCTTGGAACTCCAGTGGTACTATAGAATGGACTGATGATACAGATAAAGCAAGTATGATGATTCATTGTATACCTTCTGCTGGTAGTGGTACTATCTTTGAAATAAATGCTGAAGGGCTAACTAATGCAACTGGAAGTGCCTTTAATCTTTCCCTAAGTGGTAATCAAGTGAGAGCTAATATATATAAATTAGGATTAAAAGTTTCTGGGAATAGTGATACTGGTATCACCAGTTCTACATTTTTGAGTGGAACGTCTTATTTAGCTTGTGATGGACTCGAACCCGTAATGATAGCTTTAACGTATGATGGTGAATTACCTTCTGCAAACTGGAAATTGTATGTTGATGGTAAGTTAGAAGATACAGCTACATATACTTGTGCTACTGGAGCTATACATATAAGGGGTGCACCTTATTTTGGTGGCCAAAGAACCCCTGCTAGCGGTGGAACAGCAACTGGAACAACTAATAATTATGCTGGACGTATCGAAGAAGTGGTTGGATATAATGGCATAGTTCTTCAGTTCCCTGTTCAAAACAGTATTCTATTAGATACCACATCCTATAGAGATTTTGGTGTTTTGAATAATATCACTGTTGAAAAACCTTTAAACAACAACGTCTTTCAAGCTAGAGTCTTTGCTGCTGATTATCATAATATACGTGGCAGAACTCCGAGAGAAATGGCGATGTCTAATAAAGTTGGATGGGGGGTTACGGGAATATGAGTTTGACTTGGCAAGATGATTCAATAGAAGTTTTTTCTACAGCAAGTGGAACAATTACATTTAAAAATGACGATGTATTAAAAGTGTTTATTGATTGGGACGATGGTGTTAATCAAACATTGAAGGATGGAGTGAATCAGTGGACGTCTTTACCTAAAGCAGGCGGTACCATAGATTTAACTCACATTTACACGCAGACAGGAAGTTTTGCTCCTGTAGTAAGAACAATTAATAGTAACGGGTTTGTCTCTAAATATTATGGAAGTTCAACTACAAACGCAGATTTAGCTCCTTACGAAACGGTAGGAACTAAAATCCCTCCCATTACTGTATATGATGGCAACCCTACTGGAATACTTAAGATAGAAAATAAAACCGTGTTAAGTGGTATTGATAATAATATATTTAATGAAGGACCCAAACAGGTTTATATGTATATCCCCCCTATAGCAGAGACCAATCAACCTGACCAACAGATGTCTGTTACAGTAACTGCCAAAGTAGCAATTCCTTCGTTAAGTGGCAGCATACAGACAGGTTATGCTTCACAACTACAAGAATTAACTAAAACATTTGTGTTGGGTGACGGAACGGCACAACCTGTTAATATGATACACAGTGATTTAATGAGTATAAACGAAGTAGTTAAAATGAAAATGGATTTTGTCAAATATCCTGAAGCTAGCGGTGCTAGTGTTGTACAATCTGACGCATTAAATAAACTGAAAATATTTTTAATAGCTCAGGGTGATAATGATTTATGGTATCCCATTACTTATGTTTCTAATGGAGACCCTATAAAACAAGCAGATGATTCTAGGCGCCTTGTAACTCTTGATTTTACTGAAAGTAGAGCAAAAGCAGCAAATGCTAGCTCTTCAACTTTTAACGTAGATGATGGTAAATTTTCGTGGCAGCCTTATAATCAATGGCAGCCCGCAACAAGTCCTACAAACTTAAGTGGGAACACCGTCACCACTAATAAAACAATTGACTTAGGTTACACATATTATACGAGAGCTAATGGATTAATGGGTGAAGGAATTTCTGCTAATAATTATGCTATTAGTGGTAATAAAGTAACTGGATTTGTTACTGGTAACGCTACAATCCCACAAGCTACTAATGCTATGGTACAAGACCAGTTTTTATTAAATGACTTTAATCAATTTGTAGATACGTATCATTTAGCTAGAATGACCGTGGCTAGTAATACTGGGTATGATAGTGAATTACAAACATTTGATGGGTTATATACAATAGACCCTCCTCAAAGCGCAGTAAATCGAGAAGCTTATTTCTTTAATGATTATGGTACCAGCTACAGCAATACTTGGTTTTATGGAACTAAAACTTATGTCAATCTTTTAGCTACTAACACACACGGATATAATGGTCTATTGGGAAGTCCATTACAGATGCTAAGTAATTTTGGTTCTTTTAATTCTACTAAATCTGGAACTAAAGGAACTCCAGCTTGGACTGATGATTATAAGAGAGACGCACCCCAATATCTTCTTTTTACTAATGAAAAGAAGGTTAATAAAATATTTTTTAACAACACTACATATGCATCTAAGATGATGAGTAACTTAGCTACTCATAGCGGCGCTACTGTGGCTGGTGTGTCTTACCTAAGAGTATCTAATACTAGAAATGGTGATAAGTTTACACAGAAAGCTGAATGGGTGCCTTTACAATTCACAGACACTACTAGAGTAGATAGAAAATATCGCAATAGTTCTTCTGCAACTTACGTTGACAAGTCATCTTCTTTTGCTAAGAGTGGTTATATTACTTTTGATATGCCTTCTGATTGGGAAACTTTAAGTTTATCTGGTATGAGTGGCGGTTTCTTTGATGTAACTGGAGCAACAGATGTGACCTCTTCTATATCAGGGAGTAACTCTAATAATCCGTGGAGTGTTTATGTCACTGGAATGGCAATCGCCCCTGCAATATCCGGAACTGGTGACCAATTTGCTACTTATACATTTAATGATATTGGATATCCCGGAAATAGTACTTGGTACACTGATGAAGATTTTGGTAATTATAAATATATGTTGGAAGTAAGTAGTTCATCTTTGGGTCAACAAAATGTTAAACAAACCTTGTGGATTGCTTCAAGCAGTGTCGGTTATTCGAGTGGTACTGCCGCTTCTTCTCGCACTTTATATTTAACCTCTGGAGCTAATCACTATTACTTAGGATTGAGGGGTTACTTAAAAGGTTTTATTAGAAGAGTTAATTTTTATGAAGTATTTGATGGCGCAAGTAAAACCAGTAGTAGTGGAAGTTTACCTAATCAAGATTATGCAGTTACACAAGACCCAACTCAATACCCTTATACATTTGCGTGGGGAGGAGATGGAGGTGACCTTTCTTATTATAAACAGCAATGGGAAGGAGAAAAGTATGCTTTAAAAATTATTTTGTCTGGTGCAGGTGGTTTAGAAACTACATCCCCCGTCGTGCCCGGCGCAGAGATGTGGACTGCCTTACCATACAATGACAATAATTCACAAGTTATCATACAGAAAGATAACACTGCTTATGACCTTTCTTATATGCCTATAAACAGTGATGTGAGTGTAAATTATGCTGGTACTTTTTATCAAGCTGCTACTAAAGGAGGGAATGTATACATTATTAGAACTGGAACTCCTATTCAAACAATTGGGTTAAGTAGTAAAGCAATGGGTACAGAACAATCTTTTGCTTGGAGTGATAATTTTACTACGTTTGGTACCTTAGAAAAACTACGTGATGCCCAAGCTGAGGGAACTCGTGTGATGTGGGATGAGAAACAAAAAGACGCTACTTGGGTAAGGTTCTTTGGGGTAATCACTTCGGTCAGCGAAACCCATTCTGTGAACGGACCTCGAGCACCCCGCGATTTCACGGCTAATTTGGTAGTGCAAGAGATTGGTTTGATTGATGAGGGTGGTATATTAATAAGTGATATAGTTCCATTAGGAGGCGTTGCTGATGCCCGCTCATTCTTCTAGAATTTATATCGATGGTAAACAAGTTGATTTTACTACAGGGTCTTTAACAAAAGAAGGTGGCAACACTGCTAGTCGTCTTAACTTTGTTATCCCCGGAGAAAGTAGTAGTATGCGTAAATATTGGGGTAAAGAAGTTACTTTCTTTTTAGATGTATCTGATGCATCTCCGATGTTTAGAGGTTTTATAGAAAACTTAGAAATAGAAGGTAATCAAGCTATTGCTTGTAGAGCTTTAGATGTTATAGGTTATTTAACTGGATTAGAACGAGCTTCTGTAACATTAGATGTTAATAATAATTTAGATGGGGATACTATTGGAGGAGCTTTAATTCGTATGATTGGGATGGCTAACTTAACTCAAGTAGGTACCGATTATCTTGGTGATACGAATCCAATTCAAACGATGCCTAAAACTAGAGGCACTGTGTATATTTTAGATACTATTACCGCAGCGTTAAATACCCAATATAATAAAAGCAACTTAGATTTACCTCGTAAAAACTTTTTACAAGTGTTTGATGATGGCACAAAGGGTCAATTGAAATTAGTAGTAGAAGCAGACCCTGATAATGAAAAAAATGTGTTTACTTTTTCTTATGATACAAATATTATTGCCTTTTCTGCACAAAACAGAAAGATACCTACTATCATAACAGTAGAAGGTAGTAATGCTCGAGCTATATTTAAACATACTTCTGCGATGCAAGCTTTGGGTGAACATTCTATTACTGTAACTAATCCTTTAATGAAAAATAGAGCAGAGTGTTTAGATTTTGCTCAAGAGATTTTTTTAGCTAATTTAAAAGCTAAATATGAATATACATTAGCCGCAACAGCAGGATATTACTTAGAAGAGAATGATGTTGTGAGAATAATAGATGACGAAACTGTAGTAGATGGTAACTTTAGAATCATTGGTAAAACAATTAATTTTGGAGAAGGTTCTTTAAGTGTAGAACTTACAATAAACAAACAACCACCATTACTAAGTAGATTCTTGAATACTTAAGCACAATGAACGCAATAAACTCTACCATCGTACGTGTGAGCTATGGCTCTTTTACGACATTTTGGACAAACAAAAAATGTATTCATAAGTCCCAAGGAAGACCTTTGCCAGTTTTGCGAGGCAAAT
>TARA_R110000824_G_scaffold122196_4_pt1 | contig 10340 bp, 4 predicted proteins | sample TARA_R110000824 | Tara Oceans TARA_R110000824 (sample SAMEA4397747) | marine metagenome | biome: Polar Biome; feature: [MES] marine water layer (ENVO:01000295) within the mesopelagic zone...; material: water (ENVO:00002006), including particulate matter (ENVO:01000060) such as...... | reverse complement strand
GGAGCTTTCCAGCAGGCGGCCACTGGGCTGGGAGAAACACTAGGAGAAGCACGCGCCGGTTTTTCTGCCGATGTGGCCGCACAGAATGAAACTCGGATTGCATCTGAACTTCAGCGTAAGGAAGATAACGCAGCCGAGGCGCGTGCGGCCAAGCTGGAAGCAGACCAGCGTTTGATTGAGGGCGGAAGTAAAGTTCTCGGGGTTGCGGGTGCCCTTATTGGAGGTCCCCTAGTGGGCGGAACTGTTTCTGAAATCTCCAAATCTATCGGAGGTATCAAGCCCGGAACCTCCGACGACGATGATGATGATGACGACGACGAGGCTTACGGCGGTGGTGTCTTAGGTGCGATAGCAAAAAGAAAGGCGGGGGAGTAAGATGGCTGAAGAAACAAAACCGGCTCCTTCCCGACATAGACTGGAGAAGTTGACTGAAGATTATATCGGTGAGCGACGTAAGCGGCGTGGCGAATCTGTCCGCCGTATTCTGGGTATGCCCGTGGCTCCCGAGACTACTGTCTCCGAGATGGCCGAGTTCAACAAGGCTATGGCTATGCACATGAAGGAGATTACCGCGTTCCAGAATAAGGTCTTCGATACCGAGCAAGATCGCGTCAAACAACGGGCCGTCGTTGTGGGCAAGATGATGGACACGATTAGGGGTGTCATCAATACCCGAGCCCAAGCTGCTAGCGGCGTTACCAAAGAACGGCTTCGCCAGTCGAGTAAAAACCTTGAACTTCTCTACAAGGGCCTGAATCTGGCCGTCGAAGAAGCCGACGCGCAAGCAGCAGGCAGCTTAGGGTTGGACGAAGAGAAGCTCCAAGATGTCACGTACAAGATCGTAAAGCAGCTACAGGGCACCAAGTTTGAGGTGGACCAAGCCTCGGCAGAACTAATGCGTTCCGCCAAGACAAACGCCGATCGCGAAGAAGTCATTCGGCGGATTGAGGCCATACACGACGAGGCGGAGCCCGGATCAGGATATTTCCAGCAAGTGTCTAAGGTTGATGCTATGAAGGACATGATGAGCCTAATGCAGGCGGCGGAGAAAAAGACGCTGGACCCCGAGACGATGAGTCGGATCGGAGTAGAGGCGGATGACCCGCAGGACAAGGAGTACGCAGAACTGGGCTACGAGATGATCATGGACCCAGATAGGGCTGCGCGTAACTTCATTGTCCACCAGTCTCGCATCGACAACACTCAGCCGAGTCTGGGGGGAAGTATGGGCGCGACTATGGCCGAACTTGCCGGGGCCATGAGTGGAGGGAGTTCCGGCACTTTAGGCGAAGTGATGCAGGATTTGGCCCTTGAAGTCGGGATGACGGACGAGGAGGCGGCTCTGCTTAGTAACGCTGACCGACAAAAAGAAGTGTTGCTGGGACAACTGTACAACCCAAACGCGTTGCCTGCTGTAGTGCAGGCGCGGGACAACCTCTTACAGGACGAGGGATTCAAGTCGTTTAAGGATTCGATGGGGTTCAAGACAGACCGCGCCGCGTTCATCGCGCTTCGCCGCCAGTTTAGGAAAGACCGTCGTAAACGCATTAAGCACGATCGTAATCTGCTTCAGACCAACAAGCCGAAGCGTTCTGGCAATGTATCCGAAGCACTTAATGCTTTGAAGCAGAACGTCAGGCAACCTACACAAACGGTCCCCGCATCTTCGGCGCAAGCGGTACAGCCTGCGAAACCAGAGGACACCATTAAGACCGGGGGCACCGTTGGCGGACAAACCGGAAAGTAAGAAGCCCGAACTCTCCTTCTACGGGGTCAAAGCAGACGAGGTATCGCCTGCGATGCGTCCCGTGTTTGACGCGTACGCGATGGCGGAGCAGGAGCTTGTAGATCGTAAACGCACCCAACAACAGTTGGCGCTACCCGGAAAGAAGAAGCTCGATGCGGACACACAAACGATCGAGGACATCCGGGCGAAGCTCCCCGCACAGAAAACGCGTGAGGAGATGCAGAAAGCCTTGCGCCACAAGCGCGGGCTCTTTCAACTGGGCTGGGGACAGACCGCACTAGACGACCAACAGAAAAGGTTGAGCCGTATCCTAGAGCGTAGAAATAGAGAGGACTCCCCAGAGGAACGGCAGAAGCTGTTGAGTGAGTTGATTGACACCACCCGAAAAATGGGCGGGACAACAGACGAATCTAAGTGGGACCCATTCAATCCTGTGTTCCATTCAAGTAAGCAGGGCAAACTTGATGTAGACGCGATGGAGGTTCTCAACGTCTGGTCGATGCAGAACTTGTCCACGAAGTTTGATAGCCCTACGGATTTGTGGCAGAAGTTTGGTGGCATCGCACAAGAACAGGAGCAACTGGGCAAAGAAGCTCAAGAGCTAATCTCCGAGAAGCTCAAGACCGAGAAGCCTAAGGAGCTACGAACTGCAATCGTGAATGGAAAACGGGTTGCAGTTATTCCCAAGTTCGGAGAGGGCATCGACGAGGGCATCGGAGAGGCAACCCAAAATCGGTTACTCAAGCTCCTTTATAGCGATGCGACCCCCCGAGATTTACTTGACGCCTATGCCGAGGGTATGCAGGTCAACCAAGACCGGGACGCGGTAGTCGAAGCGTTGGGGAGCGAGGAAGAGGCGGACCAACTTTTGAGTAACGCCTTCTTTGGTCGAGAGAAATCTCTGCCATCTGAAACGTACGTGCCTGTGAACATTACTCCTGACGGGCGCTTTGCGATCGATCGTAGCTTGATGAAGCTGTCGATCGAGAATCTCTTATTCGACAAAGAGCGAATCAAACGAAACTACCGTCCATCCGAGATTCCCGAAGACGAAGCCGAGGCCATGCGTGATGAGGCGCGTGCAGAAGCAACTAGGATGACGGCTGTTCTTGACCAAGGTGACAGCCTTGTCGTCCATACAGACCCCGTAGGCGCTCGCCGCGACTACCTAGAAGGCAAAGGGTGGAGGGCGAACGTACACGCTCTCGCTAGCTACTACAACTCATGGATGACACTTGGTCTTGATGAAACGGACATAATGAACGACTTGCCTGACAGGGTTGCACGTGGGCTGATCGCCCTTACGCTTCCCCGAAAGACCGCAGGCATCGTGACGCGGACAGGGGAGCAGGAAGGGTACATCAAAGAAGGGGAGTTCTTCGGGCCCGCGTTAGGGGACCATGCGGTATCCAACTCTCTCGACTATGTTCTGCGGCTCCTCGGACCCGACGAGACGGTTTCGACTTCCTTCGTCGTAGCTGTTGATGACGAGGCCAAGCAACGCAAGGGAACTAGGGGGGGTCGCCCCCTTCGTATCGCTAAGAATATGGTGAATAACTTTGGGACTGATCGCCACATCGCCCGGACAACCGAGGATGCGTTCGCGTCGGCCCGTTTTATGAGTGAGGCGGGAGACGCGTTTATCAACCCATTTTTAGGTAAGTGGGGTGAGGAGAATCCCAAAGTTGGTCAGGCCGCCGGGGCCCTCGGCGTGTTCATTATGATGATCGGTACACCGGGCCCGTTGGATGGGGTGAGTGTCGGGATAGCGGGGTCAAAGTCTGCCAAAACCGCAGCGAAAACTCGTCTTGGGATGATGGACACCCAACTCATGGACGCCGGGGCCAAGCGGCTAGATGAATCAATCCGAGCGGTAGACGAGACGATCAAGCCTGTGAGTGAGCTTACTACCGCCGAAGAGGCGACTGAGTACGTAAACGCTCTGACCAAACTCATCGACGAAGAAGCAACCGGGGCCGTGCGAAGTATTGATGTACTAGCGTCGTTCGCATCTATGGAGAAGTCAGGGTTGCTGGCGGCTGTGTCGGCCACCGGGGGTGACCAACTTCAGGCGTTGATGAAGGCGTACGGTCGCTTGCGGAATAAAAGTGAGAAACTAAAGAAGGCGGCGGACGCAGACTTCTTAGCGGCCAAGAAGGACAAACGACCCCGACGATCTCTTATGCGCTACCTCGACGGGGCCATCAAACGAGTAGGCGCACACGCCGAGTACCTTGAAGCCGAGTCTGTAATGACACGCTCGCTTCAGGGACAGCACATGAAAGAGTACGCCGAACTGGTCACAGAACAGATTGTGGGCCTTCCTCGGCAAGACAAACTTCTACTTAAAGACCTGCTGAATGCGGTTACCCAAGATGACTACATGCACATTCTTTGGCGCATTCCAGAGGACGTGGCTAGTAAAATAGAGAAAGCCGCAGGTACTGACGCGGCCAAGTACCGAAGGTTGTTGCTCCAGTGGGGGTCACAAGAAGCTGAGAGGCTGATGGCCAAGGGGCGCAAGCACGCTGGGCGTACGAAAACTACAGAATACGGAATGGATTTCAACAACGCCCGCACCGCGTTGACACAACAACTGAAGAAGTATGATGTCTCGGTCACCAAACTAGAGAAGTACCTAGAAACAATCGGCAAAGACCTAAAAGAGTTTGCCGATGTCGGAATGAAAGGTCTTGCGAAAGAGCTTGGTGTCGATATTACTGACTTGGCAGATGTCGAGAAGCTGACCGAAACCAAAGGGACATCACGTGCCTTGGTCCAAAAGTATGTCCAACTGTATGAGGCACAGCAGGCCCTGATACAGTCGTACACGCAGGTAAGAAAACAGGTGGATGTGGCTAAGAAGGCAGCCGAGGACATCGCCAAGATGTCGCCTGCCCAGCTAGAAAGGGCCCAAATCGAGGCTGTACAGGACTACGTTGCTGAGTTGAGGAAGTATTCTGCGTCTGTTCAGCAGGTGGCCAAGATTAACCCTCGCGTCTTTGAGCAAGCCCAAGAGCTTATCCGTGGCCGGGACAGGGCGAAGTTTAAAGAAGAGATGAATGTGGGGTCTGTTTTTGATACCACCACGCTAGAAGAAGTCCCGATTGTCGGTGCGGCTACCCGAGAAGGGGCAACGATGGCCCGACGCCTTGACCTAGAGGGGCTAGAGGGTAAGGCCCTTCGGGAGGCACTTCAGGATGTTACGGACGACTTGTTCCTGACCGACACTTTGGTCAAGATTTTCAACGACCCCTACGGGGCGGCGCAGTTTTCTCGTAACCGTGTGCTGGCCAAAGACGGTATTCTGGGGTTGTTTACAAACTTCAAGGCTTGGCTTATTTACGGCTCAATATCGTTCAAGCGTGCCTATCGAAGATACCCTATCTTTACCACGAATCTACGCCTACTTGAGTCCCCTGTCTCGCAAGAACTTGATGACCTACACAAAGAGATGGCGCGGATGGCATCGAACTTCCGCGACGGCTTCAACTTGGTTGCAGACAACCTGCCCCGAGAGGCCAATAGTATCATCTTCGATATACTGACCAATCGCGGCCAAGTCACAGAGTTGGCTTCTAAGTACAAGCTACCCCTCACACCGGGCCAGAAGATCACACTCGACATGACAGCGGGGCTGAACGAGTCCCCTGTGCGCCTGTTCTTTAAGAACGGGGTGTCGATGGGACGCGCCTTGAAACTAGACACACCTGTCGAGATGGCCGACATGCCGGGGCTCGACGCCTTCATCTCCCTTCTGGTAAAGGAACCTGTGGTTAAGGGGGAGGACTTTGTTAGCAACCTGCGTTTGCCGCTTCGAGAAATGACCCTTCGTTCGTTCTTGAAGATGCACAAAGACGGAAGTGCCGAAGCCATGTCTGACGGCGAGCTTTTTGTCGCTATGGTTAAAACAGTTCAGCGACACATCGAACACAAAGACATTAGGCGTGTTGCGGAAAAAGTCGGGTTTAAAGATGCAGACGGAAAGCCCGCGATTGCGTACCGATCCTCGGGCCAACTGTACAACAGCGTGGTGTTGGGTGCCTTGTTAGAGATGCAGGCCGCAAGGGCGAACGGTATCATGGGGGCGCGGTTCCGCCCCGAACAGGCGGAGTACATCAATCGCATGTACGGCGACCCCGGCAAAGCGGGCTACGGACCAAAGACGATTGAAGTTGGATCGTATGTGGTCTTGTCTGAGGACATTGCAGCCGCCAAGCGGCTTGCAAGTAGTCTATTCAATGAGGCCGGAGACTTGGGGGACAACCTAGCCTCGACCGTTCGAACAACTAAGATCGGGGGCAAAAGAGGCGGTAAGGTGTCTCCTCTGGGCATGTACACCCCGAAAGAGATCCGTACCCGGATAGACAAACTCCCTAAAACCGTAACACTTGATTCTTCTACTATGCCTCGTGTGGTCTATGAGGAGGCCCTACAAAGGGGGATTGACCCGGAGACTGCTTACCCTTCGGTAAGAGATACTATCGAGTGGATGGCCAACAACGCCCGGTCGGATGTGTACCAGCGGCTTGCCCAATACCTACTCCCCTTTACCAAATCTGATTCCCCGTTTATCATGGCGGGCAAAGATGTTCTTGGTGACGCAGAGGGGATGGCGTCATTTACGCGCCGCCAGCCGGGAGGGGTAGTATACGCCTTGGCGGATGAACTCACCGAATCAACCATTATCCATGAGGTCATCCATCACACGATGAGCCCGCGAATCGCCAAGCTACTCGGAGGGGAGCAGGGGGAAGCGTTCATCAAACTGTTCGATAACCTCCGAACAAGGTCGCGCCCGTTCTTTAGCGACGACGATTTTACGATTATGAACTCCCGAGGCAAAGAGCTTCTCAAAGCAGTGGGGGCCCCCGAGGGGAGCGAGTTCGACTATTGGGTAGGCTACGCACTAAAGAACCCAGACGAACTTCCTGCTGTGATGTTTACGGAACCTTATGTTAGGCGTTTCTTTGAAGTCCTACGCACAGGGGCCCCGGAGCCCGGTAAGGGGGTTGGATTTGCGGATGTGATTACCGACATCCTAGATGTACCTAAGGAAATCAGGAGTGCGTTCAGAGACGTAGCTCGTCGGTCGAGCCGACTGTTATCTGAAGAAGTCGGAGCTACACCCCAGATTCAACGGACCGGACGTGCGCGGCCAACGAAAGACGTTCCTGCGGACCCCGGTGCTAAAAAGGGACCGACAAGAGGTTACGTGCCCGGAAAACCTAAACGCCAAAAGGCGGGATGGCGTAGCCCTATTCTTGAGAAACTATCCGGGGCCCCGGCGTACCGGGTCAACAAAATCGAAAAGACCAAGAGAGGTGCCACTGCCTACTACTTGAACTCGTCAGACGGTACTGGCCGCCCTCTGATTCTTACTCGGCATGAGATCGAGCTAAGGCCCGACGAGTTCTCGATTATGGACTTAGTGGATGGAGCTTCTATTCTAGGACTGGAAAGCCTCACCCAAGCGGGCCGCAAGTCCGCATCAGCGGAGTTGGAGGGCCTACGCATTGGCTTTCAGAAGCTGGTGATCATGGGTGTCGATGAGTTTGGACAAGTTCGCGCCGCACCTAGAACTATGGTTACGAATCTTATCCAAGGCTTTGCGCGGATTGAGAGAGAGTTGGCCGAATCAATCAGCCCCGAGGTGGCCCAGTTCGGACTTATGCGAACTGGGATAGACGGGTTGTCGGAAGCCATGAAGATTTGGAAAACACACATCCTTACCGGGCTCGCAGTACCTCGGCCCGCATACTTCTCCAATGAGATCATGGGCAACTTCGCCCAGATGGTGGACTCCGTAGGCTTCTTTGAGGCGGGCCAGCTTAGCCTTATTGGATCGATGGCGTATGTCCCTGTGTTCGGAAAGGCACTGCAAGATTCCTACCTCAAACTAGCCGCAAAGCATGGTGGTACTAGCAACCTTCTTCCGTTTGCCTTTAGTGCCATGTTCAATACTTCACTCCAGAAGATACTGACGGGCTCCGATGAACTCATGGGCAAGCTACCTGATGGGACTCGACCAACTTACGGCCAGTTCATGGGACAAGCAAGCCGTGCTGGTATTAATGAGAGCATCATCACACCCGATATGTCTAAGGTTCTGCGTGATGTGTTGATGGCACAGATGCGAGAGAACCCCACCCTGTACCAAAAGCTAAAGGCCAATGGGCAGGGCCTCGGGTACATGCAGCGTATGATGCAGATTAAAATCCGCGAGGTCACGCGGAGACAGCGCCTTCTGTTCTACTCCCACCTCCGCATCAACAAGGGCATGACGCACGACGCCGCTAAGGTGGAGCTACACAACACCCTATACGATTGGACCTACTCCGTAGGTAAGATTGAAATGCAAAGTATAGGGCGGTTTGTTCTGTTCTACACGCTTATCAAGAATGCGATGGCACAGGTTACTCGGTCATTCTTTGAACTCTCCAATGTGGGTGCAGCGGAGTACGCCAAGCGGTACGCACGGGGCGGGACGAAGCTCCAACGAATGGAGTTGATGTCGCGCCTAATGACCGCAGAAGTCTTCGACAAGCCGGGACCTTTTCAGGAGATGACCCCCGAGGAGAAGAGCCGTCGCGCAGCGATGATGAAACTTCCAGACTACCTCGCAGAATACCCCATCTTAAAGCTGGGTGCCTTACCGCCAGAGGCTTTAGAGATTATGGGCGAAGGGGGCTTTGTTCGTTCCCATTACGCACGCGTCTTGCCCAAGCTAACGACCGTTGAGTTTATGCTAAACTACCTCGACATCGTAGGTGCTTTCTCGGCTATTGCAGCAGGCGTAGTCGGTAAGGCGGTCGATGTAACCGGAATCGATCCAGACGGGACACTCTTCCCGTACTCTACGAGTATTTCGAAGGCTGCCGTTTCCGGGTCCGAAACGATGATCGATCAGTTCCTCACACCTATTTACGGTGATTACGTTGAGACGCTTAGTCGCGAACTACTCGGGATAGGTGGCGCTCCCCAGTCTCAGTTGGGACGACGGGCCAAGCCCGGTGATATGGCGATGATGCAGCTACTGAGTCAGTTTGGGCTTGCTGATTCTTCTGCGGTCATAGATGACCCCAACCTTCCCGGCACTAAGCGTATCATTGGTGTTTGGGGTAGTCCGTGGGCAAGTACCTTTATCCTCAACATGCCTAAGACAGAGATTCACCGTTTGCGGATGATGTTGTCTGTTGCGTTCCCCGGCATGGCTCCCGCCGAGATCAGGGCCCTAGCGAAGACAGACAAGTCTGCGGGGGTCCGGCTGGAAGCCGTCGCTTCTCTTTTGAACGTAGGTAAAGCTGTGTTTTACAATGGTAATAATGAGAGTTATTACGAACTTGATGAGGTTAGGGATGCCTATTCTCGGCTAGAGAAGCGCCTTGAAGCAATCAACGAAACGCCGGTAGGAGGCAAGAAATGAGCGGACTGGAACAAAGGGTGACTAACCTAGAGGAACAGGTTGGGGGCATTCGAGAGACGGTGGCCGTCATCCAGACCGAACAAAAGTACACGGTCAGCGCATTGGGCAGGATTGAGGAGCGCTTGGACGAGATGGGCGAACGCTCTCTCTGGAATCTAGCGTCTGCGATTAAGCACCCTCAAACCCTGATTATGGTTCTAACGGTGCTTGGCGGCTTGCTTGGAAACAATGCTTTGCTTGCTATGGCTGACACTATTGCCGATGCAAATGCAACCCAAACGGTTGACATCGGGGATTGAATCTAATATCAAACCATGAGGCCCCCGGCCTGATTGAAGTCTATAGGAGACATTATGGGTAATCTGAAGCAAAGGTTGATCAAGGCCGGTCGCGACTATAACTACGCCGAGGGCGTCAAAGTCAAGGCAGCAGAAGCTGTTTACGCCGACCAAATCGTGTATGTGTTTGGGAGTGAGGGTCCGTACCTCACGGTCAAAAAGGCCGACGCGGACACACAACTTGAAACGGGCGGTCGCCTGCTTATTGCGAAGCACGACATCCCCCTCAATGGATACGGTGTTTGTCTGCCTTGGAAGTTGGTCAAGGACTTCAATACCAGTGACGCAGCGAATGTCGGTGACCCTGTGTACTTGGGAGACTCCCCCGGTACGGCGCGTGGGGACAACCTCGTACTTACTGCCCCCACGTCAGGCGCGGGCCGTCTGGTTAAAGTCGGACACGTCACGGTGGATGCCACCGCAGCGGACGGTGGCGCAATGCTGATTAATGCCGCTGGCGCAGAATCGTGGCAGGCCGGTGCCCGTGTTGCCACTACCAACAAGGCGTTGGCGGTCGGCGCACAGCCCTTCTGCTACCACGTTGTTTTGGCGGCTGACCCCGTGGCTATTACTGCCCCGTTCCCGATGATTCTGGTCAACTTGGTGTATATCCTTGGAGCAGGTACTGACGGGTCCGTCACCCTCAAGAACGGCGCGACAACGATGGCCACCTCAGGCACCTCCACGGGCTCCGCAGCTAACGAAGTCGAAGTCATGGCAACCTATGTTCCCGGCGCAAAAACGGTTGCGGCAGGGGATACGCTTAACTTCGACCGCACCAACGGGAACACGTCGGACATCGCCATCGCTTGGTTCATCGCAGCATAAG
>TARA_R110000824_G_scaffold54463_1_pt1 | contig 10341 bp, 9 predicted proteins | sample TARA_R110000824 | Tara Oceans TARA_R110000824 (sample SAMEA4397747) | marine metagenome | biome: Polar Biome; feature: [MES] marine water layer (ENVO:01000295) within the mesopelagic zone...; material: water (ENVO:00002006), including particulate matter (ENVO:01000060) such as...... | reverse complement strand
TGCGTGAGTAATTGCTGAAATAGCTACTCCTGCTGGCATGGATACATCATATACTACATTAGTCCAAGCCTCAGACTGTGATGCCACCATAGCATCAGATAACGCATCTCTAAAATTAAATCCTACTTGAGCATCATGAGTGATAGTGGTAGTAGAGCCATCGGTATAATCAACACGAGTTGAAGTAGAGGTGGCACTAGCACTATAAACATGAGCTACATTATCCGCAGACATCAACCAATTTGGTAGGGCTGTTACTGGGACTTTTAAATACTTTGTCATAATAAAAATTTTACTTAGTTAAAAAAAACATAACCCTACAAAGATAGGAATTAATCTGTAAGTTTTTTCTTCAGCAGTTCATAAGCCTCTAAGCCTTCATCCGTTTGGAAAAACGCTGTTAACACACCTACAGGCTCCTCACCAAATGGTATAGTAAGAAGACGCTTCTTGTTGTTTTTGAGGTTGTAGTAGATTTCTCTGCCATTGTTTCTTAGCGACAGTAAACCACTCTTCATAACCTTCTTAGCAAAGTCTTGCATTTTCAGCATAGGGTTGTCTAGCAACTCTAAAAATTCATCAGGAGAATGACGAGCATATAGGAATACATCTCTCTTTAGTTCCGCAGAACTTAAAACATCGGTGTCTAATCCCATGCCTACACGAGCGACCATCTCTAAAGTGTCAATGTCTAACTCTTTGGCTGCAATCAATGCATCTACCTCTAAGTTTAAATATTGTAGCTCTGAAGCAGCTTCTCTTGTTAAATCCCTTTCTTCATACTTAGAGCCATTGCCAGGATGGATGTCTAGAAACCACTGTAGTATAGTGTCTTCTTTTCGGACCGACAATATGCCATCTTCAAACACGATAGGCTCTACAATAGCATTGTTATCTTGCTCGTCAACGAAAGGTGACTTCTGATTTCTAGCATACCTTAACTCTCGGTTTACTCTTGCCTCAGCATCGAAATGTAATAAGGGGTATCTTCTTGTGTGGCGTGATGCCAACATATAGCAAAGCGGTGCGCTATTGCCTTTGAGTATGTATACTCTATCTTTTAATTCTTTGTTTTTCACTTGATTCAATTTAATTAGATTTATAAAAAAAGGGGGAGTTGCCTCCCCCCTTAAAGCATTCTAGTCTTGGAACATAAAGAAGTTGTTCGCACCCATAACGCAAAGAGCCCTTTCCGAAAGGAAATGAACCTCCATAGCATCTATAGAGCTAGTCCTTGCACCACCAGCAGAGCCAGTAATCCAAGTCTTATACCTTCTATCTTCAGTTTCTGACGCTCTGTACCTTACGTGTAAGAATGGTCTTTTAGCATTTTTGCCTAAGATTTGATCATACACGTTAGTAGTACCAGCAGGAACTAACACACCGTTGACAATACCTGCATTCAATCCTCCTCTAAGAGCAGCATCGTTTAGGTATTTCCAATCAGTCTTGTAGAACTCATAGCCCCTCTTGAATCCTGAGAATCCAAGGTTAAGAGCCATCTCTTCGTCATTGTCAAACAATCCGTAAGATGTTCCACCAGCTCCATAAGAATTTTGAGCAGCTAACATATCGTCGATATCAAAGCCAAACTGTCTGTTTAAGAAGATAACATTCTCTTGGATTGCACCTTGCTTGTCAAGACGTTGGATGATAGCATCGAAGTCAGCAAGTGTAGTCGGGTTTCCACCAGACCATACGTTACCTCTACCAGCAGCAGAAGAAGCGTATCCACTAATTGCCTCAAACAATCCTTCAGTACCAGTGCTACCAGCAGAACCGGTAACGTCAGTAGTAACGAAGTCTTGAGCACCTGAAAGGGCCTCGGCATTAACGCCTTCAACCATTGCCATCTCTAATTGGTCGTCAAATCTAAGACGAGTGTCGTGCTCTGATTTTAGGTACCACAAGAATCCTGTAGCGCCATTTTCAGAGGTAACCTCTACCCATCCTATCTGAGCCATATCTGAGCCAGCAACATCAAAACGATTTTTGATGATAACAGGCTTATTCTCCAAAAAGATGTCTTCAGACTCCACAGATCCTAGCATTCCTTGTGTGCCTTTAGCAAACTCTGATCCATACACATAAGCAGTAACAACATCTGCCGCAGTAAATGCAGTATTACCTGCTATTTCATAGTATGCAACAGTGAAAGTCAACCCTGTAACATCCGTAACAATAGCTTTAGCAAAAGCCGTGCTATCGGTGTTATCAGACAAGAAAACTGTTTGGTTTACTCTGTAAGCACAAGTAGTAGCACCTGCATCTGACACAGTAAAAAGTTGTCTAATATTAACACCCACACCTGTAGTTGCAGCCGCCGTACACGTAGTATACTTTATGTGCAGTCTTCCTTGCTCTGCCCATTTAATTAAATCCGAATTGGAAGGTAACTCCGCACCTACCATTCTTAAAAACGAAGCGATTGACCTATTACCATATCTCTCAAACTCTTTCTCGTAAGTATCGGGTAGATACTGATTTAAAAAGTCAAAGTTAGTTATATAGTTGCTAGGCATCGTTAACTTCTCACCGCTCGGTTGCAAATCGTAACCTGGGGTGGTTTGAACTGATCCAGCCATAATTTCTATTTTTTAGTTTTTTTAATTGTTTTTATTACTTCTAATCACAAGCCTGCTCCCATTGCTAGGAACCGAACCTGCAACCTTAAATCCGCCACGTTTCACAGTCTCAGGAGCCCTCCGCATATCAATGTTTTTGGATTCCCTAGCACTATTCTCCACGGCGTCAGCCTTGCCTTGTTCATAAAAGAACGACGCAAAGCCTTCGGGGTTCATTGCAACAGCTAAAGATTTGTGGTAACTAGCAGCATCCTTCAACATCCCCTTGTCATCTAAATGACTATTAATGAAGTTGTTGACATCAGATTGAGATTTCTTCAATTGGGCGGTATCGCCCGGATTAAACACCATTTCCTTGTCTGACACGTTAAACTTGAAACCTTCAAAGTTCTTGTCAAATAGGTCATCGGTCTTCTTATAGAAGTAGTCTCTTTTCTTTTCCTGCTCCTCAGCTACGGTCTTCGACTTTGCAATATGATCTTGATAAGCCTTGTAGTCTTCATCAACCTCTAGTTTCCCCGCACCACCGCTTGACTCAAGCGGCACCTTGTATTGGTCTTTTAGGTTTTCAAAATAATCCTTGGCTTTAGCAAGTTCTTGTTTTTTGGCTATCTTACGCTTCTTGACTTCTGACTCATCGTCATATTCCTCATCGTAAGCGAATTTACTATCCAACTCAAACTCTATGTCCTCGCCATCGAGGTGAGGGTTTGACTCTTTATAGTATTCTTCTAGTAGCCTATCTTCATCATAAACATCTAAGTTCTTGTTTAACCTAACAAAATCCTCAATGCCTCTGCCTGTTTCCTTTTTATATTTCAAGTAAGTAGCTACGTCCTCTGGGAGGTCTTCATTACTTTCCGTGGTTTCAAAAAGTTCATCAACAGAATTGATGTCTCTATTGTACCTGTTTTTAATATATGAAAGAACGTCTGCGTCTTCTATTTCTTTTTCCTCAGCAACAGGGGTTTCAACAACCTCTGTAGTTTCGGGAGCAGCTTCAGCGCTTTCTTCTTGCTGCTCTTCATGCTTTTTTAAAAGTGTCGCCTCAACTTCTTGAGAGGACTTTTCTTCTTCGGGAACTACAGCCCTTACTTTAAACTCAGCCATTAGATTAGATTTAATTTGTTATACAAAGTTAGTAAAAGTTTTTCATTTTTTATTGAGGGTCGAACTGTGACAGACTAAAGCCATCTAACGTATCCTCATTAGACTCGAAATTAATCGGTGGACCATTGCGTTGCCTCTGTTGTATCATTTTAGAGTTTTGCGTGTTCTGTAACCCAATCCTTCTATCTTTACCTTTCTCTCTCAACGACTCCCTCTGTTCTATATTTGTGGTTTCTATGCCCTTGAGTTGCATATTAAACTCAAACTCCTTAGCCATCAAGTCATGCTTTAGCTGTGCCTCAGCCTGAAGCTTTTGTATCTCTCCTTGTGTCTGTGCTTGGGATAACTGCATCTTAGCCTGTATCTCTGTCTGCACCTTCTGCATCTCTGCCTGAGCACTAGCCTGCTGGAGTTGCATCTGCTGCTGTGACTGCATCTTCTGCACCTCATCTTCCCTCTGCTGGTCTTGCTTCTGCTTTTGTTTCCTCTTGACCTTTAGCAATTCATTGGCCAATTTTAGATTCCCTACTTGCCGAATATCTATAGCGTCTTCCAGGGTGATAGAATCTCTCTGCATAGCCATCTGTATGTTCTCTTCAAGTTTAGCTTTCTCTTCCTCATCAGGAGATACCTTAATAAAAATAGCGAAATCATATATGTATAAGTCTTTTATCTCCTCTAGTATTCCTACATTATATTTGCCTACCTGATTGACAAACCTATCTTTAAACTCCGCATATTCTAATATGTCAGCGATACGACAGGTTAAAGCCTCAGAAAGTCTCTTAGTGATATTAAGGCTGCCTTCCAATATATGCCTCGTAGCTGTATTAGAATTAAGAGCCGCAAGTTTCTGTACTCCCACCAATGAGTTAGGATCTGGCGTTGAAGCATCTCTAGCCTCATTTAAGCCTGTTACTGCCCGAAGGCCATCTAAATAATGGTTGTAGGTAGATACCAGAGACTGTATTTTTGCCTGTCCGCTATTAGAGTTTAGCTCTTGGATAGGGACTTTGGCATGATTGTATTCTCCATCTTGAGTGTAGCTACGCCCAATGACGCTACCCGTTTGGAAATAAAGTTTTAAAGCATCTTCAGGATTATAGGCAGCACCCGTTCCTAAATCTACATCTGTCAACCCATCGGCATCTATATAAACACCATCGGGGACAATACGAGCTAGGACTTGTTGTAATTTAAGGTGTGTCATCTGAATGAGGTCGGCAAAAGTTATCATCCTTCGAGTAAGAGATTCAATAACCCCTTTATACATTCTAGGAGCACACGCCACGTAGTTAGGTAGTGCATATTGAGAAGCAGACTTAGGGCGTACCATGTTTTTCGAAAGGGACCACTTTAAGAGGTAGTTGCTACCCATAACTAATATTCCTTCATACCATACATCAATGGTCTTTTCTATTTTGCTGAACTTATCTTCTTCTTCAGGGGGATTAAAATTGTCGTCTTTCTGAATGACCTTCTCTCCGCCATATGCGGTGGTCTTTTTCTTGTGTACTATCTTTTTAGTGGTCTTATAATTGTAATATAGCAAGGTGACAACATCCTTATTGAAAAGGGTATCTCGGTATTGCCTCGTAATGCCATAATAGTCAAACCACGCTGAAGCATACTGCTGTATGGTTTCAATTTCTTCTTTAGTGATATCGGGCTTTATCTTATATAGCTCCGTAACAGGAACTTGCTTTACCTCTCCCCAATAGAAACAATCTCTAAAATAGGGGTCTTCAGTATAGCTATATACTACATTAGCAGGATCAACATATTCCACCTTAACACCGTCTCCAGGTAAAAACTCATGCTTACATATGCCCATGCCCACAACCGTAATATCATAATCAATACGCTTACGAACTTCGTTATAAAAGTTTTCATCTAGTATCGTTTGTATAGCCTCTTCTTCAGCAATCTCTACTGCTGGCTTGTATTTTAACTGCATATACAATGAAAGCTCTTCATCATTTTCTGGAAGCTCGTCAGGAGAAATATTAAAGCCATCAATACCAAACTCATCTTTTGTTTGCGTAAGAAAGTCTTTAGCAACCATATCCGTTTCTACAGTTCTTTGAAACTCTGCTCTCCTCTCTGCTGACAAGACATCAATAGCGTAAGCCTGTACGTCAAAGAGACGATCATTCATTCCATTGACAACGATATCTACAAATTTGGGAATAATAGGGATGGGGGTCCAATCTAAATTAAGATATGACATATCTCCATCAACAGCAATCTCTGATTTGTACTTGCCTACAGGCTGCTCTCCACGAGCATAAAGCCTAAGCCTATGAAACTCTACCCATTGGCTATAATAGCGACACGTGGCGCCATCACGGCGAAACCACTCGTATTGTATTGACTGTCCTATCCTTAACCCATAATCTTCACTTTCTTTTACCGCATCACTCGCTGTCTGAGAAGGAAAGCTAATGGGGGCTATAACTAAATCAAGTCCTGTCATAGTTGGTGCTGTTTATTATTTTACTCATGTTCCCCTTGTTGCTATATCTTGCAAAGTTAACTTTTATTTTTGACTCTTTTTTAATTGGCGTATACATATGCTTTTGGCTCCCCATAATAGCTAGACCAGAACTGATTGCCGCATCATGTCTAGTACGATGGTTTATGTCAAATCTCGCCCAATCGGTAAGCGTAGAGGTAAAAGGCATATTGCCCATCTCGTTGGGCTCCCTATATGTTCCCTCCATATCTAAGCCTACATATTTTTCTATGTACGACTCTATAGCCGCAGCGTGGGCCTGCTTTATGTCTTCAGAACTATTAGGGATTCCCCCTAATTCCTTCTCTGTCCTAGAGAGTTTATTGAAAGACTTATCAGGCCTATTGAGAGAGTATCCCCTATATCCCCTATTTTTAAAGTGGTAAAGCAGACGAGGCTTGTTATTCTCCGCAAGTATAGGCATACCATAGAACACACACGCCATAAGGACATCTTCAAAAAATATCTCTGCCGTCTGAGGTCGAGCGATATACTCTAAGAAAAACTCATTACTAGGAGCGTCATCCATATTAAACTTTGTCAAGCCATGTAAAGACCCATTAGAGCCTTTACCACCTACCGTTCCCGATATGTCATAGGGGTCACAACCAAAACACCCCAAGTGCTCATTGCCAGGTCGCACCTTTCCGCCATTCATTATAGTATTGTTTTGCATCTCCTGTCTGGGTATCCATGACACAAGAAATCGGCCCCGTGGATCTGGAGTCCATACCACCTTGCTGTCTTTTTCTCCATTGAGCCAATGGAACCTACCACGGGTGGATAACCTGCCCTGGAGGATAGAGTCGTTGTAGTCTACCTGTTGGTATATTTTGGTGAGATTAAAAATTGAAGACTTACTTTCGTCTCTAAAAGCATGAGACTCCGAGCGAGGAAACTGCCGATAAAATTCATTGAGAGCATCAGGGTCCGACTTTAAAGAGTCCACTTCATTTTCCCAATAGGAGATTACTGACCTGCTAACCCACTCTCCATCTAAACCAATAAGGGGCTTACTAGGCTCTTCTAACACGGGCCACCCGTACTCATCCATATAGCCTTCAAAGTTCCACTCCATAGGAATAAATAAAGCGTATAAGCCTGACTTGGTCTGCCCATTGGCATTGCGGTTTTCAGGATTGGAGTCGTCATATAGTTGCTTGAAATTAGAGCCTCCCTTTTCTAAGGCATTAGAGGTAGACCCCATTAAACATTTCCCCACAATACGACTACCTAAACGCAGACACGTTTTAGTGACACGCCAATTGTTAAGGATATTTTCTGGCTTCTCCCACTTGCCGCTCTCATCATGTATTAACCTCAAAAGCTTTTCTCCGTCATAGCTGTTGTCAGAAGTGTTCTTCCAATCAATAACGGTATCTAACCCATCAAGGCTAAGGTCTTGAGCTTCGTCCATGTTTTTACGGGTAATCTTTGCTGCAGGAACTCGGTAGGCTAACTCCGTCTTAGGTTTATCCATACCATCTTGTATGGGCTTAAAAAAGAAGGGGTAGTTGTTAGAAATAGGCACCACCTTATCGGTGAACATCTTCTTGGCATCAGCACCCGTCTTAGAGAGAATACCTATCCTAGCATCTCTGGTGATACTAGCGGTGTTGACAGCTTCTGCGGAACTCATAAAGGAAAACCCTGAACGACGGTTCTTTAGGTAGCACATCCCAAAACATCTCTTGTCAGCAACACACGCCTCCCAAAATATATAAAATATCCTATTAGATTCTCGAAACTCAGGCTTACCGACATCAATTTTAGTCCATTGGAGATACATATAGTGAGTGCCTGTTACATAGGTCTTGACTCCCTTGTTCATAAACCAATGACCCCACTCTCTCCTATTGTATTCCTCCTCAACATATCCTACCCACTTGCTCTTAAAAATGTTATCCCTCTTGTTCCAATCGAAGATGGTCTTTATACGGTTAAGCTCTTTGGGGTAGACAACAACTTGCCACCTATTTTCTCCCTTAGTGACCTGAATGGGGGTCTTAGGTAAGCCTATCTTTAGGCTATTTATCTCATACACCTCACCAAGAGTGCCATCCCTAGAGATAACCACAATATCATAAGTGGGGTCATAGCCATACTTCCAAGACCGAGCCTTGTTCTTATTAACCATAACGGTCTTGGGAATCTTAGGATCTATTATATTATACAGTCCACACTCCATATTACTTAGACCTTCTCTCAGCGAACCCTTGCTTGGAGTTGTTGTTCATAAATACTTCGGTGCCTTCCAATATAGCCTTCTCCTCCTCTATGCGCTTGAGGATTTCAAAGGCATCGAATATCGCCAACTTCTTAGTGGCTGCCGCATTCTTTAGCCTATCCGCAGCCAGCTCGTCTTCTGGGTCGGGTTTAATTATTTTTTCCTTAGCTACATTTATTAACTGCTTGACAGCTTCCTGCCCCGCCTCAATAATGTTAGCCTTTAGTTTACTTACGTCGAGATCTTTATACATATATTCTTTGTGAACATCCGATACAAGACCTCTCCTTCTATAGTAAATGGATATTCCGAGTGAGGCTGAAAGCCAATAATATCACCCGTTTCTACGCCCAGCTCCTCAAGCTGATTGTTTGAATATACTACTTCTCCCACCAAATGTAGGTGGTTGTTATTCTCAATATTCATGTTAAAGATGTCGGCATTGACATTCTCTAAAGGCCTTACAAAGCAGTACCTTGAATGTGTGTGCCACTTGCCATCTTTTTTGTATAAGAAAAACTGATCAGGCTCGACCATAAATATATCGTTCCTAAAATGACATGGCCCAGACTTTTCTCTGCCCTTCATGTCGTAGTATTTCTTGAATACATTGTGATGTACTAATAACCTATCCCCTTTCTCAATAGGACCATCATACCCTAGAGGTGTGGACAACACTTCGGCGTGGCGATTCGATACCGTGTGGTCTTCCTGAGAAGACGACGTTATAAACGAAATGTCACCATACTTCTCTATGTTGTCATATCTCCTTCCTCCTACAGGACGAACTAGAAATTGATTAGGGGAGCGCATATTAATACGTGTCAATATTATACTCTATAGAGTACGGCATATTAGAATTAAAAGACTTCCAGAGTTTTATCGTTTGGTCTTCATTTTGAATCCATATGCGTACACCACCTATCTTTAGCTGTTGGATAAGATGTATCTTAGCCTTACCGCCTAAAACAGGCTGATTCAAAAGATAATGCATTGAGTTGGACTTATAGTCCGCCCCTATAGAAATTTTTCTTATTAACATCTCACTCCTCTACAGAAAGTACAGGCTCCTGCTTAGGAGCGTGTTTCTCGTTGATAGCCATGTTAAACTCACGAATATCATTGTCTAGTAAAAGGTGCTCTTTTGAAACACCTGCTTTTCGTTCTTGTAAACGAAGGATTGCAGCGTCTAAATCTCCTAAAGCAAAGATGTTGTCTCTCAATCTTTTTTCTAATGCTTGTCTTTTAGCTTCGTCTTCTTCTGAAAACTTAATATCGTTTGTCATTGTGATTTGATTTAATTTGATTAATAATATTACACATCTAAGATAGTGTAAAAAGTTGTAATTTTTAATGTTAAGTCTGAAGCTCCTGCATCTGTAATGGTTCCACCCCCTGTTGACTTAATGGTTAAAGCAGTGTTCGCTATAGAAACAGTGGCGCCTGAATGAACGGTAGTGGTAGGAACACCTACATAAAACTTCTTCGCTATTGCCGCAGAAAACAAATTATCTATCATATCCCCCACCTTAGCAGTTCCTCCTGCCCACACATCTATACCTGCGACAGTACCCCCATAAGGAGTAGAGTTAAAAATTTCTATAAAGTATCCTTTAGGCACAATTATCTTACTCGCCCCTGGCGCTGCAACCAATGTGAAAGAGGTGGCACCACCTGATAATGCTAAGATATCTGTCTTGCTAAGAGATACCGAAGTATATGACTCCCCATTTATAAAACTCTTTAGATCAGCTACACTAAAATTCTTAGTGGCGTCATTGCTTCCCTCATCCGTCCCTATAATTAAGTCGGTAGCTGTGGGGGTTGATTGTGTATAGGTGCTTATTTTTGCCATAGCTTGGTTTTTATATATTGATAGATGTCTTTGCCTAACATACCTACTA
>TARA_R110000824_G_scaffold196246_6_pt1 | contig 10346 bp, 24 predicted proteins | sample TARA_R110000824 | Tara Oceans TARA_R110000824 (sample SAMEA4397747) | marine metagenome | biome: Polar Biome; feature: [MES] marine water layer (ENVO:01000295) within the mesopelagic zone...; material: water (ENVO:00002006), including particulate matter (ENVO:01000060) such... | reverse complement strand
GCGGTTATAGGTCTCCTTCCCACAGGTATTGCACCTGCGAAGCGTATGAGTCATTCAGCATCCCTCTGTCTTACATAAGATGCGAGCATATGGCAAAACCAAAGCGAATCCGAGACCATTTCCACTGAACATATCGAACACAAACCGTCTTCGGGATTAGTCAAACGCGCTTTGCATCCCTCGCCAGCACATCGTTTGCTCATACTTCACCACGCCTGTAATAACAATAAACGCATTGGTAGTCGTCTTTACCGTCTTTGAATGGTTCGGTCGGTTGTCTATCACAGTCGCGGTCAGGACAGTCATAACTGCATAACGATGTTCCGCAATCATCACAATGATAACCTATGCAAAAGTCATCACCGTCTATACCACATACCCATACACCTTGACTATCCTTCACCATTTTACACAACATTATTCAATCACTCCCAACCTTTCCAAACAGGTCGCTGAACTCTACAATCAAGCCCATAGGATTCCATGATTCTCCTAACTCTATCAACAACAAACTGCCGGTGTGTATTGTAATGAAGATTCCCGGTGCAATTCATGTAATGTCCTTTCGGGTCAATCCTTTTCAATTCATTAACAAGAGCCTTCGTCATTTCTTCGTAGTCTTTCTTCAATATCATTCAATCACCTCATAATCAGCATCAATGGTAGGTGGTGCTTTCAGCGCGGAAAGACGAATCTCAATCGCGTTTAGGAACTCGGGTTCGTTCCGTAGAACATCAACGAGAATACCCATCACGCCATGCACCCTCTGTTGTGCTAACATCAATTGGGAATCCACCCCTATTTCTTTCTTGAGAGTCCCTATCAATTTGAGCGAAGAATTGGCTTGACCTACTAACTTCGTAGCCTCTGCAATCCATTCGCGTGATATACCCTCTTCGCCTTTCTTGGCTTCCCACTCATCCAGCCATGTATTGATTCGCGAAAATACGTCTTGAGCCATCTCCAATGTTGATATGCTCTCCTGTCGTAGAACCTCAACCTCAGCGGCCTCGCTCGGGTCGTAGTCAATATGATGGGACATATGTTCTTCAACAATCCCCACAATCCACCCATACTTCGCCTCTAGGTAGGTGGTGCTGGTCGCACCCTTGAATACTGCTAACTCAATCTCCCTATGGCTCGGGTGATTGCATAGAGGGCATTCGGGAGACTCTAACACCCATCGTAGAGCCGCTAATACTTGCGGGTCATCCTCTTCGACCATCCTTTGCTCTATGAGCCAGCGTGACTTCATTCGCCAGCCCCCTCATCATGCGGGCCGGGGCAAGGACATTCATCCCAATGCTCAAGGCACTTCTTACACCAATACGATTCGCACATATCGCAGAGGACTATATTCGCGTAGGTATTCATTCGTCATACCCCTCATGTATGCCCCACAATTGGACTTCGTAATTCCCTGAAAGGTCGCCCAAACTCGCGACAGTCACCAACCCGAGGCATTTGAAGCGTCTATCCATTCGTAATAGATTCGCGGCTTGATTTGTATTGGGTTGTATTTTTGGCTTTTTGGGTGCTTCTCTACGATGACCCCTCTTCTCTTTCCAACCGTTGCTCATAGTCGTCTCTAAGAGACTCATAACAGTCTGCGCGCCATTGGCTTTGATATTGTTAAACGCGAAATCTCTCCATCGTTGATGCTTTATTTTCATTTGACCCATCCCTCTTTCTTGGCTATGTGCATCAATATGTTAGTGACCTTTTCAAGAGACGCTTCCGCCATTTTCAGTCTATGTTCTAATTCGCGAACCTTATTCATCCATTTTTCTTCATTCATTTTCATTCTCTCCTTTTCCCATAATCATCCAACCAATTTACCTTCGTCATCAGTGAAACCGAAACGACAGACCACACCCTTTCTCCCCTTTCGCGAACCGTCATCTGGTATGTATTCACGATACCATTTCTGCGGTATGAGGTTCTCTTCTACCCACCGCTTCGCGGTTTGGTAATCGCCTGCCGTTATCATTTTCGCGACTTCTTTGAGAAGCGTAGAACGTGCTAAGTCGGTCTTCCAAAAGGTGTTTTTGATGAGGGCGAGGTCTGCATCCATGACTTCGCGCCGCATAACGAGACTGATATTCAATATCTCCATCAATTTTTCGTCAAGGTCAATTTGTATAATCCCCTCTCCATCAACGGAAGTGCCTTTCATAATATGATAACCAATAGCGAGGCGGCGGAACAAGTCTGCCTCAAAAGAGCGCACCGATTCTTGCATAATCCACTCTTCTACGTCTTCGTGAAAGTGAATACCTTTAGGTGGATTGAGCATAGAGTCGGTCATTTTCTTAACGAACCATTCGCGAAGGCCGATAATCATATCGGCTAACTCTACTCTCTCTTCGGCACTCATGTTAGCCTGCGCGTTCTGCGCTCTCTTGTAGCGCGCTTCGCGCTCGGGATTCATAGCAATATCAATGATGAATAGCCTTCGGTCAAGGCCGGACTCTAATTCAAAACGTGCAGGTTGAGTCCCCGCCCATAGCGTGTAGCGCGTGTGATAGCGCACCCAACCGTTTTTCATTCCCTTATTCACTCTCCCACTATCAAGTGAAGTAAGTAATTGGTTTATCATATCGGTTGAATGTTCTTTGTGACCGGCCATGTTCATAGCCGAGTATTCCTCAAAACATAGGAAGCCGCCGCACATTTCGCGAGCCAACGGTCTCCCTACTACTGCACCATCCTCATTTACAGAGCCGAACATACCTGCTTCGGTTATGCTATTCGCGCCAATCATGGTTCGGAAACCAATCCCTAACTCACTACCTATATTCCAAAGAATACCTGTATTTTCAGCACAGAATAAGTCTATCAAAACATTCTTCCCCGAACCTTTCGCCCCGCGAATGAGGATATGTATGCGCGTATCTGCAAAGCGACTCATGGGTGTGTAAATGGGGTCATTATGGTGTCTCAAGGGACAATTCACTATCGCGAACTCGGCCCCCTTTTCAGGGTCAAAATCACATCTACTGCATTTATTTATTGAATTGAATATGTGTGCGCCTATACTACAAATGAAAATCGGTATTTTGTCTTCAACATCAATGTAATGGTTTCTATCACAGAATGTCTGCAATTCGGAGAATATGTCCTTCTCTTTCGTCATTCGCGAACCCCCCATAAATCGGCGTGATAACTACTTCCGTAAATCCCAACGATTCTCGCACCTCGCTTCCGTCTCACAAAACGCGAATCCTTTTGAAGCAACATTGATATTGAACGTGAAAGTGGGGTCGTTTTGAAACGATAACCCCATTTGGTTTGCACATTATTGATGAGGGAATCGGCAGTCTGCGGACCATTCTCCTTGATATACAGGTGGGCCGCATCACGCCAAGTCCCATGTCTGCCCTTCGCTCGATACGCTACTTTTCTTTCTTCACTCATCCAAACATCACCCCACTATTACCTTCGCCATCCTCTGCCTGCATTTCGGCATAGGCATTGAAAGCGCGAGTCATTTCAATGCTCGCGGTCTCACAGTCCTTCGCTATATCCTTCGCTATTGCGTCATTATATTTGAGGCTTCTCGCAGTTAGCCATCTACGAATACTCTCCATTGATTCTTTATTGAGCATATCATCATGTGGGCTACCAATCGCGACCACGAAGGCTTTGCCCCCATTGAGCGCGAATATCCATCCAGCAAGCCAAATAGGAAGGCTCATAGCAACGGGATTATCCTTTGGTGATTTACCCGCCATTATCTCGTCAAAATCACGAACCAGCAAATCTCCTGCCGCCTGCTCTTTGAGGCCACACGCCTTATTTCTATGGGTTGTTGTTATCAACAACATTTCTTCAATGCCCTTATCATAGAGCATATTCACAAGTGAGGAAATCAATGGATATGAGAATAACCAATGGTTGCTGTTAGGCTCATATGTTCGCGTGTGTAGAGGGACTTCTTGAAGACCCATCTGTATAATCAAGGTGTTGTCTCCGTTCTCGTAGCCATACCAGCCGGTCGTCGGTAATTCGCCCGAAGACGCGATTGCGGGGACTCTCAATGTATGTTTTCCCGCGACATACAGAAGTGGGTTTTGTGGTCTCTTCCCACACAAAGCCCGCCCTGCTATGTAGGGCATAGGCGAGGGTGCGGTTGAAACAAACATCACTACTCTTCGTATGTTCTCCGGCATTCCCGTTCCGTTAGTCCAATATACGTCAATATCTCCAAAGGTTTCTCTCATGTATCATGTCGTAGCATACGCCTCTTTATCTACCCTTCGGTTTTTACGCATTCTTTTTGCTATCAAGAAGGAATCCCGACAGAATGTTTTGAGACGCAGTCATTTGATTTCGCCCCATTCTTTCAATTCGTTATAGATGTTAGAGGATATACATAGAACAGAATGAGGGGCTTTTTCTATACACCTTAAGAAGAAAAGAAAGAATGGCGCGAATCGGCTCGCTATCCTTCGTTTTCATTTCGTTGGTATTCCTTCTAACTCGCTGAAAGAAATGCGCGTTGCGCCCTCATCCATTCTATCTCATCCCGTTCTTCTTCGGTCATCAACCCTAAGTCATCGGGTGCGTATGAATTGAGAAGCGGTAGGTCTGTTGGGTATTCGCGAAGTAGGGCGAAGCACCTATCCACTTCAGGCCATTCGGTATCAGTAGAGATGGTCTTTTGGCGATATGGTCGGTAATCCACCCCTTCGGGAACGCATATCTGTGAGCGCACGATGAACTCGTCTTTCGCGATTCTTGTTAGCCTAACGGCGAAGCCATCAAAGTAAAACAGGTAGTTAGGTAGTCCACGATAGATGAAACGCGAATGAAAAGCGCGGTGGTCTTCTATCGTTGTCTCCGAATCGTAGAATGCCTTGAGGACTTCACATGACTTGACCTCGTAATGCCGCCCGATTTTTGAAAAAAGGTTGGGTAATTTCTTTCCGTCTTTCGCGAATAACCCATCAAACAACAGGGTGCTAACCTCACTTTCCCGACAGAAAGCCTCTAACTCTCTAGCAAAAGGAAGCCACTCATCCTCTTCTTTTTCGCGGGATACGTCACTTGTGACGGTCTGTTCATGGAGAGTGTCTCCCTTCATGGCCGCATTGACCGCCTTTCGCGGCATTCGCGGTTGGATAGCATCAATGAACGACCACACACTGTCGTAGCCATCCAACGAGAAGACATAATCGCCCGATTGGAGAACAGCGATTGGATGAAATCGTCTCCCCTTTGCCGAAGGAATCCAAGCCACGAAGTCAAGAACGCGTATATCTCTAGGGTCAATGATGAAATGACTACCTTCTATCCGAATAGCAGTCTCCATGAACAGAGTAAGAATCCGTTTCGCGATAAACCCTTCGGTTAAGGGTAGTAAGTAATGGTTGCCGAGGCATATTTAACCCCATCCTCATTTTCCGAGAACGACAAGAACACTCTCTCTTCCGCGTAAAGCCGAGTCACAAGAGCCGCTGTCGCGAATACTTCGCCATACATGGGGTCTCCGTAAGCCCACGACGCGCAAGCGAGCCAATCAACCTCTTCTAACTGCTCGGGAAATCCGTAGTATTCTGTATGGTCGCTTCCCCAACGGACATACACGCCGATAGGCGGCGGTTCTGCGGGGGCTTCATCTATCTCCATCACTCAATCCCTCTCTTTATCCAATGTAAGGAATCTACGAACAGAGATGGCTACACCAAACCAAAATAGGACTTCAACCAAAACCAAAACGAATGTGCCGATAGTCAAAAACTCAATCGCGTTCATACATCCACCTCATCATCTACGCCTTCAACGGCTTCAATGTAAGCGTTAATCGCCCCTATCATTTGAGGACATTCATCCTCAAACATTTTCGCGATAGGCAACATAGCGGTCATAATTTCCTGACCGAATACCAATGTCGCTAGACACCGCTTGAGCAGATTCTCGCATTCTTCTATTATCTCTACCATTTCGCGTTTCTCTTCTTCATCCATCATTCATCATCTCCTTAACTTTCTCATTCTAAGTCTTAGACCTTCTTCAACGCAATTCCTACAAACATAAATGTTCTTATCCATTTCAGTAAGACAGTATTCGCGCAAGTAATCATTTTCGTTGCATATCTCGCAATTGCTACTTCCCATATCATTCATCCTCTCCATAACAATCACACCGATACTTGCGTTTTCCGTGAGTCCATCCCCTTATGCTCGTTTCATATCCGCAGGTCTTACACAAGACGACAATATCCCATTTCATCATTCATCCCTCTCTTCTTCAAGCACTTCGCGCAATAAGACCATGTAGAGCGCATGATGCTTCGCGTGAAGCAACCACGCTATTTTGAGAAGTCTTTCTGTCCACTTCCCAAGGTATTGTCTTTCGGTAGTCCTCATTTTATTCATCCCTCTCTATGTATTCGCGAATGTGTCCTACTAATTTCTTTTGGCGGAAGTCATCACACGCACAATAGAAACCGAATACGTTATCGCGAAATAGCATCCATTTGTCTATGTGGTATGTATCTGCATAACACGGATTTACTCGGTCGCCATCCCTAGGGGGGGTCTCAGGAAAATAGCGAGCCATGAACTCTTGATAATTTGTATTGATGAGAACACTCTTCAACGCTTCAAATAATTCGCGAATCTCTGCAATCATCATCATTCATCCCTCTCTAATTATCTCGATTCTATTCATGTTTCCCATGATTCTATCGGCACGCGTGCCGTCGTCATTCCACTTGACGCCCAAAGCCTCACATGAGCATCGAATCGTAGCATGAGGCTCACAATTAGGCTTGATAACGTCACCACAAAGCAAGCACTTGTATGTCGTCGGGATAATCGACCAGCAGAAGTCTTTCATCATTCATCACTCTCCGCCATCCCGTAATAATTCAACAAGTCTTGATAATCCATATCCAATAATTGTATCAATTGTGTGGCTCTATCCTCAATTTCTGCCGCTTCTTTATGTTCATTACTCTCGGTCAAACGCATATAGGTTTGTCCCATCCTAAACAATTCTTCTAATTTCTCTTCAAAGGTTCTCATCATTCATCACTCTCTCATGCGCTCATCCCTTGCTCGGTCACTCTCATAACCGCCCTGCTTTGCTCGCGCTTCGCAGAAGGGACAATAACGCACAGGATGAGCATAAGTGCCGTTAGACCTAGCCGCCGCCAAAGTTATTTCATTGATATAATCTCTCGCATCAACGGCATATATCGCGCCGCACACGCCAGAAGACCCACATTGAAGGTGAAGCATCCCAACAACCATCAAACCACCCCGTAGAGGAATAATTCTTCATCGCGTGTAATAGTCCAATCGCCAGCATTGACGTTTGACTTGAGTCGGATGCCGTCGAGAGCCGCGTTTTTGAACCATCCTATCGCTTCCTTGAATGAATCAAAGGTTTTCTCGTAATCCGAATAGAAGTGGTATTGATGGTAGGCAAGGGTATGGCGATGAGCAGGTATGTAATCCTTACACAGGTGAACGACCTGCCCGCCAAAGCCGATGAGGTAGGTGTCTTCGTCATACGACAGAATCCTTGCGCCGTGTCGCTTATACATTCAGTCGCCCCCCCATTTGAGCGAGTCGCAAGTGCATGAAATACGCATCTCTCCGCAACCACCGCATTTTCTTTCGGCCTCTTCTTGAGCCGTTTCGCGAGACCTTTGCATATTCGCCATGCGGGCAGGGATGACTACCCCCCAATTACAGGTCTCACAGCAACGCCCATCCTTCACAGGTTGCGCGTTTTCGCCGCCATCCCAATACACCTTTCCGGTAGTGGGGTCTTTCTTCTTCTCAATTTCTCCATTACATATACAACATTTCATGTTCTTACTCTCCTTTTTTCGCGATTAAACAGCCTGTATGGGCTGATAATGAAACCTCTTGTCCGCAGGGGGTCTTGTAGGGAATGCCTGAGACCCATAGGCGAGTCTGTGTATGTGGGTCGCACATATTCGCGAACCCACCGCATAGATAGCAACGCTCATCAGTCATCGTTTTCACCGAACCTGCTCATGTCTATTAGATTTGAATTGGTTGTCCCAAACCAACAACGTGAATCCACGTTAGTAAGCACTTCGCGAACCACCTCAATAGGTATGTCGTGATGGCGCGCTATTTCTTCATCCAAGTCCATGCCCTCATCCCATACGTCTTGACCTTTCTGCGTAAGATTAGTGAGGTGGTTTTCCGCCATCTCTCTCAAATCATTAGGTAATCCCTTCGGTAGGCACTTGACGAAATACTGCTCGGCCTCTGCGGCGGAACAATCCATATCGCTATCGCGAAAGACGATGATAGCGTCTCCCACAAGGTTGAAGTGTCCCACCAATTCACCGTCATTCGCGAATGTTGAAGCCAATGAATTATGAACCAAACCATGAAGGAGACCTTCTTCATTGACGATAATATCCTCAATGATTCCCCACTTTTTGCTAGGCGCAGGGAATAGTATAGGTGTCGCTCGCTGGATAGGCACATACTCAATGAGGCCGCCAACGGCCTTCTGCATGGCCTCAAGGCTCTCGTCTTTAAGCCATCTCACATCTCCTTCTTTTGCTGTAAGCACGACCATTTTCTTCTCGCTCATTCACCATCACCTTCAAACCATTCTAAGAGGTCGGTAATATCGCTTCCGTTTGCATCCCTACAATGCACCAGCCAAGGCGATTCGCATTTCGGGCAATAGATGGTTGCATATATTTGGCCGTCAGGCTGATACACACGCAATTTAGACCCACAACATTTGCTCTTTGTTAAATCGCTACTCATTCGTCATCACCTACCATGTAATGTGTAGGTAGTAAGCACATAGACGCATCACAATTTGGCTCGGGACAACCCTTGAGTATGTCCGCTTTTGTGACTACTTTTGTCTGCAATCCCTTCGGTGGTTCTTGGCCTATCATCAACGCGAATATGCTCGGGACCTCTCCGCCATCGGGCAACGCCCAAGCATCCAATTCTTCGTCAAATCCTGATTCGCGAAGGGTTGCCTCTAAGAGGTCGGTCTCAAACGAAAGGTGGTCGTAGGTCTCATGTATGTGTCTAAGTGCATCCGTCAATTCGCGAATACGCCGCATGAATGAGGCTTTCGCAAAGGTCATTTTCTTCTGTTTTGTTTTCATATTATTCACTATTCTCCTGTTCAATTGACCCGAGCAGGTCGGGGTCTATAAATGTGTTTGGATATTCGTCTTGTGCCTTCTCATAGGCTTCGCGAACCATCCCCTTTTCAAGGGGGCATTCATCCGAAGCGAGCCAAGACAAGTCCACTCGCCACTCAAACGCGCTTCTATGAGCGTGGATGAGAAAGCATAGGTCTGCATAGGCTTTCGCCTGCTCGGGCGACCATCCATTGACCTTCTCAAGGTGGGGGAAAACGAGACGACCAGCACCGACCTTGAGGCTTCGCCCCAAGTGCTTGCACTGATGGGTTCGCGGACACAGGGCTTGAATCCCCGTTAGCGTCTGCACTTTCGCGTCGTCATCGTAAGTCCATATCTCATGTGCCTCGACTGCGTGTTTCCGCCCCTGCTCAAATCCGGTCTCGCCGCATATCTCGCAGATGTGGTCGGCTCTTTCGTAAGCCCATCTGCGTAGAATGTCCCATCCCTTTCGCGACAGCACACCTCGCAGGTTCGCACCCCAAGAGCCACTAGGCACTAATTCAATAGTCAATTTTGGTTTCATACAGGGTAACTCCTTTGCCTGCGGCCTATCGTGAAACGTGCTATGTCCGAGGATGAGCCGACTTCAATCCCGCGCTCCATATACACAGCACCCTGCGCCCTGCCGGTCATGCCGGATGGCCTCACAATTTGAATTGTCTTCTTGAGACCAACGTAGCCTCTTCCGCCCTTCTTTCGCGTCAATGTGACTTTCGCGTCGTGGGTAGCCCATGACCCCGAAGTCACCTCAAAATCGTCTCCTTGAATGACTAAGTATTCATCATGCACCTCTGTAATCGTATAGGGGACCAACTCATTGTTCTCCGTAAGCCGAGCCGTCACGCCCATGCCGACCTTCGCCCACTTATCCTTGGTGGGGCGGTCGGGTAGAACGTCGCCCGTCTTGTAGTCAATGCCGCGTAATTCCTTATCAAAACCTTCCCAATCTCCGAAGAAGGCTTCAAGACCTTCAAAAGCACCATCAGTCCACTTGACGGGTTTCCCATCATTCCCCTTTCGCGCCTGTGCCGCTTCGCCGTCTTCGCCGTCTCCGTCTCCGTCTCCGTCGCCATCATCACCACCGCCGCCATCGCCGTCTCCGTCACCTTCGCCTTCGCCTTCGCCTTCGCCTTCGCCTTCGTCACTCTCGCTCTCGCTATCATCACCTTCGCCATCA
>TARA_R110000824_G_scaffold51952_2_pt1 | contig 10347 bp, 13 predicted proteins | sample TARA_R110000824 | Tara Oceans TARA_R110000824 (sample SAMEA4397747) | marine metagenome | biome: Polar Biome; feature: [MES] marine water layer (ENVO:01000295) within the mesopelagic zone...; material: water (ENVO:00002006), including particulate matter (ENVO:01000060) such as...... | reverse complement strand
CGCACTGCATGCAAAAGCCGTCGAGTCTTTGGCTCTCATAGACGTGCTACTTGAGAATCCCACAATAGTGCCAGACCACACAAGCTTGGTTGATGAGATAGCACGGCACGCTTGTCGGCTAGCGGAATATGAGGGTGCCATGATTACTTTGGAGCAATATTTTGCGAAGAAGCCAGCACCGCAGCCACAGGCCGCCCCCACGCAGCCATCGGTGACTGAAGAACAATTAATGGCACGTTCCGAGGCATATAGAAATTCGCCCCCCGGCATCAAGAAGCGCGCCGCCGCAGCAAAGAAGAAGGACACGAAGAAAGATGATTAAGAAAGGACTATCATATGACGATGTTTTATTGGCACCGCAGTATTCAGAGATCGAATCTCGAGCCGACATTAATATCGGTATCGACATGGGCCACGATCTTGAATTAAGTTTGCCCATCTTGGCCTCACCGATGGATACAGTATCCGAATCTTCCATGGCAATTGCTATGCAGAAGGCCGGCGGAGCCGCGGTTATCCACCGATACAACACTATCGAAGAACAGGCGAGGCAGATTAGCATCGCTAAGACAATGTGTAGTGATAAGTACGGTTATCGTGTGAACATCGGCGCCGCGATCGGCGTCTCGGGCGACTACCTAGAGCGCGCCCAAGCCTTGCGAGCCCAGCATGTAGCGTTTGTGTGTATAGACGTGGCTCACGGCCACCACATATTAATGAAGAAGGCGCTACATGAGTTGCGCAAAGTGGTGGGAGAAAACCTCCACATTATGGCCGGAAATATAGCGACCCTTGCTGGAATCAACGATCTATCAGACTGGGGCGCAGATTCTGTCCGCTGTAACATCGGCGGAGGTTCAATTTGTTCAACGCGCGTTAAAACGGGCCATGGAATCCCGGGCCTTCAAACTATCTTGGATTGTGCTAAGACTGACAGAAATGTAAAAATCATTGCTGATGGCGGCATCCGGACCTCTGGTGATATCGTTAAGGCATTAGCCGCCGGCGCCGACGCTGTGATGTGCGGCTCGTTGTTGGCCGGCACCGACGAAGCCCCGGGTGACGTGTACCAAGACCTTGATGGCTCCCGCTGGAAGTCCTACCGAGGCATGGCGAGTAAAGAGGCCCAGCTTAAGTGGCGCGGCCGTTATAATTCACAGGAGGGTGTGGCCACACGTATCCCTTATCGCGGCCCCATAGAGGACATTCTACGGGATATAGAAGCAGGAGTGCGCTCCGGCTTTAGCTACTCCGGAGCCATAGACATGAAGAGCCTCCACTCTCGAGCGCAGTTTATGCTGCAGACCCAATCGGGGCTTTCTGAGAGTCACACCCACATTGTGGGAAGGAAGTGGTAAGATGCCTATCGAAGAATACGGTACTAATACAAAACGAATAGTCTTCACTGAGAACGACCACCGGCATGCACAATTTGTGCTTAAACTTAAATACCTTCGAATTACGCAGTCTGCTTTTTTTCGACATGTTGTCAGCGGCTTGATCGACGACGACCCCCGCATTACAGAATACGCGAATGATATTTCTTTTAAGTCTAAAGAAAAGCGGGCAAAATCTGAAAAACTCGAAAAAATTGGGTCTCAAAAAATCCGAGATTTTGGCCTCTCCGAAGACGATGTAGAAGATCTCTTCGACTTAATTGAGCGGGACGGGCCAAACCTATGAGAAGTTATGACGGACTTAGAGAGTGTTCGCGTGAATGCATCCGAAATAAAAAAAGCTGCCGGGACACAGGATGCAAATTTTGGATAGATTTCCCGGGCGATCATAATTGCACTTTAGTGGCTATTTATGAACACGGTAAAATGACGCTACGTCAAGTAGCTGAGCGTATTGGGATTTCATTTGCCAGAGTTAAGCAGATAGAGTCGCAGGCTTTAATTAAGATTAGAAAGCGCTGCCAGAACAAAGGCATAACTTTTTAAGGTATTTACCCAAATGCAGCACTATTTACAGATGAGTTTAATTATTAAAGGAGAACTATGATGGCTCGTAAGACACTTTTGACTGAATCTGAGATTCGTCGCTTTATGAAATTAGCCAACATGGGCCCCGTTGGTGGTAAAAAGATGGAAGGGATGTATCCCTCCGGTGGCCGCGATGAACCTCGAGGTGCCCCAGATGGCGGACTTGACGACATCGACGCCATGGCCGATCCCGAAGGGGAGGATATTGAGGATCTCGAGGGTGACTTTGGTCCCCCAGAAGATGAACTGGCTGTTGACGATGTTGCTATGGACGATATGTCCGGTGACGCCGGCGATGGCATGATGGTGTCTGTTGACGACTTTATGTCGGCGTTTGAGACGGCCTTAGGGGACGTCACAGGCCAAGAAGTCGATAGCGTAGTTGACCTTGCCAGCGATGAGGAAGCAGGACTGGAGGACCTAGAAGGGGGTGATGAAACACTAGATGGTCCCGAAGCCGAGCCCGAGCCCGAAGTTGATGTCGGCGCCGTTGAGGTAGAAGACGAGTTTGCCATGCAGGAGCGCCTTGTTAAAGCGGTCGCTTCCCGTGTAGCGAAGCGCCTCGTGAAAGAGAACCGTAAAACGGCCCTCACTGATGAGCTTACTGATCGTATTTTTCAGAGACTCACACAAAGAAGCCGATAGCTGTTGACATAAGTCTCGCAATCAGGTATAATATAACCACCGGGACCCCCCGGTGGTTATTTGTTTAAGGATATAGCGATGAACGAGCAATGGTTCTTATATGTTTTGATATTTGTCTTTGGGTATGTTACCTGCCGTACCTTCTATTTTTTGTCGTCTATGCGAACAAGTATCAAAATAGTGCAATTTGCGCAAACTATCGGACTATTTATTATAGCCCGCGGGCTCGAGAGCCTTCAATGGTCTCGCCAGTACCGGATTAATACAATGAAAGAAAGCGATGCTTCGGAACAGAATATAAAAGCCTTCATGCTTCACCATGATGAGGAAGCGAGGCTCTATAAAGTAAACTCGATCCAGAGTATTATCGAGCTGACTGGGGACTTCTTCTCCCCGGTTACAGCATTTAGCGACTGGCGCAGCGCAATGAAGCACATAGACTCTAATAAAGAAGAACTGTTTAAATTTTTACGACGGGGGGAATAATGATTAAACGAATTAAAAAATTACTAGAAGAACTGGCCGATAGTGGAGGAACAGAAGGCATCAGCTTAGCAGCGTTAGCTGCAGCGGCCACCGGCGATGAGCCCGACATGCGAGTTGTGGGCCTGTTTAGCGATGTCGTAGACGAGAAGGTTGCCGAGATTGTGCATGCAATGCTATACATGAACGAACTCAACAGAGATATCAAAGAGCCCAAGGACAGGAGGGATATTGAATTTTATCTCTCCACCTACGGAGGCTCCGCTGATGATATGTTTGCACTGTATGACATGATGAAAGTAATTCAACAAACGACCGACATAAGCACGATTGGAATGGGTAAGGTCATGTCAGCCGGCGTCCTCATTTTAGCCGGAGGCACGCAGGGCAAGCGAAAGATCGGCCGGAACTGCCGCGTTATGCTACATTCTGTTATCGCCGGCAACCAAGGATCTCTCCACAATCTTATGAACGAGATGGAGGCAATTCAAGACCTACAAGAAATGTATATAGATCGTTTGGTAGAAGAAACAAAAATGACCAAAAAGCAACTCAAAAAAATGCTGGAACAAAAGGTAAACATCTATTTATCAGCAGAGCAAGCAGTCGAGCATGGCATCGCTGACGAAATCATATGAGGAAAACACATGTCTAAATTGAGAAACATACTTAAAGAAGAGTATACCAAGAAAGAGAATACTGTTACTCCCGGTAGTCTTATGGCAATGATTGAAGAGATCATGGCCGTTCCGTTAAACATTCAGAACGTTCCGGAGACCCCGGCAGATACCCTCACCGAAGCAGAGCGCTTCAGTATGTCTATCCCCATTCCTAAGCTCAATCCCAACGAGGCTTGGGGAGATCCCAACAGCCAATCAAGGAAAGACATTGACAGAATCTTCGCCTCTATCACCAGACAAGGTGGTATCAAAGAAAGAATTCAACATGTTAACAGTTTCGTTGACCCGAAGACGGCCCAGAGGAAAGGTAGTGGCGAAAGGTTTAACGCCATTCTCAATATGATGATGATCATCGAAGCGCTTCAAGCCTGTTTAAATGACTATAGTGAGTCTTCCGCCGGGTTTGTATTCGAAGGATTCATGGCGGCACTTACCGGAGGTTCACAACAAGCGGATCGTGTCGGTGGGACACTGCCTATCGAAGACTTTGTAACTGGCGATAGCGAGAATGTGAGTCTTAAGCTGTTGAGCCCTAAAACTGGCATTCATGGAAGTTTTACTAACCTTGTTGACTATTTGTTTTTGCGAGGCGGCTCCGGAGAGCCCGAAATCAAGTATTTGATCGGACGCAAAAATTCAGAGGATGGCAAGGACGTATCGCAATTAGCTATCTTTGATTTTATGATTAGTCGCGACAACTTCATGACTATTATGAGTTCTTCTAAGAAAAATAGAGCGCTTCTCGAACCCTCGGCAGTTGAACTAGGGGAGCACATCAAAGCCTTCAATGACTCTCCAGAATGGAGAGTTGGAATGCAGAAAATCTTAGAAAATGTTACCGGATATACCGGCGGTATGTTTAGTAAGAATGTCGACGCGGCCGGCCAATTTGAACCAGAAGAAGAAAGCGATCTTGTCCACAGGAAGAGCTACGACTATCACAAAGTGATGGTGAGGGGATATAAATCGAACGCTCAAAGTTCTGCAGAAGCTGCTGCTGCCGCCGGAGAAGAACCAAGCTTTGAGAAATGGGCAAAGACCCAATCGGACAACTTAAAATACATCACGCCCCCTGTTAAAGATCCAAAGGATGAGGTTGAAGCCGTCAAGGCGCAAAAGGCACAACAAAAAAACTTAGTTAACCTACAGAAAGCTTATAACGCAGCTTACGCTGCTGCAACAGAAGAAGCCCAGCAAGTAGCAGAATCGCACTTTGGTGCTTTCCATATAAGAGAGGTGCGTCTTATGAAAGAAGAGAGAGCCTTGATGGAAGGCGGCAGAGATGGCGGCAGTCAGTGGGAGATTACCCAAGCACTAATGGATAAACTTAGGACGGTAATCAAGTCACAATTCTATGGCTCGTTAAACCTTTCCGACGAAAACATCAAAGCATGCGCCGCCATATACATCGACAAATTGAGGGGAGATATGATGGCGCTCTTAGAGACAACAAAGAGTTTCACTGAGAATGTCGGAAAATACTTTAGCGCCGATCGCCGCTCAACCGCAATGAACGCGAACAAACAGGCTCAAGTAGAAGGTGAAGAAGTGGTGGAGCTACTCAGAAAAACACCGGCGAAGAAGTCAGAAGAAGTTAAAGCAAATAACGCTTGACATTGTCGTCACATGCGGTTATAATTAGAAGAGATAACTAAGAGGTATCAATGAGCAGAAATTATGAGAGCAAAGAGGCCCTGCAGCGAAAGATTATTAAGGGCGCTAACATATTAGCAGATAATGTTGCGTCAACGCTAGGTCCGAAAGGCCGAAACGTGCTCTTACAAGAGAAGGGCAAGCCTCCATTCATTACGAAGGACGGCGTGACCGTCGCGCATTTTGTTGCGCTTGATGATCCCTTCGAGAATGCCGGCGCCCAAGTGATTAAGCAGGCAGCTATCCAAACAAATATTGATGCGGGAGACGGCACAACGACGGCTACAGTGCTGGCACGTGCCATTTTACGAGAAGCCCAGCGATATATTCTTGCTGGGGTATCCCCCATTGAACTCCAGCGCGGCCTAAGCGTAGCCGCAAAAGAGGTGGCACAGAGCCTTGGGTCTGCTAGCCGCCCAGTCAAAAGTATCGAAGATATTCGTCACATCGCCACCATTTCTGCTAACAACGATGAAAAGATCGGACAGCTTATCGCGTCTGCCGTTGATAAGGTGGGTCAGGATGGTTCCATCACGATTGAAGAGTCGCGCTCGCTTGAAACTTCTTTGGACGTGACCGAGGGGTTTCGCTTAGACGCAGGCTATTGCGCCGGCGCCTTTGTGACCGATGAGCGCCGTGCTACGATGTATCACGACGACCCCTTGTTTCTGGTGACCGATCACAAAATCAATGCTGTCGATCAAATTCTTCCTATTCTTGAAATGGTAGCGAGGGAAGGCCGACCCTTGGTGATTATCGCCGAAGACATCGAAGGCCAAGCATTAGCAGCCCTGATTATGAATGCTATGCGAGGCACTATGAAGATAGCCGCTATCAAGGCCCCGAGATATGGGGAAGATCGTCTTAATACGATGCAAGACTTAGCGCTTTCTGTGGGGGCCACGTTTGTTGGCCGCGGCGGGGGTATGAAGTTGCCGGAAGTAAAGATGGCCCACTTGGGCTCTGCTAAATTCGTCGAAAGCACTAAATTCGTGACAACGGTAGTAGGGGGCAATGGAGACTTCGAAAAGATTGAAGAGCAGATCGCTCAACTCAAAGCCCTTGTCGAGCAAACTGATTCACTCCAGATATGCGAGCAGTATCAAGACCGGATTGTCCGACTATCAGCCGGCGTAGCTATTATTCGTGTCGGTGGCGCCACTGAGATTGAAATGACTGAAAAGAAGCACAGAGTCGAAGACGCGTTAGAGGCTGTTCGCTCCGCCCAAGAAGAGGGGATCATAGGCGGCGGCGGAACCGCGTTGCTCCGCGCCTCATCTTCCATCGTTATGTCAGTCGAGAGCAGTGATCAGGCGCTGGCAGGCGGCATCATCCAAGAAGCGTGCAAGGAGCCGATTCGCCAGATGGCTTTGAATGCCGGCATCTCTCCGGACATTGTTGTGAGGGATGTGATAGCTGCTGAACATGATATCGGCTGGGACTTTCGCAAAGGAGAGCTAGTAAATTTACATGATGCAGGGATCTTAGACCCGGTTAAGGTGACACGCACAGCACTTCAAAATGCGGTAAGCTGCGCTGGAACGCTTATCACCACTAATTACAGTATCATTCAAACGGAGTAGATAGATGATAGATAAATTTAGTGAGGGAGATCTTGTCTATATTCCACAGGCAGTTATGATGTGGTCAGATGAGACCCAAAACAATACACCCTATCTTAAAACTGAAAGGCCTACCACGGGGGTATGCCTGACTAGCCACGCAATTATAAACCCAAAAACCAATGATCGTTTAATACAGATTTATGCGAAAGGACAGTCGTGGGCTGTGCAGGAGAAAGACGTGTATCTTATGGATAAGAAGGGGCAACCGAGTGTTAGTTAGACTTACAGAGGTGTGCTCGAACGGCGCCGTAACGATGCCAAACAATTATATTTTACGGGAAGTATTTATAAACCCGGAACACGTGATCATGATACGAGAAGAGAAGAGGATTCAAGAGCTTAATGAGCGAGGCCTCGTTGCCAACGAACTTGATTCTGCACACAGATTTTCAAAACTGACAATTAACCGCGGCCACGCCGGTACAGAGATCATAGTCATCGGCGCCCCCGACACCGTTGAGACCAAGCTTCAACAAAACACTAACCAACTATTGAGAGGATAAAATAATGGGAGAAAGAATAAATTTACAATATACAATCGAACTAGACGAATTGGAAGTAGAGGTGGACAGGCTGCTATCCGCAGCCCGCGATCAGCTAAACACCATGGAGTTGCCACTGCCAGATGGCGATATCCAGCCGACGTTATCACTGAGCACTCTAGAGAACATTGATAATACCCGGCAAAAGCTAGCCAAGTTGGACTATTGTTTGCGTGATATTACTAATATCATCGGAGCATACGTCAATTATCGTACCGCGCTATCTCAAGAGAGTGAGCCAGACAACCCCCAAGAAAGCATGGTAGTCGATGAAAGCCCCCCTCAAGAGTAATGTCGCGTTTAGAAGTATAGCGGAGGTCAAGAGGCTTATTCCCGTAGAAAGCAGTGTAAACTCTTTCTTATTTTATAATGGGGAGGTCGAGACTTCCTTGGCCGCCACCGGCCGCAAAGTAATGGCCCACACCAATCGTTATGCAATCTATGAATTTTGGATGCACCTGTTAACTGATCGGCACAGCCTCGCATCTGCAGCAGCGCATATCTATCCGACCATCGATGACGCTCAATATTATTTTTTGCAAGAAGACTGGAACACCTATAAGGATCCGAAGCTACGCGCAGCCCTGTTCTTCATTATGAACAGATCTTCTTCTACGGGACTGGTGTCCAGCGGAGAGTTACGTCGGGAAAATTTCAATCCCGCATCTTTTGCTCTTCTAAAGAGGTTTGACATAGAGAATCTATACCCAGTGTTCGATAAAAAGGAAGACTTGATACAGAACATTGCCAATGCGCAGCCCGCGGAATATACATTGGTACCAGTCGGGAAGTATGACCTTAATCTTTTTGATTATGGCAAAAGCCGCGCCGCCGATATCGCGCCGGTCCACCATCGGAATTTGGCTAAGTTCGTTAGCGAGGCTGAACAGAAAATCGTGCTTTTGTATAAAAAGCATCCTGCGTTGTTCGACCTTTATAACGGCCACAATATTCAGATGGTAGATCCTCACGGCCGGCTAACAGACGACACGGAGAAGTGCGATGAGGTGATAATTGCTAACTTCTAAGCTACTTTGTGCATGTTTACTCTTTACACTAGGACAAGCACTGGGCTGGTTCCACCTAAACTCCCAATTTGCGTGGGAGTGGTGGAGCGACAGACCCATTGCAGCATTGATGGCCTTCTCGCTGCCCGCCGGCTTGTGTTTCTGGCTCGGTATTCAGATGGCATACGCCGAGATGGGGGAAGTCTGGGGACCTCGATTTCTAATTTTCGCGTTGTCTTACATCACGTTCCCCTTTTTGACGTGGTATTTTTTAAATGAAAGCATGTTTACAGCTAAGACTATGGTTTGCGTTGTGTTGGCGTTTATTATAGCATTGATACAATTATTATGGAGATGAAATGAGCGAAGGTGTGAAAGTAGAGAAGCCGTGGGGCCATGAGATTCACTGGGCACAAACAGACAAATATGTGGGCAAGCTATTATTTATCAAGGCCGGCCACCGGCTGTCCAAACAGTATCACGAAGTCAAAGAGGAAACCGTGCTTGTTCTCAAGGGCACCTTATACAACTATGATGAGGAAGATAAAATTACAAAGTTTTATTGCGGGGATTCCCTTCACATCGTCCCGGGCCAAGTCCATCGCTTCGGCGCAACGGGACATAACGTTGAATTAATCGAGGTGAGCACCCCAGAGCTTGATGATGTCGTCAGATTAGAAGATGATTACGACCGGTGATAATCGCCAAAAGCTAACTATTTACAAGATGGAGTACAATAAAGATGAATATTGCCACGAGCCTTTGGTTTAAAAACCTCCGCGCAAACAAACTTTCTAAGCCGCGGCCTCGCCAACGCCTCGACGAGATGCGCGAGGAGAATATTAAGACGGCCTTTGACTACATGGCCGATCACGGCACCAAGATTCAGTCAGAGTTTGATGAACTCTTCGCTGGTAGGCTCCGAGTGGCAATCCCATTGGTAGAAGGGGACACCAAGAATCTAATTGAAATTGTTGATACCCTTAAGGCTGAAGATTGGCTGCCCGCGCTGGAAGGGTCGCGATTTGAAATAAAGCAGGTTAAGCAGAAAAAGCGCCGCTTGGGCACTGGAGAGGAGTATGAAGAGGAAGTGGAGGTAGCTTCCTTAGATTTGGCGAAAACCTTTGACTTTACAATTCCCGCCGGCCCACGCAAGGGCGCCGTAATCACAAAGACGAATCGAACCACGATGTCCCGAGCAATTGCGCAGGCTGTAAAGCACGGCCGCATGCGCCCCGAACTTCTGGATTGGTGGCAGAAGAAACAAACCTTTTATACTAGAGATATCGATGGCTGGGAGAGGATTCAAGAGGCTTATGCCGGCAACATAGAAGGCGATGAATGGAGAATTATTCTCTCCCGCCACCCTGTCGACGTACTACGTATGAGTGATATCAGTGATATAAGATCGTGCCACTCAGAAGGTCGAGAGTATTTTCAATGTGCAGTTGCAGAGTCTAAGGGCAACGGGCTCATTGCCTATCTAGTGAAGACTGAGGAGCTTTTAGACCTCCTTCGCTATGAGCCCAATTCCGAGGCCGCCGATCTGGCGGATGCCCAGAAGATAGTATGGCGTTTTTTTAGCGATGAGAAACGACTCGAAGCCGGCCACAAATACTTGAACGACTCTGAACAGCTCGGCATAATACTTGACATTGTTCAGCAAGAAAGCCGCCGCTATCGCCGGCCGACTTCATCCGGTGACTCGCCCGCGACGGCTGTACCAT
>TARA_R110000824_G_scaffold111827_2_pt1 | contig 10348 bp, 6 predicted proteins | sample TARA_R110000824 | Tara Oceans TARA_R110000824 (sample SAMEA4397747) | marine metagenome | biome: Polar Biome; feature: [MES] marine water layer (ENVO:01000295) within the mesopelagic zone...; material: water (ENVO:00002006), including particulate matter (ENVO:01000060) such as...... | reverse complement strand
TAGACCACAATTACATAATGCCTATGAATTTAGATACTCCCTATGTATGTGGTATATCTTCTACACCTCTAGCACCTAATCAAGAATTTGGACCAGGAAAACACCTAATGTTGCCAGTAGGGTATGCTCCATCTATACGAAAACAAGATAATCAAAATCATATAAATATAGGCGCCGCCCCTAGTATTGTATATAATCCGGAACTCAATAGGTTTCAATTTCAATATCTACACACACCCTATAGATTTAACATGATTACTGGGACTACTGCTGATTTAGAGGAAGAAGTAGGATTCTTAAATAGTAGTAAATTAATGTTAATGAATCAAGGTATAGGTGAAAATAACCTAGAGAGTGGCGGTAGTCCTCTAATTGACCCCGGTGGAGGTGGTGCCATCACACCAGCAGTAGCACCTTCAAATGTGCATATGGGTCTAGCAGATTCGCAGTGTGGGGTGTTTATACACGATATATTCGGTCAAACGCCTAGTAACACATTCATTAGAAGTGCCGACGAGGGAACTCTAATAGATACTAATAATTATGATAATACGCTATTCTGGACTCTAGGGTTCTCCTACTATGATTTAAAACCTATACGATTTAGTGAAACATCCTTTAACAATAGGTTTAATAGCAATACTTACAATGTAATTAGCGGTGATTTCAAAGAACTAGGAACAAGTCCATTCACTACTAATAGCGGTATAAGTGTAGGCGACCAGCAAAAAACAAATATTTTCACTGGAATCTTCTTTAAACGATTCTATAATTCTACATCACCCTACATAGAATTAGGCGCAGACCCCGAACACAGTGGGGTAATATCAAACCCTATAGGAGGCACACCAGCGTTCAATCTAGGTTATAATAATCTACTTGATACATCTATAAAAACTACAAGTGCTTTAATGACAAGTCGTTCAGTCATCGTAAATTTAACAAGTCCTTTCTATAGAATTTACTGTAATCTACCTTTAGATACATTAACCTACTTGTCTAGTGGTAGTCTATCGTGTGCTGGTTATATGACTAAGAACTACCAGAGTCAGTCGTTTATCTACAGTTTCGCTAGTGACTACGGTGGCTACTTAACTAGAGATGTATTGATTACAGACCTACGCACGGAAATCAGAGACCCTAATGGATTGCTAGTGAATAGTATTGATAGTAATTCTGCAGTGTTCTACAAAGTGGCGAGGCAAATAATTCTACAAAGTGGATTAACCGAGAAACAAGAAAAAGAGCAAGCAGAACTACTACTAGCAAGACAGCAACAAGAAGCAGAAGAAGCAACTGAAATGCGTAATGTATCTATGGAGGTAATAAAATACTTTAAAAATCTATTCACTCAAACTGGCGGAGGTGGAGCAAATAATCGGGAATTAACCGCAACTCTAGGCGAACCTAGTGGAATAGAAGCAGTATATCAACAACTAGCTATGGAAGTGCCTATAAAAGGTAAGGATTTTGACCCAGATGTATCTATAGGAGATATACAAGCACAGCAACGAGGTATAGAATCTAAAGAAGCATATAACCCATTTTTAGAACTACCCGCCCCTAAACTAGAACCTAAACTAGAACCTAAACTAGAACCTAAACAAGAACAAGAACCTATTGATATTACATATGACGAGTTAATGACTATGGGTGAAGTAAAAGCAGATGAAGTATTTACTACGAACGAACATAGATTATTAGGAGAGATGGGAAGTTTAATATATGATGCTGTAAATGAACGCTACGCTGAAATGAGTGGAGCAGATGCGGAAAAAATAAAAAAACTACACGATGAAATAAAAAACATAGGTGTTAGTGGTAAAGTTATAACTAGTCTAGCACACGATTTAGGTAGGATTACTGATAGGGCGGGACTCCGTAAATTAGTAGAGAAAACTATAGGTGATAATCCTAATGAATATACAACTGTAGCGGGTAGAAAAAAACAAGCAACTAAAGTAATGGCGCTATTAACCGACGCTCAAGATGTCGCTATGTTCTTTAACCCTAAACTAAAAGGCACACCTCAATTACCATTCCGTAAAGGTGGTAAAGGAAAGTCAAAATATATAGGAAAAGGTAGAGAACTTAAATTTTTAACGGAGAAACAGAAAGAAGCAAAAGAAAGAGAGAGTATGACTAAAGAAGATAAAGAGCGTAGAGGTAGGAAGAGTGCAGCAAAACTAGCGCGAATATCTAAAGAAGGTGTATATGATTCACCACTACGACAAAAGGGTAGAGAAGTTATGCGAGAGAAATCAAAGGGAACACCTATAGAAGAAATTAGAAAAAAACTATTTAGTGGAGGTGGAAAGGGTGGTGATTAAACCCTCTTTGTAGCATCTGTTATAGATATAGTTACAAAACCCCACGCTCTACCGTATATGTGATTTTGATGATGACTTAAATTTTTCTCTACTCTATTACTTAAATCACCGTAACTACCGTGATGATGGATCACGCGTCTAGACCTCTTATTAGGAACGCCCTTATTAGTGTATTTCTCTACACACACAGGACACTCAAAATAGAAGTGTTTGTTGTTGATTTTTGTTGCGACTGCGTAGATTGTTTTACTTTTATTCATATATTTTTTATATTTTCTATATGGAGGTTTATATGACTTATATATAACAATATATATTTATATAAGCATTCCTTTAAATTAAAATATGCTTTGTTTTGTTATTTAATTAATATTAAATTAGATTTGTAGGCATTTAAAGGATATTAAATTAGATTTGTAGGCATTTAAAGGATATAGAAATACCATAGCATTTTGCGAAACAACCCTCAATTTTGAAACCTTTAACATTAAAAAAATGGGGGGGAGCAGAACCGCAATCAAAAATTTACCTATAGTAGGGTGTAAGTATTAAAATAAAAAAATAGTAGGAGGGAGGTTAGTTATAATTCCATAAACATCGTAGGGTTAGTACCCCTTCATGTGCTTCTTTAGGTTTTCCTTATGCTTTGCTTTTATATAGTTTTTAGGGTCCACGTCAAAGTAGGGATTATGAATCACTAGTTTCTTTTTGCTACTCTTATAATCTTTAAATATTTTTTTCATATCAATTGTCTTTTTAGATATATCTTTAGTATTGCTTTTTCGCAATAAGTTTCCTATTGTGTCAATATTACTCATAATAATTATAATCTGTTGTTAGTATATATATATACAAGAAAATACAATGCGAATTATTAATCTAGTGAATTTCCGTAAAGATAGTAATGGTATAGATATAGGTAGTAATAATGATTTTACTTGCTACTTTAATCGTGCTATAACTATACAACCTAATAGCAAAGTAATATTACTACACGCTGAAATCAATAATACTACTGGCGCAACTGCTACTAATGATAATCAAGTATCAGCAAATGATGCTGTATCGGCGGATATGGCTGGGAGTACTACTAAACCTAAAGAATTGGTATTTATAAATATCCCTACACTACCAATCGTATCCTACACGGGTACTAGTAATGGCGGCAAAGGTAGAGAAAATCACATTATAGGTGCTGCAAAGACGAATGTAGATGATTCTGTATTCTCTACTGGATTTGAGGTAGATTTACACAATACACACCCTCTATTAATAACTGCTCTACAAGTTCAAATCCTAGACACTGATTATGACCTAAAGGTATTCGGTGGTGGAGGTCCGTTTAGGCAATTAGTAACTATAGGTATTAAAGAGTGTAAGTGTGATATGAAAAAAAAATAAAGGTTAAATTTATACTATACATTTTTTCTACACTAGGCATTCATTTTTTTTTATTTTTTTTTTCAGTTTTTTTCATTTTTTTTTAGTGGGGGCGGATGTCGCGAACATTGTCTAGTCCGGTTCCATCACACACAAGTTGTTCGTAGCACCAGTCTCCAATAGGTTTGTCCTCATTAACCCAGAAACCCATTCCGGTAGTTTCATGAGCGAGCAAGCACCTAATATTGTAAAGGAGTTGTCCCCTAGTTTCTTCTTCAAGGATTTTCTGCTCACGGTCACGCAGTTGGGTTTGTAGGCGTAGTAATGTTGCGGCGTCGCGGTCGTATTCGTCCGCTACTTCTTGCTCACGCGCGAGTACGGCGTCGTGGTCGTATTCGGCGTCGTGGTCGTAGTTGTCACGCGCGTGTGGATTACACGAACGCACCCAACCTCCATCTTGTAGGAGTGGTCCAATCAGTCTCACAATAGACCCATCGGGCATTCGTGCTGTCCCATCTAGAAAATAAACTGTCCCAGTGTAGGAGGGGTCCATCCAAAATGCACTGTAATTAGACATTTTTTTTTTGGGTTGTTGTGTTGGTTAGGTCTATTGCTCTTGACGGAGTTTGTAAAGTTTTGTAGAGAAAGGTTTGAATTGCTGGAATGTTCTGGAATTGTTTGAACCTCAAGAGTCACGAAAAAAAACGATTGGATTTCTTTTTGACACCCCCTCAAACATTAGACATCTTGTATAGATAGTAGAAGGGTCTAGTCCCTGTGTCTCTCTACTAAATCCTTAGGGTCATACAGGGTCTATAAAAAATAAGTAGAGTTATTCTCTACATATATTTTCATATTGCGGTTCAATTCCCCCCTTTTTTTTTAACCTTTAACATTTTGAAATTCGGGGTTGTTTTTTTTAAGTTCGTAGTGATGCTTTGCTGTGTCTAGGAATTCGTGTGCCGTCTGGGAATGTAGGGTGTTCTAGTTTATTTAGTTTAATAGCATCTTTAATATATTTCCTAGTGATTTGAATAGATTCTTTTAACTCATCTGTTAGATTCTTACCATTGTTTAGTCGCCTATCAATTTGTTTAATCATCTTCTCTAGATATTTTGTAGGATACATATTGTAGTATTTTGTAGGTGTCATTTTCTTTTTTTGTTTTCTTTCTTCTTTCACTCTTGCTCCTTTTGCTTTCAATTTTGCTATGAGTAGTATGAAACCCCACTTCTTTCGTAGAGTTTTGCTGTAGCATACTTTGCACACCGCACAAGTTCCACTATTGCCGTATCTATATCCTAGTAGTTTCGTTTTGAATTCCTTGCGAATCCACTTTCCATTTTCTTTCACTAGTTCATCGTATGTTCCAGTACCTCTAGGTAGTTTCATCACCTTCCACTGCGGTTTCCATAGAGTATCTTCCGGTATAAACCATGTGTGACAATCTCTACAGAAACAACACTTCTCTTCATTTCCTTCTTCATCACTATCTATAATTAACAACTCGTTTCTTCGTAGTATTCTATCCCTTGTTCTATCTTCTCTAATCTGTATTTTTTCTAGATATTTTTTGTATTTGTCTGTGTTGCCGAAATAGTGATCGACTAGTGTCTGTGTGTATGAATGTCTGCTCCACTCTATATCCTTCTTCTTATTGAATTTCTTTTTAATTTCACTAGGGCGTGGGGTTTCACCCATATACTCTATATTATTAGTAACTGCGGCGAATCCTCTACCTATCCAGTTCAGAAACGATATGATTCTAGTTGTTCCATATTTCCACGAATGTATGTTGAATGAACCATTCCTAAATATCTTTACATATTTTTCTTCTTTAGGTGATAATGCGAATGTGTGAAATATTAGATTTTTCTGCAGTTCAGTTCTTTCATCACTGCGATACACCTCACTCACATTAATAGGTTGTTTAGATTCATCTTCCCATCTAAACCACACCGTATATGCTTTGTATCGTAGAAATGGAAGGCGAATCTCTGCTTTAGGGTTGTAGCATTCAATAAATAGTAGTAGATGTTTATAAAATGCTTTTTGTAGAAACTGCCCTTCTTCGTAGTATTTAGGTGTAAATAGGTAAGCAACCGCTTTATCTATCAAAGCACTACCGCTATATGAATAGAAATTCCCACTATCAAATCGCCCATTTAATCCCTTGTGTTCTATAGTTCGTAGTCGATTCTTCTTCCATACAAGTGCTTCTAGTTCTTTTAAATCTAACTTGTTCTGTTGTTTAATTTTCTTTTTTAGCATAGGAATATGTGCTAGAAAATGTCTTCTACTAACCTTGAAATCAAAACAATATTGAATAAAATGCCTCCCATTGAATAGTAGTGAATTGAATGCCTCTACTACATTCTTCATATTCCATAGTTCTTCCAACACTTTAGGGTCTGTGTTCTTGTGGAACTCATGAACTAGTTGATATTTTTCTAGTTTGTATCTATTCTCATCGTCTAGTTGTCCGCCCTTTGCCTTGAACCAGTATTCTTCTGCTGTGTGTTTGCCAATATCGTCTATGTTCTCCCATATCCAATGAGGTTCAAACTTGTAAGGGTTTTGTATAGCCTTCTCTAGTTCTGCCTTTGCTGATTTCTCCATCTCATCATTAGTAGCGATGGTTTCACTGATTTTAATATCAATCTTGTCAAACATCTTGAATAACACTTCACTACCTTTACAGTAGTATTCTAGTGATAAATCCTTGTGTAGGTCTGTGATTGCCTTCTTGTATCTCATCTCCTTCTCGTCTATTTGTTTAGATGCGTATCCATCAACGAGTTCTTTCACACCTTCTTTATTAGTAATCCATACTTTTGCTGGTTTAATAGTAAAGTTAGGTGCTACAAAATCTCCACGAGCATAAGTAGGAATAGCGAACGGCATAGGAACTCTACCTTGATTCAAATCACAGTAGCGAATCTTCCTATCTATTGGATGCCTTGCTCTGCCTTGAAATTGTGCTAAATCTCTATTGTCAGTGAAACTACTATCGTTCATTATCCATATTGAGTCTATATCATTTTCAATATCGTAGGAAACTCCATTAGTGATTGCTGCGGTAGATAAGATTAGGCGTTTATCTTCCCAAAATGCCCTAACATCAAATAGTTCTTTATTGTTCTTGTGCGAACCGCAGTGGATTGCTACATCTTTTTCTTTCAAATCCTTACAATGATTTAGAAATAGTTGCTTCAATAGATAAACACCTTGCCCTTCTTTATTAACTTGTAGTGATGAACCTCTACCAGTTTTGTGAGGCATAAACACTATGGCTTTTCTACCTTCTTGTGTGTGATGTAGTAAATCTTGAACGAACTTATAGTGAGCGGTAGTTAATCCAGTGTTTTTGTAGTAGATAATGCTTCTATTCTGTTTGTTCTTGTTTTCAGTGATGATGGTGTGGTAGTTAGGACTACCTTCTAGGTTCTCAATCAACCTATAGGTTCTACCCATTAACAACCCATCTAATAGAAACACCTTTTTAGCAGTAGTAAGTAAATCAAAGAATTTTTTAGCAGTTGCTTCGTATTGATGTTCCTTGATTGTTCCATAGGTTAGAAATGTTTTAACGACAGATTCACACTCATCAATAACTACTAAATCATACTCCTTCACATCAAATTTGTGGAGTGATTCCAGAGTAGTAAGTAGTATAAAATTCTTTTTAGGTAGATGTAGGTCACCTCTATCTAACAGTTTGTAATCATACATTCTATTAGCATACTTCTTCCCTAGTCGTGTGATGTTCCCCTTGACATCTTCTTTCAAAGTAATACGGTTACATACGAAAATGATTTTTCCAATTTTCTCTTGATTATCTAGAATACGACACATGTACTCGAGTGTAGATTGTGTTTTTCCACTTCCTAGAGAACCAGCAACAACCATATATTTCATAATAGCAATCCGTTCTCTATCATAGATTTCACTAGTTATGTAGTTGTCTAACTTGCTAACTAGAGTCATATCTCCTTTGTAGTTCGTCTCATTAATAATATCATCTATGAATGAATTAATATCAGTTTCTACGAATGTAGGATATTGTGCCTTTAGGATATTCACTATAGCTTCAGTGCGAATCACGACTTTATCTCTACTAATTGTATCCCAAGTTTTCTTCCACGAGTTTATGTATTTATCGTTGTCTGGTAGAAGTTTGTAGGGTTCGTTGAATTTATCTATGAACTGTTGAAAACTCATTCTCATACGAACCATATACACCATTATTCGCCAGTATGCTTCACCACACATACACTCTGGAGTGTCATCAAAGCAGTTGATAATCTCGTAGGGTGTGATTCTGTTTAGGTTTCTTACATATAACCTATTCTTGCTGACTTGAATTGCCATCTTTTTATATTCATACTTGCCCTCTTTATTTTTCTTCTTGTATTTAACTATATTAATATCTTTTAGTAGTAAATCAATACAAACTGCATCTTTAGGAATGTATTGAATCACAAAGTCTAGAGTGTTCCTTTTAGGATTTAGAGGTATTTGTTTTCTATCTTCTAAACATCCCCTTCTATCTGCTTCTTTTAGTTGAAATGGGAACTTGAATAGTTGATTCACACCTTTATAAACACTATAATCTAAATCCAACCCTTCATTAAGTAGATACTGACCGAACTTCTCAAATGATGTGTATGTCATATATGCGTTAGTAGTGTGGATATGTGCTGAATACTTAAACTTGCCTTTGCTACTGTAAGCAGTAGAAAGTGAGATTGCTATGTTTGCAGTAGGAAGGAGTTTTCGTAGTGCTTTTTTACACCCAGTAATCCTATTCTTGAACTCATTTTTGAACTTTTTATCTTCGGTAGGTGCTTCTAGGTCAATGTCTATGTAGAGTCTTCTAGGTCTATCTGCGCATAGTTGTTCGTAGAGTTCTGTATCTATCACCATATTTTCACACACAGTCTCTAACTTGCGCACACCTACCCACTTGCCCTTGCCTTTCCACTCATTCACAAAGACATAGGTGTCATCTATGCGAATATTCATCTTTGTTTGTAGTAGGTCTATGACACAATCTACCGAGTTCTTGTAATATTTTTTAATACCGGGTGAGTAGGTGTGTGTAGAGTTGATAAGGAATGTTCCCGTTTTCTCTACGAACTTGTAGGTAATGAAATTATTTCCACTAGGTTTCCTATTTTTGTAGGTGTCTAGTGTTATAAATTCCATAAGTTTTTCCTTCTGCTTTAAGTAGTTAATATTTTTTTTAGTAGGCATCTTCTCTTTCTTGTTTTATTCTTTGTTTTATAATAATAATAAGCAAATTCTCTTTAAATTAAAATATTTTCAAAATGAATGCTCCTCAAAATAATTTCAAAAATGAAATCAAATTTCAACCCTCAATTTTCAAACTTTTAACTTTTCAAAAATGGGGGGGGAAACAGCAATAGGAAAATATACACAGGGTCTATGGAGAATCTACTCTACTTGACACAGGGGGTCTAGGGGTTAATAGCACAGGGTCTAGGGGTTAATAGCACAGGGTCTAGGGAAATAACTAACTACCTATTAAAGGCTATAGACCCTGTGTCCTTGAAAATTTTGTTCGGGTAGAAAACCCATAGTGGAGAACTTTTTTTAAAAAAAATGAAGGGGAGGCACAAAAGAAATTTGATTGTTTTTTTTCGTGAGTTGTGGTGAAGCAAATAAAATTCGCAGTTTCACAGTTTCACAGTTTTTCACAGTTTTTCAAAATTCACAAGAGTTTTCGGGAAATTAACAAACAACTCCAACAAACTCCAACGAAGATGTCTTTCACCTCCAAACAACTACGCGCGATGCTCAAGGAGCAAGAGCAGAAGGAGAGTCTCCAGAACAGCGAGGTTTTCAAGGCGGTAGTAGAAGATGCTACTGCAGCGGTTGAAGGCGTTATTGCTGAAGCAGACGAGGACTATGATTATGTAGAGGTAGTCCGTGCTATGGCGGAGGACTGCGGAATCGCCCTCAAGCAGAAGAAGGGCAAACGCAGTGGAGTTTCTACCGGTGTCACTCGCAAGAGCGGAACAAGGAAGGTGAATGCCTATATGCTCCTACTGAACGAGGAACGCCGCAAACTCAAACTCACTGGGCGGAAGGAATCTAAAGACACCACTACGAACTCTAAGGGCAAACTCACCAAGAAGTTTCTGCTGGATGTGAGTGAGAAGGTGTGGGCGTACTTCCGTGATGATTTGAACCTAACCTCCAATAGTGCTGTGTTTCAAGTGGAATATCAAGACTGGAACAAGGCGACTCCTACCGAGAACTGTACCCCCTTCTTTGCGAAATGGTGGAACGAATGTGCTGACAAGAAGGCATACACCGTTTCTACTGACTGGGAAACCTACTACAAGGGTGTTGATGTTGAGGTAGATGAGGGAGAGGCGGAGGTTGATGCTGTGCTTGCGAAGGCAACACCCGTAGTAACCGAAGAGGAACTAACTTCACAACACGCCATTATGGCAACCGCCCCAAAGAAGAAGAAGAAGGCAACCGCCCCAAAGAAGAAGGCAACCGCGCCCAAATGTGCTGGAGGTTTTAAAGGAAGTGATGGGACAGTCTATGCAACCCTTGAGGAACTAGACGCCGCAGAGTGTGCTAGTGATGATGCTAGCGGTGC
>TARA_R110000824_G_C15230416_1_pt1 | contig 10350 bp, 10 predicted proteins | sample TARA_R110000824 | Tara Oceans TARA_R110000824 (sample SAMEA4397747) | marine metagenome | biome: Polar Biome; feature: [MES] marine water layer (ENVO:01000295) within the mesopelagic zone...; material: water (ENVO:00002006), including particulate matter (ENVO:01000060) such as...... | reverse complement strand
TCCGGTCTAGGTCGAGGACCGCCGCCTATTTTTTTATGCGTCTCGACCTTTTCAGCATAGCTTATTCCTGAAATAGTAGAAAGAGCAAAGTGGCGAAAAGGCAGACACGGGGAAAACGGCTCTGCCTTTTCGCCTCAGCCACAAGTGGCCGAATTTATTAACCTATCTGATTTTCGTGCCTTCAAAATAGGTTAGATACCTACCTGTGAGCGCCGTCGGGCTATCCGCTCCCGGATAAGCGTAGGCCCTAATTTTGTCACCCGCGCTACAAAGCTCCAAACAACTGACAACACAGGAAGCAGAAGAAGCTAGATAAGGCTGGCCAATAGCTTGGGCAATTGTCGTCGCGCTGCCGTCGTCGAGCGTTAAATAACAATAGAGATAAGAAGTGTGATAGGTCCAAGTACAGCTCATGGTGAAATTGAGCGTGAAGCTGTATAATCCGTCTTCGGGAACAGTATAATACCAGGAAGTTCCCGCCGTCCAACCCGACCCGATATCGAAGAGCGAGCTTGTGAACTTTAGGTGATTGACATCCGCCTTGGTAAGCGACGTCACAGAAGGGCTGTAAACCCGAAAGCTTGGTTCCTTTTCAACGATGCTTAGACTGCTCCAGTCCAAAGTTCCGCCAGGACTCGCAGAGCGAAAGATGGTTAAGTAGCAGGCAGTCGCGTCGCTCGGAGGCGTGTAATAGCCCACCAGCTCCTTCCAGGCACCCGTGGAGCCCAGGTTAGCGTTGTGAACGGTGTCGCTCGCTCGGACACTCGAAGCGCTATTGTCACTCTTAACCCAGTAGACATCGATTCTGGCAGAAAAAAGAGCCGACTGTTGAGCCCAGGCACTTACTTTGTAGGCCTTGTTCTTGTCGATGGGGATTCTTCTCGTATCCACTCGAACATTCGTGCTCGTGTTTAAGCAATGAAAGGAGTGTTTTCCACTTCTGGTAGTCGTTCCTCGCTTAAAATCCGTTCCCATAACCCCATAAGAAGAGCTGTACCCACTGCAAATCGTTCCCGGATCTCGCCAAGCCCCAAACTCGCCATTCCAAACGTTGTTGAGCCCAGGAGCTACCGCTTCAGGGTCTATTTGGCCGACTGACACAGAACCAAAATTCCGCAGATCCACGTTGGAGGTGATTGCGCTGCCGTTTGTTGTAACTTTCGACAAGCGCATTTCGCCAAGACCGAAACTGGGCTCGGGGTCTCCTATGTCTACCACAGTGACCGCGGGCGAACCGTTTAGAAGGTTCAGGCTAACGTAATGGTCTTTCGAAGCCACTAGCTCAAGAGCTTGGGTCGCTTGGTTACTTCTGGACATCCCCGCACCACCGAACCCGCCACCGGGCTGTATTTGTATCTCCAAGCCCGAGCCGTTTATGCACTCAAGACCAGCAGTAGTCCCAGCCTCCAGCCCAAGAAGAATGCCCAACTCTATGTCGTTTGGAACCTGCCGAACAAATTTGTTGGCAAATAAAACCACACCGTTGGTCGCCGGAGGGGATGTTTTCGTGGCATAGTATAGATCGAAAGAAATCGCGCACTCTGACCCTAGAGCAGAAATTTCCTTTCCGCAGATTTCAAATTTGACCGAGCTATCCAGGCCATCGAGACCTAATTCCGGGCTGAAGAAAACGTCGTTGTCTAAACTAACAAGATCTCCGATGTCCAAGAAAGCGTATTTAAGACTCGTGACGATCGTAATTTTAGGGCAAGTATTAGAAAACCGGTTTAAGACATAGTCGCTATAATCAAAAGTGGCCGTCAGATCCCATATAGGCTGGCGCGACAGGCTTTCTGACGGAGCTTCGTTGGATTTGCTGCCCAAAAATGGCCGGGAAGCGACCCCGGCCATCTCGATTGATTTTGGTGTATAGATTCTGCCGTCTCTTTCACCTTCGTCGTCATACGAGGAACCGTATTCATAATCCCCGTAATCGGTCACTAAAACGTGAGGAGATGTAGACTTCAAAACCTCCATTCGATGTAGCCAATAGGCTGGACGGTCAGAACTAATCCTTGCCTCGACGGGAACGCCCCCCAAGACCATGTCTTTAGTACCTGCAAACCCCCCCACGTAATTTCGAGCCCTCGGCTCCTCGCTACTGCCTTCGCCATAAAAGGACCGACATGCCAGATAAGCGACACCCCCATCAATAGGTCTTTCCCCGTAAAGCGCGATAGAGGTGTTGTCTTGCTTTACGTATCGGTGGCCCCAAGTATCATGAAATTGAATATTGATTCTGTTGTAGACAACCGCTTCTTCCTCAACTTGCTTAAAGTCATTATAATCGTCGACCGTGAAGTGAGCGGAAGTAGCCGCACCGGAGTTGAAATGGTTGAGAGCCACCTTGCCGAGCGTGTTGACGAACAGGCAGCTTCTTGTGAGTCGAAGAGTTTCCTCTACAAAGTTTCTCCAATTCATAATGTGGAAAGTGAAATCGATTAGCGTCTTTTCCATTATCTGTTCGGGCAACGGGCCGACGTGATTATCAAATTTCGACGCTTCGTGAGTATTTACCCCGCTCGAAATTTGGCTACAAAAATTGTAATGAGAAATATCGTCACTATAGGTAGCCGGAGTGAACGAAGCCGTATCGATATCCGCCGAAGCGATTCCCGAAGCCAGTAGCATTTCCCGGACAATTTCGAATGGGTGTTGGTTCGCCCAGGTTCTCATACTCTGCTTGTCTTCGATTACACCTTCCAGAGTTCTCAGTTTGATACTTAGGCTTCCCTCACTGGGAACAATTTTCGTGATGTTGCCTCTGAACATAACAAAGAAATCAGCGCTTAAATCTAGGTTCGCTGCGCCCAGCCTTACCGTGCAGATTTTTTGATTAAAAACTTGCCCGTTCATAAGAGATCTTATTTTTCCGTCATCCAAAATCTCTAAAGTTAATTCCGAGATTTGAAGGTCGCGCTCTAACGGGTCTGTAGATTGTGAAACGGAAGAAATGTTCTTAAGAACAGGATCTCCGGTAATCGAGCTATCTAAACCTCCAGAAGCCCAATTATGAAAATCCATCGTCGTGCCAGAAAGAGCGATAGAGCAGTGAATTACAGGCTCAACACTGCCTTTTTCCATAGCCCGAAGCCAAGACTCTGTAGGGGTTGCAGCCATTACTCAGTCGCCAGGAATGGGGGTTGTTCGGTCATACCAAAAGACAACCTTCTTTCAAAAGGCCCAACCAAAGCGAAATTCAATCGGGGGCTATCTAACAGCATCAGTCGAGCGCTGGGGTCGCTGCTAGGCGTTTCGATAAAGGCAAAGGGCCTAGTGCCATACTGTGTAGCAGTAAACCAGTCTTCTACAGCCGCGATCTCGGTACTGCTCGCCGCAGAAAGCTCTACGGTTCGAACGGCTTGCCCTTTATAATAGACATATCTTTGAATTAAACCGGAGGCAGACGCGAAATCTTGAACGTCGCTCTTAATGTCTTTATTGTTCCAGGCTAGGTTGGGGTTATGCTCAAGCTGGTATCGCCGACCCAGAAAGATCTCCCCCAACGAGGGCATGTCATCGATTATTCTTACCCGAACATACTTAAGCGCGGAATATCTCTGCGCGGTTCCGCTGGGGGCATAAGTGCTCCCACCTCCAGCGCTGTTCAAGTTCGTGACGAGTATCCTGTTATCCGTTGTCCCGCTCACCGTGTATTTATAAATCTCAATCTTGCCGGAAGAGAAACCCGAGTTATTGGCTATCTCTACTTGGACATCTTTGGCCCCGCCCGAATTAAAATTGTGACCCGTAATTAACAACGTGTCGAACTCAATAGCTACCTGAAAGGTTAGATGATACCACTTAACCCCAGACACTGTTCCTCCGCTTGTAAAAGCATCGAAGCCCGTAGAGTTCGTGCCCGCGAGTTCAAAAGCGTTGTCTGACTTATTTGCGACTTCGTAAATGTTATCATCGACGGTTTCGTAATCAAGGTCGTCCATTCCGCCAACGCCTAAAAAGAAAACCTTGTCTCCGTTTGCAAACCCATGCCCAGTACAACCAACCACACAAGTGCTCGCCTGACTTGCTGCCGTAACGGTCCCGCCGGAGGCCACCGGCTTTGTGATAAGGTTTCCAATGTAATCAAAAGCTCTACGGGAGGGGAAATTTGCATCACCTTTAGAGTCACTCGTAGCCAGTCCAGTGAACGTCCAGTGAGCGTCAACGGCTCCGCCAGAGTTATTGGCAACCAACATAGGTTTATCGTTTGTGAATGCGGAGGTTTCCACACTGGAGAGAGCTGCCGCGGAATAAGCCATTACTTCATCATCCCTTGAGCCTTAAGCTCATTCAGCGCCGGAACAAGATTTTGTCGAACAAACTTTTTCATCTCCGCTCTCGAAGGAGGAATAGAGGAATTGAGTTCGATATTAAAAACAGTGCTCCCCCCGCCACCTACATCGCTTCGCGACTCCGCGACTTCTTTCTTGCTCATGACATATTCACCGGGCATAAGCATTCGAGGAACCGAATCTCTATTAGCGCTTCCGCCAGTAACATAACCACCATCGGCCATCCCAGGAATCTCGCTCATGCCGTAGGAGATAAACCCCTTAATAAGGCCGAACATAGCTGCGCCAGCAGCAGCCGCAAGAACGGGACCGATAATGGGAATCCCGGCAGTGCCAGCAGCAGCGGCGGCAGCACCCTCGGCAGCGTAGGCCGTGATTCGAGCTTGCATCATATCCAAGGCAGACATTATAGTTTCTTGGGCCAAGGATTTCATACCCGCCCCGAACTTATCTGTACCTTCTTCGGCATCTTTAAAACCGTCTACGAAGGCTTCCCCTACACTTACCCCGGCATTTACCATTTCCGTCGCTAGTTTACGGTTCTCTTCTAACTCTTCTTTGAAAGCTTCTTTTCTCGCCTCGCGAGCTTTTATTTTAATATCTTCCAGCTCGTTAGTCATCTTGATTTGCATTTCAAGACGGTAAGTGTCCTGGTCCTCTTTCAAGGAAGCTACGGCTTCTTCAGCAGATTTTTTTCGTTCTGCCCGGGAAGCTTTAATTGCCGCAAGTGCTCTTTTTTCCGCGTCTGTCAAAACCTTAGTCGCGCCAGCAAGTCCATCAGTCGCGTCCCGGGCCTTGTCTAGGGCGGGTGTGGAGGTATGTACTTTCTTGGTTGTGTTTGTAAGGGCGTCGCCAAAGTCGTCGATAGCTTTCATGGACGCGAAACCAGCATACCCAATATCGTCCATTTCTTTAACGAGTTGTTCTGAAGTATCCGCGAAAGCGTTGTAGGCATATTCTAGAGGCTTGCCTCCCACAGCTTCATAAAAAAGATTGAAGGTCGCGATCAGTCCGTTTATGCCCCCAACAATACCGGCAAGAAAGCCGTTGAAAACCAACATAACGGTTTTCCAGGCAATAGCTATGGATACTCCCATACCAACGAACGATTTTGCAATGAAGCCCGCAATTGGAACAATAAAATCAGACATGTCCCTCGCGTCTGCGACCATACGGAACATGATGGGACCCCACGCATCGCCTAACTCGACGGTCGACTCTGCGACTTGCTCCATCCCTCGTGTGAAAGACGGTTGGAATACCTCGGCAATGTTTCGAGTGACACCTGTGGCCGCGAGATCCATTCGCGTTAAAGCGTCGACGAACACTTCAGAATCCTTCGCAGCCTTTTCGGTCATAATTCCGCCAAGGTCTTCCGCACTTTGCCCGATCTCTCTCATCCCATCGGAACCCAGTTGCATCATTTGAGCAAGAGCAGCGCCGGAACGTCCGAACATGTCCATCATGAGAGCGGATTTCTCTATTGTGGCAGGCATGACCTTGAACGCATTAGACGTCTCATAAATCAACTCTTCTGTGCTCTTAAAAGACCCGTCATTTTTTTTGACACTCACGTCTAATCTGTCAAAAGCTTCTTCAGCTACCTTTACCCCGTTCGCGGCATCCCGAGCGGTTCTTGTAAAGCGGGTCATGGCCCCCCGTTGAGCGTCCATACTCGTGCCCGAAATCTGCATAATATGGTCGAACTTTTGATAGGCGTCGGTCGACATGTTTAGCCGCTGCGCGCCCTTAATCATTGCGTCGCCATTTTCGGAAACTTTTTTTGTCAGCATAAAAATTCCGGCGGCAGCGCCCGTGATAGCCGCCGTCGTCAAAAGGATCACTTTTTTTGACTTTGCAAAAGATTCGCCAATCCTCTTACCGGCATCGCGAAGCTTGTTTGCTGACTTTGAAGCCTTTGTAAGGGCCTTGGACATCCTATCTTTCAGGATAATCGTCATCCCTACTTTGCGGTCTGCTGCCATTTCTTCTGCCCCTCTCTAGCCCTCTTCAGCTCTATTTCGTTCTTTAGACCTGTGCATAAAACAAAGACATCTAAAACGATTGCCGGTTGTTTCATGAGGTCTTTACCGCCCCAGGGAAGAACGCCGAACTCCGTATACTCTGACCACCAACCGACCATCATCAAAGCTTCTTCATCGATCTGGCTCCAAGGGCACCTTCTCAAGGAAGGCATCCAATCCCAGGCGATATTCAAATTCTTTTCTGAATCGCAGTTTCGGATCTTTCTATACTTATCGCCTTCCGCATATTCGTCGCCTTTACACTTCGAGCAAGACCAATCACGAACACCCGTGTCTGGACTGAATGCCATGCGTAAGGCGATTTCTATTTTTTTCTTAGCCCACCCTTCAGAGTGCTAATCTCGGTCAATGCCGCAAACACCTCGTCAACAAAGCTAATCTCCCCTTGATCGAACAGCTCCTTCCCAGTCTCGACAGGGACGCCCTTGATGTCCGTATAGTTTCGGACCTCGGAAACACGCTCAACAACAATTCGCTCAACAACCTTTTCCAGATTGCCGCTCTTCTTTGTGTTGACCGACCTTGTGTAGGCTCTAAATTCCCCGCCGGTCATAGGCCAGATTGTTAAGCTTACCTGCTCGTCTTCGGGCAGATCTCTATTGTCGTCGTGTTCTGGAATATATTCTACCGCGTCTTCGGCGTTCAGATTCATTGTTTTCCCCGTAATGTTTTAATGGTTCAGTTTTAATCTTGGTTCCAAGAGAACAAAATTTCTTGATTAGAGTCGTCAGCTCCCGTAGCCCCTAGCACCGTGAAGGGTATAGTAAGAATCACCTCTTCGGCTTCAGGAATTTCTATGCCTGAAAAATTTATTTCGCAGGTTGCCATAGTGATCACGCACTTGTAGTCGGTCGTGCTGCCAAGCGTTACGACCACCGGAATACTAGAAAAAGAAGGATCTGCCGTTGCCGTTGTTTGAACGTAGCGTTGAGCCAGCGACTTGATCATGTCTTTACGTGCTCGAACGCTCACACTGCCCGTCGTGGCCCTATAACCGGCAATGAAGTCCGACGTGCCTTTAACCATAGCCTCGTCTGAAATCGCCTTTACCGTGTTCGCCATAGTCATCTCGAACGAAGTAATCGGGAGGGAAACACCGTTGAACAAAAGACTACCCGAGATTCCGTTAATAGGACTCCCAGCAGTTGCTTCGGTGTAAGTTGTCGGCGTTATCGCAATCGCATCAGCCCATGTAGAACTGGCAATAGTCAAAGTGTCTGAGCTTTTAGCCGTAACGATTCTGTCTTGTACCGAAGCCCCGTTCATTACCGTTATAGACGAACCCACCATGAAGTTGACACCTTCGCCGGACTCGGTGATAAGGCTTGTCGCTCCCGATCCCGTGCCCTCGGTTGTGCCAGCTCCTGTGAGGACGTAATTAAACGCGCCACCGCTGAAACTAATCTTCGGCTCTTCGCCGCCGCTTGCAGAAATGCCCACTTCTTCGACCCAACATCCAAACAAGTCTTCTCGAAGAACCCCGTTCGTCGTTCGCATCATGTGGACGGTTGGTAGAGCGTTGTTATCAGATACCCGGTAGGTCTGGAGGAGCGCTTTCTGTGTACCGCCCGCGCTCCAAGAGCTGAAGGTGGACGAATTTATGTCGAAAGTGACATCCGTACCATTCGCGTTCACCGATGTGACTTTTCCCGTCAGGCCGTTTAGTTGAGTCATCCCAACAACGCCAGTGAAATAAACTTGGTCGTTCAGCTTAAACGGGTGGCCCGCCCCGAATGTTACGATACAACTCGATGCCACCGAAGCCCCCGTCAAGGTGCCCGTTCCCAAAGTTGTATCCGAGCCCACATAAGGCCCGGAACCAAACCCCGCGTGAAGCAATGGCGCAATATCTGGCGGAGTAGGGACGCCCGCTGGTAGCAAGTAGCTTTCACAGCTCCAGGACACTTCTTGCTTTCCAGTAATGCGCTCTAGAACAGATCTTGTGGTTCGAGAATCTGTTCGGTCGTTTCTGGCGACGGAAAACTCCATCGAGGTAGCCAGAACCTTAGCAGCATCCGCGCCCACTAAGGTTTCTTGGCCCCCCGTGCCATAAGCGCCGCCTGGAGTGGCTTCTACGTCGCAGAAAAATCGTAGGTTTCTGCCCAAGGCATGATCAGTTGAAGTACCCATATCTAGCTCTCCTCTTCAGTCGTTTTTGTTTTTTCGGGAGCGGCTTTTTTCTTAGCCTTGCTCTTCGCGTCTGGTTTGTCTTTTTCAACGTCGCCGTTTTCGTCCCGGACTGGAACGAACATGCTACTCGCTAAAATGCTTTCGGCTTTATTCTCTGGAAGGTCTAAGACGTCCCCGGACTTTAGTGGAATGTCCCCCAACCGAATCGGCGTCATACCTACATACTTAATTTTCATCGCCAACCCTCCTAAGATTGTCCGCTGGTTCTCATGAATGCGACTTCTATGTTTAACACCATAGAGCCTTGGCCCGTAGCCCCCGGAGCACCTTCGTCAGTATCCACGTTCGCAACCGTGGTCGAGATTGCATAGGAAGCCCTTGTCGTGTCTACACTTAAAGCCGCTATCACGTCATCCAATAAATTGTTAAGAAGGGTCGAGCGCGAAGAAGCGGTCTGCCCGACTACATGGCAAATAATGTCGATAGGCAGAACCACGCGGATCTGGTTTCCAGGCAAATATTCCAGAGTCTCCGACGTCGGGACATAGCCCACCCAAGGCTTCTGGGAATCGGGAACATCCGCCCAAGTCTTTGCCTCGTTCTCAACCGTCTCGACAGTGGTATTGTAGCCATTCCCGGTCGTGATTGTAGCCAACGTCGTGGCCACATTGCTCAGAATGCTCGTTCTTGCCGGAGTGCCCATTACTTCGCCTTCGGAACGTCGACAGTTGAAAAAACATTAACAAATCTGTCAGCGACAATTTTATCCATCTCCGGGCCCGCCACCTTGCGGGCCTTGGAGATATAACCGCTGCCTTTTTGCTTAACAAAATACATAAGAACATATTGGACGGAGAATTTTTGTTTTCTATCCTTTGTGGCTTTTCCGATAGGAAGAGCAAAAACGCCCGCCGCACCGAGCTTGCCTCTCTTCGGAGGCAAATAAACCAACTCTTTTCCCGACCACATTAAAGGACTTCCAATATTCATGGCCTTCTTTGTCACAGGAATCGACAGTGCCTTTGTGGGGGAGTTGGGCTTTATAGTGCCGCCTGTTTCCCGAATGCCAGCATAAGGCAGAGGGGAATAAGCTCCGGCAACGACCTTTCCGCCCTGCCGAACAGCCGGAACAGGGTTAAAAGAACCCGCCAAGGAACCTGTGGCCTTTTTAAAGCTCTGTCTGGCGCTCATGTCGATGTAGAGCGCCGCCGTTTGGGCGCATAGAAAAGCGGCGTGAAAAATTTCTTTATCCCACTCGCTCAGGACCTTATCAAAGAACTCGCCTATGTCGTCAGGATTGGCGGCCATTAATAATCATCCGCGTTATCGTCGCCCGGACTATTCTGACCGCTGCCAGGGTAGTCATCGCGACCCACAGCCGCGAACGGTTTCGTGTAGTTACTATCACTCTCGATAGTTTCTTTTCTAGAAGTGCTAAAGGCCGAAGCATAGCGAACTCCAGAATTGCCGCGATTTTGTTTTATTAGTTCAGCCAGGAGTTGTTGATAATTGGTAACGAATACCGTCATATCCGCGCTCATGCCTACCGCCGAGCGGCTCAACTTTCTGGAATATTTTGCAATGATTGCGCGAACGCAAGAAATTGTCGTAAGCATAACGTCGTCGCTATGCTCGGTCAAAAGAGCATCGATAGTCTCGTTGGGCAAGATTTGGTCATTCGTGTCCGTGTCTCCGATCTTCAATCGGATCTTATCCCGATCCGTACTCAAAGAATCACTATACGACCAAGCCATTTCTTACCCCTTTTCGACTACATCTACGACCTTCCGCCGTCCGCTTTTTTTCTTCGCCTTCTTTTTAGTTTGAGATTTGGTTGGTTTAATAAACTTAATCCAGCCCAAATTTTTATGAGCCTCAAA
>TARA_R110000824_G_scaffold115564_2_pt1 | contig 10351 bp, 15 predicted proteins | sample TARA_R110000824 | Tara Oceans TARA_R110000824 (sample SAMEA4397747) | marine metagenome | biome: Polar Biome; feature: [MES] marine water layer (ENVO:01000295) within the mesopelagic zone...; material: water (ENVO:00002006), including particulate matter (ENVO:01000060) such... | reverse complement strand
AGACCAAGGAATGTTATTTTCGTAGAAATTGTTTAAAATGGTAACATTACCCCCACCTCTCTCAATCTCCTCAAAACCAATAGGTAACCAAGTTATTTTATCGTGACCTAGTGTTGGTGGGTTAGTACAAAACCATCTAATCAGTTTAGGGTGTGATAATATATCTAAGTAAGTTTGATTGCCCTCATCAACAGAAAAAGAAGAAACACCAGTAATTAAGGTAAAGTCTGTTTTTATTTGAGGTAGTATATTTTTTTGAAATGTTCCGTTGTATATGTAATCTGTTTTTACAAAAATAATATCACCATCTTTTAAATTCTCCACATTAAAACCATTTTTGTTACCCCTACTAACACCACACGATTTATAAAACTCGTCGGACTCATCTATACAATGAGAAGCGGGTTTAGTCATAAAGTTATAATTTATTAAATTAGTCATACTTTATTACATTCCATTTTTTATTTGTTAGATTACCTAACGGCTGATTTCTAAAATCATGATAGAAAATTTTTTCCGTTTTAGCATACAAATCAATTAATGATTTCATAGAACTTTCCATACAATGAATTTCTTCAGCCTCCTCTATAACTTTAATAAAATGAAAAATATTTTCACTCACATCATTTTCAACAACTAATAGAGATTTGTCAATAAAATGACTACGCTCCACCTCAAAACCTCTAGATTTGTCATCATGAACAAAAATAAATTTACCACCACTAGGGTTAAGTTTATTAAGTAAAATATCTTCATCTGTTTTATTACGTTTAACGTAGAACATACTAGTCCTAACATCATAAGGCACATCCACCTGCTCATAGAAGAACTCCCAACAATTCTTATCGTATAAGTGTTCTTCACCAAACGGATAGTTTTCAAAACCAATTCTTAAAAATTCACCACATTCACTAGTTTTATAATATTCTTCACCTTGTGATACTTCTTGAGGGCCACCAGGAATTTCAACCACTACGATATTATCCTCATCTCTATACATGTAATCAATCATTTTATAGTAATTCGGTTTAGAAAAAATATGCACCTTGTCATATTCTTTAAGGTAATTCCTAACCATACCATTCATATCAAAATGGTCACCCAAACCTAAGTGATGGTGGATACATAATTCATTTTTCATAAGACTTTTTTAGTTTCATAATTTATTATTTTCTCTTCCCAACCCATATTAGTGTTCCACCCATGTACCCATTGTCTTGGGTGAGCTGGAGGTAAACCACCCTCAATATCGTAGGTATTCTCGAATAAAGATAATTTTTCTTTGGATAAAGTTAAAGGATTTGGGTGTTTAATTGGGGCGAACACAAAAAGTTTTTCTAGTTTCTTAATTTCACTTAATGCCTTTTTTACTGATTGGTGTACTTGAGTGTGGTGGTAGTGACCATATTCACCGGATTCACCATGTGTTAAAATCACAGACCATTCCTTACTTTTAATTTTTTCTAAAATAGGTGTGTTTATATCACCGTTAATTGGTGCTGCTTGTTCTTTATTTGTTTGTCGATTTATATACCATCCACTATCTATAAAATCTAACATTGTAGTGTTACATTCGAGGTAATTACTAACATTTTCTAAAAACATAGGTATTCTAAATTTACTTTGGTGGTCAGGGGTAACAACACAAAGTATGTCCCATTGGCCTTTCTCTTTTAGTAGTGTTTCACCAGCCCAAATTAACTCATCATCCGCATGAGCCACAATCATTAATTTATTTGTGTTTTTGTATTTCATTTCTTTTTTAAAAACCTTATATCCCACACGGTACCCCACCTAGGACACTCTATAATCTCATGAGACTTAAACCCCATAACCGAAACCAACTCAAAGTTAGGGGATATAAATTTATCTATATTAATTTTATACTCCATATCCTCCTCAACCCTATCACCATGCAAAATATATAAACCACCAGGTTTTAGTAATTTAAGAATGGTAGTAACATACTTTTCCTGTTCTTTTTGAGAAAATCTAATACCGTTCCAACCCAACACCCCAAAATCTAAAATTGAGTCAAATTTATTTTCATTACCAGGATACATTTCTAAACACTCTTGCACTGTACAATTAAAAAACCCGTCATTATTTTCACAAACTCGATTAGGTTCTAACTGCCAATATTCTATAGAGTTGTTGCCGATAAACTCATTACAATTAAAATTATAATCCTCAACACCCAAATCCAGAATAGTTCCTTGATTAATATGGGAACCAATGTTATCATATATTTTTTTAATGAAAATCTTATCTGTGGCTGTTGACCAGTGTGAATGTAAACTCATAGTTATTGGTAGTTACTCATTACAGGATATGTTAAATCCTGGTCTATATTTTTGTGGTATTTTAGTGTTAACGGGTGATAGACATGTCCGTGTAATACTGCCCAAGCAATTGGGTATTTAGATTTTTCACCAGTATTAGGGTTTACGTGGTTGTGGGAATCTCTAGGCCATTGAGCTGGGTACTTTTTTAATTCTTCTAAGTATCCATCCATTTTTTCATTTAAAGCTTCCCACCAGTCACGAGTAAATGGTGTATTTTTTCTACAAATCATTAACCCACAACCTATTAACTTAGTCCAGTTATCTTTAAGGTGTTTCGAGGACCATGACTCACCATCATCACTTAATGTGTGATTTGTGCAATATTTAGAGTCTACGGGATTTAACCTACAATCCTCTAAACAAGCCACATGATTAGATTCTCTTTCAGAGTAACCAATAGCGTACAAATCATTATTTTGGTTCATCCTATCAAAATATTCTGTCCAAGGTTTAGATGTTTGTTTTATGTCACTATATCCACCACCATAATGATGCATAAAATAACATTTTAGGTAGTCCCCTTTTTGTATGGGTGAAAGGTATTGGTACCCTTCATGTAGTGGGTAGTCCGGCAAAATGTAATCTTTTAAATTATTCTTATCTATAAAGATAATATTACCTCCAGGAGCAATTTTCATGGACTCTAAAGACCTTTTTCTATTTTCTGATAGTTCATTATCACCTGTCCACCAACAGTAAGTCGTGTAGTTTTTCATTTTATAAATTATAATTCATTAATATGTCATCATAATAAAATACTTTGTAATTATTCTTCATTAGTTGACCAGCAAATTTACAATCAGCCGCTCTTCTATCAAAGGAGTATTTTATTTTTTCTGAAATTTCTTTTTTTATTGTTATTGGGCCATGAGCTATATTACACTCTTGGTTGGCCCTAAGTTGACCCCCACCTAAACCATTATCCGGATTCCACCAGCACTCGAACAGTTTATTGGTACTAAAATCTAAATTTTTAAATTCTTTATTGTCCGTTTGGTAACTATGTACTAATGCGTCACAATTATTATTCTCAAATACAGTTTTAGTTATTTCTATTCTTTGTGGGTGAGGAATGTCATCCACATCAAAAAATTGTATTATATCCATATTTGATTTTATACCACCTTCATTTCTTGCTCTACCCTCAGAATGTCTTTCTAAAAAATTCACACTAATAACGGGTACATTTTCCCCTTTTATTTTTATGGTATTGATACCCAGTAAAGATTCCTCCTTCACCCCACTAGAAGATATTATTATTTCATCAGGAACGACAGTTTGTTTTTTACACTCATTTAATAGAGCATTAAGTAAGTGGTAGTCACCATCGTAACATGTAATACACAAAGATAAGGTTTTATTTTTCATTTTTTAGTATGCTATTTATCCACATATTTAAATCACCAGTAGGAGACCAACCCAAACCTAAAACTACTTTAGAGTTTTCCGCTACAGAATCTTTAGGTTCTATTCTTTGCTCTCCATATTTTTTATCACCACCAAACATATCTGCTATTTGATTAACACTGAATGATTTACTAGTACCCACATTATACACCTCACCATTAAAATTATTTTTTTGTTTAGAACATAGAATATTAGCTTTTACAATATCATTAACATGAACAAAATCTCTTCTTTGTTCCCCATCATTAACAATATTTAGGGGTAGGTTACCTTTATGTTGTTCTATAAAAATTGATACAACACTTCTATAAGCACCTGTGTTTGACATTCTATTTCCATAAGCGTTAAAATATCTTAAACAAACAGTATCTAATTCGTATATATTAGAATATAATTTACAATATTGTTCACCCACTAATTTATGTAAAGCATATGGACTAAGTGTCTCTATTGGGTGAAGTTCATCGATAGGTGTGTATTTTGGGTTACCGTAAACAGCAGAACTACTACTAAATATAACACGTTTTACACCACTTAATCTACAAGCTTCTAAAATATTAATTGTTGAATTAAGATTATTATTGTCGGTTGGGTTTTCCACGGAGTATTGAACCTGTGGTGTCGCGGCTAAATGAAATACAATATCTACATTTTCTAAGTAACGTGAAAGAAATTCTATATGGGCTTTAGAAATATCACAAATTACTAACTCAGCTTTAGGATTTAAATTCTTTTTTTTACCACTTGATAGGTTATCTAAGACCGTAACATCATCACCTTGAGATATTAACGAATCTACTACATGAGACCCAATGAATCCCAGTCCACCTGTTACTAAATATTTCATATTATATCAGTTTACTACACAAACATTGATAAGACCTTTCCACTGTATCTATAGTTACTGGTAAATCAAATTGTATATCATAACACGAAAATTTATACTTATTTATTAGCAAGTCTTTTGTCTCGTCCCAATCATCATCCATATGACACTCAACCAATAAGGATTTTACTTTTTCAATAACACCAGACAATCCCTCTAGAACATTTATCTCAGCACCCTCAACATCAATTTTAATTAAATCGATACTATCTTCTTCATTTAGTAAAGTATCTAATCTAATACTGTCTATTGAACCTATTTTAGAATTAATATTTTTATTTACGTCAAAACCTAATATGTTTGTCGTTTGTGTATGTCCACCATCGTGGTAAAAGTCTACAACACCATCCTTATCTGAAATAGCTTTATTTAGTAAAACCACATTTTCATTATTTTGATATGTGGATTGCAACCTAGTAAATGTGGAAGGGTTTAATTCAATGGAGTATATCTTACCAGTACCGTTTAACACGTCAATAAAAAAATTAGTATATACACCTAAATGTGCACCCACATCTACAACCACACTATTTTCGTTGATTAGTTTTCCCAGGTAGTTAAAATTTTTTACGTCATGGTGGTCCATATTACAATATACATATTATTTAGAAGTTCGTAAACATTTTAATCTAAAAATTCCGCACCAAATGTAACCAACTCACTATTATAATTTTCTTTAATAAATTTTAAATACCCCTTATGCTCGCACATTTTATCATAGACCGTAGAGTCAAATTTAATATCTCCCAGTATTTCTTTAGGGGTCTCAATAGGCATAAAATTTAAATTATTAACTACAGGGTCATATCGTTGATTGATGAACGTAACCGGATGGTTGTATTTAACATATTCATAGTGTTTATACCACAATTGTTTTAAAGCGTAAAATTTTGTGTTTATAGATTGTAAATGTATTACACCATAGTCTTTGGTTGTGGTTTTAGGCAAATTTGTTTGTGGTGTTCTGGGTGTGTGGTATTTCCATAAAGCTAAATTAAACTTACCTGTGTTTTTAAGTGGTAGTATAAAACTACGATGATTATGTACATAAGAAGGGTCATTCCTAGTTTCCTTTAAAGTATCATTTACAACATTATACCAGTAAAGATAAACGTCTTTAGTCTCATACATGTTAATAACATCATTAAAATTAGTTACAATATTATTGGATAATAGTTCATCACAATCCATAGCTATAACATGGGTAGCACCATCTTCCCTACTATACTCTAACATTCTAGACCTATTATGTGATTCATTAAATTCTTCTAAATTATCGTTAAGAATAACAGCTCTATCACCTAAATAAGAGCTTATTATATTAACTGTATCGTCCACAGAATTATCATTATAAAAAATAAATTTTTCTATTGGGTAGTTAACCCATATTGGTAATAACTCAGTTAGGAGTAATTCCTCATTTTTTGTCATTATATTTGCGTGAACTCTCATATTTTTATATTTTTTCAGACGTATACACATAATCAGTAAAATATGCGTCATCGTCTAATATTTTATCGTCCCCATCATAAGCTTGACCTATAAAATGTTTAGGGTCTCTTTCAAATTTATATGGGTGAGAAGAACCAAAAATGTGACTAAAAAATTCATCGTGAATAAAAGAATTTTCTTTAATTAAAGGCCAAATCCTCTCCCTCAAAAAATTCTGGTCCACCTGCCAAAAATCGCCTTTTACATACTCTTCTATTAAATTATTTATATTATTGAGTATCGTACCTCTAACACCCCACATACCACCTAGAATTTCTGTAGAATGGTATGGGTGGTCTCTCATAATATGGAAATCGAACTCACTATCTAACCACTCATCAACAGCATATTTCTCTCTTAAAGTTAATCTACTGTCCGTATCTCTAGATAACATAACATCTACATCCTTATCTGCAGCAGCTGAAAACCTCCAAAACATGCCAGTCCAGTCACCCCCAACACCCATACTTATTATTTCGGTATTATCCAAAGAATCTAAGCTGTTTATTATGTCTGACGGTACAGAAGTCCCAACATAAAATCTACACAACCAATCCGGATATATTAATTTAGCTAATTCAGCATTTCTAATCGCCCCCAAAGTATACCTAGTGTTGTTGCCCCACAAACTAAAACAAATTATTTTTTTCATCTATGTAGATTTCTTATTTCCATATCTTGTTTTATGTGTTCTTGTAGTGTGGACTTATCTGAACTTACACCCTTAGGATTATCATAATACGTACCAACAAAATCCATTATTTTTTTAAACTTATAATTTCTTTTTGATAATCTTAACCACATTTCGTAATCCCCAGAGATTGTATATTTTGGGTTAAATAATCCATTATTCACAATAACTGATTTTCTTAGGATTGGAAATGGACCACATATGCAATTTTGTAACAATATTTCATGTGTGTGCTGTGGCCAGTTTTGGATGCCTTTAATATTGTCGTGTTTCTCATCACCCACAATCAAACTAGTACCATAGATAATATCTATATCTGGATTCTGTAACATATAAGTGTAAAGAGTTAGTAGGCCACCAGGAAATAATCTGTCATCGGTATTAAAGTTAATTACGAAGTCACTCGTACTAGTCTCAATAGCCATATTCCAAGCTTCATATATACTAATTCTAGTGTCATTTTCTATGACCACCTTAGTAATGCCCTCCCTAAATTTATAATTTTTAATTGTTTTGAGTGAATGGTCATTAGAATTCGCGTCAACAAAGATAACAGTAAACTCTGGAAGAAGCTGTGAATTAAGGGAGTCTAAGTAACCATCAATCCATCTGTCTGAATTGTAATTTGAACATAAAACCGTTAGTGTTTCCATATTTTATACGAATGAATTAAAGGAAGTATCATTATTAGTCAAAGGGTTGTAAATTGATTTTTTAGTTGGGTCGTCTATTAAATTATTTTTAATTAATATTTTTTGGTGTAGGGATTGAGTATCTTTATTAGCGATAGTAGAAACAGTACCTTCACTCTCATGATGGAAGTAAATAAATAAAGCGTGAGGAATTCTTTTACCCACATAACCTTTCTGCATCATCCTCAACCACATATCATAATCCTCCCAACCCTTCAAGTCTTCATCATAACCTTCTATAGAATCAAAAGCTTCTCTACTAAACATTGAACAATTAACAATAAAAGGACCACTAATTAATTTCTCCTTAGTCCATTCCGGTCTTTTTTCTATGCCTCTCATTTGTCCTTCATGTACCGTATCACAATATATAGGGCTATAGTTTTTATCTTGAGTTATTAGTTTAACACACTGTTCAACATAAGTAGGATGCATTAAATCATCAGAATCTAAAGGTAAGATATATTCACCTGTAGAAACTTTTATACCTTCATTTCTAGCTTTTGAAGGTCCACCATTTTCTTGAAATATAATCTTAGTGTTAGGGATGTTAAGATTTTTTAGCTTTAATATGGTAAAGCTATCTGTAGACCCATCATCTATAATGATAATTTCTAAATTTTTATAAGTTTGATTAAATACAGACAACAACGCTCTATCTAAAGTTTTTCCGTAATTATAGACAGGAATTATAATAGAAACTAAAGGATTATTTTTTTTAGGTTTTAGTTCAGGCATAACTAAACTAACCATTAAAGGTAAGTCTTTTTCGTATTTTTCACTAAACAGAATTCTATTCCTTTCCCACTCCTGATTGGTCTGCCCTATAGATAAATGAGTTATGTCAATATCCGATATAACACCGACCTTAACACCACTTAAAAAATTTTGTACACAAAAGTTTAAATCGTAAAAATGAAATCCCCTCACGGACTCGTCAAAATCCCTAGATATGTTTTTCGTATTAACAGCAAAAAATAACCCATCAACCAAAACCGAAGGTAGTATATTGTTTCCAAATTTAGGATTGTAGGTTGATAGCCATCTTTTACCTTCATTTTCATGATAAACTTGTCCCATCATTTCTGAAGGTATTTCCCACCATTTCCCTGATTCAGGTAAATACCTACACCCAGCAACACCTAATATACCGTAATCAGATTTTTGAAAGTGTTTAAGTAATTTTCTACCCCAATTTTTAGTGTCAAATTTTATATCGTCGTGACAAAATAAAACTATATCATTTTTAGCCTCTTTTAATCCCATATTATAAACTTCAGTCAAAGAATATTTACCAGGATTTTCATAGGGTAAAATTTCTATTTTATGCACACCTGAGGTAGATTCTATTAATTTTATAAAATCTTTATTTATTTTTTTAGAACTAAATATTACTGATAATGACATTTTTATTATTTTTAATTTATACCGGTTGACCCAAAACCACCATCACCTCTTTGTGTTTTATCTAACCTATGTTTTTTAGTTAATATAGACCACCTAGCAGTAATTACTGGACATATAACTGCTTGTGCGATTCTATCACCATGGTTAATGTTAAATTTAGACTTACCTAAATTAATTAATATTACTTTTATTTCACCGATATACCCCCTATCTACAGTTCCAGGTGTATTTAAAACTGTTACACCATTTTTTGCTGCTAACCCACTACGTGGTCTAACTTGTATTTCCATACTTTCAGGTAGTTCGAAATGAAGACCAGTGGGTATTAATTTTATTTCTCCAGGCTCAATACAAACAGATTCTTCTAAGTCAGCACGTAAATCCATCCCACTATCATCTATATATTTGTGTTTTGGGTCTTCATTTGTAGAGGTATTTACAAAATTAACTCTTATTTTGACTTGTTCTTTTGCTGCGTCAATTTGTTCCTCCTCAATCTGTTTTAACATTTTATCATCCAGACCTAAACTACGTAACATTGACCCCTCATCATCTTTACTAGGGCTATTTTTATTTAACGATATAATTTCCTTCCAGGTTTTACTGTTTTTGTCCATAATACTTAGGTGTTAGTTCTGGGTGTAGTATATCTTCATATGGTGCTTTAACAACTGATATAACTTCTGAGTCTCTAGTGTCTTCAGAAATATAATGAGCTAGTCTTTTGTTCGCTTCAAAAACCGACTCAGACTCTACAATATATTTATATTTTTTAACTTTTGGGGTTCCTTCATTGTCGACATTTCCCGTTTCAAATGCGATGATTGCTTGATAATACATATTTTTATCCTTTAAAATTACATGATTTATGTGTTCCATCACACATTGGTTGATTTTGGGATTGCCCACATCTACACAATGCATAATTTTCACCTACTACTACTTTTTCACCACCCTTTGTTACTGTGGTTTCTCCTTTGACCAAAATAGGTCCATTTTCTATAATGTTAATCTCTACTGCCATTTTTTAATTTTTTAATTTTTTAATCTAGTAAGGCCATATAAGCCTTGTTATTATTTTCCCTAAACCAAGTTAATCCCTTTCTAAGGTCCTCAACTATTTTAGGTTTATCTACCATACCCATCTCCAACACTATTTGTGCTCCCATTATAAAATCATACATAGATAATTCTTCTGAGGTTAATGTGTATTTTTCTCCAGAGAATCTGTTTGTAACATCATCCCCATTTTCATATAGTTCTCCGTCGAACCATTCTGGTAATTTACTTTTTGTCATTTTTTGTTTTCTTTGAGTCAAATTCATCCATATTTTTCATGAATTTCTTTTGACTTTCTATTCTTTGTCCTTCTGATATAGCGTATCTACCCAACATTACTATACAAACCATTACTAATATTATCACTACCACG
>TARA_R110000824_G_scaffold40490_3_pt1 | contig 10352 bp, 9 predicted proteins | sample TARA_R110000824 | Tara Oceans TARA_R110000824 (sample SAMEA4397747) | marine metagenome | biome: Polar Biome; feature: [MES] marine water layer (ENVO:01000295) within the mesopelagic zone...; material: water (ENVO:00002006), including particulate matter (ENVO:01000060) such as...... | reverse complement strand
AAGTTCGAAGAGCTGGTGCAACTGCGTAACCAAGCTGACGGCATGATTCACGCCACGCGCAAAACGTTGGAAGAAGCAGGCGACAAAGCGACTGATGACGAGAAGCAGGCGATTCAGACCGCCATCAGCGAGCTGGAAGAAGCGGTTAAAGGTGACGACGTCGATAACATTCAGAAGAAACTGGATGCATTAACCGAAGCCTCTGGCCAGCTAGCCCAGAAGATGTACGCCGAGCAGGCAGAAGCGGCTCAGCAAGAGGGCGGCGAAGGTACCGAAAGCACAGGTTCCAAGCCGGAAGATGACGTGGTTGACGCCGAGTACGAAGAAGTCAACGACGATCAGAAAAAGCAGTAACAACCTCTTTCTGCCAAAGAAAGCGGTGACGCGGGAGCTTACTCCCGCGTTGCTGTTTCCGCGGCCAAGACGCACCTAGCTAACGGAATAGATCATTACCTAGCTAAAAGTGCAGTTGAGTGCGTAGCTAACCAGGAGGCGTAGGGCCTATGTCCAAACGCGATTATTACGAAGTCCTGGGTGTCGAAAAAGGGGCCGATCAGAAAGAGATCAAGAAGGCCTATCGCCGTCTGGCGCAAAAATTCCACCCTGATCGAAACCCGGACGATAACACCTCCGCGGAGAAATTCCGCGAAGTGTCCGAAGCCTATGAAGTGCTGAGCGACGGCGAGAAGCGCGCTGCCTATGACCAGTTTGGCCATGCGGGCGTTGATGGCCAAGGTGGCGGCGGTGGTTTCGGCGGCGCAGGCGCTGGCGATTTCAGCGACATTTTCGGCGATGTGTTTGGCGATATTTTCGGCGGAGGCGGTGGCCGGCGTCGTGGGCCTAATGCCCCGGCACGCGGTTCCGACCTGCGCTATAACCTAGAGCTGGATCTGGAAAATGCCGTTTCAGGCACCACAGTCGATATCCGCGTACCGCGCCATATCGAGTGTGACCGCTGTGATGGCGGCGGCGCGGAGCCCGGTTCTTCTAAAGAGACGTGCCCGACCTGCCACGGTCACGGTCAAGTGCGTATGCAGCAGGGCTTCTTTGCCGTGCAGCAAACGTGCCCGACCTGCCATGGCTCTGGCCAGCACATCAAAGTGCCGTGCCATAAGTGTAATGGCGAAGGGCGCGTACGCGAGACCCGCACGCTTTCTGTGAAGATTCCGCCGGGCGTGGATACCGGTGATCGCATTCGTTTGAACGGCGAAGGCGAAAGCGGTGTGAACGGTGGCCCGCCTGGGGATCTGTATGTGCAGGTGGCTATCAAGCCGCACCACATCTTCCAGCGAGACGGCAAGCACCTGCAGTGCGATGTGCCGATCAACTTCGTCGACGCAGCGCTAGGTGGCGAGCTTGAAGTGCCCACGCTCGATGGCCGAGTGAAGCTGAAGATTCCGCCGGAAACCCAAACAGGCAAGCTGTTCCGCCTGCGTGGTAAAGGCGTGAAGCCCGTACGCGGTGGCATGCCTGGCGACTTGCTATGCAAGGTGGTGGTAGAGACGCCGGTGAAACTCAACGACGAGCAGCGCGACCTACTGCGCAAGCTGCAAGAGAGCTTCGACGGCAGCAACAGTCACAGCCACTCGCCGAAGAAAACCGGTTTCTTCGACAGCGTGAAAAGCTTCTTTGAAGATATGAAGCCGTAACGGCCATACAGTTCAAAGCGTAATTAACGCCCCAGTATCTTTAGATGCTGGGGCGTTTTCTGTTTATAGCTTATCGCTGCAAATGATCCATGCGCCACGCTAACGCTTCGCGATCAGGTTGCCACCGTGCCGATCTAGGGAGCATTAACGATTGGCCATCTAACTCCAAAAGCCAGCTATTGTCGGCTACAAGTCGGTCAATGCTAGGGCTTACATGCCATTTGTGGTCTGGCCCAGGCGAAATAAGGTGATTATCCATCGCCCAATGCAGATTTGGTGTGAGGGCGAGGCCGTTGGTTGGGCGATCATCTTGGCTTACCGAAAAAGGGACGAGGTGGGCAGCTTCGACTAGATAACGATAGTCGGGTGTAATGTAGCGGAGACGACTTGCCGCACACCGGTAGTCATAGGCTTCAAGTACTAAGGAGCGAAAGGCAGCAGAGCGGGCCTGTAGCTGACGTACCTCTTTGACATTGCCGACCAGTTTTTCGGGATGCATTTCGTATTTGCTGCTGTCGAGCGCGTTTGTCAGATAGCGGTGAATTTCCTGCGGTCGATAAAGCTCGTCATGAAGATAGTGGGTGACAAGGAGCGCGCAGGCGTCGTGAGCCTTCTGGCTACTCTGAAATATTTCAAACAGTGCAGGATCTAGAAGTGCTTCGGTGAAAATCTCGCGGAGCGCGGCAATGGATTTTGGTTGACCTAATTGCGGTGCAAGTTTGGCAATACTTGTTGTAAAGAGTGGTTTCCATAGGGGGCCGGACGGGCCTTTATCACTTTTGAGATGCCAAAGTGGAAGCTGGGGATTGGCTGACTGACGTTGCCCAGTAATGACTTCATAGAGGTCGAAGTAGCGAGCAATGAGTCTGTCATCAATAGCGACAGTCGGTGTTGTTATATGCCCGCTCTGGATTTCACAAATAATCGCCAACAAGAGGCAAGGCTTGTTGGGAGCCAAACGGCCACGGCTGTGGCCCACTCTGAGAGTGTTTAGGCAGCTTAGTGTTTCATCCATCATATCGAGTCTCTAGCGGGGCATAACATTGCGGTGAAGGTTAGCACGCCTTTCAGGTAAAACGGGGTGCTCAGTGTTGTAAGATGTTCGGCCTTTACTGGTTATCTAACGCGGCAAGTTAGCGCTTCGTGTAATCCTGTTTCGCTATTTTACGCTCTGTGTGGACATGCTTTTTGTGCAAAGGACAAGGCAAATGACGGTGTATGAAGAGACACGCCCAGGACTGGGGATTGGATTGCGGATACTGTCAGGCGCACTGTTTACCGGCATGCTGGTGTGCATCAAGGCAGTCAGTGACGAAGTGCCGGTGGGGCAGTCGATATTTTTTCGTTCACTGTTTGCGCTGTTCCCGATCGTCATCTTTTTAATGATCCGCCGGGAGTTTCCCCGGGCGCTGGCTACCCGTCGGCCACTGGGCCATTTATTGCGCTCTGGGTTGGGCGCGGCGGCCATGTTCTTCTCGTTTTCTGCAGTGGCGTTCTTGCCGGTGGCTGAAGCGACGCTGTTGGCGCAGCTGGCGCCGGTGTTTATGGCGATAGGTGGCGTCCTGCTACTGAGTGAAAAGTTCTCGTTTTATCGCGCTGGCGCGGTGGTACTGGCCCTGGCCGGGATGGCCGTGCTGGTGATTCCTGGGCTTAACGCAAGCGAAGGCGATGGGCGGCTGCTGGGGTATGTGCTGGGTACGCTGGGGGCGATTTTGACCGCCGGGGCGCTGCTCACCGTTCGGCGCATCTCGCGCACCGAAACCGCTGGCTCTATCGCCTTCTACTTTATTGTGGTGGCAGCGCTAGCCGGGCTGGCGACGCTGCCGCTGGGGTGGGCCACGCTGAGTGACACCCAGTTTGCGCTTCTGGTGCTTTCGGGCCTGTTTGGTGGGGCGGGGCATATCGCCATGACGCTGGCGTTTCGCTACGCCGAAGTCTCGCGGTTGGCTCCCTTTGAGTATGTGGCGCTCGTCTGGCCTGTGGTTGCCGATTGGGTGCTGTTTGGCATACCGGTCTCCAGCGGCTTTCTGCTGGCGCTACCGCTGATGTTAAGCGGAGTAGCTCTAGCGGCGATGGAGGGGCGGCGGCTTAAGCTCAGGGCTAGGAGTAATGGCTAGATAGCCGCTTCGACAATGAGCTGCGGCTGGCCTTTCGAGCAGGGCTCTATTCGTGCTGCTACTTGGTAAACCTGACGCAAAAGCGCAGGGGTAATCACCTCAGCGGTGGGGCCGCAGGCAATCAAGCGGCCATTTTCGAGCAGCATGGCGGCATCCGCGAAGCGTAGTGCATGCCCCAGGTCATGGAGCGCCACCAGAATCAGCATCTGGCGCTCATCGGCTAACCGGCGCAGCACCGTCAACAGGCTGATCTGGCGGTTCAAATCGAGTGCCGAAGTGGGCTCGTCCAGCATCAGAATCTCGGGCTCTTGCGCCAGGGCTTGGGCAGCGCTAACCAACTGGCGCTGCCCGCCGCTAAGGTCGCCGATATCGCGTTCGCCAAGGGTCGTAATGCTGAGTTCCTCCAGGGCGCGATCAACCTGCGCTAAATCCTCAGGCTGCACTTTTAAACCACGTCCCTGCATACGTGCCAAAAGCACTGATTCATAGACCGTCAGCACCGCCTTGGCGCCAGTGTCCTGGGGCATATAGCCCACGGGGCGCTCGGCGCGGGTGCCGCTGATAATCACTTCGCCTTCGCCTTTCAATAGGCCTAGTACCCGGCGGAAAAGCGTCGATTTGCCTGCCGCATTGGGCCCTAGCAGGGCGATGACTTGCCCACCTTGAAAGCAGGGTGTGGTGATCTCTTCGAGAGTAGGGCGACGCCCGTAGCGAGCGGATACACGGTTCAGTTGTAGGGTTACCATGAGGCCTTCTTGTGGTTAAGCACTAGAAATAAGAAGAAGGGAATGCCCACTAGCGAGGTAATGATGCCAATGGGGATAATGGTGCCAGGGATGATGACCTTGGAGATGACCGAGCCAACGGAGAGAATCAGCGCGCCGCACAGGGCTGAGCCAGGCAAGAAGAAGCGCTGATCTTCGCCCAATAAAATCCGCGCGATATGCGGCCCCACCAAGCCAATGAAACCAATGGTGCCCACGAACGCCACCGCAATGGCGGCAAGCAGTGAGACCAGCACCAGCACTTCCAAACGCAGTGCGCGGGGATTGACGCCCATGCTCTCGGCTTTGGCGTCGCCCAGGCGCATGGCGGTCAGTGCCCAGCCATGCCGGGCAAGCAGCGGCATGGATAAGGCAAGAATGCTAAGGGCAATCCAGAACTTGGGCCAAGTGGCTTTGGTTAAACTGCCCATGGTCCAAAACACCACCGCGGAGACCGCCTCCTGGCTGGCAAAGAACTGAATCAGCGCCATCAGCGAGTTGAAGATAAACACCATGGCGATGCCGAGCAGCACAATGGTCTCTACCGTCACGCCGCGCTTAAGGCTCAAGGCGTGGATTAAAAACGCGGTAAACATGGCCATCACGAAGGCATTGATGGGTACTACAAACTCAATGGCGGCAGGCACCAGCGCCACACCAAAGGCTAGACCCAGCGCGGCACCAAAACTGGCCCCGGCGGAAATCCCCAAGGTAAACGGGCTGGCTAGCGGGTTGCTCAGAATGGTTTGCATCTGTGCCCCGGCCACCGACAAGCTGGCGCCCACCACGAGTGCCATCAGCGCGACCGGCATGCGGATTTCCCAAACAATAACCCGGGCCTGCTGGCTGACGCTGTCTGGCGTGAATAGCGCTGCGACCACTTCGCCCAGGCTATAGCGGGCGGGCCCCAGTGCCAGGTCGACGCAGAGGCTAAAAAACAGCGCTAACACCAGTGCCGCCAGTATCATTTGACGGCGGAAAACCTGGCTATGGTAGAAGGCGCGCCCCTGTGAAAGGCGATCTGTTACCGCCGCTTCCGTCATCCTCGTATCAGTCGTCATGGAGTGATATCCAGTAGCCGGTTTCATAGTCGATGGGTAAGAAGCGCTCGTGCAGCTCTTCCATCGTGGCGTTGGGATCCAGGTCTTCAAACAGCTCTGGATGTAGCCATTTGGCTAGCTGCTGCACGGCTACAAAGTAGTAGGGGCTGTTGTAAAACTGGTGCCAAATGGCGTGGAAGTTACCGGATTCTACCGCCTTGATGCCGGTCATTGCGGTGCGCTCGGTCAGTGCTTCAAGCTTAGCGCGAGCGTTTTGCATATCAGACCCAGGGCCTACGCCGACCCAGTTGCCACCCGGCACGTAGGCGTCCCAGTTGCCGCCGGTGACAACCACATGGTCAGGGTTGGCAGCAATAATCTGTTCAGGGTTCAGGTTGCCAAAACTATTAGGAATGATGCCTTCAGCGATATTGCTACCGCCAGCCAGGGTGACATAGTCGCCAAAGTTGGCAGGACCAAAGCTCATGCAGCACTCATCGGAGTAGCCGCCAGCCCGGTCAATAAACACGCTGGGGCGCTCTGGGTTGGCCTCGGCGATGACATCGGTTACCCGTGCCAATTGCGTCTCAGCAAACTCGATGAACTCTTCGGCCGCTTCTTCATCGTCCATGATCTGGCCGATGATGCGCATGGAGGGGATGGTGTGCTCAAGGGGGTCTTCGCGAAAATCCACATAGATGATGGGAATGCCGAGTTGTGCCAGCTTGTCGTCGTAGGCAGCATCTTCTGTGGCGGCTTTCGCCTCGATGTTCATCAGCACCACGTCAGGATTAAGCGAGGCGGCCTGCTCGACGTCAAAAGTACCGTCTTTAAAACCGCCAAAGGTGGGGATCGCTTCGATCTCTGGGAAGCGTTTCAGGTAGCGGGAATAATTATCGGGATCCGCTTGAGAGAAGTCTTCGCGCCAACCCACCACGTGAGCGAAAGGGGCTTCGGGTTCGAGCAGCCCTAACAGATAAATCTGTCGCCCTTCGCCTAAAATAACCCCTTCTGCGGGCGCATTAAGGGTGACTTGTCGCCCAGCGATATCTGTAATGGTGATATCGTCAGCCTGAGCAGTGACGCAGCCAGCAAAACTGATAAGAGTAGCCAACAGGGTTTTTAAGTGCGGAGAACTGAGCATTTTTTTACTCATTGGTCGATATTGGTTAATAGAACGGGTGTCGCTAACACCGTTTTAGGCAAAGATAGCATAGTGATGCAACTGATATTGTAACTTATTATCGTTTGGGTGGTAATGCTTTAATCGGCATCTGGTTATTAGCATGCTGCGCTTTTTGTGTTTACAGCTAACTGATAATGTTGTTAAAACTATCTTAATTAGCAAGTACTTACTCTTATGGGGAGGCCGCTATGCCTTTATCTCGCGTTGAAATTGCCACGCCTTCTGCTGAGCGTTTGATCAACCGCCTTTGTAAGCACTGGTCGCATAAGTTGGAGGTTGAACAGAGTGATCAGCAAGGCAAGATCACTTTTGCCACAGGTACCTGCTTAATGCTCGCTGAGCACGATAAATTGGTGGTTGCCATCGAAACCCTGGAAGAGGAGCATTTGGATGAGCTGGAAGGCGTGGTCGAACGTCACTTAATTCGTATGGCAGGGGATGAAGAGCTGGCGATTGTTTGGGAGAACTAAGCTGAGTCTTCATGGCAGCAATCTTCATGGCAGCAAAGGAGAGCGTCTAATGCGCTGGTGCGTCTGCTATAATGGCGGCACTTTTTACATACCGGAACGCAGAGCGCAGGAGTTCGCATGACCCGAATTGCCATTGTAGGCGTGGCTGGCCGCATGGGCCGTACGTTGGTAAATGCTATTGAGCAAGATGCTAAGGCAACGCTGGCTGGCGGCATTGTGGAGCCAGGCAGTTCCTTAGCGGGCGCTGATATTGGCGAGCTCGCTGGGGTAGGGAAGTGCGGTGTCGTCGCGGTAGATTCACTCGCGTCGATAGTTGATGATTTCGATGTGTTGATCGACTTCACGGCCCCTCAGGTCACCCTGGGTAATCTGGCATTCTGCGCCGAACACGGTAAGCGCATTGTGATTGGCACCACCGGCATGAGCGATGATGAGCTGGCTCAGTTAGATAGCTACCGCGATAAAGTGGCCATGGTGTTTGCGCCCAATATGAGCGTTGGGGTTAATCTGACTCTGAAGCTGCTCGAAACGGCTGCCAAAGCGCTCGGCGATGAAGGCTACGATATTGAAATAATCGAGTCTCACCATCGCCATAAGGTCGATGCGCCATCCGGTACGGCAATTAAAATGGGTGAAGTGATCGCCGACAGCCTGGGGCGGAACCTGAAAGAGCATGGCGTGTTCGAGCGGGTAGGACAGTGCGGCCCACGCACGGATAAAGAGATTGGCTTTGCTACCGTGCGCGCTGGCGATATCGTTGGCGAGCACACGGTCATGTTTGCCACCGAAGGCGAGCGCATCGAAATCACTCATAAAGCCTCCAGCCGGATGACCTTTGCCAAAGGCGCAGTTCGCGCGGCACGCTGGGTCGCTGGTAAAGAGGTCGGCCGTTACGATATGCAGGATGTGCTGGGTTTGGCTTAAGAAATGACTGATGCTTTGACTGTCTATCACTCAGGGGTAGTTTTAGGCCAAGAATTCCTGTAACATTTCAAAAATTTTGGCCGGGTGGCTTAGAAGCTCTGACTGACAGACCTTAGACGGCGCGCTTGTTGCGTTGGCCAGCCCAAAGCCTGCCCTTGAGTTTACGGCTATTGCATTGATAGTGACGTGGCTCTAAAAGGCATAGAACAACAAGCGGGATGAAACCGATTCTTTTTATCGGCTTCGTCCCGCTTTTTTACGACCTCATTATTGATAATGAGGTCGTGGATTCATGAAGAATTTGCTGAGCCTGCGCCCTACAGGCTCCCACCAGCATGGGAGGATCTTGTTTTGAATAACCCCGCATTGAGCAAACCCGCAATATTGGCCCTGGAAGATGGCAGTGTGTTCCACGGTATCGCCATTGGCGCGGATGGAGTAACCAGCGGTGAGGTGGTGTTCAATACGGCCATGACCGGCTATCAAGAGATCCTCACCGACCCCTCCTACACTCGCCAGATCGTTACCCTCACCTATCCCCACATCGGCAATACTGGCATTAACGCTGAAGATATTGAGTCGGCTTCTATTGCCGCGGCAGGGTTGGTGATTCGTGATCTACCATTAATGGCTAGCAGCTTCCGCTCAGAGCAGTCGCTGTCGGATTACCTGAAAAGCCAGAACATACTGGGCATTGCCGATATCGATACCCGCCGCCTGACGCGTATTTTGCGCGATAAAGGCGCCCAGAACGGAGCGATTTTGGCCGGTGCGGATGCCGAGGGCGAAGAGGCAGTGGCGCGGGCGTTGGAAGCTGCCAAGGCGTTCCCAGGGCTGAAGGGCATGGATTTGGCTAAAGAAGTCTCTTGCAAAGAGGCTTACGAATGGTCCGAAGGTGAGTGGACGCTGGGTGAAGGTTACGCTGATGCCACGCAAAGCGAGCGCCCTTACCACGTAGTGGCGTACGATTACGGTGTGAAATTTAACATCCTGCGCATGCTGGCCGCCCGCGGCTGCCGCCTGACGGTGGTGCCCGCGCAAACCCCCGCTGCTGACGTGCTGGCGATGAAGCCTGATGGCGTTTTTCTGGCTAACGGCCCCGGCGACCCAGAGCCCTGTGACTACGCTATTAAAGCGATTCAGGATGTGCTGGAAACCGATACTCCAGTATTTGGTATTTGCCTGGGTCACCAGCTACTGGCGCTCGCGGCCGGGGCGAAAACCGTCAAAATGAGCCTCGGCCACCACGGTGCCAACCATCCCGTACAGGATTTGGATGCCGGCACGGTGATGATTACCAGCCAAAACCACGGCTTTGCGGCGGAGGAAGCAACCCTACCTGCCAATGTACGCGCCACGCATCGTTCGCTGTTCGATGGCACCTTGCAGGGAATCGAGCTTACCGACCGACCGGCGTTTAGCTTTCAAGGCCACCCGGAAGCGAGCCCCGGCCCGCGCGATGTGGCGCCGCTGTTTGATCGCTTCGTGGCTATGATGCAGGCGCGCCGTTAACGCGTCCCTTGCATCACCGTATCGTCGCCTTTTGTCGCTCATCGTCACCATTTTTTTGCGGGAACCGTTATGCCTAAGCGTACCGACATCAACAGTATCTTGATCATTGGCGCTGGCCCGATTGTGATCGGCCAGGCCTGCGAATTCGACTACTCTGGCGCCCAGGCGTGTAAAGCGCTGCGCGAAGAGGGTTACCGGGTTGTTTTGGTCAACTCCAACCCCGCCACTATCATGACCGACCCGGCCATGGCCGATGCCACTTACATCGAGCCCATCACTTGGCAGACGGTAGAGAAAATCATCGAGGCGGAGCGCCCCGACGCAATTCTACCGACCATGGGCGGCCAGACGGCGCTGAACTGCGCCCTCGAGCTTGAAAAGCATGGTGTGCTGGAGAAGTTCGGCGTCGAGATGATCGGTGCCAACGCCGATGCGATTAACATGGCCGAAGACCGCGATCTGTTCGATCAGGCCATGAAGCGTATTGGCTTGGAGTGCCCGAAAGCGAAAGTCGCCCACACCATGGAAGAAGCCTGGGAAATTCAGGCGGAGCTGGGTTTCCCTACGATTATTCGTCCTTCCTACACCATGGGCGGCTCCGGCGGCGGCGTGGCATATAACAAGGAAGAGTTCGAAGAGATCTGTACGCGGGGTTTTGAGCTTTCCAACAACCACGAGCTGCTGATTGAT
>TARA_R110000824_G_scaffold360468_1_pt1 | contig 10352 bp, 17 predicted proteins | sample TARA_R110000824 | Tara Oceans TARA_R110000824 (sample SAMEA4397747) | marine metagenome | biome: Polar Biome; feature: [MES] marine water layer (ENVO:01000295) within the mesopelagic zone...; material: water (ENVO:00002006), including particulate matter (ENVO:01000060) such... | reverse complement strand
ACTCTAGTTAAAATCTACATAAATGCTCCAGCGATGTTTGTTAGGGGAGAGCCTACGACGATAGGACAGCTTGCAGATAGAAATACCGAAAAAATGGGCAGCTATGAAATGTCAGACAAAAAAGAAAAAGACGGTATAAATAAAAGCAGAGAAGGTCAAGAAACGCGAAGCGTGCATAAAAAGATAAATGCAATGACTGAAACACAAAAGGTGAAATGGATACGCGATGGAGACTAACAATCTAAAAAGACGGTCGTGCCCACACCACGCAACAATAACGCTTAAGGTTGACATAAGAAAGATGAACAAAGACGGAACTCTAGACTCAATGGTTATGGGAAATTCGTTACTTTCTAAATATAACATGTCTACAAAAGCCCAGATTTGCATAAGCGGACCCACTGAGGCTGATTGTATAAAAATGGTAAAAGAAAAATTGGAGAAACTCAATGGCTAGATGGGAAAACGAAGATATTTCTGGGATGAATATACCCGACCCAGAAAAGATTGAAACCGAGTTTCTTGACCTGAACGGCAAAGGCTCATCAGAAGACAGGGCTGTAGCGAAGAGCGTTGAGTCCTCAAGCGGATCTACCACCTTCTATATCAAGTATGGAAGAAACGAACTTCTAGATCCACATCAAGCGGATTCGTCATACGCCTCCTCCCGTAGACAGTCCCATATGTACAAGTTTAAAAAGGTGTCACAAAAAACCTTTGAAAGCTATACTAAGTACCTTGAGAGCAAAAACAGATTGTATTTTACTAAAGCTAGAAGATTTTTAATGGAGGCCTAAGATGAAAAAGGGACCACTCTCTAAAAAAGAGAAAGAATTCATTGATGAAAATAAGTCGATGAGTACAGAAGATATTGCAGACAAGCTTGAAAGATCAGTAAAGGTTGTTTCTAGATATGTTGAAATTTCTGACCAAGAAGACCCAACACACACCTCGGAGCTTTTTGCCAGAAAAGAAGATCGTGGCGTCACCGTAATGACCGAAGCGGCCTCTGCGGCTGGAGATGAAAGTAAGGCGCGGAGAAAAACAGAATCTCCAACCCCAAAAAGATATGAAGGGGTTATTCATAAAATCAAGGAAGACTAACATGCTCTGCACTAAATTTGACGGCCACATGAAGACCCTCTGTCATCACGAGCTAATGATTAGCTGGCAGATAACACTTACGGATGGAACCACTGTATATGGCGATTATGAACGTAGCGGCTTTGATAATCCTTGGATAAGGTTGGAAAAACACTGTGAGGAAAACAATGTTCTTCCGTCCAAGGTTCAGCTCTACATGTTTGGCGCCACGCAGGAAGTGTTTTTTGAGGATGGTTCGGGTCTCGATGGCATCTCTGTGGTAAGGGGTGTGGCTCAAGATCAAGCTATTGATGGCTCCTATTCTAAATCATACCAAACACTAACGGTGTGTCTGTTGAAAGACGATTGTTCTGAAATAGATGTTCGCAAATATGTTTGGCCACATAATGAATTTGAACAGCGAGTTTCTACTAGAAAATTGTCTAAAGAAAATTTGAAAAGAATGATTTTTAAAAATGGATCAAAAAAAAGAAACAACCCGAAAGTTCAAGAGTGCCTCAACCGGACAGGAATGTAGCCCTGCCCAATATGCCGCCGAAAAGGTGTGCATACGCAGAAGCGAAAAAGAAAACCGAGGCAGTTTAGAGTATAAATTTTGGAACAAGTCTCACACCGAAGAGTATCAAACTCAGGTACGGGTTGCTCACAAACTTATAAAGAAGTTCGGAGAAGAGGCTCTCATACGCTACATAAACAGCCCCGGCGCAAGAAAAGTGTATTCGCTGGGGTTTATGCATGGCTCTGGCAAGTTTGTTTTATCCCTTGATTTTGTAGAAAGGGGAGTGTCTAAGGCTCTTGAAGAATTAGAAAAAGAAAAAACCAAGAAGAAGGAAGTATTGAAATTGCCGAAAAATTCTCAATACAAAGCTAGGACGCCACAAAAGACAAATACATTATTTTCAAAAATTAGGAACATAGAGAATGGCAAAACGGACAGAGAAGAAGCCTGAATACCTAGCTAAAATCTTTAAAGAGTATGGCAACATAATATCAAGCGGCCTTGATGTTCTAGAGGAAAAAAAGAACTACAAGACTATCTCTGTCAGTCCGGCGATTGACATTGCTCTAGGAGGAGGCATAAAAGAGGGTTCTTGGTTAACGCTTACGGGAGACCCCAAGAGCGGCAAGACAACCACCGCTTTGCAGATAGCCGCCAACTGTCAGAAGGAAGGAAGGCCGATTATCTACCTAGACGTAGAGGGTAGATTAAAAGACATGAACTTTGAAGTGCATAATCTTGACCCAGATAAAATGAAGATTGTACACCCAGAAGACAAACCTCTTCCAGCAGAAGACTTCTTGGATGTGGCACACAAGCTGATGAGTCATCCGGACTACTATGGAGGGGTTCTTATAATCGACTCTATTTCCTCTCTGATTCCAGCAAAAGAGTTAGACGGAGACATGACGCCCGGAAGGGCCGGACTCCCAAAGGTTCTCTCAATCTTTACCAAGAAGATAGGACAGCTTCTCCCAAGACAGCGAGGGTTAATTATTGCCGTAACCCACTATATCGCAAACACGGCCGGCTTTGGGAAACACAAAATGTCTGACGGAGGCAATAAGATTCAGTACCAAGCCGACACAAGAATGGAAATTGCTGGCGGAGGAGAGAGAGTGTCTGCGGTTTCACCTTGGACAAGTACCGGCGGTGACAGAATCGGACAGGTGGTAAACTGGAAAATAATCTGCTCCTCTATGGGGGCGCCGGGGGGACAGGTTCAGAGCTACATTAGATATGGTCACGGTATAGATAAGACTCAAGAAATACTAATGCTTGCTTGTGATCTAGGATTAATACAAAAATCAGGAGCTTGGTTTAACTGTGTCTTTATGGCCGATTGCAAAAAAGAGGCAAAGAAGATAAAGCCAGAGCTGAATGTTGACGATGAAGAAGTAATGGAAAAGGCATTTAAGTTTCAAGGACAGGACAACCTTTATACCTTCTTGTCAGAAAACCCTGCGCTGGTCGAGCTCCTCGAATCTTCTATTAAGGAAATGCTTAATGGCTAAAAAAGTAGCATATAAAGGACAGGAAGTAGACGAGAAAGAGCTTCAAGAATTTAGAGAGCATTCAAAAATGATAGATGAAAAGTCCAAAGTGATAATAGAAAAATATCGCAAGTGGTGGGATAAGGATAAGGGCACATGGAAAAAAGGATTCAAAGAACATGGGAATTCGTGAAGAGCTTAGTGAATATCATGGCGATGAGCTTTTGTTTGCCGATGGTTATGATGATGCTATTATTGGGGTGGCTATTGGATTCGACAGTCAGAGGGTTGTTTATGATGTTCAAAAGATGATTGAAGTCTGCATGAATGACAGTGACACCCCATACGACGAAGCGGCAGAATGGCTTGAATTCAACACATTTGGAGCATACATGGGAGAAAACACTCCGATATATGTAGAGGGAAACATAAATGATAATTAAAACCGTTGGTATTATTGGACAGGGATTTGTTGGCCAAGCTCTAAAAAAAGAGTTTTCACAATACTATCCAATAAGCTCTTATGATAAATTTTTAACAGAGCTTTCTAGTCATAGCTCAATAGCGGAGCTTTGTGCATCGTCTGATGTTGTGTTTGTTTGTGTGCCAACCCCAATGCGGGAAGATGGTTCTTGCGACATCTCAATAGTGGAAGAGGTCTGTTCCCAAGCGGTTGCCGCTGGAGACGATCATTTTGTTGTTATAAAGTCTACGATCACTCCGGGAACCACAGCATACCTAAACAACAAACTTAACACAAATAAAATTGTTTTTAATCCCGAATTTTTAACCGAAAGATTTGCGGCTAGAGATTTTAAGAATACCAATAGGGTGATACTGGGTGGCGACATATCTGCCACCACATCTCTAAAGCAGTTTTACTCACATGTATTTCCAAACGTAAAGGTTATAAAAACAGAACCCACAGTTGCTGAATATGTAAAATATCTATCCAACTGCTTCTTGGCGGTAAAAGTTTCGGTTGCTAATGAGTTTGCTAAACTGTGTGAGGCTAGCGACGTTGATTATGACAAGATCGCGGAATACGCCAACTTTGATCCTAGATTGGGAGACACGCACTGGGTTGTTCCGGGGCCAGACGGCAAGAAGGGGTTTGGCGGGAGCTGTTTTCCCAAAGATCTGAACTCGATAATAACCCTTGCAGAAAAGCTGGGGACGACATGTCACACGCTTCGTGGGGCTTGGGAAACTAATCTAGAGGTGAGGCCCGACAAAGACTGGGAGAAGCTAAAGGGAAGGGCAGTGGTATAAATGGCTAACTTTTGTTATGGCTGCACATCAAAAACGCTTGGTGAAGAAGGCGCAAAGAAAAATGATTTTGCGGGCATAGTGAGACACAAAGAAAAGTATTATTGCTTTTGTGACGGGTGTGGCTGGTTGACCGTAGACAAAGATGGAAAAAGGGTAGAGGAAGAACAATGACCAACTTTTTATTCGACATAGACGGAACCCTTACATCCCCTAGACATAGCATGGATAAGAAGTTTAAACGGTTTTTTGGTACTTGGGCGGTGTTTCGGCAAAGTTGGCACGAGGACAAGGTTTTCTTTGTAACCGGATCAGACAAAGAAAAAACAATACAACAGGTTGGACTTGCTCTTTGGAGATGTGTTGACGGTTCTTATCAGTGTTGCGGCAATCAACTCTATGAGCGAGGACGGTTAAAAAAAGAGTCGAAGTGGCAAATGCCCGTCCATCTGCGACTAGATTTAACAATATTATTGGAAAAGAGTCCTTGGTGTAAATATTCCAAGAAGAACATAGAAGAACGTGTAGGTATGGCAAACTTCTCTACAATAGGAAGGGACGCTACGAAAAGACAACGTAAAAGATACTACAAGTGGGATCAAAAGATGGGAGAGAGAGAGAAGATTGTAAGTTGTTTATCTCTTCGCTATCCTAAATTGGAATTTTCCATAGGCGGAGAAATAAGTATAGATATCTACCCAAGGGGAAAAAACAAATCGCAAGCACTCCTCGACATGACGGGAAAAACTATATTTTTTGGAGACAGGTGCGATCCTGACGGAAACGACTTTCCTATATCTTCTAAGTCCGATGTTTGCCACCACGTTTCCGGATGGAAAGAGACCGATAAAATATTGAGGGACAAGTATAATGATTATACAGGGTCTTGATGGCAAAGAATACAACTGGAATCCGTCTGCCAGTCAGGCGAATGTATCCCAACGATCTTCTTTACATATAAAAGCCAAGAATTTACTTGACATTCTCTTTCCGTATGATAGAATACTAGAAGAGATTTCGTTAGTCGGAAGTAAAACAGAGAGAAGAAAGAGTACTTTAAGGGCTGATCTCTTTATACCAAACAGAAGTCTGTTAATCGAAGTTCATGGTGAGCAGCACTACAAGTTTAACAAGTTCTTCTATAAAGATAAGCTGTCCTTCTACAGGGCAAAGGCTAGAGACTCAGAGAAGAAAGAGTGGTGTAGTCTAAACGACATTACATTAATAGAGTTTAATTACAACGAGGACGTAGATGACTGGCGAAGAAAAATTAAATGAGTTCGTACAGGCTGTAGAAGATTGGATTTCCTGCAAAGGTATCATAAGCCCAAAGAAACCGAACAAAAAGCTCTCTAGAGTTTTAGGATTCACCTCCGATACTCTAAAGATCTTAACTGCGGAAGAGTGCTTGTGTTATGCCTACGATCTTCATAACTACGGTGAATATTTAGAATCGGTTAAAGCAAAAGAAAATGCAATTTTAGAATGGGCAGATTCAAGTATTTGGTATATAATATCTACAGTGATGCAAAACTATGGAACGCAATACACCAAGTGGCAAGAAAAATATTACTCCGCCATAAAAGAAAATCCTCTCGCCGCCGAGATACTAAAGGTTAAAAACCATGCAGAGGCTCGGGTTAAGATATTGAGTGGCAAGGCGGACAGAATACAAAACATGGCAAACGTTTTAACAAATTTATCTAGAAGGAGATAAGCATGGGCAGACTTGAAGAAGCTAAGAAATTATTGAAAAACGCCATCGCTACAAACGATGCAGAACTAATATCGCTGGCCAACAACCTGCTGGAGCAAGAGACGTCGCCCAAGAAAGTCTCAGTCCCCACGGCCAACAAAGATGAGTCTGAATTCCTCTCCCCTATAGTTACCACTGATACAATTGAGACCAGAAAGGGTGGCATTCCCGTCAACGAAGTGAAGGGTAGATCAAACTCCTTTGTTGATGACGGTAAAGACTCTAGAGACATTAAGACTCCAGACTTTCAGCCGACAGAGCGCCGTAGACCAACGGCAAAACACGTAGAGCAAAACTGTAAGCGGTGCAGCAAACAGTTTTTAGTACATCCAGCCCACGCAAGAGAATTTTATACGTGCGACAAATGCCTAGGAAAATAACAAAAAGAACGCTTGAAGATCTAGCTGCTGAAAGAGCTGTAATAGCAGCGCTTTGCCAATACGGCCTTGACGCTTATCTAGAAATAGACTTCATTCAGTCTGATCATTTTACCAATGACATGAATCAGCTTATTTTTAGCTGTGTTCAGAAGTCGATATTCGACACGTCAAAGGTCGAACTTTCTTCAATCCTATCTGCCGCAAACGATCTTGGGATTTATGACCAAATCAATACGAAAGATGAAATAGGGTTTATCAGATCGTTATTTAACTTTCCAATCCTTAAAGATAATCTAGGAATCCACGCCTCTAAACTGGCCAAGCTTAAATTAGCTAGGGATCTTAAGCGTACACTCAAAGCCTGTGAAAAACATCTAGACTCAATTACGGGCGATGAAGACATAATGGATGTGATATCTAAGGTTGAGGAGCCCATTCTGGACGCTACCGGCGATATCTACAAAGGTTCCAGCAAAAAAACAGAGTTGATTGGTGAAGATCTAGATGACTATGTGCAGTATTTAATAGACAATCCGTGCGACTTTGCGGGCATTCCAAGCGGGTTTTCTAGATTTGATATGTCTATTGGAGGGGGCCTGAGAAGAAAGTGTGTCGATCTGGTTGCGGCTCGCCCCAAGGTTGGTAAATCTATGTTTGGAGACGCTGTAGCTATGCATGTTAGCGGCGAGCTAAATATACCAGTCTTGGTTCTCGATACGGAGATGTCTAAAAAAGATCATCACAACCGTATGCTTGCGTGTCTCTCTAGTGTAGAAATTAACGATATAACTACAGGCAAGTTTGCCGAAAGCGAAATTGACAAGGAAAAGGTCTTAGCTGCAAGAGACAAGCTGAAGGACATACCCTATCATTACATCAGCATTGCTGGAGAATCATTTGAAAATATTCTAAGCCAAATGCGTAAATGGATATATCAACATGTGGGATTTGACGACGCTGGACAAACAAAAGACTGCTTGATAGTGTATGACTATCTTAAGCTAATGGGGTCAGAAAGTATTAGTTCTGCAATGCAAGAATATCAGGTTCTTGGTTTTCAGATTACAAAACTTCACAACTTTATGGTCAAGTACGATGTTCCCTGTTTAGCCTTTGTTCAACTAAATCGAGATGGTATAACAAGAGAGTCTACGGATGTGGTCTCTGGGTCAGATAGGCTTATATGGTTGTGTACAAGCTTTTCCATCTTCAAGATGAAGTCTGACGAAGAGATGGCCGACGATGGTGGGGATCACGGCAATAGAAAACTCGTGCCTGTGGTAGCTAGACATGGAGCAGGTCTTGATGACGGCGACTATATCAGCATGAGGATGTTTGGTAACTATGGAAGAATTGACGAGGGCATGACGAGAAACGAGATACATATTGAAAATAGATCGAGAAACGAAGGCTTTGAAATAAATGAAGACGTTGACGAAGAATCAGATATTTCAGATCTGTGAGAATCTTTTTGAGAGACTTCCAGACCTGTTCAGATCGCTAGACATAGATTATGTAGAATATCCCAATAGGTTTTCTTTTGCGTGTCCTGTACACGGAGGAGACAATCCGGAAGGGTGTAGTGTTTTCACGGACGGTTTAACCTCAAAGGGAAACTGGCAATGTTGGACGAATCATTGTGAAGACGATTTTACCAATAGTCTTCTTGGCTTTGTAAGAGGTACTCTTTCGCAAAACAGGGATCGTAAGGTTTCCATGAACGAAGCTGCGGCCTATTGCTCTAACTTCTTCAACATAAGCATTGAGGACTTGGACAAAATAGAGGAGCGGCAGAATCGAAGCTTAAACGTGCTTGATGTTTTTAACAAAAAGATAAATAGAGATAATCTTTGCGTATCTAGAGACGAAATAAGAGCAAAAATACAGATACCAGCTGACTATTACATTGGAAGAGGATATCTCCCTAAAACGCTAGACACATTTGATGTGGGCTTTTGTTTAGAAAAAAATCGCCCAATGTCAGGAAGAGTTGTTGTCCCAATCTACGATGAAGGCTATAACTATATAGGGTGTGTTGGCAGAGCTGTAAATGATGGCATGAATCCAAAGTGGTTACATAGTAAGGGATTTAGAAAATCAATCCTGTATGGGTTAAACATAGCTTCAGAACATATAAGAGAAAGCGTGTCTGTTGTTTTAGTTGAGGGACAGGGCGACGTTTGGAGGATGCACGAAGCCGGACTCAGGAATTGTGTTGGTATTTTTGGATCTAGCATCAATGACGATCAGCTATTGTTGCTAGAACAAAGCGGCGCGCTAAACGTTATTATACTTACAGACTCAGACGAGGCCGGAACAAAGGCTTGTGACCAAATAATAAAAAAGTGCGGACGAAGATTTAACTACTATAGACCCGACATCTCAACAAAGGATGTAGGGGAAATGTCCATAGAACAAATTAAAGAAGAACTATATCCCCAATTGAAAGGCTTATTCAATGAAGAGTAGAATATTGGCGTTTGCTGGAAGCAAGCAGTCTGGAAAAAACACTTGTACAAATTTCCTACACGGATATCAGCTGCGCGCCCAGAGGGTTATAGATGAGTTCGGCATAACTGGCGATGGAAACCTTGTTGTAGGTACTAAGATTATAAACGCTGACGGAAAAGCTGAAACAGGAAAGGTTTTTCTAGATGTTAATAGTACTGATCCTGAGTTCGCGGAATGGGCGTCCTATAACATGTGGCCCTACATCAAGAGCTATTCGTTTGCGTTACCCCTTAAGCAAATATCTACCGCTTTGTTTACGCTAGGCTCAGATCAAGTATATGGAAAAGACAATCAAAAAAATAGCGCCACCATATTCAGATGGGAAGAAATGCCTGCGGTCATCACGGACGAAAAGCTAGCGAAACAAAAGGACATAAAAAAGCTCATAGATACCGGGGTTTTGAGATATCATAAACCGGGAAGGATGAGCGCGCGAGAATTCTTGCAATTCTTTGGTACTGACCTTTGTCGAAAAATTTATGAAGACGTTTGGCAATCCAAACTCATTAAAGACGTTCTGGATGAAGAGCCCCTCATAGCCGTTATTGATGACTGTCGTTTTCCAAACGAGGCTATGGCTATTCAAGAATCTAACGGCAAGGTGATTCGACTAACAAGAAGCCCATTTAAAGACTCCCATGCAAGCGAGCAATCCCTGTCGTCTTACGACAACTTTGATGGCGTTATAGATAACGCCAACCTGTCCATACACGAAACAAACGTTGAGTTGATAAAACTTTTGAATGAGTGGGGATGGTTAGGAGCAGAGATTACGCCCGAGCCGGAACCAGAGGAAAAACCACCAGAGCCAACACTAGTTGGCGGTATCCACAAATTTAAAGAGGACGAATAATGATAGTAACATATGTCCGCAGCTCTTCATATAATAACTATGACTACTGCCAGATGCAATACTTTATAACATATGCTCTTGGACACCAGTCTATTTCTGGCAAAAAGGCGCAACTGGGAACGATAGTTCACAAGGTCATGGAGTGTTTAGGCTCTTGCAAAAAGAAGCTACAGGAAGGCAAGAAGACAGGACTATCTATCACCGACGACGGAATAGGCGATATTGAATTCTCAAACAGGACTCTGTATACAAAGAAGTTTGTAAAGGAGATGCTTGATAGAAGCTACGAATATTACACCAAGAACTGTACCCATAACTATACTGCGGCAGATATGAAGTTCTGCAAAAAATGTGTTGATGATGCGTTAGAGTATAACGATGGTCAGTTTGATCCTAGAAATAGAAACGTGGTTGCCTCAGAGCCGCAGTTTGACATTCCCATAGAAGAAGATTGGGCAAAGTATAAATACAAAATGCCTAACGGGGA
>TARA_R110000824_G_scaffold20784_4_pt1 | contig 10356 bp, 10 predicted proteins | sample TARA_R110000824 | Tara Oceans TARA_R110000824 (sample SAMEA4397747) | marine metagenome | biome: Polar Biome; feature: [MES] marine water layer (ENVO:01000295) within the mesopelagic zone...; material: water (ENVO:00002006), including particulate matter (ENVO:01000060) such as...... | reverse complement strand
CCCACCGTGATTCCACCATCGGTACTCATGGTGAAATGATAGCGCGCGAATTTCCCTATTATAATAAGATTGTGTTTCAGCGCCATGAGGGCACCAGCTTCGAAGAAATATTCACGGCCGCTTACCCCGAAGGTGACGATGCAGGCGTAATATACTCCGATGGTCTCGCCTCTCTCCGCGCGCAACATTCTAGTGTACTTGGGCAGCACTTTGCAGACCGTCTCCAACAAAGTGCAGCAGATACTATCTTTTTAGAAAGTCTGAAGAATTTAGCACTGGGCGAATTTAGCGATTTTGAAATGACCGAAAAATCATACCAGACGTTCACTCTTCAAGAGGAATTTGAGGGGTCTCACAGTACCTTCAAACGACAACAGGCCGCGGCAGCTAAATCTCAAGTCTATCGCCAAGTGGATTTATTATCTTTTATAACTTATGCCGCAAACAATTTAACCGAGGCCATAAGCAACGACACAACTACTTTAGGCTCCATTGACTATAGTGACGGCTTGCAAGCGGCTTGGGAAGCTCATACAAGTACAAGCTCAGCAGCCCGGTTTGCCAGTTCAGGTCCGTTACAAGAACTCATACCGACGGCCGTGCGAGAAATTATAGAATACAGCGGCTGGATGACACCTTACGAGCTAGCTCAGAATACGTACTCAGCAGAACTTTATGATGGAATGAGCACAGGAATGTTAGCACTACAACAAAACTTATATGATGTCTTTTTCATGCAAAATCCACTGGGGGGCTATAAAGAAGTAATTGCTTATCGTATTGAAAAGATCGGTGGTTCTACCACACAAGATCAAACGACAGCCACTCCGATTCAGAATTATTGGATATTCAACTCGACTGCCGCACCCGACGAATTAGAATTTTATGATTCTCAAATTAAATATGGGGAAGAATATACCTATAATATTTATGCATATGTTATCACATTGGCCCAGCGGTATAAATATACAGATTTTGTTATTTCTAGAAAAGAACAGAAGATAACTGCCAACCCAGAAGCAGTAGATCTGGCTTCGCGCGATGAACGTTATTATCTTAGTTTTTTCGATCCGATCACACAGAAACGTGCCCCACAAACGTTTTTTGATGGCCGCGGCAAGGCGAGGGATTTTGCAATAGAAAGGATTGCCCAGTTAATTCCCGCGGCAGATCAGACCCAGTTTAATCTCTTCCTCCAGAACTGGTTCGTCGCAGAACTCGGCGGCGCCTTCGAATATTTCTATGGATCCAGTGGCCCGCGATCACTCTTCCTGGACCAAGAACTCCACCCATCGAACCTATCAACTGGACCACCATGGACCCACGGAACCGGCCCGGTACCATCACTACCTACAGACATTGAGTCCTTCCGCACACGCCTGCTAATGTATCTATATCAATTCGTACAAGACGTAGACACCGGAGCCACGTCTGAGTACAGCCATGCCGCGGACCCACAGATGTATCAGTTTCTTGCGGCTCTCGATTCCGACGCCTGGAGAAACCACTCGAACTATGTTTCTTGGAGTCCTACACCACAGTCGACTCAGGAACTATTAACTGCAGCCGAGAGCATTGGAATCAACGATTCCGCGTTGGCTCGTGTCAACGAGGTAGCAACTTCTGCGTATGAGTTGAGCCCATCTCCTTATTTGGCTGATTGTCGTGTTTTGGTAGAACCTTGTCTAAAGCTTATTGAAGTTCCTTTACATTCTAAAACTTTGCGCCTATATGATAATCCAGCTAACGGTATAACTATTAATCCATTTCAATACATGGATCAATCTAACAAGGTAGGATATGATATCGGGTATGATGTATTTAAAGTAGATATGGTATATCCAGATGTGATTAGCGAAGAGGATATGACGGTTAAAACAGATTACCTACACGCAAAAGATTACATAACCGAAAACATTAAAGAATCACTCTCTCCTCAGAGGTATGTGGAAGTATATCGAATAGACCACAAGCCCACCAAATACTCAGAGTTTGCGTCAGGGCTCGTGGCTACAATAGATTTGAAAATTCCAAATTCTCAATATTGTCAAGTTAAAACCCTTTTCACAAACAAAGTAGAAACAAATAAAAAATATTATTTTCTTTTTCGTTTCGTCAATGAGTTGGGCATGCCAGGTCATCTTTCTCAAATTCTGGAAACGGAGTTGATCAATGATGGTGGCTATACATACGCGAAATTCAGCACTTTGACGGAGACTGAGATGGAAGTCAATGATCATATTGAAGTTATGAGCCCTTTTAAAAAGATTATTCAAATCATTCCCTCGATGGCTCACCTTCAGTTAGATGATTCGAATGTTGATTATACTGGAGCCGCTTCTCAGGGATTATTAGATTTAGCGATCGGCATTAATGCGACCACAGAAACATCTGATTCTATATGGGACGATACATTTAAAATCCGTTTGGTTTCTAAAAAAACCGGCAAGAAGATTGATTTAAATATAACCTACACTCTTACCGATGAAGATCCTTATACCGCGCGCGTGCTCACCTTTGGGGATCCCGAAGACGACCCTGGTGTATAAACTCAAAAGGAATTAATTATTATGGCTTTTCAAGATACATGTTATTCTGTAATTATCGATGCGGTACTTACAGACGCCGGCCGAAGAAAAATGGCAGCCGGCAAATTTGAAGTAACAAAATTTGCTCTTGGAGACGATGAAATCGACTACTCTCTTCAAGCTAGCGGTTCGCTTATCGAACAATTACACACGGAACCTACGGCCACGACTGATCCTGTGATCACCCTAACAGGGTCGGCGATTTACGAAGCCTTCGCCCGGCCGCTGGCCAACATTCGCTATGGCCTTAAGTCTTATCCACAGCAAGATATTCTGTATATGCCGGTGCTAAAACTTAATACCAGAAAGAAGATAGATATAGCCGTACAGCCCGGCGGAGGCTGGGCCGGAGCCACAAGCCCCACCGGTTCAATTATTTATTTATCGGTCAATTCAGAAACATCCGACAAAATTACCGCTATCCTGTCGGGCACTTTTGATTTTCTAGAGGCAAGCATTACAGATTCTAAGAAAATTGTGATTGAGAGCGGCCTCGACACTACTCCAGATATTCCTAGCGCGGAAGCACAACCATTGGATTATAATCCCAATAATTATGGGCTCGTTAATTTAGCTGCCCGGGACTTTTTTCTCTGTCGCTATGGGCTTTTAGATTATAATTTCTTTGTTTCGACAGATGCTCGTTTTATAAATAGAGTTGTAGGAACACGTGGATGTGATGGCATCTTTAAAAATTACGCTAATGGGACCTTAGAGGTAAATTTCATATCCTCCTATGACTGCACGCCTACTACTTTAAACAATCCTTTCGACAACTATCAGACGTATCTGGTTGAAGGAGTCGATAATCTTATCATAGATCATCATCCAGTAATCGATACTTCGAGTACTCTTCTATCTGCCCTCGCAGGCCCGAAGGGAACAGCCGCGGCGTTTAATCTCTCTGTTCATAACGATTTAAAAGTATCTTCGGAGGGTGCCAGAAACTATCGGTATACTAATTATGGAGAGATTAATCAAAAGATTTTTGACACTACCCACAAATTTGATTATATTGACACTACACTTTATATTGTGGGTGGTTCAACAGACGCAGAACTCCAAGTTCCAATTAGAATAATTCGTTATGTTGGAAAATGATTTAAAAGGTTTATTAATGTGTTATAATCTATTTACTAAAAAACCACTAATTATTATGAAGAGAGGAAAATAAATGGCCATATTAGATAACTCGGGCGACATCATTTTAGATGCCGTCTTAACCGATGCCGGCAGAAAGAAAATGGCGGCCGGTAATTTTTCAATTAGTAAATTCGCTTTTGGCGATGACGAAATAAACTATGGGCTGTACGACAAGAACCACGCCTCTGGATCTGCGTATTTCGATCTAGAAATATTACAGACTCCAGTTTTGCAGGCTTTTACAGCAAAAAATGCTAATGTAAATTATGGTTTAACCACCTATACAAACCAGCGCTTATTATATTTGCCCGTGATGGAGAGAAATGAGAAGTCTTCTCTTACTGATTTGGGTGTATCTGCCATACGCCGCGGCCAACTAACTTATATTGCAGTCAACGATGGGGCCACAAAGCCGGCCCTGGTAAGTGCTTTTGGAGCAGGGGGAGATAAATATGTAATGCTCTCTGGCGCCAAAAACGGCCGCGGAATTCTTATGGAATCGGGACTCAACACCACCGAGCTAGCCGGCACAGTAGCCAATAAACAAAACTATTTAGTATCCCAGAATCTTATGGAATCTGGTTATACAATTAACTATGACAACCGATTTATCACTGCGATGATGGCCCCTGGCGCCGGCGCCTTTTTAAATAATAATGGAACTCTGGGTGTCGCACAGGCCGCCGTCTCCTTCAGAGTGGCTATCACCGTCTCGTCCAATGGGAATTCCCCGTGGTCAAATAGGGCCCGCGCTTCCGTTCCATCCTTAACCAACAATATTGTTCATCGCCCCAATGACACCACAGTTGACACAGCAACTTCAGTCATTCTTGGCCCTCGCTCAACTTGGACCTGTTTTAGTCTTGTTATAAAGGACTTAACTACTGAAGATTACAATCGATTTGGAAAAATCAACCAAAATCTTCTTAGCGACGGAAATACATATAACTATATTGATACTGAGATAGAGATCTACGGAGCCACTACAGGCGCCGGCGATATTGTCGCAGTACGGCTTATTAAAAAAGTATAAATTAATGGAGTAAATTAATGCCAGTTAGAAATTATGAACCTTTAAATCCGGGAACCGATATTACCAATACCCGGACTTTCTTACACGAAGTCTTACCGATTACGGGTGCCATCACAAGTGGCACATATAACGACGAAAATATCAAGAACTATTCTCATGGTATGTTTCAGTCAGTTTATGATTATCCGTATTTAAGCTCGTCGGCTAACCATATCTTTGATCTAACGATGGGGTATGATGAATCGTCAGTTCTTTCGGGATCGGTCCAGCGTGTTCAAAACAGCAAGAAGGTTAACCTTTACAACGAGTTTTCACAATACTTGCTTGGATTCACAGGCTCAGCAGATACTGTGCGCCTTTTTGAAAACGATCTGCTTTTAGATGGTACCGGCTCAATGAAAAATGTATTCATTGTCACCTTGTCACGTCTCTTAACCAAAGATCAAATCAAGAAAGGTTCTGTTCAGATTACACTGGGTACAGGATCCTGGGCAGCGCCATTTGCTTCGACTCGAACGCTTTACGATGCTAAAGCAAAAGTAGACGGAACCGACACCACCAACACGCTTGGGGGTGATTATGGCGTCCTTTATACCGGATCTGCCGGAACAGGAGTGGGGCTTGGTATTGTGTTTTACCAAGCCGGCATCGCAGTACTTACATCTTCGTGTTTTGCTAACTTAGGTGGAGGCGGAAGAGGTGGTACTGATGGTGTTGTACTCGCTACTCAAGTCGACTTTAACAGTGGCTCTGTTCTCTCGGGGACAAAACCAACGGGACAATCATTGGCCCAATCTCTTATGAGTTCCTCAATCTCAGGAAATTGTGATGCAGTGCGTCATCGTCTCTTAAACGTTCAGTTCAACAACACCACAGAAATTAACTCTACGATTTATTTCTGCCGCGCCCCACATAACAAATTCAATTATAGTTCTAACCCCACTTATTTGAGTGGTAGCAAGATTAGAGTTAAGAACGTGGCGAGTGACGATCCGGTAAGTTATATAACTACTATTGGCCTCTACAATACGGCTAATGAATTATTGGCTATCGCGAAGCTCTCGGAACCATTGCGGAAGGATCCTCAAAACGAATTAACTGTACGAGTTAGATTGGATTATTAAAAATGGCCATCCGCAAGTTTGGCTCAAACGATATTTTATATAATACTCTCCGGGCTAATCCGAAAGCAGAGTTTTTTATATATGATGGCAACACATATTATAATTCTACGCCGCACCAATCAGGCGCCTTCGATCCAAATATCTTAGGTATTAAAGGCGGCCTAAACTTATATGAGTATAACATTGATCGTACCCGCGATGCGTATGTGACTGTAAATCCGAATGCACACGCTAGCCGCGGCGATAATCCAATTATTTACCCATTCCTTTCGAAAGACAGTGCCCGGGCCTCTATTGCAAGTGCCGGGGGCATGGGCCAATCATCCTTTAATGGAGGGTTTCAATATGGCGATATCCTAACGGGGAGCTACCCCCAATCGGGCTCTATCACGAGAGAATATATCCCACGCCCTTCAGCGTCTTATAGTGTTCACTATTCTTCTTTGAAAAATACCTTGAATTTCCAGGGTGTACAAAGTAGTCACTATCTCGTGTCTTCTTCACACGGTAATAAGGACACCCAACCTATAAATTTGATCCACATTCCTTCTATCTTTTATGGCACAAGGATTAAGCCTGGAACTGTAAATTTAAAATGGTATTTTACTGGCTCTTTAATAGGAGAATTACGTGATTCTAAAGAGAATGGAGAGTTGGTTCAAGTAGGCCCCACAGGAAGCACCGGAAGTGGTTCTGTGGCTGGAGTCATCCTCTATGATCAGGGGTTTGTGCTCCTCACGGGCTCGTGGGCCCTTTGTCCTGCCGCTATTGGGTTAAGTTCCTCGGCGGCCACAAGCAAACCCAGCTGGATTACTTGGGGCGCCGGCGCCGAATCTACGGAAATGACAAACCCAGCAACTGGCCCCAGTGCAAAATTAACCCAGACAAACGCCGGCTCATCCTTCGTATCAGCTTCATTTGATTTGTCTTTCAGGGGCATCACGCGCACACAGGTTCTTACAATGTATGCCCACGCTGGTAGAGGGGAAGTTAATTATTCTAATAACCCTACATTCTTAAAACATGGTCAAGAGCCTCTTCAACTAACTTCATCCCACGTATATCAAGAAAACCCAAATCGTTTAATAGCTAATACAGTAAGTTCTAGTTATGGAGATTCAGATTGGAGTGCTTCTTTTAAAAGACAAGTATACATTTCTAAAATTGGAGTGTATGATATAAATAAGAATTTGATTGGAGTGGCGACTTTGGCAAACCCTGTAAGAAAGGAAGAGGCGGAAGAGATCTCCTTTAAGATAAAACTGGACATTTAATGAAACCTATAGTTGTAGTCGCGCCACGACTGACCAAACTGTTATCTCTGGTGGTAAACATCAGAGCCATCACCTTATATCCCTTTATACTGGCTCGCGAAGAAATGTCCGCAGACACCCTTCGTCATGAAACCATTCACATTCTTCAACAAAAAGAACTTTTTGTGTTATTATTTTATATACTCTATGGATGGGACTATCTTAAAGGGTTGGTTAAATACAAGGACAAGGCAAAAGCTTATTTTCAAATACGATTTGAACAAGAGGCTTATGAATATATGTCTCAAGAAGATTATCTTGAAAAAAGAACAAAATATGAATGGCGTAATTACGAGGTATAAATGATTTTAGGTATCGACATATCCACGAGCATTACAGGGTTCGCCGTCATAGGCGATGGCCAGATTCTTCACTATAGCTCAATCGACTTGCGCAAGCATAAAGGCACGTTTGCTAAAGCTGATTCTATCAAAGAATATCTCATAGACTTTTACGAAAATTACCAGCTTGATCAAGACAACGCTGGCTGGGGAGAATCTAATCACCCCATTGAACACATCTATATCGAGCAGCCGCTTCAGATGTTTATGCACGGAAAATCTTCAGCTAAAACTTTGTCGACTTTGATGACATTTAATGGCATTGTGTCGTGGCTCGTATATGAGTTATTCGAGATAGAACCACAATATATTTCTGCTTCCTCAGCGCGTAAAAGGGCTGGCATTCGTGTGCCACGTGGCCAAAAAGCAAAAGAAGTAGTTTTAAATCACTTATTAGAACATGAGCCAGCCTTTAATATAGAGTATACCAAATACGGAAACCCAAAGCCAGAATCGTATGACCGCGCCGACGCAATTATAATTGCTAAAGCCGGCTATGCTACGGAGAAGGAAGAGACTTAAAAACTAGTTAGAGTGTGGCACAAGATGTTCCCAACGACGCAGTACTTCTAGAACTTGGAGATATTGTACGTGAACATGAGGCCATCATCCCACCCGACCGTGCCACTTGGACAGGCATTGTGGTCAGCGTTGATCGGTATTTTTACCAGCATTTATTCAGCGAGTATGACGGCAATTGGAACGCTCAAGATTCTGTGGGGGTTCAATGGTTCCAAGCAGGATATGTTGAATATCTTCCAGGTTCAGTGCTAGTATTGGTTCAGAAAGCTAAACAAAAAGCTGACAAAAAGTCTTGACACCAAATATCATCTATGTTATATTAATGTAGATGCCTTTCACCATCAATAGGAGATAAAATGAAAGTAACAAACGGACATAATGTAAAGGTCCATTATAAGGGTACCCTCACAGATGGTACCGAATTCGACAACTCACGCACACGCGGTCAAACCCTGGATTTTCAGGTGGGCGCCAGTCGTCTCATCCGAGGATTCAATGACGCCCTTTTAGGAATGACCGAAGGTCAGACCAAGAAGGTAACAATCCCTCCCGAGTCTGCATATGGCTCGCGGGATCCTGAAGCGCTTAAAACAGTTCCCAAGGAAGCTTTTGGGGAAGAGTTTAAGTTCAAGGTTGGAGGTACTATTCAGGGGAATGGACCTGCAGGACCATTCCTCGCTAAGATCCATGCTTTAGAAAAAGAGCAAGTGATTTTAGATATGAATCACCCTCTTGCCGGCGAAGAACTCAACTTCGAGATTGAGCTTGTGGAGGTAGATAAGGATACTGATACTACCGCAGACGCAGAAACCACAGATAATTCTTGACTTCTTGACTTTATTTCCCTCTTATGTTATAGTATAGATGAGAGTGTATGAACAAAAAAGAAGCAAAGAAGATATTGTATGAAACGCTTGGGGACTACTCAGACAAGGGCAGCGAATTACTTTTCGTATGTCCGTCATGCAGTCACCACAAGCGTAAATTCTCTGTTAATCTGGACAAAAATGCTTATAAGTGTTGGGTTTGTGATTATCGTGGTCGTACTATTAGGCGTCTTGTTAGACGTTTTGGTACGTATCAGCAACTACAGAAATGGGACGCAATATCGGACAGGACAGATCTTGAAAGATTTGCTGACTTATTTGTGGAACGAAGCGTTGGAGCAGACAAAGAGAAAGTGGAACTCCCAGAGGAATTCGTAAGCCTCGCAGCTACTAATATCCCCGCTACGGGAATCTATGCACTCCGCTATCTGCAAAAACGTGGACTAACGAAAGCCGATTTTCTTAAATGGAAGATCGGCTTTTGCTTTAGCGGGGAATATCGCAATAGAATTATCATACCGTCATTCGACGACGATGGCGATTGTAGCTACTTTATCGCTCGATCCTATACCGGAGACTCTTACAAGTATAAAAACCCAAGAGTGTCCAAGGATATAGTGTTTAATGAGCTATTTGTGAACTGGAACGAAGACTTGATCCTGACGGAAGGTGTTTTTGACGCAATGGTTGCTGGAAACGCTGTTCCGATCTTGGGATCGACTCTTCGATCAAACGCACAATTGATCCGCAAAATTGTGATCAACGATACGCCCGTCTATATGGCGCTGGACCCAGACGCGAGATCAAAGGAGAACCGAATCATTAAGATGCTTTTGGAATATGATGTCGAATTATATAAGATAGACGTGTCGGGCTATGACGATGTGGGATCAATGCCCAAGCAAGTTTTCGAGGAGAGAAAGAATAACGCATCCTTTATCGATAGAGATAACTATTTACTGTTGAATTTGCTATCAGCAGTATAAGGGTACCCAAATGAAAATCACACAATCAAAACTTAAAGAGCTTATCAAAGAAGAGCTTGAGGCGGTGTTGTCGGAAAAAGATCTTTCCGCAAAAGAAAGGAGAGATCTTCCTGATAGTGATTTTGCGCTCGCCGGAAAGGGCGAAGGGCCAAAAGGAAAGCAAGCCGGTTCTTATCCTATTCCTGATGAAAAACATGCGCGCAGTGCATTGAGTTTGGTTGCTCAACATGGAACTCCGGCAGAGAAAGCAAAGGTTCGTGCTGCGGTGAAGAGGAAGTTCCCCGGTATTGATCAAGGAAAAGAATAGAAATGAATATCTCCGAAGCCCGACTTCGACAGGTTGTGTTGGAAGAAGTTCAAATCCGCATAGTCGAATATTATATTGATCAAGAAATCGCAGCCCTAATCGCTGAAGGGGTAGAGGCAGACTGGAAAGGTGCCAATTGGAAAGCCCAGAAAAGGAAAATCCGTGATTCTGC
>TARA_R110000824_G_scaffold52615_6_pt1 | contig 10359 bp, 9 predicted proteins | sample TARA_R110000824 | Tara Oceans TARA_R110000824 (sample SAMEA4397747) | marine metagenome | biome: Polar Biome; feature: [MES] marine water layer (ENVO:01000295) within the mesopelagic zone...; material: water (ENVO:00002006), including particulate matter (ENVO:01000060) such as...... | reverse complement strand
AAAGGCTTCACTTATACTCCTCTATGAAATCCGTAATGTCTCTAGAGGTATACCATGTTTTCTCATGCGGCTTTTGGGGCTCTCCCAACATGTGTATTTTGGGCTTGCCGGCAAGTGCTGTTTTAATAAGAGCAATTGAGGGAACACCGTTTATTTTAAGGGTGTTTTTTAATTGGCGCGCATCGGGTGTTCCGGTGTTGAAAGCAAAGAATAGAATATTAGGATAAACAGCCGCTATCTCTTCATAATAATCTCTAAGTGCATGACACAAGTGGCACTTGTTAGAATAAAACTTCACCACACATGTAGTGGAAACTTTTACTTTACCGTCTAATAACTTCTTCAGAGCACCCACTGAAATACGTTTAACTATCATTGTGACCCTCTTGCTTCTCTAAAGCTGTTTGGGTTTTTTTAATGCACTCTGGACAAAACAGCCGTACCGTTTCTTGCCGCACGACAACCGACCAAGTGTGCACCATCTCTTTATCTTTCTTCTCAAAAGGTTCAGCACAAGCACAACACTTCTGCGGCATATTGAAAATCTGAGAAATTTTCTGGTTAAGATTTTCGACCTTTTCCGCTCCCATTTCTTTTTTAAGTGCTCGTTTCTGCTGGCGATTCATAGGGCACCCACAACTGGCACACGACCACGTGCAAAACGCGGCTGCCAATGGAATACTACAACGGCTGAAGGAAACGGTGCAGAGTTTGAGCTATCGCCAAATTTCAAACGACCTTTGACAAAATAAAGCTCTGTCGCCTTCATTACATAGTTATGCCAATAGCGGGTATCGGTACGTGCAGGAATGAGCATCACAACCTTCAAATTCGGATTTTCCAATGTGTCATTGTAAGCTTTAGCAATCCACTTATCAATGCCACGACCGTAAGGAGGATTCACGAAAACTGTATGACCGGTCCAATCTTGAGATAGCCCATCGTCATCTTCTGTGTAGAACTTCAGACACTTGGCGGTTTCGGCAGTGGCGCATGGATCCAAATTAAAGGGTCCAAATTTCTTATTCAGAATTTCGAAGAAATCGTTGGGAGTACTCCATGCTCCGTTCTTGCTTGAAAACATTACTTCTTTTGTGTTCTTATCCATTTGCTCTCCTATAGAGTCGGTTAAAGATTTGACAATGTGATAACACATTTTTGGGGGAAACAGTTCTCCAATCACTTTTCGAACTAAATTGGGATTAAGATCTTGATGGGCATCAAGCCAATTGGCCGGAAGACCGCATATAATTGAGACCTCTCTGATGCTCAACGCACGTGCATCTGAATAGGTGCCATCCTTCAGCAATCGACCGGGATGAACATTATTCTGGCTATTGATAGAGCCATTTAACATAGTTACAGTTGGTGCTGGTTTATCCCATTTAATGCGCTTGTAAGTAGTCTTAAAGCCTTTTATTTTTCTCATCAGGCCTGTACCCTTGTCGCGAGTTTTTGGGTAGTGTATTGGATTGTCAAAAGCAGTACAGCCGGTCGGTGTGTGTTTCATCCATTCTATGTGTGACACATTGTGTATCTTAGCAAAGTGCCATGGAATATCGGATTTTTGATCACTCTCCAATGAGGGAAGATGGCCAATGGCTGCCTGCACTGTAATGTGATCGCCAACAGGAGGCGGATGGACCCATTCTGCATCGCGTGATAACATCGTTATCAGTCGTTTGCGGTACTGCGGAGTCTCATAGTCGGCCGCGTTCAATACTTTGTGCTTCATTTGATAATCGGCCGAAATATGCTCACGAATATAGTCCATAATATTGTGCGCTGTTCCTTTGTGGGAAATAAAGGTATTTGCCATGGCGGCTACATTCTCAATTAGCACATATTTGGGATTCAAATCGTTAATAGCATCCACCACCTTTTTAATAAGGAAGTTGCGCGGATCCTCTTCCGATCGCTGGAGTCTAGTGGCATTCGCCATGCTCATCCCTTGACATGGCGGTGTTGCAATTATTAAATCAACCCCTTTAGCGGCTGTGACGATCTCTTTGTAAATTTCAGGATCGGTAATGGAGCCTTCAATCATATTGGTGTTCGGATAAAAGTGCCGATATAATGCGGCTCTATCCGGCACAAGCTCATTAGCCACTGTCACCTCCACTCCAAGCTTATCTAAATAATACTCACCCAAACCCACATTCGCAAATAGCGACAATGCCTTCATGATACCTCCTATGGCACTTGCAGCTTAAATAGCTGAAATAGAAACTTCTTCACTAACATGTCGCGTTCCTCATCTGTTTCCGATTCTGCAAACATGTAATTATATGTCTTCCTCTCGTGCTGTGCTTCAGCAGCGATAACCTTAATCTGTCTACGCATCCACTTAATCTGTAATGCATAATTGTCCGGTATTCGAATTTTAAATTCAGTGGCTGCATCCAGCAGCACAAAATATCTTTTTTCCTCTAAACCTAATATAACATCTTTGAACATCTTTGTCAAGCGATATCTTTCGGCTGCTGAAAGATCTCCAGACAGCTTATCAGGATGAATCACCATTGCAATCTTCTTAAACAATTTAGAGAATGTCTCATGAATCTCTTTATCTTCCACTGATTCGCTCTTCTCTTCGGTTTTTGTACCTTTAAACACTGACAGTGCTGTTGTTTCCTCTTCTGCTGTCACATCTCCCAAAGGATTTGGCACTTCTTCGGTGTCTTCAATATTATAGATCTGCTTGAGATGTTCTCTATGATCGTTATTAAGCTCTGAAATATCGATTCCCCGTTCGGAGCAAAACTTTTCGTAGTAAATCTGAAAGTCTAAGGCCGCCTCATGGCAAATTTGAGACACAAAATCGCACTCAATGGTAGCTGACCGAAACTGCTCAATAGCAGCTAGCCATCTTAGTTTTTTATAGAGCATATCACGACAGGAGCCTGAAGTTTTTACCAACCGCGCGGCTGGAGAATCCCCAATTCTCGTCATACTGAAGTTTTGCCATGTATGGACGATTCAAGAACAGGCGGTCCTTTTCTGGCTTGATACCCCAACAGCGGATGCGGGTGAGTTCGTTGTTGCTATCGATGACTTCCACAATCCAATAGAGTTTGCCGTTCTTCGTTTTCTTTGGTGTTATCTTGCGCGGAATGAACCAACACAACATAAGGTCCGGATCGTACTCTGAAATCGGGGGAACGAATTTGTCTTGTAGGCGCTGAATAACATCTTGTTTGATGACCAGATTCAAGGGAAATACTCCGGTAAGTTCAGTTTTAAATTGGATGATCTCTTCTTCTGAAAAATCACCTTCTGGTTTATATAGTTCTAAGTTTTCACCAAACTTCTTTGGATTCTTTGGTCGATCGACCACACATGCAGACCAAAAGTGCTTGCGGCCTGTAAAACGATCGTCTATGATGAGATCCAAAGCACCACCACGACAAAGTGCATCGAGTGCCTTCTTGTTAAGCTTTGAATATACGACACCTTCATTAAACAAGAGATCTTCAGGACTAACAAATGGTCGATTGGCAAGAATCTGATTAAGCGCCGACATACCAAGACCTTTGATAGAAGTCAGCGGTTGAATGAGAGTTTCTCCGTCTTTGCTGATTTCCCACACAGTGCCGGACTTGTTAATGTCGAGCGGTGCAATGCCGAAACCGTACTTCTTTGCAATGTTGATGGCTTTTTCTTTTCTGCGCTCAGGCTCCTTATCAAGAAATGCAGCCATCCACTCAGCAGGATAGTAGTTCCACAGCCATGCACACTGATATGAGATGATACTGTAAGCGACAGCATGCGACTTGTTAAAGCCGTATCCGGAAAAGAACTCAAACTTGCGCCACATATCTTCAGCCGCTTGAGTTGCAATGCGGTTCTTCCGACAGCCTTTGATAAACTTATCATGAAGTCGCTGTGTGATACTGGTCTTGCCGGTTCCTTTCTTCGTCAGCACCTTGCGAAGCAGGTTGCCTTCATCTAATGTCAGACCGCCAAGCTTGTGAGCCAACAGTGCTATCTGCTCTTGAAAGATCATGAAGCCGAATGTCTCTTCTGTGACCTCTTGTACATCTTTCGATAGATAGCGAATGTGGTGCGGGGCCTCTTTGGCCTCAATGTAGCTCTCGTGTACATCAGCCGATAGCGGTCCTGGTCGGTAGATCGAAGTGACGGCTGACAAATCAATGATGCTTGTTGGCTTTGCTCTCACACAAAAGGACTGAGCACCCTGCTCTGTAAATTGGAAGATGCCGGCCCACTTTCCAGCATGAAAGACATTTTCATAGACTTGCTGGTCGTCAAAGTTTAAGGCTCCTGGCTTCAGGGTCTTATCATAATAGGCTCTCACTTGCTCGAAGGTCGGCTTCTCAATGTTATGGTGGCGCTGAAGAATATGCTCAATGCATCCTTCCATCATCTTTAGTGTCGACAAGCCAAGCAAGTCGAACTTGATGAAGCCCATTGGCTCCAAGTGCCGCACATTCTGACCTTCAGCCCATGGAGCCTGTCGTACACCACCAGAGTTGATGAGTGGCATGCTTCGATCTAAGTTTTCTGCAATGACGACACCGCCGGCATGTCGCGAGCAGGAGCGCACTTGACCAACAAGTCCCTCCACGTGAGCTTTCACATCCGGATGGTTCCGCAAATACTTGCGGAGCGATGGCGAGTACTCCATCACCTCTTCCCATGTTGGATTATAGATTCCTGCCTTGATGCCATGTTTCTGTTTCGCTAGCGGCATGGCCTCTCGCATCATGACACTGGTTACTGTGTTGACTTCCGTGAACTCTACACCATAAAACTTTGATATATCCTTAATGAGAGAGCGAAGCTGAAGGGTGTTCCAATTGGAGATTGGCGCCACACAATCGGCACCCCACATCTCAACCAACTTTTCTTTAAGCAGCATGCTATCAGATACATCATAATCAATATCCGGATAATCGGTTGCATCCGAACGAAGGAAGCGCGAAAACAGAAGACCATTACTAATCGGATCAACTTGTGTAATACCAAGCGAGTATGCAACCAGCGAGCCGGCGGCAGACCCACGACCGGGACCGGTGAGCATCATGCCCTCTGCCATATCAGCGATCGCCTTCATTGTCAGAAAGTACTTTGAAAATCCACGATCATCAATAACATGCAATTCGTTCTTCAAGCGATCGGTGTATGTTTTATTCTTATGAAGACCAAGCTTCTTAAGCCCTTCAAGCGAATATTGCACAAGGGCCTGAGTCGCCGTGTAGCCGGCCGGGACTACGAAATTTGGTAAACGTACCGTACTATCCGGCAAAAACTTTTCGATGCGCTGGAAGGCGATTCTGTATGACTCTTCGATACTTTCCAGTACCATCTCGTCGTCATAGTCGAAATCCAAATCTCTGGAGTATTTCTTATAACTTGCCCACATTTGATCGCCATTCTTCGGATACAGTTCATATCCAATCTCGTCGACGTCAATGGGAAGCTCCGAATGGGAGTCGGCCCACTTTGGGCGCCCTTTACCAAGCCATCCAAGTCGCTTGTAAAGCTCTCGATCCTTCCATGCATCCGGTCCTGGATAGTGACTGTCGGCAGTTGACACCAACTTGATGCCGTACTCTTCGTGCATCTTGATTATATATCTGTTGAGTTCGTGCTGTTCCGGAACATTGTTCCATTGGAGTTCGCCGTACCATCGGTCTCCGAAGATAGAGAGCATGCGATCGGTTGTCTCTCGCATCGCTTTGAGTACAGCCTCTTCCCCGTCTTCACGGTTTTCCCAATAGCAACCAGCATAAACACCACCAAGACAAGCGGACATGCTAATAATGCCGTCAGAATATTTCGAAAGGAGTGCATAGTCGATTCTCGGATATCGGTAAAAGTTTTCTGATTTGTAGCTTTCGGATACTAGTTTAAATAGATTGCTCAAGCCGGTTTGGTTCTGTGCTATCAAAATCAAATGTCGTCGTCTTCGAAGAATCGATTGCACTCTTTTACTGTCGCCTTCATCTTCGACGGTCGCGCCGGACTGTCCTGCTTTTTTAACTTTGCGCGCTTTCTTCTTATCTTCCATCGCCTTATCATATTCCTCTCTCCATTCAGAGATTGAAGGGATGAAATAGGCTTCGCATCCGAAGATCGGCTTGAAGTCTCTGCCATCGGCCTGCATCTTCTTTGCATGCAGCACTTGGTGTGCAAGCCCGTTCATGTTGCCATGATCGGTCAAAGCCAAAGCTTCTGATCCGTTCTCGTATGCAAAATCCATATGATCTTGCGGGTATCCAATCGCATCGAATATCGATCCTGCCACACTGTGTGCATGCAGACCGACAAATTTAATAGAACTCATAAGGTGCCCTCCTATTTGGTTCTTTGTTTATCTTATATAATATAACCCGTTCTCATCCTTTGTCAAGTAATTAGTAGAACTTTTTTGATTTCCGCCGCTGTTGCTTGAATAGCCGGCACGATAACACTGTTTCCAAGCTGCTTATAGGCTTGTGTCTTAGATACAGGAAATTTGAAGGTTTTTGGATCAAATCCAAATAATTGCATGGCTTCGTCGATCGTCATCTTGCGCGGTATACCCAAATCTTGTTCGATGAGAATCTCAGAACCATCCTTAAAGTATCTAGCTGACATTGTGCGGGTGACGGTATCTTTAGGAATCGGCAGCTTATGCATAGAATAGCCGAAACCGTTGCCCTTCGCTGCATGCTTCTGGCGGTGTGCTTGAAGTGCTATCCAAGTGGCAAAGCCCAATGTGTGACTGTTCACCGGTGCTGATGCAATGATATCCCTCAGTTGCGGCCGCACATAGCCTTCCGGCGGTCCTTTCGGAATGATGATATCTTCTCTCTTGATATCGATTTGGTTCTTGTCATAGCCAACAACGAAGACTCGCTGCCTATGTTGCGGAAGCCACTTGCCACCGTCGACGACTTGGTAGTTAAACTCATAGTTTAGCTTTGCGAGAGTCTTAGTCATCACTGCGAAGGTGCGCCCTTTGTCATGAGACAGAAGATTCTTCACATTCTCTAAAAAGAAGGCTTTGGGCCTCTTGGCATCGAGTACCTCTTTAACTTGAAAGAAGAGGGTGCCCTTCGTTGGATCCGCAAAACCATGCGGTACACCCATTGAGTTCTTTTTGGAGACTCCGGCAATTGAAAACGGCTGACATGGAAAGCCTGCACACAACACATCATGAGGTTGAATGGTTGCTTTCGCAATCTCTGTGATATCTCCGTATGGCCAAATGCCATGATTCTCATGATAGGTCTGACATGCAAACTTGTCAATCTCACAAGAGAAGACACAGTTGCCGCCAATGCTTTTCATGGCTTGATGGAAGCCGCCGATGCCGGCGAACAGATCTATGAAAGTGAAGTCAAACATATTATCCTTCTATGTGCGGTATCTTGGTGTGGAAGCGAGGCTTATACAAATCTCGCTCTGGCTTGTTGATTCTGTTCTCAGAACCTAAAAATTGGCAATAGGAATCCCAGACAGATAAGTCATAAAACCAATCGATATCGACTTTACCTTTATCTGACAATTCCAGAGGCTCAAAAACAGTTGCTAAATCAAAGTGCCTAGCGGACCACCTTTCCTTTAGGGGTCTTTTTACAGACGGTAAACTTTGGGAGGGTAAAGGGGGTAAATATTCCCGTGTTGTCTTTTTGTTCAGATTTCTTCTGCATGTCTTAAAGTCTTCTCCTGTTAGTGTGAAGGCTAACGGTAGGTTGTCCTTGATGGTTCGGCCATCGAAAGACAGATAAAATTGTCTCTTCTTATCTGAAATGAGCTTACGGTGTTGTCGCAAGGGTTCAATTTCATATGTTGAGAGTGGAAAGGATACATAATATTTGTTCGGAAGGAGCCATTTTGAGATTTTCGTAGCTGTAAGCCATGCACTATAAACTCCGTGAAGTATCGACCATCCGTAACAGTCGCGCCGATCGCGATCCTTTGGCTGTATCGGCACATAGTATATAGGCACTTCTTTGCGTGAATCCGTATAAAATTTGGTAAAAGTTCGCTTGTAGTATACAGGATCGTAAATCCACTCTCCGACACTCTTGCGAACGATGGGCGCCAGATCGTCATTGGCTACTATCCAAATCGTCTGGCAACCCACCACCGCACACTCGTAGACAGCCTTCTGTATTGCCGTGAAGTCCGGCATGATAGGCAGAAGCACATCAGGGAAGACTGTTTCCAAGTCCGTCTTGAGACTCGCTACCGGTATGATGCCTGCTAAATGCATTCCACGACCTTCAGAAATCTATAGTTTCCCAAATCAGTGTTTGATAGATTCTTGAGTAAGGTCTTTTCCATGCTTTTCGGAAATGAAAAACGACACTTCTCATCCTTGAAGCGCTTAAACTTCGCATTTGTTTTCTCTCGTTTAATAGCCGATGTTCGAAACTTATAGTATTTTGGTCTACCATCGGGTCCGATCCCATTCCGTAGACCCTTCATCCCACGTCGCTCCATTTCATGAACTGCTTTGAATCGTGCCATGGTTTGCGAATAATCAAAATCGTCAAGTTGTGTTTGTGTTAGAAAAGAAACAGCGCAAGCATCTCTAACTCTGGTATTTCCATCAATTCTCTCTGAAGGATAAAACCATATGTGCCTAACAAAGTCGTCATCTGTTTTAATATAATCAATTTCATGTTTACCACCTCTGTTGAATGCTATCCAATCATAGCATGTGTATATTTTCTCTTCACTTTGGTGAAGATTAAAGCCTTTATCTCCGAAATAAAAGCATTTGTTAAAAGCAATCTCTGCAATCTTAGAATATTCATTGGAGCAAACGATGGTCTCCAAGCGCAAGCTCATACTGTTGCAAAGATTAGATAAAGGGCAAAGCCCTTCTAAGCTCATTAAAAATATGAGGCGCTCCCACAACAGGAGCTTCGGAATTCCAATTGGCGGTATGCTGCCAAAAGTTTTAAGCACCTTCTCCTTTGGTTGCAGCCCCAAAAAAGACAAGTCTATTGTTGGTAATAAATAGTCAAACTTAAAGAGTATGAATGTGTCTTTTGTGAAAAAAATAGGAAGCTTCCGTATGAAGGCAAACATCACAGCCCTCAATGAACTGCCAATGACAATCTCATCATAGTGCAAAATCATTTAGAGCGGATTTCTCTGTAAGCTCCCACAGTAACAGGAAATAGATCGGTAGCTATTTCAAGGCATGCCTCTGCCACCTTTTGGATTTCCCACTGTGCCCCATCGTGAGTTCTCAAGTCTATAAACTTCAGAAGATTATTCAGGTTCACGGTACCGTAATACTGTGTGTACATGTTTTGCGGTAATACTCCACGAGCTTGCTCTCTGCACACGCCGGCCTCCAAAAGTTCATCAAAAAGTTTAAGTGACTTTTGATGGTGTTCTCTCACAAGCTTCGAAGCTTTGACATTATACCGGCCGCCGTAGTCCGGTGACTCACAAGTAATGACCGGATCTTTCTGCTCATTCACATTCGATGCTTGGCGGTTGCTCTTGTGCTGTGTGCGGAAGGCAGTCGGTTCGTAGAACTCAATGTTCACATCTGTATAGCGACGACTAATCTCATTATAAGACCAAGTGCGATGCCTGTGATGCTGCGAACGGACGAACAGCGGCACAACGAACCGAAAAGTAATGGCACAGTGCTCCAATGTGGAGGTGTGCCTGTGTTTTATCAAATACCGAATGAGCTTCTCATCGCGCTCATCTATTCCATCTTTAGACTTACCAAAAGATACACGAGCAGAATTAACGACACTAAGATCGGTACCCATATGTTCAATATATCCAACATTTCCTATTCTATCTCCATAAAGTTCAACTTTCTTCATTTGCCCTCCGGACAAACTTGACGTTCTTGCCGTGCTTCGCAGCGAGCCCATAGGCTTCGATTACAGAGTTGGGGGCCCCAACTTCAATAGCTTCTTGAATCTTAGGCCCTTGATCAAAGACGAAGGTCGACCCTCTAACTTTGGACCAGAATGAGGCATCCTTCTCAATCGGCTGCAATGTGTTCCATGGACCACCAAACTGGACTGGTTGTCCGCTCTCGTCATATGCATTGATATGTCGTTGATCGGTCGTGTTGGAGACCTCTCCATAAATAAAAGCATCTTGCTTATACTTCGCACAAAGTTCCTTACCAACTGCCCAGAGGTCAACGTTGACTGGCTCTACATCACCGCGGTCTTCCTCGTAAGCAACAACGGATTTTTCGATTACTCTGTGTTGTCCGCCATCTTCTGCTGTCTCAACCCAAGAGCCTTGAACCTCAGCAAAAGGAATCCCCAATGATTTAAGATCTTTTTTGAGACTCTTGTATCTCTTGTTGTTCTCAGCGCGATCATACTCGTGACGATCGGCAGAGATAACAATGAA
>TARA_R110000824_G_scaffold10866_2_pt1 | contig 10367 bp, 7 predicted proteins | sample TARA_R110000824 | Tara Oceans TARA_R110000824 (sample SAMEA4397747) | marine metagenome | biome: Polar Biome; feature: [MES] marine water layer (ENVO:01000295) within the mesopelagic zone...; material: water (ENVO:00002006), including particulate matter (ENVO:01000060) such as...... | reverse complement strand
AACGATCTGGAAAGAGGTGCGAAGCTCGCAGGCGATAGTATTTTGAAGGCATTTACAGAGGGGGCAACGAAAGCGGCAAATGCAATCAAAGAAGCCCTGTCGCCTGAAAATCTTGCGGCACAGATAGGAGACGTCGTTGGGCAAAAGATGAAGGAAAGTATTGCTGCTACGGAGATTAAGATGACCACCACCTCTCAGGTCAACCTCACCGGAGACGGGGCTACGGGAGACATGGGCAGAAAGGTGGAGGGAACAATCAAGGATGCTATTGCTGGAGCTTTTAATAACAGAACTAACGTAGACGGGTCCGCAAAAGACCCCTCTCTTCACCGAGACTCTCTAGCCTGAAGGAGGCTAAAAGATGGCGCTCACATTTACATACGGCGACTATGTTTTTGACCCAAAGCCGCTGTTCACTATATCCAAGGAACACATCAAGACCGCCTCCCAAATGGGGCTGGGAACTAAGTATGTAGTTACACTTGAAGGTGAGGTTATTCCCGCGACGGGAAGAATTCCGGGTGGAGATCCCGGCGAGGGCGTCAACTCAGTATTCTCAGGACTCGACGAACTTTCTAGAGCTTTTGATAGTGACTTTAAGCTCCTCCTCCTCCAGTGCACCGACTCTTCCCCCATTATTAGTGGATATCCTCGTGTCACTGAATGCAATATCGACAACGCAAGCGACAACTACGTTATCCGTGGGAATTATTCGATCAGCCTAGAGCTTCCCTCTCTGACTGGTAGCGGCTTTGATCCGGTAGGCCCTGCCAGCGACACGTTTTCGTGCGGAGTAAGTGGCCTCGACTTTAGTGAGTACGGGATAATAAGCTACTCTGATGATTTTACCGTGGAGTTCATGGATGAACGAGTGGGAGGGGCTGATCTCGTAGTACCCGGCGCCTTACCGGGGGTAATTGGCGAACTCCCCAGTGTCTTTTCCATCCAGCGTAGCATTAGCGCTCAGGGAGACTCCTATGCAGCGGCCGATGAAGGTGGAGCTTGCTATGAGTATATCCACCCTTGGCAGCGAGCGTCGGGCTTTATTATACCAAGGCTTGGCTTCCCTCCCGAGATAGTAGAGCTGAGCGGTCTGCTATGCCCTAGTGGTCAGGTCTCAAATAATTTCAGAAGCGTCAATGTTAACAAGACCGAGGGCAGCGTCACCGTAAATGAGACCTATATCGCGGTGACAGGGACCGATCCCGCCTATGAAGATTTCGAGATTAACACCTCCCAGACCCTAGGAGAGCCCTATATTACGGTCACTATTGACGGAACTGTTAATGGACTCACCCAGATAGGCTATGAAGGCTTGCCTGCCAGTGGAGTGCCAAAGTTCAACAACGCCATAGCTTACTGGTCGGGAATTTCAGGAGCTCTATTTTCTAGGGCCAGTAAAGTTCTTCTGGCAACACCACCCCTGCTTGGGCATGTAGGGGCGCCCGTCGGTGGGGGTTTTCCGTCAAATACGCTAAATAACCTTGAATTAAGCAAGACAGTTGGCTATAATCCTGTAGCAGGAACAGTTACTTACTCCTGTACCTATGATAATCGCCCCGCACATTGTTATGCCAGTGCTCTTACTGAGGATATTACTTTTAGCGAGTCGGAACCAAACGACGTTTTTGCGTCACTTACCATTTTAGGAAAGGCATCAGGACCTCTGTACCAGACTATAGGAACGATAGGCCCACGTACTAGGGAACTTTCAATCAATGCGGTGCTGCCAATGGCAACTGATTGTGCAACAACAGGGGCTGATGGAGGAGGCGGCTTCTTTAACGCTCCGGACGTCTATGACACCATGGTGCTTAACTACGAAGATATTTTAAATTGGAACTACGATCAGGTATTTGTAACGGCCTCATCAAAGACGTGGGAGCCGAAAACGGGAAGATTTTCTCTAAACCAATCATGGACTGTAGGAAGCTGTACTTAAATGGCTATCTGTTCGCCACAAAATGTTTACGGATCGTTTCAGCAGACCCAATTTCTGGGATGCAGCGTTCTTAGCTTTAGTGCTAACGCTGGAATGAACGAACAAAGCTCCGAGGTAACGGTAGAGCTTGTTCAAGATCACTGTGTGTCTCCGAAAGTGTATTTTCCAACGGACGGTGGGTCGGCCGCCGGTTCCTTTACTGCGACCTCACACACAGAAGCCGATCCGGGCTTTTCATTCCCCGCGTTGGGTGCCCCTGTATATTTCAGGGTTGCCGACTTTGAATATTGCGGAATTCTCCAATCGTGGAATCAGAAAGAGGGCGCGGATGGTAAACCCATTTACACCGTCAAGATTACCGATCCACGCGCCCTTCTAGACAATGTCCAAGTAATAGTTGGCGAGTATCAGGGGCCAATACAGGGGATGGCGTGTATCGAAAACCAAGTGCCCGGCGACCCTCCCGGCGCGAACTGCGTTCCTACCCACCAGCTTGTTAATATTATTAATGCATACGGATTTTTAGACTCTCTTAATCAGAACTGCCCTCTCGTAACATCGAATCCTGACGACGGCAGTGATGACGATGTTTATTTTGGAGCGATGGCGGGGGGGTGGGGAATTTCTTCCGAAGGCGATATAGGCATTCCTTGGAACTACTTAAAAAGGGCCGTTCAGGTTCTGCTGGGAAACAACACGGCGAGTCCTTCCCCTAAGTTTTCCAAGGGATGGATTTTCGGGCCACCGGGACGAGGCAGGTCGCTGCGAACTGGAGGAGGTTTTCAGGGTGGTTATGGGGAAATCTACACAGGGGGCGGCATCGGCGTGCTGGCCCGCCCAGCCAAGTACATCATCGATATAACTGAAATTCCGGACGCTCCTGATTACTACAGGATCACCGGGCCGATTATCAGCCTGTCGGAGCTGATCTCTCAGGTTTGTAGCAATGCGGGCTGCGATTATTATATTGAGCTTTTGCCTACGGCAGCGGCCCTTATCATAAAAGTGAGGGTTATTGTAAGAACTAATCAGCCCGCGATGGGAGAAATAAAAAAGTTTATTACTGACTCCTCTGCTTTGGTAGGTACAACCAGCAATACGATTGGTAAAGAGTACCGCCCTAATCCAAATAACGCTTTTATTATTGGTGACAAGAAGAGATCAGTTTATCTTCACAGTGGAGGGTGGGGCGGCCTCTCGGGCCTGACTGGACCGGAGAGAACTATTCAGCCCTATTGGGGCCGTGATTTCGACGGCAATCTTAACCCGTCTTATGAAAGCACTTGTGAGTCCGACCCGGCTGACGTGTGGCTTGGGCCCCCCGACTGGAATGTTCGGCTTGATTTCAAAGAGATCAATGGTCTTCTTGTTAATGACATGTATGCTCCGGGGTCGTGGGCGCGTACTACGAATAAGTTGTCCCCTGATCTGAAGGGTTGGGTATGGGAGGGAGAGCTGCGGGCGGCTCTTGGCGACTTCAAGAGCTTTGTCAACTTTCTATGCAACCCAGACCCGTATTGCACCCCTCCTCCTTTCAGTGGCCAATACGGCAATCCTGCCAATCCCTTAACTCAGGTTGCAGACGCCACCGTTTTGAAGATGTGGGCTAAAGACAACCAGTTGCAGTTTCAGACTCTTCAGATCCCAGTACAAACTGGCACTGGAGTCGGCGGCAGCCCTCTCCTCGCCCCGATCCAGACTTTTTCCAAAGCCTGTAATATCCCGGTGGGGGTCAACCTTGGTGGTGGCGCAGCGAACCAGCTCATTAGAGATGCTCAGAAGATGCATAAGTGGCTACAGGATTACGCCCAAGAGCATTATGGGCGAAAATGGCTAGTAGAAATACCCTTCGCGTGTTATGCTGGAGATACAGGAAGTCCAGAGCTATTGCGATGGACTGACGAGCCTTCTACCGAAGGAGGGTGGACTGATTCGAAATACGTTATCGAACTTGCAAATGATGCGCAAGGGCTTCCTATTGAGAGATTTAAAACCCCAGACGGGCGTATAGAACCCATTCTAAGATGGACACAGAATGGGCCCCCCGCCGTCTACCCAAACCCCAGAAACCCGTCCATAACAGGGCTAGATTATGACCAAGTTCCCCTCTCCAACATGTTCACTGACACTTACAACAAAAACCTACCGGCTATGCACGCCGATCTGTATGTTTGGCAGAAAGCTGAGCTGGATGAGACGTGGGTCACGGGAAGCCCCTATAGCGGCAGCAATCAAAATCGGGTATTTGCTCTCCTAACCTGTGATCCAATCACAACCGGGTTTCCTGTAAATGACGGGAAAAGAGCGCCTTCCACCTTCGTGGTCAAGTCCGGACTTAGGGACAGACCTCTCGATCAGAATCCCAACTCGATGGTGGGCGTGGGGGGTCAGTACGGGGCTCGCATGATTCATCCGCTTGCCGCCGCAATCCCTGTGTTGAGCAACACCCAAACCTACGGCCCATGGTGGAAGGAATCGCCAGCCTACAATGCTACCGACAGTTATGGGACTGTCTTTGCGGAACAGGATTCCACCTTGAACCCATGGGAATATGGGGGAACTGGACCTATGCATAGTGGCGCCATATCCAAGCTCGAAAATGCCACCACTCAAATGAATGTTGCGGAAAGAGGAGAGGTTACTGTTGCCGGGTATCCGACAGCGGGCCTAGGGGCCGGGATTAACACTACCCTCAATCTATATGCGACCAGAGTCTTGGGGTCCGACGAATTCACCGTGGACGGCGTTAACTTTTATGGTTACAACTTTGTCAAGCTTGGCAAGAGCGAGTCGAGCGCCAGTATTGCAAATCTAAACGTGGTGGTAAGCCCTCAAGGCGTTACGACTTCCTATACTATGACTACATTTACCCCAGTTTTTGGAAGATTCTCAAAGGGGAATGCTGATAGGATCAAGGCAATAGGGAAGAACAAGCTCAGGTCCGATAGACAAGCGAAAAAGAGATCGGGCAAAGCTCTTTTGAAAACGATGCGGGGTGGCGCCGACAACAGAGCTTATACACTTCTTAGCTCTTTAACAGCAGGCCCCGCGTATGCTCCCAATAGCGCAGGAGTTATGCTTGCAGGTAGGCTGGCGTCGTTTGATCTGAAAAGAAAAGATGTTGTTATTGCGGATAAAAATACACTTGCTTTTTATGACGACTATACCAATAGTGCCATGATGAGCATTGATGGTCTTCTCAGGCCCGTTGCTCATACCGGGGCTCAGATACCGGGTATATATCGGGAGTCGGGGGGCGGCCCACTTCCTGCAATGAAATCCTACTCGGACACCTTCTGCCCTATTGGCACCGGAATTATCAATTACGAAATAACCGGAGCATTCGGCAGCGCGACCGGGAGCGGGTCGGGATTTATGGGGGCTTATAGCGGATTTCCCGATGGGATAAAATATGAAAATAATTACAACCCCGCTTCGCCACCCCCTCCTATTCCCCATTTTTCAGGCCTAATTGTTGCCGCAAACTACCTTGACCCCCTCGCAGATATACATTCTAATCCCAAGTTTATATCAGGCGCACGCGCCTCGGGGAATTTGAGCACCGGGACCGGTTTTGGGGGAGCCCTTCTTAACCCCTACGCTAGCGGACATGACATAGAAAGTGTCGCAAGAGGAGACTTGAGCGGACTAGAGAGGATTGAGGGAGATATTTGGGCGGGTGAGTCGCAGATGATTGGAGGGGATTCGGGGAGATATGCTGCCACCCACACCATTGGGGGATTACCCACGGAATCTGGCAGCGGCGATTATAGATTTATGGCGTTAAAGGGCCCCCTTGTTCTCCAGTCGTGGGGATATGATACCTATGGAAAGCCGATCCCTAATGCCAAGGGACACCCTGACGACCCCAGTTATGACACTGGATTGTTTGGAACGACAGGGTTGGCAGACAGTGGAAATTCACACCAAAGAACTCAGGATGGCCTTACTGACAGGTTTGCCCCCAACTGGCTGTCAGACGCTACGAACTGGCCAGTGGCCCCCGTAGACCTTCGCTACGACAGGATAAGAGGCGTCTGGACGACCCCTCCCCCCTTCAGACTAATGAAGGCCATGGCTCCCCGTGACATTGCGGCTCAGGAAACAGGGCTTTGCGAGCTCCTAACGGGGGGCGATATGTTTGACCACAATGGGCGTCCGTTTTCTGGGGTTGTTACTATTCAGCCTACGGGGACTGGTGGTGCCGGTGAAACGGGCTTGCAGACGGGGATACCCCCCTTCATCGCGGTCCGTCCCGATTTTGATGTTTCCTCGGGAACCATCCTTATAACTTACTATGACACTTACAGTTGTGAGCACTGGGTTCTCGGTCAAGGAGGATCAGGAGGCGGCGAGGGAGTTAGCGCCGATGTTCCTGTGATTGGCGACTTCATATGTTCGGGAGATGTCATTACGACTACTACCAGTAATTGGACTTTCAGCAACGGCTCACTTACGAACATCTCATAATAATCAAAAGGAATCTTTACCATGGCAGGAATTGGATGCGACGAGTGCAACTGTTGCGCACCACAGGGGATGCAGCCGTGCACGGAAGGGTGCTGTAAATGCCCTCCCACGGGCAATATATGTTTTGATCTGCTTGATTGTCAAGCTTATTATCTAAAAGAAAATCCAGTTACCCTTATTGACAACTGGTATCCCATGGATTCTTGCTGTACAGGAATGGATAGCTTTACCATGACCCACGAGCTTGGCTATGAAATATGCTCGTTACCGGGCCACGCTCCGAGTACCACTGACTTCGATGGCAGCACGTGCCTAAGCACTGGAACCGGCGCCGGTCAACCTAGCGGAACTGGAGTCGGCTCACTTCCAGAACTATGGGGTTTTTCAGGCACGGTTTGTGGAGGTTGCACAACTGGGCCCAGTCGGGATCCGGGGGCGGATCCGGAGAGCGGATGGCACGACCCTCACTGGAAAGAAGAGAGTTGCGGCGGAATGTGCCTGAAAGCAAGCCTGTGCTGCTGCTCTAGTCCGTTTTCGGGAGGAAGCGGCTTCGGGCCTCCCGGAGGACAGGGTAGTCGTTGCGCGCAAGGCGCTTCCCTGCCGGGTCGCACCGGTAGTTGTGAGTGTGGGGTTACATGCTATAAGTTTACAATGGCCCCATGGGATTGTTACGAGCTTCCAAATACCATTCTATGCCCACCCGCTTATGGGTCGGAGTGGGCACCTCCCGGCACCAGAAGCGGGGACTATTTTATGAGTGCCTGCTCACCGTGTTCTTTTTTGGAATCCCCCATGGCCTCGGCAGTTTATGAGAACATGTTGCCTCTGTATTCCTATACTGGTTGCGAGTTCGACTGTGACACCGCTTCTCAGTTTAATCATGGGTCGACTCAGGGCGGCTGGCAAGTGTGGTCGAGCTGCGAGCCCGGCATTGCCAAGGGTGGAGGTAGCGGTGGTTGCGGGGTTCATCCCTATGACTTCGCCCACGATTGCGATGCGACGTGTCCAAACTCATCAGGCACTAAGAGTTTTATGGCTTTAGTGGAGGGGGTTTATGAATCTCAATGCGATTGTGCCACGGGTGTTTTTAACTTGATGTGTGGGCCAGAGCCTACTCCCTCTCCGGGTCCGGGGCCACCGGCTCTCTATGAGTCAGGAGTGGGATACATGACTTCTGCCTTTGTAAAATTTACAGCCCTTCTTTCTGAATGCTAGGAGTACATGGAATGGAACTAACGACATCTGGATGTGGTGGCGAATGCGTCTGCAATGGTCCGGGGTATTGCCCGTGCTATGGAAGCAACATGCCCCAGAGACTGCACGCTAAATGCAAAAGCAGTCAGAAATGGAGAGATAACTTTTCACATTTCTTCGCCAACACTTCATCCGACGAAACTAAAGCTTTTGGATCAGCTAAAGCTGACGCTGTGATGGAGGAGATTCGACAACGGGAAATGGCAAGAAAAGTGAAGGAAAAGGATCTGGACGACGCGATGGCTGAAATTCAGTCTAAATCTCAAGGGGCCGACATGGAGGGATTGGGGGACTTGGTTGAAAATGTACTGACAAAGTTTGGCATTACCCAAGAGAGGGTGCAGAGCGCTCTAGGAACTCCTGATTGCGGATGCAACCAAAGAAAACAATTCCTTAACCGACTTTTTCCCTTTGCGAGAAAAAATGACGAACAGAAAAAAGAAACCGGCACAGAATAAGCCTAGAAAAAAACTTACCCCTAAAACGGAGAATCAAGCCGACTACATTCGAGCCATTGCGGAGTCTCATATTTCCATCTGCTGCGGTCCCGCAGGGTCAGGTAAAACTGCGGTCTGCGTGGGGCTAGCCTGCGAATATTTATTGGGCAACAAGGTGAGCAAGATCGTTGTCACCCGACCGGTAGTAGAGTCCGGAAACGGCCTCGGCTATCTCCCCGGCGGCTTGGACGAAAAAATACGCCCCTATCTCATTCCCGTTATAGAAGAGATGTCTGCATATTTAGGAAAAGATGGCTTTAATTCTCTGAAAGATTCTGGAGCTATAGAGATATGCCCACTGGAATTAATGCGAGGCAGGAACTTTCATGAGTCTTTTATCATCTTAGATGAGGCCCAAAACGCAACTTTTGAACAAATAAAAATGTTTATTACAAGAATAGGGAGGGGGTCAAAGGCGGTAATCAATGGAGACTTGAGGCAGAGCGACCTACCGCTACGAATGCGAGGAGGGATGGAATTTTGCATGGACAGGCTGGAAGACCTAAAGGGAGTTTCGGTTTGCGAGCTAGATGATAGCGATATCATCAGACACCATATTATTTCCAAAGTTCTCGGTCGCCTTTGTGAAGAAGGAGGATACGAATGAGTAACCCGATCATTTTAAATAACGATCAAATTTCTGAAATACTCACTATTCCCGACTGTATTGAAATCATTGAAAACCTGTTCCAAGAATATTATGATCATGAACATTCTGACCTCATCCAGATGCCACCCAAAATATATTTAGACATACCTAATGGGGATTTCAGGGCGATGCCCGCCCGAGTGAAAAATACAGCAGGCATAAAGTGGTGCGGTGTGCATTTAGATGACACAGGAACAAAAAGAAAAGTTAATATATTTGCCAAGGTCTTGATTAATGACGTGGACAACGGCGAATTGTTGGCGATTATGGACGGAGAAGTACTCACAGCAATACGTACCGCTGCCGTAACTGCTGTTGCTACAAAGTACATGTCGCGTCCAGATGCGACAGTGGGCGCCTTTGTGGGATGTGGTAATCAAACGAGATCCCAGATTGAGGCCGTACTGAGAGTAAGAGACCTCAGCCGAATCCACTTGTTCGATCTAAACCGACCAAGAGCAGAGTCGGTGTCAAAGAGGTTTCCTGACAGAGACGTCTGTGTTTGTGAAAGCCTAGAAGAGTGCCTCCACGAAGCCGATATAGTAACCACTCTAACGCCCTCCCGAAAAGGATTTATTCTGCATGAGTGGCTAAAGCCTATAGTTCACATTAACGCAGTAGGTGCAGATGCCGAGGGAAAGAGGGAACTCGACGCCTCTGTTCTAAACGGTGTGGACCTTGTTGCATATGATGAGTGGACCCAATGCCATCATTCGGGAGAGATCCAGCATTCACATGAAATAGACAGCGATGCAAGACACCTTCAAACGTGGTGTCCTCTTTCTTACATAGTAGGAGGGAAAATCAATCCTTCTGAGTACAAACAGACCTTGTTCGATGCAACTGGTCTAGCAATAGAAGATGTTGTTACAGCAAGATTTATTTATGAGAAATATCTAGATCTCCACTAAACTATGAAGCCTTCAGTTAAAGATATAGAGTATCTGATAAGAATGTATCAAAGGGGCATTAGAGTTGCTGTAAAAACAAACCTTCTCTTAGAAAATGAGCCAGCAAGTGGATTCATCGCTAACAATCAATCAATCATTCTACGATATGCGCGCGTGGTGACTGAGCTCAAGAAGATGCTACTCAAGAAGACTGGGAGGTGCTCTCCTCAGACCCCCCCGTGGCCTCTGTGAAGAGCCTCTGAAGCCTTTTATTGAAAGGTCCGTAGGGAATATGCCTATATTTTAGGACATTCCCCTCGATGGTTGAGGCGTATGAGAAAATATCTTCTAAAATAAGATCAGCAGCTGCCGCTATCGGGAAAGCAGTGCATTCTTGCATAGCGCTGAATAGCTTGCCATGCCGCACTACTCTTTCATCAACAATGTCGTCAGCCTCTACCCTCATTACAACTAGATCATCCACAGGAGGGCACGAGGCTTTGAGTACCTTAACTAGAGCTTCATGATTTAGATTGCACTCTCTGATGAGAAATCTCACAACGTCCCTGTGACCCACATACCTTAATGTCCTGTAGGAACAGTTCTTGATCCCTCTACGCTCCATCACCCCCATTGTGTGGGACATTCCTCCGCTTGTATAAAAC
>TARA_R110000824_G_scaffold166526_1_pt1 | contig 10371 bp, 6 predicted proteins | sample TARA_R110000824 | Tara Oceans TARA_R110000824 (sample SAMEA4397747) | marine metagenome | biome: Polar Biome; feature: [MES] marine water layer (ENVO:01000295) within the mesopelagic zone...; material: water (ENVO:00002006), including particulate matter (ENVO:01000060) such as...... | reverse complement strand
TCCTTTTGAACCACCCACACTTGGATGATGTCTACTATAACTTGGAGTTACATTTGCAATGTCACCAGTTATATCCCCACTCGCTGCATTTGTAGTTGTATACTCATCTACTGCATCCATTGATACTGCGTATCTTACATTGTCAGCCATGTCTTATCCTTGTGCTGCTTGAGCAGCCATTGTTTGTTGAATCATTTTTTCATTATTTGAAATATATCTTTGTACTTCTGCAACAGCCATTTGGTAACATCTATCAGATTCTTTACTATAGTATGCAACATTTTGCGTTTTTAAAGTACCTTCTTGTGTTTGCTCAGATATATCAATTTGATATTTTTGTACTTCTGCCGAATACAAGGCTATTTCACTTTGGTATTCTTGTACTTTTTTGTTAAGAGAATTTACGTAATTCTGTACTTCCTTATTAACATTTTGCTGGTAATTCTGTATTTCAGCGCTATACTTCTGTAGGCTGCTTGCATATTCGTCTACATCTTCCCTATACCCATTCATAGCATTTTGAAGAGCGAGCTGTGTATCTTTCTGTAAATTAGCTGATTTACTTTGCAAGTCACTATCTGCATTCTTTAAAGCTTGCTGAACTTCCTTCTGAAAATCCTCAGTTTTTCTACCTATATCTTCCTGATATGCAATATTTTCTTTATTAAACTCATTCAATTCATTTTGAATATCATTTTGATAAGTTTGCAAAAGACTAGTATAATCAATTTGATACTTTTGAAAACTTTGTGTCCACTCTTCGGCAGTCCACTTTTGTATGTTAGAAGCTACCTCTGCTTGATACGTTTGTATCTCAGATTGATATTGTTGGATTTTCTTACTATCAGCAGCATCAGATAAGTCAGCATTTTTTATAGAGACATTTAATTGCGCTTGATATTCAGCATTTTCTTTTTGAAAAATATTAAGTTCATTTTGTATATCTGAAGAATACTGTTGCAAATCACTTTGAATATTTTGACTCCAAATTCCTATTTCTTTTTGGATTTCATTAACAGTATACTCTTGAACTTCTTTATTAACCTCAGCTTGGTACGATTGAACTTCTGCTGAATACTTCTGTATCTTAGCTCCATATTCTGACGCATCCTTCGTTTGTTGATTTTTAGCCTCTTCCATTTTTTCTTGAAGCACAAGTTGATAGGATGACTGCTCTTTATTAAATACATTTAGCTCATTTTGAATATTAGATGTATACTCTTTGAGTTGACTATTATAGTCTAACGTATACTTTTGAAATTTCTTATCCCATTCCTCAGCTTTCCACTTTTGTAAATCTAAATTAACTTCAGCTTGATATGACTGTATCTCGGAATTATATTTTCCTAATTTTGCGTTATATTCTTCTACTTTAACCTTTGCATTTTGTACACTATTTTGCATAGAAATTTGAACAGATTTATTCATATTTGCGCTATTAGCAGCAATCTCATTTTTTGAATTTTCAACAGCTATGCTTAAATCTTTATTAAGATTTTGAATTTTTCTTTGCACATCTTCTTGGTATGCGATATTCTCTTTATTAAAACTATTTACGCCATCTTGTAGTTGAGATGCATATTTTTGAATCAATATGGAACTTTCTTGTTGCCAGCATGAACATTCTGCTTGATTAGATGATACAACCTTAGTTGTTGAACTTTGGAATGCTCCTAATTCATGTTGAAATTTTTGTAATTTGTTTACCTCATGAGAATTAAGTAAATCTGCATTTTTTAACTTTTTCTGAACTGTCGCTTGAAATAAAGCTTGCTCTTCATTAAAGTCATTTAAAGCGGATTGTATATCACTAGAATGCTTTTGTATAGAAGTTTGTCTACCCGTCTGCCATAATTGCAATTCTTTTTGAAAATTTTGCTGAAATTCCTGGACTTCTTTAGAGACATCAGCTTGATATTTATTAACATCATTGCTGAATTTTTGTATTAATTGAGAATCGTCTTGAGATGATAATTTAGCATCCTCAACAGCAACTTGTAAATTAGTTTGATATATTGAATTATCTTTATTAAAAACCCCAATACTTTTTCCTAGCATTGCTTGAAATTCCTGAACTTTAGAATTCATAACAGAGACTCTTGCTTGTAGCATTTCAGAATCTTCTTCAGTAGTAATCCATTTTTCAGTATCTGTGTAATCTAAAGCATTTATTATAGGCTCTTTAAATGTTGGGATACTAGCAATAGTCCCAACTGTTGACGATGAGAGAGTCGGAGTTTGGGGAGGTATCGCAGTTATGCTTAAAGACACTATATTAGGAGCATCTTCCAAAGAGAGAACTGGAGCAATATACGATGGGGCTTCCGATGTAAAGTCGCCAACAGCCTGGGATTGAATTGTTGGAGCAATTGGTTTTTCTGGTAAATTCCAAGTTAGGGTTGGAAATGTCGTAAGGGTAACTACGGGAGATATGTAATTAGGAGCAGATGCACTCAAAGAAGCCATATCAGAAACTGTTGTTATGGGAGATAGAATATCACTCGCAGAAGCATCTCCATAAGCAAAAGAAGGAGATATTGGTGCAATTGGAGCAGACCTTATGCTCATGGGATTAATACTTTCTAATGAAGGAGCGCTAAATACTGTTTTTGTATATGATGGTTGCGCATTCCCAACTGTAATTGCGCCAGCATCAAAAGATGGCGATTCAATAGATACTGGTTCTTGCGCAGAAATATCTAAGTCAACTATAATTGGAGCCGATGTTAGGGACAAAACTGGTTTTGTATAAGAAGGAGCAGCCTGCCCAAAGCTTACTGTAGTTGTGCTTAATGATGGGGTAATTGGCGCTGATGGTAAATTAAGTGACCCAACAGTTCCAAGAGAAGGAGACGCAAACACAGGTTTGGAATAAGATGGGGCATTTGCGCTTAAAGACGCTTTATTAGATATTGAAATTATTGGTTTAGTAATATCACTCACACTAGCATCTACATATGTAAAACTAGGGTTTGATGGCGATGTTGGAGCATTGAAAGAAATAGTCAAGTCATTACCAAAGTTTGGTGACGAAGGAGACACTGGTAAGGAGATAGCATCCCAACTTCCGACAGTCCCTGTCGCTAGTTTTGTAAATTCACTTGAAGACGCATGGAGTACAACTGCGTTTCTTAAATCTGTATCATCGTCTATTTTAGCATAGTCAATGAAAAACACATAACCAGCTCCTGCGCTTGAAGCTGTGGCTGGTGCTATTTTTACACCATCAGATTGACTCCACCAAACTGGGTATAATGCACTCGCTTTTTTTAAACTATTATTATCGGTAGCCCATGCCGATTCTGAAAAAGGAATTTCTCTACAACTATATCCATTTCTTTGAACATCTATAATGGAATCATTTCTATCATGAGAAATAGCATTTCCATTTGTAGAAGCAGAAGAAGCAGTCATAGCAAATCTAAGAAGGTTCTTAGGAGAACTTTGGACCACAAATCTTTGAGCAGATTCAATGAAATCAGTATTAGCTGAACTAACACCAGTCAAAGACTTTATTGAGTTTTTTATGTCATCTATCATATTAACATCCTAGCCCCCAATAAAGGGGGCGTAGGATTCCATGTAATCAGGTTTAACTGTTAGCAGTGTGTAAAGGGACGTAATAAATTACTCCATCAATCGTAATTTGGAGTACTTTAGCAGCTGCGCCATTTGTAGCAGCAGCTCCGCCAGCGGTCTTAGCGCCAGCTACAATTGCCTCTTTTACAGCGTCTACTGCGTCATCAGCTTTATTCTGTCCGTATAGGGGATTTGCCATTTCTAGCCTCCTTATGAACTCGTCCAGATACCATGTGCCTCAGGCATATGAATCTCTAGACCAGCTTCGGTTTGAATTAAGTCAACTCTTCTGTCAACACCACTGTTTTCTAAGGTCTGAACACCAACATAGATAGATGTATCACGAGCCAGTCCATTACCAACCAAAGGTCGGTAAGAAACGTATTTCATGTTTACACCAAGCATATTGATTGATGTTTGGTCAAGGTGGATATTTCTTGCAACGTGCATATCTCCATAAGGAGTAGTTATTACAGAAATGTCAACACCAAAGACCTTCTTTTTTCCAACCATAGCCATATCTGCTCTAGCAAGTGAATTACCACCGCCAGCAGCAGTTTTAGTAGCAGAACCACCAGTATATGGTTGTACCTGACCCATATTGTTAGCAAAGTAGCCTGACAATTTATGCAACCAGTTATAGGTAGCAGTGTTCACGAAGAACAATGTCATAGCAGCGTTGTTATAACGAGGGTCAAGGAAAGCACTAAGGTCATCAAGAAAATCATCTTGAGATTTAGTAGCTAATGGTAATGAAAACTGATTTCCAAAACCTGAGATGTAACTAATCACACCATCTGTATACCACGCATCGCCAGATTTATTGGCGGCAGTATTAAATAGTAATGATTGTTCAATATCCCACTTGTGTTCAATCAGCTTTTCTTTCCATACTCTACCCCATTCTGAAGCATCATACTTAAGAACGGTAGCTCTTGTGGTATTATCCATAGCCATAGCAGTCTTCCAAATCTGGGTATTTCCAATCCCAGTTGAGAAGGGTTGGTCTTTCCATGATTCGGGATAACCACTACCTTGAGCATGAGCAGTACCAATAACAAAAGAACGTAACTGAGACAGGGCTTCCTGCGATTCATTACCTCTTCCTTTGTCATCAGCATGCTTGTATGCTTGATGTAGAGATGAAGGTGTTTTTACCATAGAACCCGTCAAGAGTTTCATGTTAGCCTGTGCAGAATCTTCAACCTTATCAACTTTAAAGATTGCGTAATCTGCGTAAGCAGCACCTAGAGTAGCAGCTGTTGGTATCTTAACTAATTGTCCAGGGACAAAAAATTCTGGCTTAGTGCCAGTAGAACCAACTTCAATAGCTGTTGCACCATATACACTTCCTTTGTTTCCAGCGGATTTGTAATCGGTAGCCATTACTACTTTTGTTGTGTTAGCTGTTAAAACTCCACCAGCTGAAGGAGCAGCTGTATCATGCGCTCCCCATGCGTAAGCATAGCGTTTGTGGAATGATGGACGGCGTTCCGTAAATTTAAATTCAGGGTCGTCCGTTGGTTTTTTGGCAACTTTAGATACCATTCGAAAGAAGGGGTCTTGCGCTATTGCTAGTTCAGATACTCTACTCCCGAAATTGTATTTTCGCCTAAGGTTACCAGTCGAAGTAGTAGATGCATTGTCGTCAGCAACACCTAAGTTGCCTAACTGGAATATATCAGCCATTTTGACTTCTCCTTTAATTAAGGGTTAAAGCAACTGACTAATAGATAAAAAAGTTCAGCTATTAGCCAAATGCGTCAATCATTTGTTTGTCAATTCCTAAAATAGAATCAAAAACAGAATCTTCTTCGGACTTACTAATTACAGTAGAGCCAGAAGTAGCTAATGATTTTGGTCTAGACTGAACTTCTCTAATTTGTTTAATGGGATTAGTAGGGGCATTACCTCTTGGAGAATTTTCTTTATTTTTCAAATAAAAAATATCTTCAAGACTTAGGACTTTTTTCTCAGCAAATTGCTGAAAATCTGACCACTGCTCATCTGTCATCTCATGCTGATTCCTGAAATCTTTTATCTCGCCATCAACACGACTCTGCTGACTTTGTTTGGAGAATTCATTCTTCATTCTGGTTTGAACCACGCCATCAATAGTAGCATTCAACACTTTAGCTGAATCGCTGCTAGGATTAGAGACTGCATCATCGGGGTCGAATATGAAATCTTCCCCAAGATTTAATCGTTCAGTCATACTTTTAGGAGTTTGACCGCCACCCTCAAAATAACCTCTCACATGAGAAACTAATTTAGGGTCTTTTCGCATTTCGTCAAGAATGGGTAAATATGGCTCAAGTTCTTTCAACCGACTGTTAAGCCGCTTGCCTTCTTTACTTGAGTCAGAGTACCTCTTTTGAAGAGTCTCGACATTCTCTTGCTGAACTTCAACTGCTGCCTGTGTGTTATCACTTACGTTATTTGAAGTTTTTTGTTCTTCCATTTCCTCACTATCTAGTATACCACCATTGAGATTTCGGTCTAAATCACCAAAAAAATCTCCCATGGTATCATCACTTTCAGGGGCTTCTAAAAAACTCTCTAAAGAAGCGTTGCCTACTTGTTCATTTTCCATAATATAAATAGCCCATTTTATTGTTTAAAGTTATTTCTTTTTCTCCTTCGCCTGCAAGTCTTTTTCTTTTTTCTCTTGTTTCATTATTTCTCTGTATAACTTTTGTTGAGCTTCGGTTTCTAGTACATCTTTTTTCACTTCATGTGAACCAACGTCTATTTGATGACGTATTCCAGCCTGTACTAATTGGCGCTCTAGTGTCTCAACAGTTCCTTCCTTATCTTTCAATTGCTCTTCCATAGCAGAAATTTGTTCTTGCAACTGTGCGTACATTGATTTTCTTTCAATAATTTTTTCTTTGCCTCGAACGTCAGTTTCTGCTAACATAGCAACATCGTCAATAAGACCAGCTTGGTACCATCTAAAATATTCTTCTAATAATGCCCATCTATTAAGAGGTAATGATGCGCCTGCTACTATTCTAATATCAAACCTTGCGCTTGCATAGTCTGACCATTTATCAATTTCTTCACCATAATCATTATATATAGGGATGTTTACTCTAGTCTCGCTTTCTTCGTATTCCCCACTTGTATTTGGCTGTACAATTCTAAAAACTTTATCAGATGTATAGTGAGACTGAGCTGTTTCTTTAAAAACTAGACCTACATGCTCTAGGCAAGGCTCTAGCAAACTATTCATCCATGCTTTAATTCTTCTTGTCCCAAATTCATCATTAGCAAGCAATCCTCGATACGTTTCCGTTTGTTCTTGAGCAAAGCCCATCATTGAACTTGGAATACCTGCTATATACTCCATATCAGCTTTCCCTTCCTGCGTAATCGTATAAAAAGCATTATTAATAGACGCTGGTAGGATTGGAGTGGGAGCAGTAAACCCCTGTCTGAACTTAAGTAAGGCTCCAGGTGCAGAAGAATATTGTTCCCACTCGTCCTCTGGAACAGACCCTTCTTCATACATCCACCTTAGGTTAGAAGCAAGGTTAGCATTGTGCAACATTACTTGATGCGCCTTGTTTACTTCTTGTTGCTTTCCTATAAGAGGAGTTACAGCAGACATAGGATATGGAGTCCCAGTATATAAATATGGGATAGGGATAATAGGATACTCTTTAATGGGGAGAACATATTCATAAAGCAATACATCTGAACCCAATGTGCAAGTTACTTGTATCCTAGTTTCAAAATAATCAAAAGCGTTGGCAACAGATTCCATAAAATCTTTATTCTCAGAAAGAACCTTGTATTCTTCTTCTGTGACAATCTGTTCCTCAGTCCTATTTAACTCTTCTTGAGTTGCATAGTCTATTTCTGCTCTTTTATTCTCAATAGACGATTTTAAATTATCTTCTGCTTTTTTAATTTCCAAAGCAGCCCTTTCCTCTATAACTTCACCAGTCTTTAAAGCATTCTCTATTTGAAGAATACGCTCTTTGGTTTGGACAGCCATCTCATTTTCAAAATCTTCTAACTTCTTAATCGAGACTTTTTTAATATTTTCAATATCTTCCGAAGATGGATAAATCTTAATCGTAAGATTAACAAACTTTACCCTAAGCTTTTCATAGCATTCATGATATGCAATCATATCATCTTTATTGCCTTTTTCGTCTATAGATGTATTAATATCTTCATGAATAACTGACGATGCACTGCCTCTATCCGCTTCAGAGTAATGGTCAACACTCCCTTGTTCACTTGCTTTTTTAATTTTTCTAGAATGCTCAGGGAACATTTGTTTTAATTGTTGTCTAGGAAGAGTCTTCTTAACAAGTATGAATGTTGCGTCTCTTAATAAAAAATCTCTACTCATAGGGTCAGGATAAACATCATAGGGGTCAATCCTTTTAAAAATAACATCTCCCTTTCCCCTGTCTAAATCTTGCTCTATGTCTACAAAGAAGTATCCAACGCCCTTAGTAAGAGTGTCTAAGACAACATTGCCATAAACAGATTTCCCATTAGATAGACTCCAGCAATATTCAGAAATATCACTATGAACTTGAGCTATGCCTGTATCACTACCTTCAACAGCTACCGCTTTCCACTTTGGGTTATTTGAAGTAACGAAATACTTCATTGTTTCAATAATAGGAGTTACCCTGTTGATTTGAAAAGTGGGCATACCCGATTCTTCTAATGCCTCTAGCTCATCAGCAGTCAATTGGTCATTCAGGTAAAAATCGTAGCCCTGTTGACTATCGGCATGCCATTTTGTTCTTTCACCACAATCAGCAGCAGTCCATAAATTATATATTCTCTCAGATTTCTTTTGTCTAGCCATTATGCAATTATCCAACGCTTTGCGTTTCTTTTAGGTTTAAACCATCTCTTTTCTTTACTATTTTCACTTTTTTTCATGTTTGGGGGGAAAGCGTGCAGTAAAGAGTAGAAAAGTGTCTCAATTGTGTCATCATGTGCCATCTTTGGACCAAAAGTAACTATTTCATGTATTAAATCAAACATATTCTCCCTTAAATATACCGTTCCAGTACTAAACCTGCCAGATAAACCTGAGTATATTTTATTTCTTTTATCCATCTTTCCTGGGGGCTTTTCGGGGACTACTGCAATTTCGAATTTGTTTTCTATCCTTCTTCTTTCATTTAAAGATTGAAAAACAGACCTATTCATAGCAACATCTTCAACCGTGCTAGAAGTACAATGATATTTTTGGTGTAGTTCCATTATATAGTCTACAACACCTTTTTTACCTATTAATTTATCATTAAAGTCCCTTGGTCCAACTGTAGGGATTGACCTATGCCTTTCATACTCAAGAACATAGCAATTATTTTCTGGAGTTATAGCCACAACCATAATAACTGAAAAATCTGCTGTTTTTGTATCAATATCCGTAGCAGGGTCACATCCTATAAATGTATTACATGGAACGTCTTCCCCGTTAATAGTAAGATAATTGCTATCATCTTCGCCTCTTTTATAGTAACCTTTCCAATACTTTATATAGTTTCTTCCAAATAGGGCATCTTCTTCATTAGTAACTTCTAACTCATATTCCTGATAGTAGCCCATAGACCTTCCAGCCTCAAGGTAATCTTTTTTAAGTCTATCAAGTTTTTCTCTTGGCATATAAGAAGTCCATAAAACACCACCTTTCATTTCTGGTTGAGTGGATTTATAGGTAATCACATCCCAACTATAGTCACTTTTATCAGTAGCCTTCTCATACCCATCAAGAATATTCTGGCATAGGCTATCATAATGAACTGGTGTACCAGCAAATATCAATCTCCCACTATTTACATCTAAAGCAGGCTTAACACCGTTGTATACAATATTCTTAATCTTCTCTCTTGCGTCATAGGTCACAGTATTTGTCTCACTCTCCGTATCGTCTAGAGCTACAACGTCATATCTCTTTCCAAGATAATTTTCTCCACGAATACTAGACAAGTTAGACCTACTAATTAATTTAGCATTTGTAGAAGTCACAATATCAGTTTCAGTCCACTTAGTACCAACAATATCCCCAAAATAGTATTTAACAACTTCATTAGTTTGAAAATGCTGTTTTAAGTATTGGAGATTAAGAACTGATTTTCTATGGTTATCAGACACCCAAGCCATAAAAAGAAATTCATCTTTTTTCTTAAAGAGAATTTTGTGCATTAAAAATGTTTTAAATAATTGAGTTTTAGCACTCCCCCTGGGAAGTATAAGAGCCAATGCCCTTGTTGTTGGTTCTAATAAGGCATCTGCTATTTCATAATGGAATGGTGGAGACTCAGATTTACCAAAGTCCCCTGGCAGGAATAATTTACCGAAGGCTATCAAGTCCGTATAGGCTACTTGTAGTACTTTTTCAGCTTTTGATATGTCTCTACTGTTTATATTCATTGGAATTTAATTTTCCCAACAGTGGATACCTTCTTCTTTAAATTCTATAGTAACCCAACCAGTCCTTATGATAGGAAAGAATGAGTATCTTGCATAATCTGCATATCTAAGAAATGAGCCTCCTCTTATGTACCACCTTCTCTTCATCTCCTCTGTGCCATCTGTCCCTATAATTAAACTGTCCATAGGCTTGACATATAATTGATGATTATGACCTAAGAAAAATACATCTCCTTCACTGTAGACAGCAGCCATTTTATTTAATTCCATATCTCCGTTTGCTCCTCCTGACTTTCCATGACCAGAGACAAGGTTGTAAGAAGAATTCCCGACTTTTATCTTTGTATATCCTGGCATTCTGTAGTAAGGGACACTTAA
>TARA_R110000824_G_scaffold370927_2_pt1 | contig 10372 bp, 3 predicted proteins | sample TARA_R110000824 | Tara Oceans TARA_R110000824 (sample SAMEA4397747) | marine metagenome | biome: Polar Biome; feature: [MES] marine water layer (ENVO:01000295) within the mesopelagic zone...; material: water (ENVO:00002006), including particulate matter (ENVO:01000060) such as...... | reverse complement strand
ATGTAGATTATCCTATAACTAAAAAAGAACTATTTTCAGTGTCTTCTACTGTTGTAGAATCATCATATTAAATTATATGGAAATTACAAATGAAATTGAATTATATACAGGAGATCAATTATTATATGAAATTAATAATGGAAGAGGATTGTTATGGGAAAAAATAGAATTATTAAATGATGCATTAGTTAACGAAGTAGAAGGTTATTGTACACATATTGCAGGTACAAAACAATCTATAGAAATGGAAAATCAATTTCCTTTAAAACAACATTTAGAAAACGGTTTATATACTAGAGAATTGTTTATGCCAAAAGGAAGTTTAATTATAAGTATGATTCATAAACAAAATCATCCTTCTTTTTTATTAAAAGGTAAAATATCTTTTATTGCAGACAATGGTACATTAAAACATGTAGAAGGACCTTTTACAATATTTACAAAAGCGGGTACTCAAAGAGTTTTATATATACATGAAGACACAAGCTGGTGTTGTGTTTATAAAACAGATGCTAAAACCTTTGAAGAAGCAGAAGCTGATGTATATACAAATAATTATAGAGAATTATCAATGGAATTAATCAATAAAAACAAATTATTATGTCAGGAATAGCAGGAGGAATGCTAATCGCCGGGGGTGTAGCTGCCTTAGGTAGTATCGTAGGTGGTATATTTGGCGCAAGTTCTGCTAAAAAAAGAAGAAGAGCAGCTGCTAGAGAAAAACGAGCATTAAATGCAAAAATTACTAATTTAGAAAATAGTAGGCAAGCTGTAATTAATCCCTATGCTGGGGCAAAAGATTTATCTTCTTTAGCTTCTGATTTAAGTGGTTCAATGAGTAATGCATTTGCTAGTTTAGGGGTAGCCACTCAAGCTGCAGAAATAGAAATTGAAGAAGCAGATATTGCTTTAGCAAATACTTTAGATACTTTACGAGCTACGGGTGCTAGTGCAGGTGGAGCAACTGCTTTAGCTCAAGCTGCGTTAAAAAGTAAAAAAGGTGTTTCAGCAAGTATTGAAGCTCAAGAAGCTCAAAATGAAAAACTTAGAGCACAAGGTCGACAACAATTACAACAACAAAAGATTGCAGAACAACGAAGATTACAAGGTATTCAAATAGGTGAAGGTCAAAGAATGCAACAAGCTGATGCTAGTGGTAAACAATTTATGTTTGGGGCACAAGAAACTAGAGAAACTGGGAAATTAGATAGACTTTCAGCACAATTAAGTGGGGCACAAGCTAGAGAATCTCAAGCGGCTTCAGATCAAACAGGAGCTATTACTGGAGCTATTGGAGGATTAACATCAGTAGCGGGTAGTTATATGAGTGGTCTAGCAAGTACGGCGGGAAAGTAAACGCCGGAAGCGGCGGCGTAGGCGGTACTTACAAACAATATCAAGCACAAGGAGGTACGGGTGACCGAAAATTCTTTAGATCAATTAGATAAAAAATTAAAAATAAAATAAATTATGAGTTATCGAGATCCACATCAATACGTTGATACAACAACTAGTCAACATTTTCAAAATCTTCAAACAACTATTGCTAGTGCGTTTGGAGGTGTGGCTAAGTCATATGCACAAAGACAAAAAGAACTTAAAGCGGAAAACGAAAAAAAAGAAGCTCAAACAAAATTAATTAAAAAAGGAATAGCAAAAGAAGCTTCTTTATTACAAAGAACTTTATATGCTACTGATAATAAATATCCTGAAGTTGATTTTGGTGAATTATATAATCCTTTAATTAAAGAATTTGAAGATTTATCTTTAGCTGTAGAAAACGGAACTAGTGAAGATCCAGCTGCAGACAGAAGAAGAGCAGATCAAATTTATGCTAGTGTAAGTGGTATTACCGATACATTAACAGATTTAGTTAGTTTTACTGAGGATTATGATATAAAGTTTGATAATGTAGATAAACCCGGAGGAGTTTATAGTGGTATGAATCCTGATGTAACTTTAGCATTAAATATAATGATGCAGAAACTTCCAGGCAAAAGAGTTCCACGTTTTATAGATAATGATATGAGTAAGTTTGTTTGGGATATATATGATGATCAAGGAAATTTAGTAGAGAGTTTTTCTAAACACAGATTAGATCAAATATCTAAAGGAATTGATGAAATGGTTACAACTATACCTGATAACACAAAAGATTTTGACCAAGTTAAAGAAGCTAATCCAAATATTTTTGTTCGAAAAGAAAATAATAAAGGAGAAGTTTTACCTACCAATGAAATTAACCAAAAATTTTTAGGAAATAAAAAGAAAATTTCAGTTGATTGTCCAGAGAATAGTGATGCTAGAAAAAAATGTTGGGCAATGGCTCAAGATGTAGATAAATATGGTGAAAATGGTATTATATGGGATCAAACTTTTAATACCACAATGGATGGTCAAATTGCTCAAACTTTAGGAACTGGTGCTACTGATAAAAGCGCTATAGCTTTACAAAATACTCAATTCAAGAAAGTTACTTATACAATAGAAGATTTTATTAATAACCCTACTTTTAAAGAAAAATATAAAAATTTAAAATATGAAGAGTTACCTGAAGAAATAAGAACAGCTATTGACGGTGATGGTCATGTTTTTGATTTTGATGAACCTTTAACAGAAGCAGAAAAAGATATTTTTAATGTAGCTTATAAAAAAGATTTCTTAGAGAAAAATGTACAAAAACAAATGATAGGTCCTTCAAGATTTGATATTGAGGAGAGTGGTGAAAATTATACTAAAACACAAATTACTAAGAGTAATAAAGTTAATGATAATTGGAACAAAAGTCAACCTATTCTTAAAAAATTAGTTAGTTCATTAACTCAAGGAGGCAAAGTACAACCACCTGTTAAAAAAGTTATGGCGGAGTTTGGAAAAGCAAATATATCAGCTAACCCAATATATGGTGAAGATGATAAATTGGTTGGTTATGAATTGAAAAATCAATTAGTAACTACAAAACCTTCAATACTTTTAATAAATGAATCACCAGAATCTATAGATCAAGCAATTAAAGTTGCTTCTGGTTTATCTTCTGCAATTGATCCACAATGGGGGTCATTAATAGGAAATGATAATAATACACCACCCGTACCTGGAATAGATGGCAACTTACCATAAAAATTAAATTATGTTTGAATATAAGGGAGAGACATTTACTTTTGAGCAAATTGAAAAAAGAGCAAAACAAAAAGGAATGAGTGTAGACGCCTACCTTATGGCTAATTCTGAAATTAAAGACAGAAGGGGACCAGAGCCTTTTAAAATGCCTGAAAATGCAGGTTCACCTATTACTACGTCTGCTGATATTGATGTAGTAAGCGAAACTATAGAAGATCTTGAGCCAGAAAAAGGACAAATAAGGAATTTAAACTTTTCAGGAGAAGGAACCGGAAATCTTAAAGATAATATTTGGGCGGGGACTAGAGATGAAAAAATTGATCTAATGATGAGTGCAGGTATGACACCCGAGCTTGTAAGTGGAGGATGGGGTATTGGAGATGGAATAGCTAATGAAGATTTATTAGAAAATTTAAATTTACCTACTTTACAAGAACAATGGCTTTCTGAAAATGGGGAAATAGAACAAAATTTAGATATTGATCAAGGTATAAATATAGAAGAAAAAGCTAATGATAATGGTATTATATTTTTAGATAAAGATGATAAAGCTGTAAGAAATTTAGAAATAAATTTAAGAGGAGCTAAAGAAAGAAAAGATCTTAATATGATTAAAGATCTGGAAATAAAATTAGCTAATGCAAGAAAAAAAGCTGGTACTGGTGAGAGACTTTTTGATCCTACAACTGGAAAAATAGAAAGTTTAGAGACTATATCAGAACAAGGTAAAGTTAATGAGGAGAATGCTAAGGTCATGTCTATAGCTAATGATTTAGATTCTTTAAAGAAAATTCAAGCCACAGAGTATTATGAATTAATAGCTTTATCTAAAAAAGCATTACAAAAGTGGGATGCTTTAGGAGAAGAAAGAACTATAGGAGAAAAAATAGTAGGTCCAGTAAAAGGATATTTTACAGAAGACACATATGGATATGATCAGAAAGCTTTAGCAGAAATCGCACAAACAGGCACTTTGCCACCCAACTTAACCCATTTACCAGGAGAACATCCTTTGGCTTTAGCTTTTAATAAAAAATTAGATAGATATTTAACTTTAAATAGAGCTATTCAATTAAATAGTGATCCGGTTACAACAGAAAGAACTAATGAATTAACTAAAAATTTAAATAGATTATCTAAAAATTTAGGTAATAAAGATTTTTTAGGAACAGATGATACAGACGCAAGTGTGGCTTTGTTTAAAGATATAATTGCTGAAAATAATTTAGAATATAAAGACAGCATAATGATTAATGCGCGAACGGCTAAAACAGTAACAGATGGAATAGCTGGAGTTACTGTTGATTTAGCTGGATTAGCAGCGGCAATAGCAGTAACTAGAAAATTACCTGGATTTGCCCAAGCTGAAACAGGTTTAGCTAGTTTAAGTAAGTTTTTAACAAAGGTAGGACCTAGTGGAAAAGGAAGTGGAATTTATGGAGTTTTAATTAATACAACTTTTGGACTAAATAAAGGTTCAAGTGTAATTAAAGAAATGGTAACATTAGGTTTAGCTGATAAAGTGGGAGAAGCTTTAGTTGGTGCTGAACCAGTAGATCCCGTTTTTGCAGCAGCGTTAGGTGCAGGTCAATCTCTTTCTCAACAAGTAATGGCAAAGTTTCTTGGTAAAAGAATAAGGTTTATAACTCCAGCGTTAGCTAGTATAAATAAACACACTCCTAAATTACCTAATGGTCAAGGTATATCTTATGGAGAAAAATATATTCAAGCTATTCAAGGTGGAGTGATAGGAACTGGAACTATGATTGTGGCTGAAGCAGTTTCTTTAGAAGTTCAATCATTAAGAGAAGAAGGTAAACATGTAGAAGCTGAAGAGCTATTAGCATTAGGTGATATTCATCATTTGATAGAAACATATTATTCCCTTAGATTAATAGGATCTGCTTCTGGAAAATTAACCGGAGCTATAGCAAGGGATATTAAAAATATGGTAACTTTAACTCCATCAAAAAGAACACAAGCTGCTAAAATTTTAAATATTTCTAAAAATCCTTCAGAAGAACTTATCCCTATTACTGATTCTGAAGGAGTTATTAAAGGAGCTAAAAAATCAAATAGAATTGAAGAGATAGATCAAGCTGAACAACAAGCTTTAGAAAATCTCAAAAAAGAATACATGCCTGAAGGCGAAGGTACTTCTGAAACTTTTGCTGATGGATCATATGTAAAAAGAGTTAAAGAAATTAAAGATTCTGCTCAAATGCTAAGGAATGATTATGAATTAGTAATAGCTAAACAACAAGTTCAAAAAGATGAAGAAAACGCAGCTTCTAATGTAGATTTATATGTTACAACTAATAGAATAAAAAAAGATCTACCATTAGATGCTTTAGATTATGAAACTTTAGCTAAAACTGATGTAAATTTAATATTAGAAAGATTAGGACAAACAAACAACAAAACAGTTAGAGAAGCTATTAAAAACGTACATACTGGAGCTACGCGTTTAATAAATATAGTAGATAAGCTAGGGTTTAAAGGAGGGACAAAACAAAGAAGTGAAGCAATTGATGCATTATCTGCATATAGTAAAATCAGTAGCGAAATCATCATAGCGGAAAAAATGATGAAATCTAATCCAGGTTTAAAACCAGCATTAGAAAGTCAAATAGAACGGTTAAAAGTTGAAAATGAAAAAATATTAAAGAAATTTGAAGATATAAGATTAGAAAGTGAGAAATTAGCGGCTGAAGAAATCACAGGTACTAAGAATATTTTTGAACAACATGGTATTAAAAATACTATAGAATTATCACCTGAAGAATTTATTAAAAAAGTAAAAGAATTAGAACCTGGTAAAAATCCAGATATTTTTAGTGATGGAGTAATTGATAGAGCAACAGGAAAAATTTATATTAATAGAGAAGGAGCTAAAAAAAATATGGCAAGGGGAGTGACAGTGCATGAACAAGGACATGCAATGGTTCAAAAAGCTTTACGAGGAAAAGACGGTAAAATAACTCCTGAAGGATTGGCTATTATTAGAGAGTTCATAAGTAAATTAAACCCTACAGAAAAAAGATTAATTGAAGAGAGAATAGAGAAAGATTATAAATATAATGTAGAAGGAAAAGAAAAAGCATTTGAAGAATATGCAGAAGAATATGTTACAATATTTGGAGATTTAATTAGAGATAAAAAAATTAAATTTAAAAGTGAAATTGAAGAAAGTGATGCTGGTAATATAAAATCAGGAATAGGACTTAAAAATTTAATAAGAAGACTTAATGCTGAAGTAGATGCTGGAAAACTAAGTGAAGATATAGTAACAGCTATTAAAAGTGAATCAACAGGGAAAGGAATAGATAGTTCTAGAAATATTGCTAAAATAAAATCTTTAGAAACTGAGTTAAGAGATGTTAGAAACGCAGAAAAAGAAAGAAGACAATCTTTCTTAAAAAGAGCTAAAGAAATTGAAAAAGCTCAGCCAGAAGTTGCTAAACGAATGAGAGAAAGTGTTGGTGAAATGTCTAACAAAGAAGGTATAGTTGTTAGAGATATAGCTGATGAATACAAGGTTGCAATTAAAAACACTGTACTTAAACTTCTTAAATCCAAACCTGCTCTACTGGATACTCCTACTTATCAAGAATATAAAACGCTGGATCAAAAAATTGATGCTATTGTAAAACAAACTATACCTGAAATAATAAAACACATTGAAAGATTTGACTTTAAGAAAAATGATAATTTAGATGCTTATATTAATAGTTATATAGTAAAAAAAATAGGTACAGCCACTGGTCAGAAAGAATTTAGAAAAGAAGAATTTACAGATAGATTAGATGATAAAGCTTTTAAAATTGCTTCTGAAACAGATGGTCCAATTGAAATTATAAAATCTGAACTATCTAAATTTAAGAAAACAATAAAACCCACTAATGAACAAAGAGTAGAAATATTACAAAAAGCTCTTAATACTCTTGTTAAAAACTTAAATAAAATCGATACGAGCGTTAAAGGTAAGCCTAGAACTTTTTATACAGATGCAAAAAAACAAGTAGAGAAAGAATTATTTAAATTAGTAAAAAATAGACTTAATACGTTAAATTCTAAAGGATATAAAGAATTAATGAAAACTAAACAAGGTCTTGAAGTTGTTCATGAAATTGATCTTCAAACAATGACTAATTCTCTTAAAGGAAAAGGAAAAGGATTTGAGATATTTTTAGAACCTGTATTAGATAAAAATGGTAAACAAGAAACTTACAGTAAAGAAGAAGCCAATAAGTTGGGGATTCCATATGATAAAGCTGGATCTGGACCCAAAAAATGGAAAAAGAAACCTATAAGTAATTTTATAGATAAAGATGGTAATCCTTCGGGTGAGTTTTTAGACTGGGTATTAGATAGAAAAAACTCTACACCAAGAATAGATGGTAAAAAAGATGCTATTGCTAAAGCATTAGCTGGAAATTTAGGATTAGATGCTATGATGGGTGGAGCTAAAACTCCTATTTTTGAAATTAAAAAAGATAAGTATATTAATTTATTAAAAGAAGCGGGAGCTACGCCTGATCAAATAGCTTTAATTAAAACAGATGCTTTTTTAGGTAAATTAGCTGATAAAATATCTAGAAATAAAAATATAAGTTTTAGTATTAGAAAGCAAACTGAAAACTTTATGACTCAATTAGAAAAATTAAGTAAAGATCAAAGCAGAATACAACTATTTAAATCTCAAACTTCAGCTTTACAAGATATTTTTAATAGAATACTTCCTGGAGAGAAAAAAGTTTTGGATATTTTAAACAATATAGATAAAGTTAGAGTTAAATTAGAAGCTGAAGCCGCAGATCGTATAATGCTAGAAGAAGGAATTACATATGAAGAAGCTCTTTTAAGAATAAATCAAGAAATTAAAGATTATAAAGGTTTAAGAAAAAAGAAAAAAGTTGGTCAATTACCACATGATCCCTTAGTTCAAACAAGAATTTTACAACTTTTAATTCCAAAAGGAATGAAATTAGGAGATTTATCAAAAGATGTTCAACAGCAAATTTATAGCGAAATGCAGGGTGGGAACACTAGGTTTATAATTGATGGTAGAAAAATTACATTTAAAGATTGGACAAAAGAACTTAAAGCTAAACTTAAAAAAGAAGGTAGAGATTGGAAAACTCCAATGTCTAAATCTATCCCTGCTCCTAAAGAAGCTACTTACGCTGATTTATTTGAAGTTGTTTATGGTAAAGATGCTATTAAAGGTACAAAAACTTTTAAAGGTGATGTTAAAGAGGTTTTAGCAGCTGCAAAATTTTATTCTAATTGGGGAAATATTTCTCGACAATTTGAAAAAATTATTTCAAAAAACTTAAAAGAATACGGAGACTCTGATAAAGCTAGATTAGAAATTAAAAAAGAAATTGAAAACTTTATGACTAAAGAAGGTGTTGACAGTAAGGATAATCCATTGTTTACTATTGATCAAACTATAGCTGCTAATAGAGTTATGTTAGAAAGAAAATATGATGGTCTAATAGATATGTTTATGGAAAAACGTAGTAAAAAAACGTTAGGTAAAATTATTGATGTTTTGCAACCTCTTACAAATCAAGCTACTTCTATTTCTAAAGGAAATATTCCTATTACATTAATTAACATATTTAGCCAAAAAGGTCCTAAATATAATGAAAAAGGAAAAGAATTAAAACAAGATAAAATAAGACACAATGAACATTTATTAGAATTTTTTCAAATGAATAGCAGGTTTATTGATTTATTAGATAATTATAGAAATAAAAAAATTACCGCAAAAGAGTTAAGAGATAAAACAAAAAATCTTATAAGAAATGCTGAACAAGCTAGCACATCAGAATTCCAAAGATATGGTAAAGATAAAAGCGGACCTTCTATATCAGATGCTTTAAGTAGAATTGAATTTTTATTTAAAGGAGGTAAAGCTAAAGATGTTGTTACTATCGGAAGCTCACGTCAAGGTTTAACATTAGCTGAAGCTATTTCTAAGACTTTAAACCCTAAACAAAAACAAATTATTAAAAATACTTCTAATTCTAAACTTACTACCGAAGGAATTTTAGTAAAACAAAGAGTTCAATATCCTAAAGATTATAAACAAGTTAAAGTTAATAATGAAAAAATAGCAAAAATAGCTGGAGTTTCCCATTCAATTTCTAAAAAAATGAATCAAAGTGAATTATTTGATAAATTAAAAGAAATAGACAAAGAAAACGCTAAAAAAATTAAAGAAGGTTTTGAATCTAAAGATTTATCTAAAGAATTTAATGAAATACTTGAACAAAGCAGTGGAGTTAAAAGTGAAAAACAATATTCTGATATAAGAGCTAAAAGTATTGGAAGTAGAAAAAGAAATTGGCAGTTTTTTATTCCAGATAGAGCAGCAGATTTAAATGGTTTGATTGATGTAACTTTAGGAAAAGGTAAAAAAGGTGATACACAGAGAAAATGGTATAAAGAAAATCTTATTGATCCATTTAATAAAGCTGAAGACGCTTTGATTAGAGATAGAGTTGCATTAACTTCTGGTTTTAAAGGTTTAAAAAAACAATTAAAAATTACTCCTAAAGATTTAAGAAAAGAAGCTATAGATGGTTTTACATTTGAACAAGCTATTAGAGTATATACGTGGAATAAACAAGGAATGAAAGTAGAGGGATTATCTAAAAGAGATTTAAAAGATTTAACTGAAATAATAGAAAAAAATCCTGAGCTAAATGCTTTTTCTGAACAACTCATTGAACTTGGTAAAGGCGAGGGTTATCCAGCTCCTCACGCTGAATGGTTAGCAGGAAGTATTGCAACAGATTTAAGAGTTGGATTAAATAAAAACGGAAGAGCCAAATATTTAAATGCTACTGGCTATACGGAAAACGTAAATAAAATCTATTCTAAAGAAAATCTTAATAAGTTAGAGGCTGTTTATGGAGTTAAATATAAAAAAGCTTTAGAGAACATGTTAGGGAGAATGAAAACTGGTAGAAATAGAAAACCTTCTGGAAGTGATTTAGAAAATAGAGCTTTAGATTGGATTAATAATGCCAATGGAGTTACTATGTTCTTAAACGCTAGGTCAGCAGTGCTACAAACTATATCTAGTATCAATTATATTAACTGGACAGACAACAATCCTTTAAAAGCTGGAAAAGCCATAGCTAATGTTAAGCAATATTCTAAAGATTTTATGGATATTATGAATTCTGATTATCTAGTTGATAGAAGAAATGGTTTAAAATTAAACGTTAGTGAATCA
>TARA_R110000824_G_scaffold168453_1_pt1 | contig 10372 bp, 9 predicted proteins | sample TARA_R110000824 | Tara Oceans TARA_R110000824 (sample SAMEA4397747) | marine metagenome | biome: Polar Biome; feature: [MES] marine water layer (ENVO:01000295) within the mesopelagic zone...; material: water (ENVO:00002006), including particulate matter (ENVO:01000060) such as...... | reverse complement strand
GGTTACGTAACGATAAAATGTTAGAAAGAAAAGCTTTAGAAGCTGAACATTTAAATAAATCATTAGGGTTTCGTCCAGTAAATCCTGGTTCTATATTCGTTATATAATATGAGTTTTTTTACTAAAGTAGATTATTCTAGACAATTAAAACAACCTCTTAATACTGAAGCTAGATTTTCTGGCTCAACATTAATGGAACAAAATCTTAACGTATATTCTGGTTATACTGGTGATGGGCAATTTATGGTTTATAAACCAGCGTCTTGGGTTGAGAAGTGTGGTTCTTGTGTGTCCGACGCTTGTACTACTGGGTATACTTTTATAGTTGGTCCGTATTCTGCAACTTCTGCTGCGTGTAATGTGACTATAACATCTTTTTCAGCGGTTACTGGAATGACTTCTGTACTAGCTATAAATCAAGTACCAATGAAAATTTTAAGTGGTGACACTAGTAATCCGGGTATTAGTGCAAGTACAGTCCAAATAAATAAATTAGGTTTGGTTGATGCTAACTTAATGAGTGGGGTGGTTGATTTACAATTAGATGAAAATGGTAATGTTGTAAAAGGTGCGTCATCATCTATTAGATACAAACAAGAATTACGACCTATTACGCCAGGTCATTATAATAAATTATTAGATTTAAATAGTTACTTTTTTAGGTACGTAGAAAATGGGGTAGATAGTTTTGGGTTAATGGCTGAAGATTTACATGAACTAGGTTATAAAGAATTAGTAATATACGATGGTAAGGGTAGACCTGATAATATCCAATATAAATTATTATCTGTAGCTTTATTAAATGTAATACAATCATTATATAAAGATGGTATAAATGTTTATGATGAGATTACAGAAATTACCCCCATCACTAAAGTTATAAGTAAAGATTATACTACTAATGGAGAGCATTTAATAGTAGTAAATAAAGAATGTAAATTAACTCTTAATTCTTCTGTAGATAAAAAAATAAAAATAAAATCTTTATCGGAGGTAGAAATAATACCAGATATAGGTAAAATAGATGGGAAATGGGAATCTATTACTTTAGATGGTGATAGTTGTGTGGAATTAATATTTATTAATGAACTATCGTATTGGGTGATTGTGTCTTCGGATGGTTTAAAGAATATTTAATTCTTCCATAAAATAATTTTCACTTAACTTCATTTTTGCCCAATATTCTTTTTCTTCTGGTGATAAAGTTAGTATTTCGTCTAATGAATCTTGGTCAGATTCTTTTCTTGGTACTCCATTTATTAATTGGCATTGTGTTTTTGTATAATATTCCCTATTCTCTGGATTTTTCTTTAATATACTTTCTCTAACTTCAGGTTTAAAACAAACTAGTAGGGGTTCTACCCTTTTATTAAATGTAGATATGTATCTAGGTACGTTATACTCACCTTTCAGACCACTTTCTAAATCATTTTCAGATATCAAATAAGAATTTAAAACAATTTCTTCTGTACCGTCCTTTTTTTTCTTTCTTTGTACATCACCATGTGACATTGCTGTTCCATTATTTACATAATAAATGGTATCCCCTAAAGATACTGGAATATTATTTTTTATAATCAACTCCATATGTGCTTGTCTGGACATTAAATGGCCCGCTTTTGTTCTTTGTTTACATCTTTTTTTATAAGAATCTATCTTTTGTTTTACTCTAGATTTATTAGCGATATTAGCTAAAACAATATCTTTATTATAAATTTTTTGTAAATATTCATAATAGTATTCTACAAAATCTTCTCCATTTCCTTCTAATAATAATGTTAATCCTTTATCTATAAATTCTTCTAGATACCCTTGAATCTTTTTAGATTTAATTGAGTTCCCTGTTAACTTAACAGTTTTTTCTGGTGTGAGTAAAGCGTAATTTTTTCTTGCTATATTAATACATGCAGGCCATTGACCGTCAGTATCCAAACCCATTTCACCTCTCATAAATAAATCATTGTATTCAGCAACATCAGCTTCACTGCCTAGATAAGCTTTGTATTTTTCTACCAATGCATTGTTACCAATGCCTATATATTCTCTTTCTTCCACTCTTTCAGGGCATGAAAAATTTACACCGTCAGTGTCCATTACTAACGGGTCGTATCCTTTATCAATAAAAAATCTAACCATATGTCTTAAATATTGTCTTGCGGTACATGTAACCTTTTCTCCCATATTCATATCACCCCAAGGAAATACTTGTGGAGCTGATAGTGACCCGAACATAGAATTAATAAAAATCTTAATGGGTAATTGTTTTCTTCCAAAAGACTCTGATTTCTTTTTGTCCTTACTATAATATTCGGAAGCTAAATTTTTATACTTAATTCTAGTATCTCTAAAATATTTTAACATTCCTTTCATTGCATCAGTAATGTCACATTCAGGAAAAACGTTATGCACTAACTGTATAGAAGGGTAAAGTGAACTGAAATCTAATTTTAATACATCTGTTGAGTACCCGGTTTTAACCAACCTAGATAAACCACCAACAAAAGGTCGTTTTGTGTCTTTTGCGGGTACAGCTAATCCTTTGTGATATGACCAAGCTAACATCAGCATTTTCCATAAAGTAGCAGTACCCATAGTTGAGATTCTTTCATATGAAGTTGGTACCATACTCGCTAATAAAAATGAAGCTTGGTTAAATTGTCCGTCTACCTCCATTGTTTCCCATAAGTCATCCATTAGGTATCTTTCAACAATTTCAGCTCCACCTACTTTTGTGTAAGTATTAGGGAATTTTTTGTCTATATCGTATAAACCTTCCGCCCCTACTGGTTTATATTTACCATTTTCAATATTTAAATAAAACTCTTTATTTTCTCGATATGTTGAGGCAATCTTATCTCCTTTCACATATATCCGATTTGGTTTTTGTGAGTTGGAGAACTGTGTAATGTACTTTAGCCCCCAACTTTTTATTTCTGAATTAATTGTTTGTGCTCGTCTAACAGCGTGTGCTATGTCTAAAGAATTACAACCCCAAATCTTTATTTGTTTATAATCCTCAATTTCAGCACCTAATTTTAATATACCATCATTAATTTTATATCCCTCATTAGGGTTTAATGTTTTAAATCTTGTGGTGTCCATTTGCAATACCTCTGCTCTTTTAAATAACCAGTTCCAGTCAAAGTTAGATGAATTATACCCCCCAATAATTGTGGGTTTTAGTTTCTCTATAGTTTCAAAAAACTCGTATATAGCTTCTGACTCCTCAACCTCACTATCACCAATTTCTATTACCTTTTCAAATCCTCTATTATCTTTCATACCAACCATAAAAATTCTACCATCTTCTGGATTTAAAGCTGTCGTTTCCAAATCAAAAACAAATCTATGTATATCGTCATACTCCTCAAAACCTTTAAATAATCTTTTCTTTTTCTGTACTAGATATTGTTCAATGGGTGATAATATCATTATGGCGTCCCTATTATCAGCTTCCCAAGGATTTAACCCCCCTTGCTTAAAAAAGCTTACTAAATCCCTGTATGTTTTTGTGGTTTTTATTAAATAAGTTAAACCATTTATTAATCTCTCGTCATTACTGGTTTCTAATTTTTCTATTAAAATACCATGTTTAGATATGGCTTTTTTCTGTTTTTGTTTATCTCCGTTATAAAAATTTTTTTTACTTAAGTCCCCAACCCAACAGAAGGGTATAAATCTATCTGTTTCAATTACTTTTCCTTTATCGGGGTACTCTTTTATTTTATATATTTGACCATTTCTCCAACTATATTCTAATGCAACAATATATTTTTCTGGGTCATTCCCATGTAAAAAATGTTGTATTTCTTCTTGAGTTGCTTTATCTATTAAGTTGGTCATCATTTATATGTATATATGGATATATGGATAGCATACAAAGATAAGTAAATAATGTAGGTTAATCAATAAAAATTAGCATGGTGATTTTACAAATGACTCGGATATATTAATATATAAATTTTCTCTTATGGGTACAATAAGTTCTGTATTGTCATCATGAAAATATACTATAAATTGCCCTTCAAATCTACCTTCTTTTTTAACATCATTTTTTGTCCATTTATAATAAATGTAGTATTCAGTTGTGGAGTTTACTGAGGTTGGTTCTTTGGAAACTATTCCTCCTGCTTTATTTAATATTCTTGGTATGCCTGTTTTTTCATCTTTCATAGAAAAATATATGCTTGAATTACTTAACTTATCATGAAAATGGCGAAAATCGTTTCTTCCATCTTGCACTAGTTGCATTTTAAGTATTGGTTCTATTGAGTCTTTTCTTATAAAAAATTCCATTTTTCTCTTTATTATAAATATAATTAATATCTTAACACGCTACAGGTGGGCTCGTATTGTCTATATCACAATCTATACACCCATTATTACAATTTTTACACTCATCACAATCTATGAGTTTATACCTATATCTATTTATTTCAAAATTATGATATATTTCATCTGCTGTTAAAGGTTTTATATAATACATCATTTGTGAAATGCCTCCTATAAAAGACCCTGCAAAATTTTCCATAATTAATCTTTGGTCGGTTTCTCCGGACCACTGAATTAAACTAGCTGTATTATTAGTTACTGCTGAACAACAACCATTGGTGCAACCACTCATGTCTGGTATAAGACTCTCTCTTAACCCCATCGCTCCTCCACCCCAAGACATGTTGTATGCTACCCCTACTTGAGTTTGTTTATTTGTATTTAATTGTCTTGGGATTATTTCCTCAAAATTTTCTACTTTATGTACACGTCTACCATTAACATAAAAAGTAAGGGTGCCCATTCTATATTCTTTTTCATCAAACCACTTTTGTACTTGTGCACCGTGACAGTTAAAGTCAAAATAAGCCTCTTCTATAAATTTTGGGTATTCGTCATTACATGTAGGTTTTATGGGTGATTGTTCAAAAGAACTACAACCAAAAGGGCCTCCTTGATTGTGGTGAGAACCGTACCTTTCGAAGCTATCGGTTCTGACTTTTACTAAGTCATTTACTCCACCATTATTATATATTTCACATTTTTCTAAACATAAATTTCTTTCAAATACCACATCTACTTGTATCCAATTAGAAGAGCAGTCTCCACTCTGAGTCATAAATGGGCATATTGGGTCGGAATAACTTTCTTCTATAGTATACCCACAATTAAAACTACTTCCTGTATTACACGTTTCTCCAGTAGTTTGACAACTACCCGTATACCGAATTGTTCTATATCCAATTCTCATATCATCAGTAATTCTAAATCCTATAGCGTTACTATAAACATCGTACTCTGCGGTTGGTGATTTATTTGCTCCTGTTAATTTTACTGGGTCGTCTACTGTGTTACAACAACCGGTAATACCAGTATAAGTGGTACACGCTGTAAAAGCAGAATAAGACATCTCCTTATGAAACCATTTATCTTCCGCTCTAATACCTTTATAGAAAAAGAATCCGTATTTATCAGTTCTCCCTATTGTCATTCCAGAACCATTCCATGCACTATAGTTAAAAGTATATTCAGGCCCTACACTATCATAGGTATAAGCGGCAGGATTTTCACTACATAATGGAGTTATTACTCCTGTACCTGCAGTATTCAAATACCATCCACTAGTGTTATAACAATTCCCATATACCCCACGAGGTGATGAAGAAGAGTCTGGTCCATGAGGATTTGTACATATTGTATTAAGTTTTAAATAAGTTTCAAAAGACCATCCACATTCTGGTCTTGTTGGTAAAACCTCATAGGGATACCCATATAATTTATAAAATCCTTGGTAAAATCCACCTTTAAGTTCTTGGTAGTATCCAGAATAATCAAGTGCATTTAATATTGTGGTGTCAGTATAGAAGGTGTCGGACCACCAAGGAAAACCAAAAGCTTTAACTTGATGCATTTTAAATCGTTTATCGTAAGAATAAATGTCATAGGTAAGAGAAGTGGGTAAATCATTAAATAAATCTATAGCCGCACCATTTTGATAATCATCTAGATTGAGTAGCCCATTATCTAATCCACTCCAAACCACGTCCAAAATTGTAAACCCACTAGCTGTATAGGGACACTCACAAATTGATTTGGCCTCAGGCCAAGTATTATTACTTAAAATAACAAATGGTCTATAATTATTGTTAGTGTAGTAAGAATTACCTGTTGTTCCTGTTGGGTATTGCCAACTGCAATTTGTTGTTGGTTGGGTGGAAGCTGTGGTATTTAAATCAATCCATACTGGTAATTTATTACCGTTATTATAATCTATAATAGAAGTAGACCAGATTACATCAGTTTTAAAATCCTTTTCATCTGATGCAAGAAAAATATCGTAGTAAGAACTATAGTTTATCTTACTATCTATTTTATTAAAATAAAAATTATTTAAATTTTGTGTTCCCATATAATAATAAATACTATTTGATTGGTTTAGATATTTATATATAAACGTAAAAAATGAAAAGGAGCCAAGCCATACACCACGTAGTGTCTGAATTAAAAGTCATTAAAGAAGATTTACTGGGGGGAAAACCCGTAAACCCATTAAGATTTTTAACTTTATCTGAAATTTTTAAATTCGGTATAGAACCTAAAGATAAAAGATTTACTGCTCAATGCTTAGATGAAGCGTCTAAAACAAATGACCATAAAAAACATTTAAAAGTTGTGGATGAGGTGTTAGAAGATGAGGAAGAAGATGATAATGAAACAGAAGAAGAGGTTAATGAACTGTTAGATTATGATGGTTCTATACAAAGTAGTAAAATCCCTATGGGTAGTGAAAACGTAAAAACTTTAAGTTCTAAAAAAACTACAGATGATGTAGTAAAAGGCACACGTCAAGCTGGAACTTGGACTGGGTCTGGTCATTATTTTAAACGATATTATGGTGAATCAGTAGAAGAAATAGAAGAAAATGATATGAGTGAGGTGTTAGGGTATGAAGAAACTAAAGATAAAAACGCAGAAGAAACAATAGAATATTTTGAGAAAGAGCATGAAATGGATAATGAAGAAGCTTCAGAAAGAGCTGAAAGTATGGGAAAAACTGAAAAATTAGATAAAAAAGGTGAAAATTATCAGAGATTAACAGAAAAAGAAAATCTTAAAAAAATAGCAGAAGATAGAGCTAGAAAAATGATAGAAGTTATTTTAAATAATAAATCAGATGATGGTGAGATTACTCAAAAATCTTTTTTAAATACTAAAATTAAAAATTTACTTAAATTAGCTTCTATTGAGGGGGTGAGTGTAGATGAATTAATAGAAAAAATAAAACTACAATAAAGTGAATAAAGATTTAAAAAATGATACTTACTCTATCCCTGATAAATTAATTAATAAATTACAGTCAAATTTACAAAATTTAAATAAAAATGATAAGGGATATGAGAGATGTAAAAATTTAGTTAATGATAGTCGTGTTACTTATTCACAAGCTAAAAAGTTAAAACATGAATTAGAAAATGATTTAGAGGATATTGAATTTGAGACTGTTGGGGGAGAAGATATGCTAAATTTTATTAATTCTTCTTTAAATAATAGAAGAGATAGTGTTTATAGTTCAAAAAAAATTAGACAGAATAGTGGGGAGAATAACGCCTTTAAAAAAACACATACTAAAGATAAATCTAAAAACCCAACTAAGGTCAGAAAAATTAAAGTAGCTACTAGAGCTGATGATATTAATAATAATAGAGCTGTCTACGAAGAAATAGACAGAATAAAACAACTTATAAAATAAAAAATTATGACAGATTTTAATCAAGATAAACCAGGAGAAAAATTAACTAACCTTTCGGATAAATTTAGAGAACAAATGTTAGTGAAAAATACTTATCCTGTATCAGATTCAGATGGATATAGCCCCAACCACCCAAATGCAATGGCTGATGGTGATGATAAAGGAAGAGGAAGTGCTATCTATCTAGATGTTTTTGGTGAGGATATTGGTACTAAAACTGATATTATGGGGAATGGTGAAACTAATACTGGTAGAATTAATAATTTAAAAACTAACCTTTATAGTAAAAAGAACGAATATAGTTCGGGAAATATTGATTCTGGTGAAGGTTATACTCCAACAGCTGGATAATGAAATTATTTACGTCTCTAATAGATATACTAACTGAACAAGTATCTAATAGTGTTATTAAAGACGCTATAACTAATAAATATACTTGTGAATTAAGGTATATGGATGACGAGAAACTACCTGATGGTGGGAATGTAAGAGTGATAGAACCCGTGGCCTATGGCTATTCTCAAAAAAATAATCCAGTTATTAGAGCGTACCAAACTTCTGGTCCCTCTTTAAAAGTTAATGAAAAAGGTATACCTTTACCTGATTGGAGATTATTTAGGGTAGATAGGATAAAAAGTATGAAGCCTATGAAAGGTGATGGTAGTTTATTCTTGACTTTTGACGAACCTCCACTATATAATCCTGTAGGAGATAATTCTATGGAGAGAATGATATATAACTCAAAATTTTAAAAAATGGCAAATATTACAACATTACAACAATCATTAATAAACGCTAAAAGGGTGATGAATAAAGTAGATAGTGGTAGTTTCACTAAAGGTGAATCTAGTTTGCCTTCTACACAAAACACCATGCCAAATATTAATATGGAAAGTGTTCAAGAACATTTACCTCCAGCCCAACCTTCTTTTTCTAGTGCCCCACCAAATCTAAAGCCTAAAGCTAATTTAACTGAAGAAAAAATTAAAAATTCTAAACTTCCTGACGCGATTAAACGAGTAATGATAGATAGCCCCATACCAGATATACCATTTAATGGAGGTGGTGCCGGTCTGAGTGAAGAATTCTTAAGTGGTGTAAAAAATCAAATGACTAAACAAGGAATTCCTGTATCTGAGACACAACAACACTCCCACCAAAACCTAATTCCACCATTAAAGAACACCATAACAAAGAAGATATCTTCTAAAAATCTAAAATCTATAATTAAAGAATCAGTAAAAGAACTATTAGATGAAACTATTGGGTTTAAAAAGAATGCTGATGAAAATTTTCAATTTCGTGTAGGTGATAGAATCTTCTATGGTAAAATCACTTCTAGCAAATCGGTTAAATAATTCCTTACTTACGCCTTTGACATATTATAGTTTTTGTTTTACTATTAACATATGAAAAAAGCAAAATATAAAATCCTTGTTTTACCGAGTGATAGAACCGGTGTATCCAAATTTAGGTCGGTTGACCCCCATACTTATTTACAAACTATGTATCCAGAAGATTTCTGGATTGATATAGTATACGACCCTCCTTATCATGATGATATTTGGTGGAAAAAATATGATTTAGTTCATTATCATAGAAGTATTGGCCCTGATTATGATGCGTCTAAAGTTGTGGCAAAAAAATTAACTAGCTGGGGCATTCCTCATATTATGGATATTGATGACTACTGGTTACCAACTGCTGACCATCCTGCACATCATTTAGTTAAGAAGAATGAGATAGATAAAAAAATACAAGAGAATATACGGCTTGCTGGGTATGTAACCACAACAACTAAAGTTTTTGCTTCGGAAATACTTAAACAAAATAAGAATGTAGAAATTTTCCCTAACGCAATTGACCATGAAGAAAAACAATATATTCCTAATCCTACTCAATCTAATAAGGTTAGAATAGGGTGGTTAGGTGGTTCTTCTCATATAGAAGATTTAAATATTATTAATGGTGTAGCGGGTAGAATTCATAGTGCTCAAAAAAATAAATTTCAATTTGTTTTATGTGGTTATGATTTAAGGGGTAGTATGACAATATTTGATGAAAAAACTGGTAAACAAACCCAAAGGCCTATTACACCTAAAGAATCGGTATGGTACAAATATGAACAACTTGTTACTGATAATTACCGTATTATCGAAGACGACTCTTACAAAAAAGAACTATTAGACTTTGAGAAAAAACAAATTAGTGGGGACCCTGATTCAGTCTATAGAAGAGTGTGGACAAAACCAATTACTACTTATGCCTCCAATTATAATAATTTTGATGTAAGTATTGCTCCACTTAAAGAACACATTTTTAACAAAGTTAAGTCTCAATTAAAAGTAATTGAGGCTGGTTTTCATAAAAAAGCACTTATCGCTCAAGATTATGGTCCTTATAGTATAGATTGTATAAATGCATTGGACCGCGGTGGGAAAATAAATTCTAAGGGTAACTCATTACTAGTACCTAAAGTTAAAAATCATAAAATGTGGTTTCAGCATGTAAAAAGACTAGTTGCTAATCCTTCTCTTGTAGAAGATTTAGGTGAAAAATTATATGAAACAATTGCACCACATTATAATTTAAAAACAGTAACCGAAAAAAGAGCAGAATTTTATAAAGAAT
>TARA_R110000824_G_scaffold248837_10_pt1 | contig 10380 bp, 13 predicted proteins | sample TARA_R110000824 | Tara Oceans TARA_R110000824 (sample SAMEA4397747) | marine metagenome | biome: Polar Biome; feature: [MES] marine water layer (ENVO:01000295) within the mesopelagic zone...; material: water (ENVO:00002006), including particulate matter (ENVO:01000060) such... | reverse complement strand
ACGCCAAACAGGAATGGAGAATTTGGGGGGGCAGGAGCGAGGACGACCCGGCAGTGAAAGAACGCTTGGCGGCTATGTGGAGATGGTGTGGTTGGGACCATGTGACACCGGAGAACGCAAACGAGTATAGTATAAGAACGCCCTGGAGTGGGGTGGCTCTATCTTGGTGTTTTAGGTCTGATCCGGATTTTCCAAAAAGCGCGACACACGCTGATTATATGCAAAAAGCTAGGACCAATAGAACAAAAAGGACTCCGGGCTATCAATTGTTTACTCCCAGGGAACTAGACTATGTGTACGAGCCGAATGATGTCCTTTGTTATGTCCCCAGAAAATGGGGATCAAGCAGATACCATTGCGATATATATGTCGGCAATAACCAGGCCTGTGGCGGAAATTTAGATCATCGATTCGTTAAGGGTAATATAGAGGGTAAAAATTCAACAACTGCCGGTCATCTTTACGGTGACCCAATAGAATATATAATTAGAAAGGTTAATTCGTCTCTTCGAGAGTGGAAAAACAAAGAGGTTAGCCGCCTTTTGATGGAGAAATTTAATATAGGCATTAAAGAAAACTAAATTCTATTTAGTAATATATGCTTTATGAGGAAATAATGTAATGAATATTCATAAATGGAAAAACCAAGAACTTAACCGTCTTCTGATGGAAAAATTTAATCTTCCTATTGTGGAAGAGACCCCCGAAGAGACCCCTGGAGAGAGCCATCGTTTCAACCCGATCGGCCCGGGCCAGGAGACCCGCTTAATAGTGAATCCTGGTGACACGCTGGCGAGTATAGCCCAGGAGTGCGTGGATTCGGAGAATTGCTGGTGGAATGTGAACGAGAAGACTTTAATGAAATATAATAAACTAGAGTCTAATGTTATCCGTCCTGGCCAAGAAATACTTATTCCGCCAGGCCGTAACGCTCTGGGTGGCCTCGCCGGGATCGACCTTTTCAACCTCATGGGCTTGACCAAGGAAGAAGAATTAAAAGAAGGTGGGGATGAGGACAGTTATACGGTTAAGGATGGTGATACCCTGTCCGGAATTGCTGCGGATCGTCAGGTTCCTGTTTGGGCTCTTAAGAAGTTTAATAATTTAACGTCTGACCTTATTACACCTGGGGACGTATTAAAAATCCCGAAAGAGTATTGGATCCGGGACAACTCTGAAGATTCTAAAAATGAATTGAATGAGAACATGGCTTCTGAAGTAGGACATATTGTGCTTGATATAGCCGGTATGGTGCCTGTGCTCGGGGAGTACCCGGATATTGCAAATGCGGCTTGGTATGTCATAGAGGCCGAGAAACATAGGCGAGAGGATAACGGTTATGAAGCCTCTTTTGCTTATTTATTTGCTTTGCTTAGTGTGGCTTCTTTGGCGGGTGCTGTTGCACCTATTATAGGAGATTTAGTCCCCAAAGGGGGAAAATACGCAGCCCAGGTCTTAAGATTGGTTGGCTATATGGCAAAAGGCGGCGAGCAAGCAAAAGCATTGCGGACCACTCTACAGGGGAGAAAAGCACAAGTTGATGCCGTAGTTAAAATGGCAGGTTCTAAGGATTCACGTCTCAAAGACGCCGCTCCCTATATGATGGGATCCTTATCTTTATTTGCCTCTGGCGAAATGCCGCAACAAGGTGAAGGCACAGAAACCTTAGAACAGGCTGCGTCAAGCGAGGGAGCGCCTGCGGGGGATGCTGAGGAGCCAGGTGCAGGAGACGATATGGTTGCTGTTGTAGATCTCGATAGCGAAAAAGAAACAATGTCAGAGCTTAGGAATTACATAAAAAATATTATCGATAACGGATAAACAAATATGATTGATCTAAACAAAATTACAAGACAGTTTCTCTTAGGAGAGGAGAAGAAAACACCCTCAACAATGGCATATATTCAGTCTTTAGGGGAGGCTTTAAGTAAGCTGCGCCCTGGGTCTAAGAGGGACCAAAATATGGTTGAGGTGGCCAAGTCACATTTAAGAGAAATAAGAAGGCAGCATAAAAAATTACAGGAAAGAGTCTCCGTTCTAGAAGAAAAATTAAACGTTCTCGAAGAAATGTCTTCGATGGCCGGGGGTGCTGTGGCATTTTCACCCGCAAAGCCGCAAAAGAGAAGGAAGAAGAAAAATGACAGTAAGTAGAAACGAATTGTTAGAAGAAATAAGGTTCAGGAAGGCCGTTCAATACGGTATTTTAAAATCTATTCGCGGTCGCAAGGTTAATGAAAATATTTTACGTAGATATATAAGAAAACACATCAATGAGGCTGTGGCGGTTGGCGGGAGCCCTACAACTCCTTACGATATAACAGCAATTAACTTTTTGAAGGATTTATTAAAGAAAATTGTTCCTAGTGTCGAGGAAGATTATAAAGAACTAACTACTTCCACAGATCAACGAGTTTCTTTCAGAAAACATATATTAAACGCAATAGAAAATCTAATAAGGACTCTCGACGCAGACCCAGATTCCGTTATAGAAAAAGGGCAGTCAATAAAAGAGGAAGTGGACATTAATATTGGGGACGGCGACACGCCAGGATTTATTGACATATATGATGATGAAGCTGACGGCGAAGAAGAGGAACTTGCACCGGAAGAAGAGTTTGCCCTTGGTATGGACACAGAAGATTTGGACAAAACAGGCAGAAATGCTGCCTATACTACTTTTCAACAAATTAAAAATCAAATTGAAAATGAATATTCAAAATTAGATGCGGATAGTAAAGTTGAAGCCATGGACAACCAGTCCGAGAGACAGGTATTTAAGGATTTTCTTTTGCTGAATTTTAAATTATATTTTGACCGCTTTGAAGAGGAATTATCCCCCACCCCGGAGGCAGAGCCCGAAACGCCTGCTGAATATTCTACCCCTGGCGAGGAGGCAGAATTAGAAAATGTTCCCGGAGTCGAGGAACTCCCAGAAATATAGGGGGTAATAATGGCTTTAAATTATCATTCATACTTCTCCCTTTTTACCGAAGCAAATGCAACAGCGACTGCCTCTGAGTTTAACATATTCGACGAGGATAGTTACTCGTCTTACGATTTTACGTCAGTGTCGAGCCCGGACATTACATATGATCAGTCTACCGGCAAAATAATATTTAATGCTGAGGGCGACTATTTTGTTGTGTTAACAGCAAATGTCGAAACGGGTGTAAATAATAAGCATGCTGTGCTCAAAATAAAAAAGAATGGTACAGCACTTATTACGACAGACTCAATACAATTGTTTGCCGCCTTCGACCCAGAACAGGCCACCGCTCAGTTAATTGTTACAATGGCCCCTGGTGACTACCTCGAATGTACGCATGACGGAGACGACGCCTCGTGTTTTGTTTCATCGGGAACACATTTAACTATTTTCCGAACAAGAGGGCACTATTCTAGTGCGTTTTACACTACAAAAGCAAACCAAACAACGACAGCCGACAACTATGACTTGTTTGATACTACAAATGAGGGAGGCGTGGTAAGTTCAAAAGTAAACGGAGTTACCTATACTGGCGCTAACGGAAGGTTTACTCCGTCTGCGACAAGAACATTCTTGTTCTTTTCGACATGGATTTATGATACGGGTGGGAATGTAAACGACCTTCAACACAAATTATCTATCGACGGCAGTGCCATTGATGACGCCACAGCCGGGGCCTCCGCAGCACTCACACCGGTCACTCACACCTATTCGTTACTAAAAGAAGTGGCGGACGATGAATATGCTAGTGTTAAAAGAGACCAAGGCGGGACCACTTCTTTTGATGCAGAAATAGGTACAAGTTTTTCGCTTATTGATGTATCAAATGGCGGGGTTGCCCCGAATGCATTTTTGTGCTTTAGTGTCACAAATGATTCAAGTGCCCTCGCAAACGATTCCGATAACAAAGATATTTTTGATGAAGATAATTATGGAACCTTTGCAAAAACTGATCATGTTACCGCGACAGGGATCACCTTTACAAGTGCTGATGGGAAGTTCACAGTGGCTGGGGCTGGGGATTACCTCGTGATATGTAATTTGGTGGCTGATACTGTGGCTACTAACGCATCAACAAACTTTTTAATAATGGTAAATGGGTCTGCTTATTTCACGGATAAATTTCGTAAACAATCCACCGACGACCCCCGGACTCATGTTGTTTGTTTAATTATGAGACTCAAGGCTGGCGATTACTTGAATTTCATCGTCGAAGATTTTGGCGCGGATGTGGACGACGGCACTTCAGTAACTATGGTCAGACTTGACGACCTGGGAGGGTCTAGAGATTTATTCCCACAATTGGAAGCTAGCGATTTAGTAGGCGATGATTATGTCATTAAAAACTATTCTCCTAATACTATCGGTAAGCAGCACGACCATCTCTCCACGGCAGTCCCACAATTTTCCTTGGGTGTCCCTGGGGCTCTAAACCTTAGGCGACGGGGCGACTTGGCAGAACCTTACACAACAAATAAAGGTAAAAGCAACAAGTAAGCACAAATAGATGTTTACTATAGGAGGAGGCGCATGGCTTTAGACTACCACTCATACTTTTCTGTTTTTACCAAAACGGCCTCAACGGCTGGAACCGGTGAAAAAAATATTTTTGACGAGGACAACCACAGTTCTTATGATTTTGACCAAGTTGGGAGTCCTGACATATCCTATGATGCGAGCACTGGCGCCATAACCTTCCACGGCGAGGGCGATTACTTTCTTGTTTTTGCTGCAAATTGTGGCGTAGGAGCTGACGATAAAACCGCCACATTACGTATAAAACAAAACGGTACAAACATCATTGAGAATGAACCGATCTTGTTGGAAGACGATTTTGAGCCTGAACAGTGTGTCGTCCACATGATAGCGACAATAGAGGCCGGGGATATTATAACATGCACACATCAGGGCTCCGACGCTACTAGTTTTACGGCGCTAGGGTGTTATTTCACTGCTTTAAAAACAAAAGGCCATTACTCTAGCGCAGTTTATACTACAAAAGCCGATGTCCAGGACACTCTTGACAATTATTCCTTGTATCGTACATCCGGTGATGGCAACGAGGGCGGCGTGGTTGCCTCAAAAGTAAACGGTGTTGTTTATAACGCAGCAAACGGGCGATTCAGTCCTTCCGCTACGAGAAAATTTTTATATTTTTCAACATGGATTTTCGAAGGAGATGAGAACACGATATTTGATCTTCAACATAAATTAACAGTTGATGGTAGCGCCCTCGATGACTTAACCGCTGGTTGCAGCGTAGCGAGATCGCCGCTATGCCACACATATTCATTGATAGCTGAAGTCGCAGACGATGAGTACGCCACTGTAAATCGCGATCAATCCAGTGTGGTCGCTCGGGAGTTTGAGCTTGAGGAAGGAACGTCTTTTTCTTTTATTGATATATCAAATAACGGCGCAGACCCAAAGGCCTTTTTCTGTCTTAGCGAGACTAATGATAGTGATGCACTCTCCACATCATCTGGGGATAAAAGCATCTTTGATGAGGATAACTATGGTACTCATGCTACAACTCAACATGTCACAGCCACAGGTATAACCTATACCGCAGGTGACGGTACATTAACGGTCGCCCACGCTGGCGACTATTTGGTGACTTGTGTTTTAGGTAGCAATCGCACCGGCTCTGGTACTGCTAACTCATTAAATGATTTTAAAATTACCGTAAATGGCTCTACATATTTTATTCATGAAGCCTGGAAGGACTCCACCCAAGATGTACAGTCAAATGTCATATGTTTAATTCTAAGGCTGAAAGTTGGAGACGTTGTAGGTTTTGTTGTTAATAATTATGGTGCTAAAGTGGATGATGGAACTTCTGTTAGTATGTTTATGGTTAACGATGTCGGAGGATCCAAGGATCTGTTTCCACAGAAATTATCTGACGAACTTGTAGGAGATGACTATGTGATTAAAAATTACTCTCCGGAAACCACTGGAAGACAACATGATCACTTGGCCACAGCAGTCCCACAGTTTTCCCTTGGGGTTCCCGGAGCGCTAAATCTTAGGCGACGTGGTGATTTGGCAGAACCTTACACCACAAACACAGGAAAAAGTAAGAAATGAGTGCGGATAAAAGAGCAACAACAAAATATTACAGTGTCTCGAAGGTTTTAAGAAAAGAGAATAGATCTAATGATAATCTGGAGATAATGCTTAGTAATTTATCATTAGAAGAAATAATTGCTCTCAAATTAGAAATATCTTCTCGCTCTGTTGGTAATAGGTTATATGGCCTACCTATTTGGCACAGCATGGGTCATATCATTAAAGAGTCTGTGTTGAAATATGCGATATCAGCTACTAGAACAAAAGGTGAGGCAATGAGATTTTTGGGTCTTAAGCCGGTTGATTTTGGAAAATTAATGAAAAAATATGATATTGATTCATATTTTACAAAAAATTAGCCTTGACAGACTTGACTTAAAGCGCTACTTTGTGAAAGGGGGTTTAAATGACAAGCAAGGAAGCGTTAATAAAATCACTAACATGGAGATTGCTTATAGCTATTCCAATTAGTTTTTTAGTATCATATTGGTATGTTGGACAAATATTAGAATCAATTGAATTAACTTTTATTCTTAATCTGAGTGGAACTATTCTATATTATTTTTTTGATTTATTTTGGTATAATAATACTAAAAAATATTTTAATAAATAATTTACTTTTGAAGTTCTGATATGCTATTTAAATGATTAACCTAAAGGAGAATTAAAAATGAATTTTTTTAATGATGAAAACGGAGCCACAGCTATAGAATACGGCATGATTATCGGTTTTATGGCCGGTCTTATCATGACTGCTTATGCCGGCGCATTAAGCGGTGCAGCCAGTGCTTTTGATGTGATCGTTACCACCTTGTCAGTAGTTTGATAATAACGGGGGCGTTTAGGATTCGACGGAGTGATAGAAGAGAATAGTGCAAGCAGTCGTGATGACTTAAAAAATCAACAACTTGATAATTGCCAATAACAATAATCATTTCGAATCTCTCCGCTTAGCGGCTTAATTCGTGGGGTTTCTGGTTACCTTATTACCCAAGACCAGATGAGCAGGTGGTCCTGCTAAGAATAAAACACCCGAGTCACTATTGGCAAAAAGTGACGGGATAAAAAGCCTACATTTGTTAATTTGTGGAATAAAAATTAACTAAGCTTGTGAATGACTTGAATTGAAAATTGTTTCGGACGTGGGTTCAATTCCCACCGCCTCCATTTTTTTTTGTTTAAAAATCTATGTATTGCTAGCTAATCGTTTGATTTTTTAGTCTGTATGTGTTATATCATTGACAATGAGGGGGCGTTTTTTGGAAAATAGCACGTACAATGACCCAGCCCGGAAAGCGAGGCGAGAAGAGATAAAAAAGAAAATGATGAAATTTTATCAAAGTCATCCATGTGTGGATTGCGGAGAAAAAGACCCCAGGGTGCTTGACTTTGATCATTTAAATAATAAAAAATACAATGTTAGTTCTCTGTTAAGGAAAGAATATAGTTGGGACAGTATTTTAGAGGAAGCGGCCAAATGCGAAGTTAGGTGCGCTAACTGTCATCGGAAGAAAACTGCCCGCGATCAGAAGCACTACACTCACCTTTTATTAGAAGAATATATCGATTTATAATAAAATGACTAATTATTAATGGCGAGATTGATATGTTTAATAAACTAATTGTTTTTGTTAAAAAACAGGTTGTATTTTTTTCTGGTGTTTTATTTGGAGTGGCCACAGCAAGTGTCGTAACTGGTCTTTTGGCATCAATTACAAGCACTGAATTACTCGACGTAGCGAAAGTTCTTGATTTGTTAGATTGTTATGAAGAGAGTATCAATGAGAAATAATAGTATTTCTGCCAATAGAGTCTTGACAGAAACCATAAAGCGTGGTATATATAATACTCTTGGCATAAAATTAATTCGTATTAAAGAACCCCCCCGACCGCAGGGAGGCACAAGGTCTCTAAACACAGGTGTCTCATCTCTTCTAAGGAAAAACTTTTAATGGCCAAGAAAAATTATATATTAGATACAAGCGTTTGTTTGACTGATGCTAATTGTATTTTTAATTTTGGCAATAACGATATAATTTTGCCGCTGAAAGTTCTAGAAGAAATAGATAAACATAAAAAACGTCAAGATAGTGCCGGGGCTAACGCAAGAAAAATAATTAGAGAGCTAGATGAACTTCGAGCCAAGGGTCCACTACAAGACGGCGTTCGTCTTGGTAAGGGAAAGGGTATCCTTAGCATCGTAAAACACGCACCGGATAAGCTCCCGGTGGACTTAGATCCGTCTATAGCCGATCATATAATAATATCTACGGCCTTGGGGGAGGAAATAACCTCCAGCAACAGAAAAACTGTTGTAGTTAGTCGTGATATAAATATGAGGGTAATATGCGACGCAATAGGCATACCCAGCGAGGATTATACAGAGAACCAAGCAATAAAGAGTGAGTCCGATCTATACTCAGGTCTCTCTACCTGTCTTGTTGATGACCAAACTATAGATTTGTTTTATTCCGACGAGCCCGTGCTTTTAGACAAAGAAGAACACCCTGGGCTGTGCCCCAACCAATTTATTATGTTAGTGTCTAGCTCTAATGACAAAAAGACAGCACTTTCAAGATTTGAAAGATATAATATTAAACTAAAAAAGATAAATGAATTTAAGGACGGAATTTGGGGTGTTAAAGCGAGAAACAAAGAACAAATGTTCGCTCTTGAGTTATTAATGGATCCCTCTGTTCAGGTTGTTTCTCTCATCGGAAAGGCAGGTTCCGGAAAAACATTAATCGCCATAGCGGCTGGGTTAGAACAAGTTTTATCAAATAAAAATATTAAAGAGAAAATTAAAAACAGTAAAGATTTTGGAAGTACATATAAACGCCTAGTTGTGTCTAGGCCCATTATGCCCATGGGTAGGGATATAGGTTTCTTACCAGGAACCATGCAGGAAAAGATGGCTCCCTGGCTCGCGCCAGTACAAGACAATTTAAAATTTCTTACGGGAGATGATCAAATCACCTTAGACGATTACATGGACCGAGGCTTAATTGAGATCGAGGCCCTTACCTACATAAGAGGTAGGTCTATTGCAAATGCTTATATTGTGGTTGACGAAGCTCAAAACCTTACGCCTCACGAAATTAAAACAATACTCACTCGTGTTGGAGAGGGCACTAAAATTGTTTTAACAGGAGATATCGAACAGATAGATAATATTTATGTTAACGAAATGTCATCTGGTTTGACACATGCTGTTGAAAAAATGAAGAAATATGGTCTCGCTGGCCATATTACCTTGGAAAAGGGTGAGAGATCCCGTGTTGCGAGTCTCGCAGCTAAAATACTATGAGAGGTAAATTATGAATTTAGGAGAAAACCCTGTTTTAAAACAGAGTGTACAAAAGGAAAATGATTTAAAGAATTTTCTTGTTAATTATACGGGTGATATGCTGAGCCCAGAGGACGAGGATGTTACTGTTGAAATGATTATCGAAGCAGTGGCAAAGGACTTTCCGGAGTTTTTGATGGCGGTCGCGGAAGAGAACTGGGTTCGCGGATATCATCAGGCCCTTGTGGATGTAGAAGAAGGCGAAAAGGCGTTTGTGGAGCAACTAAAGAACCAGGAAGATGAGTGATAATCTCATTAAATATTTGAACGAATCTTTAGATGCTGTAAAGATTTCCCAAGGAAGTTTTATAAATATCGGCGGCCTTGATGTTTATATCGCTGATCAGAAGGCGGCAGGGATTAATGTTCATGAGATATTTGATGTTGTAACAACCTTAATACCACATTATTTATTAACGGAATTTGATTATATCTCCGTAGGCGATATACCCGAGTTCGAAGAAAGGCAAATAAACGCGCTGACCAAGGACGGCGTGATATACATAACAAGCGACCAGGATGATTCTGCTGACGCTGTAGATGACATTATACATGAAATAGCACATACACTAGAGGGTAAGTATGGCTATGAAATATATGCTGATGGCAGACTGGAAAAAGAATTTCTCTCCAAAAGAGAATCTTTATATAATTTACTTATCGGCCACGGTATAAGGGGCGATGAGAGTCTGTTTCTAGATGCCGAATATTCGGAAGAGTTCGATAAATTTCTTTATAAAGATATAGGATATCCAACACTAGTTAATTTATCTATGGGCCTGTTTATGACACCGTATGGTATTACTTCAATCAGAGAGTATTGGGCGGAGAGTTTTGAGAAATATTTTTTAAATCAAGCAGGTCAACTCAAAAAGTTTTGCCCAATAGCATTTATTAAATTAGAGGAAATAACACAAAATGATTAATTACAAAAAATTTGATATAGAAAGTAGCGAGAAAAAAATTGTTTTATATA
>TARA_R110000824_G_scaffold82135_2_pt1 | contig 10382 bp, 8 predicted proteins | sample TARA_R110000824 | Tara Oceans TARA_R110000824 (sample SAMEA4397747) | marine metagenome | biome: Polar Biome; feature: [MES] marine water layer (ENVO:01000295) within the mesopelagic zone...; material: water (ENVO:00002006), including particulate matter (ENVO:01000060) such as...... | reverse complement strand
GCCTTGACCCCTTTGCCAATCGGAGCATCCACCATCGTCTGCCCTAAGGTTCTCGCGAGTTTCATCCCCTTCCCCATTTCATTAAACCCTTCTTGGGTGGATTGGAGACCCTTGTAAGCAGTATTCATTTGGTTTGCTAATCCAACTGCCCCTTGACCCACACCGCCCCCGATTTTCTCTGTCAATTTCTCGGCGTATCCGTCTTCGGACCCCATATTTTTCAAATTGGTGCGGGCATCCACAATCTTCTGGGCAAATTCCGATTGGATCCCGAGATTGTGCTGTTTGACTCCCGAGTTGTACTCATTCATCTGGTGAAGCATCGTATTGCCTTGGGACAACTCATTCATCGCGGAAGAATCCATTTATGGTGATGTGTGGATTTTATTTGACATCTTCTGGTTTAACTGCGTCAGGTCCTACGGCACCGACGGGGACTTCCACATCTGCTTTTTGACCCCCATATGCCACGATGTGCTCAAAATTGTGATACGCAATCGGCGGATTGGCAGTTAGGTCCAGGTAGAGAAAATCATACTTTTCGGGAGTGGCGGTGTGGTAGATATTCAGGAAATTGTCCGCACCCCCAAACTGGTCTCCAATCTCTTCCGCTATCTTGCCTAATTCTTTGTTATTGGGGAAAGGGGATCCGATGATCATATGTGTACAATTGGAGCGAATGATATTACTGACTGCTCGGTAGTTTTGACTAGACATCAACAGCAATTTGATGTTGTAATGCCTGAAGCGAGATGCCAAATGGTTGAGGTAGGATTCCCGACGGATTTGACCGATGATATCATCCAACACCAACGCAATATCGGGGCGATCTTCGGGTTCATCAAACCCTTCCTGGGATTTGATAATCCCTTGGACCAGTTCATCGCTATATTCATCGTGACAACTGAAACACTTACGCAGAAACCGAGAGGTCTTGTCGTTGTAGATGGTGGGACTGATACAGAACACTTCATCAAAGTAGTCTTGTCCGAACATATTGGAGTTCAGGAGGAGATTGGATATGATTGTACTTTTGCCTGTGCGAATGGGTGAAATCATCAACAGAAGCGACGGGGGTTGAGGCAGAATGGGATTGAGCGGTTTGTTTTTCTCTTTGGGTGGGTCTTGGACCTTGAGGACCTTCAAGGAGTCCGCGTCATAGACCTTCTCTTGTTCCGCCATATATCTACGTGGTGGGTTTAATTACTGGAAACAAACTGACCACATATCGTCCTGATCCGCTACGCCCAATGCCTTATTGATTTGCTGATTGACTTTGTTCGCTTTGGTGTATTCTTCCTGTGCGTCTCGCTTTGCCTTTTTCTGTGCTTTCCGTTTGGTGTCATACGATTCCACAGCATCTAGGTTGGATTGCTTCTGGAGTTTCTGGAACTCCGAGACTGACATATGAAGGATGACGGACTCCTTGTTTTCTTTGGGTCTCGGGTCTTGCTTGGTTGCTTGTTCCGCAAACTTGCTTTGCTTCTTTGCTTCCGCATTTGCTTGACGTACCAGCAATGCCTTCTCCCGTGCCTTGGCAAGATGATCTAATTGCTTCTGCGACTTTGCTTTTTTCGGTTTGACGTCTTTGAATACCGCTTCATCTTCTAGCACCGCCTTCACCTTCATCGGTGGAAGCGGTTCAGGAGCGGGGGGTGGGGGCGGTGTGGTCATTTCCCCAATCATCGTTTCCACCTTGTCCATATGTTGCTCTGGTTGAGCGGGAGGGGCAGATTCGTCATAATTCACGGGTTCGCTACGCACTTGCGTAGCACCTGCGGGTTCCGAGGTTTTCTCTTCCCTAGGGGAGGATTCTAGATTGTCGGGGGGCACTTCGGGCATAATGACATCGGGAAGACTCATAATACCTTAGTATAGAAAATATAGAAGAAAATAGACCTATTTATCTATTTATCCGCATCCCTTGTGCCCTTCCTTGAAATGGAGCACGACGATGGTCTCCCCGCCCAGGTCTTCCACGATTTGCTCATTTTTGTCCACGAAATCAATCTGAAGGTCATTGATGACGAGGGGGGCGTTATTGCGGAGGGATAGGTAGATGGGATTGGACTGCTGGAAGTACAGCGGACCCGTCGTCGTTCCCGAGTTGCTAAAGCGGGGGACCGACCAGAGAATCTTACTGGGTAAACCCTTACAGAAGTTGAAGGATTGATGGGTCAACGAGGAGCACTTGATGAATAACTGCTTCGGAGCGTATTCTAGATTGTCATATGAATTCACGGTCCAGAGACAGCGAGAGTCCTTATTCACATCACCCCCGCCCGCATCGGTGATGGACCCGAGAGGGGCAACCCCATCAAAGGAGAGGGCATTCCCTGGCACATCTTCCACAGGAAATCCCAACCAACGACGGCAATTATTCGTCCCGCCGACATTGGTATATCCCCCCAATTCATCCGCCAAGGCACGATTGAAGATGAATCCATATCCATATTTGATTGCTTCACTCGCCACCTGAGCACCATTGATGACGAGTGAACCATCCATTCCCGTATAGGCAATTTGAGCACCCGTTCCCCGATTGCGGTCCGCATTATCCGATACCCACGCCTGGTCTTCATACAGCGGGGCGAAGATTGCTTTCCCCCACAGACTGCTTGCCTCAAAGTTAGGGGTGTGATAAGGACCATTTAAGGGGACTTCAGGGGGGAAATTGTACCCATTGGTTTGTCCGTGCCGTTGCGACCACGGCAACGGCACTTCGTAATTCACGAGGAGCATATGACGACCCGCCACTCCCCCCGTATCGGGGGTGCTCAAATCAAACTTGGGATAGAGGGTCTGGCAGGCAGTGCCCACGGGTTTCACCGCCCGATTTAATCCGAGTTGTGCCCACCCATCCACGCCCGTATCCATTAGGATCTGGGCGTTGGCATACGCATCGTCGGTAAACCAAATCTTGACTTGCTCCCCCTTGATTCGCCAATTCAAATATGCCCCCGTGCCCCCGCCATACGTCAGATCCGTCCGATTTGCCTGAGCAAGGAAGGCATTCCCATCCAGTGCCTGGATATCGGCACCGAAGTAGACCACGGGTCGCATCTCCATATCTCCCGACACATCATTGATGCGGGACTGACTCACAGTGACCAATTCAGTGTCTCCATCATACTCCACCACATAATCGTAAAAGGAAACCTCAGGGGCATCCGAATACCATTCGGGGCGACTTCCTTGCCCTGGTCCCTGGGCAACACGGGTTTCGGGGCGACTTAAACCGATTCTCCACCCTTCGCCCGCAATTTTTGGGGCAGTAATCGCTTCGCGAATATCCACCGCAAAGGAGGACCTAGATAATGCCAAATGTCCCGTCATCGTGATGGGTAAATCCTTGATCATCCCGATGCCCGCATCGTCCCAGGCAGGCGTGTTGATGGTAAGACGACCCAGGCGTTTCGTGGCACCGTCATAGGTAAGAGAGTCAACACCCGTTTGGATGGATTCCCCTAAACTCTGGAAGGTCAATGCTTGCCCTGAAATGTCATTCACGACAAAGGCACCCGCAGAATCCACAGTCGCTAGACTGGTCTGCCTAATGGTGTACCCCCACCCGCCCGATGTGGGGGCGGGACTGCCACCCACTATGGGAGCACTCACCACCGCTCCAAACCACGCAAGGTTTGGATGGCAGGAAAATGCTTCCGTGAGTTGGAATTGGATTTCTTGTGTGAGTTGGGTGTGGTTGTAGGTCCCGCTACGAACGATGACAGGGATGGGGGCATTCACCGACCTTGTACTCATTAATTCGGCACTGGTCAACATTTGACCAAAATACACATAGAAGACGCTATTCCCTTGGATGACCACCGAGGATTTCCGAAACATCTTGGTAGACACCACACCCACTTCTGAGTTGGGTGGAAGCGTGATCGTATTGCTTAAGGCATTGTGAAACGAGTTTGGATTTTGGACACCCAACACCGCATCGGCACTCTCATACTCCTGTTGCGAATTGGAGAGGACACACAACGACATTATAGTGTCTTTTAGATTAAAATCCAGCATACGTCATACAAATGGCAAAGAAACTCCAACGGTCCGTGATCGCGAAGGGAAAGAAACTGAAACCGTGTGAAGAAGATGCGTCGTGCCCACGTTCGGCAAACGACAAATCGCAATTTAGCGTCCCGCAGGATATCAAGGACGATAAGAGGGTCAAGGAAAAGGATGTCTTTGAAGGTGGCAAAGGCAGTCAGAAGAAGGCAAAGGTAAAGACAAAGATAAAGAAGAAGTACTAAAGATGGCATCTTGGAAGATGATCCCAAAAGATATACTCAAGTACGAGAACCCCTACCATCACATAGATGGCGATAGTATCTATCATTGATCCTTGGTCTTCCATCATTCCCTATAAATAGACCCACTATCTTTAGGTGCTTTAAGTATCGCTTGCTGCCTTGCCACCCTTGCCACCCTGTTTTACTATTAATCTGAAGAACGAATCAAAATCCATCGGAAACAGATAAGCGAAAACAGGGTGGCAAGGGTGGCAAGGGTGGCAAGGTGCGAGCGAGCGATCTATATTTTTTTAGACGTATACAGCAAAACCAGCAAATGATGGAATCCTTTACCCTTTCGGAATTCGGTGGGTTTCTCGTGGTGGCAGGTGGAATCCTGACAGGTCTCATACTAACCATTCAAAAATCCAAATGCTCGGAAGTGAACTGTCTCTGTCTAAAATGTAAACGTCAGATACCGCAGGTACCTGCGGTAGTGCCACCCCCGTCGCCGACGCCGACGACGGTGGCACCTTAGTGGGTCTATCTTCTATCCTCTATCCACTAATCCACTAACCGCAGGTACCTGCGGTAATCTACTCTGCTTGTTCACAGTCAAAGATGAGCATATCACCGACCTTCTGGTCATCCTTGAATGCTTGACGCAGTTCATCTATGGGTGCGAAGAATACGAAACGCCTTTGGATGCCCAGGTGGACGTGCCGAAGGTATCGGATACACCCGTTGCGGAAGATTCTCCCTGTAATGCTCCAGAACTGGTTAGAGTCTTCCTTATACCCACCGTATCCGCCCAGATTGGTCCGAGTGTATGCCATATGAATGAAATGCTTGTAAATCAACTGAGTGCTATCCTGAAGGATACCAGGGCAGTCTTCGTTATCTTCGTCTCCCCAATCGCCTAATTCGCCTTGCCCGTCTAGACGGCACGTCCACCCTCCACCGAAGGCATTGTTTGCTCCCACTTTCTGATACAGGATACCCGTGTCCAGAACAGCGAACCACCACTTGACCACCGAAGACCATCCCTGCTGGATCTGGTTGAATGCCAAGGCAGTCTTCGGGAATTCCTGTGGATTGAAGGAGGACAGGTCTCTGCTATAGAGCACCTTCGCGAAACTGCGACACATATCCAGATTCGCGGGTTGGTTGTATTTCCTGCCACAGATGGCAGTGAAATAGGCACTCAGTTGCTTCTTGGACTTCGTGTCCAGGTGCGAATCATCGCACTCTAGGCAGAAGTGGCGACGGTCATCTTTCGTGACACCGCTGAACCGTTCCGCGTTGGTGGTCAAGATGAACGCCGTGGTGTTCTTGACGTTGTACGGCGAGTGATTCTTGACCCGAATCTCCTGATTGGGTTCGGTAATGAGATTCTTGATCATACCTTCTTTTTTCTTGTCTCCACCCCAGAATGCCTCATCAAAGTTGATGAGGCACTTGCCCTCAATACCTGTGGTGAAGTTTCCGATGATGCTCTCTAGGTTGGAGCACTGAGCGTAATAGTTCGTATCACGGTCTCCGTCCATAATGTGCGAGAACATTTCCAGGATGGTACCCTTGCCCCCGCCCTGGCGACTGCGGATACAGAGCATCACCCCGATTTTGGTGTCTGGATGCTGAAGCACCCAGGCGAACCAATTCAGCACATACTCGTAGTGTGCTTCCTTGCCCGCACACCAGACATTCAGGAGATGGTCAAGCAAGGGTTGGCACATCGTGGCATCCCCTTGTTCGCTTTTCTCGGCGGTGATGAAATACCCTTTCCAGAGATTGTAGATGTTCTGTTTGGTTCCCGACGGGTCAAAGTCAATCGCACGAACGCAACGACGCTTCGTGGAACACTTCCACACATCGGCAGGGCGGATTTCTCTCGCCTTGCCTTTGGGGTCTACGACCAGGAAGTTGTACATTGCCAAATCGTTCGCGATATCGGGCATCTTCTTCAGGTAGTGCCTACCGTTGTCCAGGTAGATGAGATTGCTAGACGCCAGGTTATAGATGTAGACCTCGTTGATGAATTCAACGAGTGCTTCGGCACCCCTGCCCTTATAGATGGATTCGTAGACATTCTCGGTAGTGTCTTCGTCCGCGAGACGACGGATGCTCTTGTAGGTCAAGGGATTGGGTGGGCGAATCGCGAAGGAATCCCATCGTGCTTTATTGCCTTGTTTGTGATAGCGGGTACCTGTTTTGGACCACTCGTCAAACAGACACCACCCTGTGACCAGATCATCCAACTCGTAGAAGTTGGTGTAGATTGCCATCGCGATGTTCAACCAATCGGACGAATCATCCACACGCTCGGGGTTCAAGCGATTGAGCAGACCCCGCATTGTATCCTCATCGCACGTATCAACGCCGACTTCTTCACCGAGTACGACCGCCAGGGCAGGTTCCTGAACGGGAACCGCTTCGTTCACTGCCTGTGGTTGACCAGGTTCACGCACGAAGTTCATTTTGTCTTTCTGGAAGTAATGAGAGATGTCGTCCCAGTTGACACTGGGAAAGGAACACCCCTTGACCTCACGGTCTCGCGGTTCCCAGACGTTGCGTTTTTGGTACAGCAAGTCCACATCGTCGGGCGAATCAAAGTAATCGCCGTGTGCGAGATTGATTTCGTTCTGGAAGCGGGCGAGACCCACGATATTGATGTAGAAGTGCCACCCTTTCGTGGTTTCTGTATGGTAGGCACCGATGGTGCGTAGATGGTCAAAGAACTCGGTGTTTTTAAAGACCTTCGTGTCAAAGTCTACGCAATACAGGTCTTCGCTGTACTTGATGGCGAAGGAGAAGTTATCCCAGTCCGCCGTGCCGATGCGGTTTTTGATGATTTCCTCCCGTGCCATATTGCTCTTCTCGCCCACGGGTCGTTTTTTGTGGGTCCCGTGAGCGGGGATGACCCGTATCTTGCGATAGATACCCTTGCCGTATCGCTCTTCTAATATATCGGCGAACTGTTCCACGTTCAATGCCATATATGTAAGTTGTGACTTTCGCTGGATTCTCTAAACTTGCTCAATCAATCTCTCACTGTACCTTCTGGCACCACATACTGGGTAGGCAAAATGGACCTATCAAATTTCTTGGGTCGTAAAAAAGGACAATTTCAACGACACGACGTAGTTTAAATCTAGTGTTCCCCATACAGAATGCCGTGCCCTGCTGCTGGTGCCAAATTGAATGCTTGTAAAAAGACGGTCGGTACAGGACCTGCGACCAAGAGACGCCCTGGGGGGAGCACCGCTGCCTGTTCTAACGCTGGAAGTGTTATGCCGTCTTGTAGGGTGGGAACAAGACCCCGAATCCCTGGGGGCAAAGGAAAGCGTGGGGGAGTCCCCGTTCGTGGAGCATCGGATGGACGACCTGAGTTAGCAGGTCGTTCCGCTGCCAAAGATGGTCCCGCACCTAGGAAGGCACGGGCGAAACCTGCTCGTGCCCCTGCCCGTGCCCCTGCCCGTGCCGCTGCCCCTGCTCGGGCAGCGGGTCCAGTCCAGCACACGGGTCCCGATGTGGACAAAAATATGATGGAGAGATATGGGGGCAATTCAATCCCTGAAATGAATGCTCATTTAGAAAAGTTGGGGGTCGGTCTCGGCAGAGGTGGGGGGACCAAACTTCAGAAACTTCAAAAGATCAGAGACAATAAAGGACTCGGTACTCTTGCTAAAAAACCAGGGAAATATGTCAAACCAGGACGTCGTTAAGTGAAGCGATTTTTGGCAAAATCCGCGAGATTGATAAAAAGGTCCATTCCATCGGCGAGTGCCTTGTTCTCTTGCTTCAAAGTCTCAATCTCTGCTTCCAGACTGGCGACGGTCTCTTTGTGCTTCATCTGCTTATGGCGGAGTGTAAGTGCTTCATCTATGCTGGGAAGAATGTCGGTAATATCAACGGGGTCTTCATCCGAATGAACCGAGAGTAAATCATCGTCGTTTGTCGGACCCTTCATTTTCAACTCATCAATGATGGCATCAATTCCAGTGAAGACAAGCGGTTTGACACTCTTCCTTTCAGGTTCAGGCACAGGGACAGGCACAGGGGGTTTGGGCGTATCTACCTGAGGTTCATCACACGGTCCTAGGGGAAGTAGGTCTTTTTCATCGGGCATTTCAAAGACGGTTTCAGGGATGCGTTCCAGGTAGACATTCTTGGCACGGACTTCCCGTTCAACGATGAGATCTTCATCATCTCCCAATGCCTTGCTCTTCACATAGTCCTTCAAACGGAGAATAGAGAATTCCTTCATTTCTCGGAAGACGTGTCCCCATTTACCTTTGTGTTTGCCACCGATCACTCGTATCTTTGTTCCTTTTTCAAGTACCATATACGCCACTGGATACTTTATCTTTAACTACCAAACGCGTCCCTATTCGGATAGGTTGCCATAAATGGCGAACTTAGTTTGTAGACTATGTCCCCGAATATCTGCTTCTTCCTTCATCCGTGCCAATTCATCCAAGGTGGGATTCAGGGGATCCTGGCAGGTGGTGCCAAACATCTTCGCCAGAATGGTGGTACTAATGGGATGCCCTACGCCTTGAGTGGTATATTCCGAGAGATGCTTGGAGACTCTATTCTTGTTGAATTCGTATCCATCTTTGGTGACGAATACGGGTTGATTATGGACATCTGGAAGTTTGAGATCTCGTACTTGGCAGACCTTCAGGATAAATTTGGTGAACTTCGGCATCACTTCAATCTCTTTGATGCCATAGACCTTATCCGTCTTGTATTTGGTTAACGCGAAGGTCATTTTGCTGAACCCCGAATCCAGCACGACCCAGTTATTGACCTTTTTCTGCTCCTCGGTCATTTTGTTATAGATAACCCTTCGTACAAACCGCATCGTGCCCAGTTCATTGCGGAAGGGGTAGGCGGTATGGAGACTCAATATGACGAAGCAACTAAATCGGGTCAAATCTTGAGTGAGTGTGGGATCCAAGGACTCCCTGGAGAGAAAATCAAGGATGTCCTTTTTTTTCACTGCTTCCATAATGGTGCGTTGCTTGGGAGTCAAATGCCCTTCCTTGACATATTGGGCGTTATAGGCGTCTCTAAGGTCTTCATAAGGTTTGATGATGTCATTGGCAAACCCCAAGGTTTGGAGTGAGACAATCAACCCATTGACCAAATTACGACGGGTTTGGTGATTAGGTTTGGTCTCCAAGGTTTGGAGGACCTTGGCGTGATCTCGTGCCCAATCCAGATCATCAAACAAGGCATTGGGTCCATTGACCAATTTATGGAGCGAACGAATGGACGAGACGTAATTGCGGACAGTGGCATCCGCATATTGCCCCCGCCCCCGTGTTTCGCCAAACTTGCGTATATGATTTTCAATGATGAATTCCATTTATGCTAGTTCTACTATATAATTTCTAGCGTTTAAACCAACAGCAAATTACTTACCCGATCCACCGAACCACACGGAAGCATTGGCGTCTTCAAATAATGCTGTCTTGGGATTTCCGATAGGTTTGGTACGCCCCTTGCCGTAAATGACTAAAATGTCGTTGAGTATGTTGGGCGGTTTGACGGTCTTGAGCACACGTTTCAGCATAAAATGCCCCGTGGTCTGGAACACGAACCGCCCTTTCCAAGTGTCGTAGATATCCATCTTCACCTTTTCATTGAAGGATCGCCAAGTCTCTTTCAATATCTTCACATATAAGGGATTTCGTTTGTAGGTGCCTAGGAGAGCGTTGTAGGGTCGCATAGTTTTGTCATCTGCCCACGTAGCAAAAAAATACGGCATTTTGAATAAACGATCTAGAGACCGAAGGGGGTGGATATCAGCATCCACGTAGATGCCACCATACACATAGAGGATCGTATATCTAATGAAATCTGCCCTTAAAATCGGTTGGGTTTCAAATCTCTTGGACCAGAAGATCTCTTCAAATTGCGGACCCATTCTTTTGATCAAACGGGTTGCTTCGGAGAGATCCCACATACGATATTCAATCCCGTTCTTCTGGCAAAATTCTTTCGTCAATTGGGTATTCTTGTGAAACACAGGAATCTCTGAAATTGGTTTTCCATCTCCAAACATTCCATACACTTGATGAATGATTCGGGGTATCTCTGGTTTGCCAGGTTTGTACGAACCCGTGGGGACATTGA
>TARA_R110000824_G_scaffold64273_6_pt1 | contig 10387 bp, 19 predicted proteins | sample TARA_R110000824 | Tara Oceans TARA_R110000824 (sample SAMEA4397747) | marine metagenome | biome: Polar Biome; feature: [MES] marine water layer (ENVO:01000295) within the mesopelagic zone...; material: water (ENVO:00002006), including particulate matter (ENVO:01000060) such as...... | reverse complement strand
TCGCGTGCAGGACGCGCTGCACCGCTTCCTCGGCGCTGCGTGCCTTGAGGGTGCGGCGACGCTCGACGCTCGTGCAGCGCTTCGTCGGGTTGGGGTTGTTCGTCGTGTAGTAAACGGTGAACTTGGTCATTGTCTCGTCTCCCTAGTGCGCTGTTCCTCAGCGCTGATAAGACAATACGACAAAGTATTCCATCCGTCAATGCTTTATCTGAGAAAGTTAGGAACAAGCCAGGACCCGCCCCGCTGGCGAGCCCCGCCCCGCCCCTCTTTAGCGCTGCCCGAACTGGAAGGCGCTTGCGGTAAAGACCTCCTCGCCGCGCTCGCCTTCGGTGGCGCTGAGGACCGTGAAGTCCATCGTGACCGTCCCGCCGATGGGGTTGCCGTTCCACGCGGTCTCCTGGCTCGTCCACGGGGCGATGCCGTATCGGGTCAGCGTCATCACGTTGCCCTCTACGGCGGCGACGTTCCACTTAGTGTTACTGAGGATGATTGCTGAGTTGACGGCGGGAAGGTTCATCGTTTCTGTCTCCGTTAGTGCGCTGTTCCTCAGCGCTGATAAGACAATAAGACAAAGCATCAGGACTGTCAATGCTTTATCTGAGAAAGCTAAAGAAAGTCCTAGAATCGCCCAAACTGAGCAAGCTAGCGCGAAAACACTCGGGCGCTAGTCCGCGTCCTCCACGAGTCCGTCCTCGTCAACCACGAACCACACGCGACCACGCACGGTCACCTCGCCGTCCTCGCATACGTTGGCGTATCCCAGGGAGAGCACGACCGTCTCAGGACCGTCGTATGCGTCTGTGATTACCTCGTGCATCACATCGAGGAAGGTGACGCGCGCGGCGCCGATGTCGTGCGCCGTCGGCGGCGGGGGCCAACTCACGACCGCGCCTGACGACGCCAGCGCGCCCACAAGTTCTCGTCGAGCCGCTGCGGGGGCGACGTGCGGTCAGGGTGCGCGTACCCCTCGACCTTGCAATAGCAGCGCGTTCCGTTGGCGAGGGTGAAGTAGAAGTTCTCCTCACCTACGCCTGTGACGCAGATGGGGCCGATCTTGTGGAGGTCGCTTGCTTCGATTTGAGTCATTGTCATCGTCTTGTCTCCCTTGTTTCTAACCAGACAATAAGACAAAGCATTCCGACTGTCAATGCTTTATCTGAGAAAGCTTAGAAAGGCTCACTGAGGGCGGCGCGGATCATGGCGTGGGGTCTTTTTCGATCGACGCGGCGAGGCCGTCGAGGTATGCGGCGGCGGACTCGTGGCGGGATGCTGTGGCGTCGTCGCCAAGCCTAGCCAGGACGCGCTCGGCGATGCCTCGGTGATCTGCGGCGGCTCGACGGAACCGCCGCGCGTTGTGCAGCCGTCGGCCATGCGCGGCGAGCCAGGACGCGGCCCATTCGGCGGCGTCGTCGCGGGATTCTATCCGCATTACCCGACCCCGTTCGCCCACTGATCGGCCTTGCTGTTCGCCCACTCGTTTGCCTGCTCGGCGGTGATGTCGCCCGCCTCGACCATATCTGCAAGGTCGCTCTGTAGCTCACGCATCATGCGGGCGGCTCGGGTGTCGTCGTTGTTCTGTCGGTCAGCGTTGGTCATCGTCTTGTCTCCCTGCGCTGTTCCTCAGCGCTGAGAAGATAGTAATACGAAGCATTCCGGTCGTCAATGCTTTATCTGAGAAAGTTAAAATAAACCCCAGAACGCAAAAAGCCCCGCCGAAGCGAGGCCACTGCGCGAATGCGCCTGGGCCGCTAGAAGCGGCCGAGGATGGCGGCGGCTGCGGCCGTGTAGCCGCTCCACGTCCCGCCCGTCGAATCTCTGTAGAAGGGGGTGGGCGACACCTGGGTGATGGTGACGTTGCCGAGCGCGGCATCAAAAAACTCAATCGCGTCGGGCTTCGCGGGCAGCGCGCCGAGAATCGAGAGCAGTTCCTTGGGGGTTCCGCTGATGCTGAAGTTGTCGCTGCCGAGGGTCACGCTGGCGGTCTTAATGGTCATCGTCTCTGTCTCCGTTGGGGCGCGCTGTTCGTCAGCGCTGAATAGAGAGTAGTACGAAGCATTCGGTCCGTCAATGCTTTATCTGAGAAAGTTACCCAATGCAGCGCTGCGCAGCGTTTTTTTCTTTCGCTTAGTCGGCGCGACGAGCGCGAAGGGGCACGCCAAAGCGCCGGAAGTTTTTTCGGAAACCCGCCCAGCTCACCCTAAATCCGTGTGGCGCTACCCGGCGGTGCCGGACTCGCGCGGGTCGAGGACAGAGGCGACGACCCACCCGCGCCCGTTGAGACATCGAAGGATCAAGCTCTTGGACGGACGTGGCGTGGTGACCTTGAAGATGTCCGCCACCCAGCACCCCTCCGCGAGAAGGGCGCGACGGGCGGCCCTGGCAGACGCAAGCGAGGCGAAATACTCGCGCCCGAGGGCGCTGCACTCGCACTCACTCCAGTCCGAGCCGGTGAACTCCCTGCGGACTTCATAGAGCGTCATTACGCGAGATCGCAGAGGGTGACGCCCTGCGCCATATCTTCGGTCAGGAGGGCTTCCTGCGCGTCGTAGAGGGCTTCTGCGAGGATGTCGTGGTCGCCCGCGAGGGCGGCGACGTGGGCGAGCTTGGCGTCGAGGCCTTCGATGCTGTCGCTGAAGGTGGGCGCGAAGGCTTCGTATGCGGCGGTGATGGTCATTGTCTCTGTCTCCTCAGTGTTTAACTGTGCAAGCACAATAAGACAAAGCATTCCGGTCGTCAATGCTTTATCTGAGAAAGTTACAAAGCACGCGCGACGAGCGCAGGCGCGCTCTATATAGAGCGCGCGCGCAGACGGGGTGAGTGTTCTCCCGGGACGGGTTCAGTCGGAGACCTGAATCGTCCAAGGGCCAGAGATGGCCCAACCCTTGCTCGGCCCTAGTGCTTGACCACCTGCGACTCACGATCGCGCGCTTCTTCGAGTGCAGCTTGGAGGACGTGGGAGCAGGGCTCAAGGAACACATCCACGTCGCAGACCTCGCAGAGCAGCGTCGGCTCGGTGCGCTCCTGCGCGTCTGCGGGCTTGTCCAGCCCTACGACCTTCGCCTCGATGCCCAACATCGACGACAGCGGCCCAAATGCGCTCTTGTTTGCTGCGCTGCGCTGGTGCATGGACAGCCGGTTCAGGAACTCGGCACGGCGCGCGAAGAAATCCACGTCCTGATAGTCGTCCACCATCTCGTCCAGCACCTTGCGGCGCATCTCATAGACGGTCCGCACGCTGACGCCGAACTGCGTTGCCAGCTTCCACTTGACGCGAGGCGACCAGCCGAACTCCTCCATCGCGCGCTGTACGATGCTCAGTCGGTCCCTGTATTCCCGATCGCTTCGGGTGTGGCGTGCGTTTGGGTTGCGGGGCTCTTTAGATTCTGCGCTCATGTAAAGCGAACCCTACCCCTCACTCTGCGACGGCGGCAAGAGGTTCTCCGTCCTGCTCGGCGGGGTGGGGTGCTTCGCCAGGAAGCGAGCGCGGACCATCCTCTTAGCCTGCCGCTCTGCCTCGCGTCGCGGTATGAGCGCGTCGTACTCAAGGATGGCAGCGCGCTCCTCGTATGCCTCGCGGGCGTCCTTGTGCCAGTCTGTGATCGAGGGCGGGAGGGTCACCGCAGAGCCCCCGATCCGGCGTCCACTCCAGCCTCGTCGGCCCAGGTCATCGGTACGAGATCCGAAGCGCCTTCGCCGCGCCTGCGTCCGCGTTGCCGCCCCACTCAAAAACGGCGCAAGGGCGCCCGCCCTGACCTCCGGCCAGCGCCCCCTCGGATGGGGTGGAGAAGCGCCCTGGCTTTTTTTTCAGTCCCCACATTTTCGAGCGATCGAACGCGCGGACGAGTGCGGGATGCGCGGGGTACGTTCGCGCGCGAAGTCCTGCCGACTTGTAAGCAGCGGCAATCTTATCGACAAGCACGAAGGCAAGCCCAAGACCTTGATAGTCCGGCAGGGTCACGAGGCGAGAGCACCCCATAATGGCGATCCGGCCCTTTAGTCCCTTAGTGGGGCGCCCGAGCATCCCTGCGAACGCGGCGGGGTTGCCGTCCACATACAGGACGAAGCACGCGGCGGCGCGATGCAGCGAACTCGTCAGATAGTGAAACGGAGCGAACCGCGACCATTCGGCGTGCTTGACTCGGCGGATTTCAACGTCGATGGCGGGTCTGGGTTGAACCGACCTCCAGCGGAAGTCACCCGTAGACGGGTCAAAAATCCAATCGGGCTGGAGCCAATGCTCTACGTCGTGATGGCATGTGACCGCGATGAACTGGCGATCAGTGCGTCGGATGTACTTCTGCACCGCGTGGGAGCCGATCTGAGCAACGCGGCGGTCCACGACGGACGTGAACTCGTCCACCACCACTAGGTCGCCACCCTCAACGAGCCGACGCGCAAGCGACGCGCGGAACTTCTCACCGTTAGACAAGACGCCGAACGGGCGAAGCCACGCGGGTATGGTGTTGAACCCGACTGCTTGGCAAACCTTCGCGATCTCATTCATTGACAACGACGCGGCGAAGTCATCGACCACAGCAGCGGCACCCCACTCAAGCGGTGCGTCCACGAGATCGCCCCACAAGTCTCGGGCGATGGTCGTCTTTCCGCATCCAGACGAGCCCACGAGCATCCCCACGTTCCACGGTCTCGCCTCTATGGGTAGGTTTGCCTTCCACCGCAGCACGCTCTCCTTGCTCGGTGGCACGTCGAACATGCCGCACAACTGCGAAGCGCGAGCGGAGCCACTAACCGGCGACCGAACTACGACATCAATGAGCGGCACGAGAAACCCTCCGAAGTTATTAGCTCAATGGCTCGGGCTTGCTCGGCTTCCGAGTCGCAATCGACAACGACGCGAAACTCAAGCTCATCATCAAGCACTGACGACGTGTCCACGTCAGGATCGTCTCCATTTAGCAGCGCGGCGAACTCGGCGTCGTCGTAACCGAGCGCGCCCAGGTCGAAGTCGTCGCCCGCGAGCCCTTCCAGTAGCTTCGCGAGCGCCGAGTCATCCCACTCCGCGAACTCTGCAAGGCGATTGTCTGCGATGGCGAGGGCGATTGCTTCTGGCCCCTCAACGTCGAGCGTGATGGTCGGCACTTCGGTCAGGCCGAGCTTGATAGCCGCCTTGAGTCGAGTGTGTCCTGCGACGATCTGCCCCGTCTTGTCGAGCAGAATCGGGTTCGTCCAGCCATGCGTCAGAATCGTGTGGGCGAGTCGTTCCGCTGCCGCGTCGTTCACTCGCGGATTGTCCGCCCACGGCGTTAGCTCGGCCAGTGGGCGCATCGTTATCGTGAGATCGTGTCGTAGCGCTGCCATGCGTCTCGTCCTTTCGTTAATCGTTGAACACGGAGAGGCGTGAACCCTCCTGCGACTTGAACTTCCACCCGCCCACGTCGCCGTCTGCGGCGCGGACGATCTCGCCCATAGAGCGTAATACGAACTCCCGCATCCGTCAATGCTTTGTCTGAGAAAGTTAGACAGAACCCAAAGCGGCGACCCCCGTTAAGGAGCCGCCGCTAGGTACTGCCAGGACCCAGGGGGAGACAGACGCCCCGGCAGTAGACGCACCCGGGGACAAGCCGGGGCGCTGTGATTAAAAGGGGATCTCGCTCTCAGGCACTTCGACTCCCGTGCTGTCGGCGTAGGGATTACCCACCGGCGTTCGAGGCGCGTTGTTCTGAGCAGGGTAGTCGGGCGCCGCGCCTCCAGCGAAGCACATCACCTCGTCCGCGACTACCTGCATCTTCCACACGTCGTCGTGCTTCCGCTCGCTTACGGTGCCCGTCACGCGCACCACGTCGCCGGGCTTGATGGGAGCGCAGCGATCACGAGCGCGACCGAAGCAGGTCACGCCAACGTAGTCCGCGAATACCTCGCCCGCTTTGTCTCCGTATCCGTTGCGCTCGGTCTTGACCTTGAGCAGCGCGGGGCCGCGCTCGCTGCGGGGCGCGAAGTTGTGGGTGACTTCGCCCACGAGCAGCACCATGTTCATAGATGGGGTCATTTTCGTCTCTCTTTCGTCGTGGCGCATGAGGCGCCGGGTTATCTCACTCGCTATCAAGCACGGCGACCAGATCGACCAGCGCGCGTGCGTCATTCCAAACCTGCGCAGTCGTTCGACCACCCAGGCTCGTACTCACTACCTCGTCAAGCTCTGCGCGCGACCAGCCGCGCCGCTTCACGTTGTCCGTAACCGCTGCTTGAAGCTCTGCAAGCGACGGAGCGGTCGAAGGCCACGAACTAGGGGCAGCGGGGTCCGAATACCCGACGGCGTGCCCGTCGTCGTCGTCCGTCGCTGCTACACCCGCCACGGCGGCGAGTTGATAGCGCCGCAGATACGTCGTCGCGCTGCCCATTTCCTGGGCGGGATTCTTGCCCCGAAGCGTCACCGACGCGGACCCGCACTCGATAGCTGAGTCCTTCCAGTAGAGGACCGTCGCCACCGTCGCGGAGCCGTTGCTACCGCCGAGGGTCTGGACGACCGCGATGCCGTGTCGCGACATCACCGGAAGCACCGCGTCGCGGAGCGCGTCGAGTTTGACGTAGCTCGATCGAAAGTGCGGGTTAAGCGCGGACGCGTGGACGTTCTTCATTTCACCCTGGGCCGCTGCTAGTGCAGCCCCGAATGTCGGATGCTCGGTCATTGTCTCTGTCTCCCTTGGTTGCTCGTTGAGCTTAAATCACTTCGTCTGATAAAGCAACTGGTTTGTCTGATTTAGCATCCTGTCCCGCGTTTTTAGCGTTGCAAGCCTGGGCGTGGGCGATCTGCTCGGCCTCAAGCGCCAGCAGGTCGCCCACGAGATCGTCGGCGGACTGGCTGGCTCGGCGTGCGTTCGTCCGCATATCGTCAACGCACGCGGAGCAGACTTGACCCCACCCGCAGACGCCGACGGTCGCCGCGCCGTTGAGGGAGAAGTGGCAGCGGCGACAGCGCCCCGCGTTGTTGAGCCAGTCGGGGGCGAGCAGCATCATAGATGCTCAAGGCGAGCGGGTCCCCGGTGCGATGTCGAAAACTCCAGCCAGCAGTAGTCAGCCGAATCCGTCCCGCGCCCCGTAAAGGACGGTCGGCGGGGTAGGACATAGACAGCGGCGAGATCGTCCCATATCCCCGATCGTGCTCGCGCCTGTCCAGCTAGGAACGCGAGCCGCAGCAGGAAGAACGCGCGCCCGCCCGGTTGGATGATCTCAAGCGTCCGCTGAATGAAGGCGACGGCGTGCTTGAACGGCGGATTGGAGACCGACGAGCACGGCAGGCGTGCGCGGACGGGCTCAAGGCTATCCCCTAGAAAGTCGCCGTGATGGATTGCCGTGTCAGGCTGCGTCAGCATATCCGCCGCGATGGCTCGCGCCTCGTTCGTCTCAACGCCCACGAGCGGCCCAAGGCCGAAGCCCTCAAGGACGGACAAGATCGCCCCGTCGCCACACCCCGGCTCCAGAATCGGACCGGGAACCGCGCCCAGGCGCTCAATGAGCGCTTTGACCGCCCACGCGGGCGTCCGATAGAAGTCATCAGGGTGGGCGTCCCTGGCGGGCGCTGAGGACCCCTCACGCAGTCGCTTGGTGCTGCTCATTGGGTCATCCACCCCGGCGCCGCCGACTCGAACCGCACGAACTTCGCATTCCATCGAAGATGAATCGGACCCGTCGTCCCGTCGCGCTGCTTTCTAACGATGATCTCAGCCACTTCCGGGTCGTCGCATTCGGGCACATAGACCGCGTGGCGGTAGACGAAGGCGATCACGTCCGCGTCCTGCTCGATAGCGCCCGACTCGCGGAGGTCCGACATCATCGGGCGCTTGTCCGTGCGGCTCTCCAGCTTGCGGTTCAACTGAGACAGCGCGATCACAGGGCAGTCCTCTTCGCCCGCCAGGGTTTTGAGGGCGCGCGAGATGCTGGATATCTCCTGCTCGCGAGAGTCACCCGAACCAGTTGCAAGTTGCAAGTAATCCACGACGATCAGGTCGAGCGCCCCGTACCGACGGCGAAGTCGTCGGCACGCCGCTGCCATGTAGGCCACGGAGACGCCGCGCCGGTCGTCGATGTACATCGACTCGCTTGCAAGCTCAGACGCGGCGACGTGAACCCGCTCGCGCTCCTCGGGGCCGAGGGCTCGGCGGTCGTTCATGTGATCCCGAATCCACATGCTGTTGACCTCGGCACGAGACGAGACGCGGCGGACCCACACCTTGTCGCGCGTGACCTCCAGCGAGAAGGCGGCGACGCGCTGTCCTCGGCGGGCTACCGCGTCGCATACGTTGTAGGCGAACGCGCTCTTACCCATCGACGGTCGGCCCGCGATGATGACGAGATCGCCACGAGCGAACCCACCCGTCTGCTCGTCAAGGGCGGGGAAGCCGGTAAGGATCGTCCGCTGCCCTGGGTTGTTCAGGCGGTCGATCAGATCGCTGGCATCTTCCTCGGGCGTGTTCCACTTCTCCCGCCGTGAGACACCGACAGCGGCGTCCATGCCCTCGGCGGTTTCGGCGGTGATGGCGTCCAGCGCCCCGCCGTCGTCTATGCGCTCCGTCGCTTCCACGAGCACCCCGCGAAGTCGTCGCGCAGAGGCGTGGCGTAGGACCGTGGCGGCGTACTCGGGCGCGCTCTTGATGCTCGGACAGCGGGAGCCGAGCGACGAGAGCCAGGACCAGCCGCCGACGCGCTCGATATCCTCAGCCGACAGGGCGCCGCCCACGCGCACGATGTCGATCTCAGGGGCGACAGCTTCCATGGCTGCGAAGGTGGCCCGGTGCTTGGCGAGGTGGAACGCATCGACGGTGAGCCCCACGTCGAGCACTCGGTCGAACGACTCGACGTGGAGCATGATCGCGCCGAGCACCGCCGCCTCCGCTGCGTGGTCGTGGTGTGGTGTGTTTTCCATTGTCTATTCCTCCCAGTAGCCCGGTGTGCGCTTCAGATACCTCGGCGCGGTTGTCGGTACGCCCGGCCCGCGTTGCTGTTCCTTGTAAGGCGTCGCGCCGCTGTCGAGCCATTCCCTTGATGCGACTCGCCGCGCCTCGCACTTGGTGGCGCGGAAGATGCTGACCACGCTCGTATACTTCGTGCCCTTGTCGTTGTCGCCGCGCAGGTATTCGGGGTGTCCTGGGGCCTTGAACACCCATTCCATGATCCCTTTACAGATCGCCACGGGCTCGCGCCCTTCTGCCCCGCCCTCCGCGCCCCTGAAGCTCTTTAGAGCGGAGGCGATAGCGGAGCGCTGAGGGTCTGCCAGCGTCAGCCTAGACCCAGGCGCATACTCCCGATAGGCGGCATAGACCTCGGCAACGCGCTTCGACTCCTTGCTGTCTGGTTTCGGCTTCTTGCTCGGCGCTGGCTTCTTGCTCTCTTGCTCTTGCTTATGCTCATGCTCTTGATAACCGGTAGCTTCGCTCCAACCTTCCGCATAGCTTCGAGCGAAGCTACCCGTTAGGCTAAACTTCGTCGCTGTCACGGCATCGTGGAGCAGCGGGCACTCAGGCATTGAGCCCGCATACCGACCCCAACCCTTAGCAGCGCGCGGCGATTCGGGCGCATTGTGGCGCGTCGTGTTTGGGAGCCAGAGCAGCGGCGGACGCTTCGAGCGACGGACGATTCCGCTCGCTTCGAGTACCCGCATCGCCGCCTCGACTTCGAGCGCGTCCCAACCGCCAGCGTCAGCGATCGTCCCGACGCCGAGCCGAAGCAACCCTGGCTGGTGTCCCTGCATCTCGGTCGTCAGCAGGTAGAGCAGGAGCGTGGTCGGGTGCATCGGCGGCGGGCCGAAGCTCGTCACCTTCGCGTCGCCCCACAGAGAGCGGGACACCTTATTGTAGTTCTTAGCCATCGGGCGCAAGTCTCCACGCGGCTATGCCGCTGGTCTGTTCACGCTGCGAGGGTATCCCGCTGCGCCTGTTCGGCTCCCGCTCCTAGTCCGTCTGTCCGCCCCGACTCCCTGGCAAGAGAGAGTCGGGGCACGTCGAACAGGACGCTTGCCACTAAGGGCGGGAGGCTCGCCGCTCAGAAGGAGCAGCAAGCGACCGAAGCATAAACAGACTCCGCGCCAACTAGCAACCACAAAGCAAAATAAACTTTCTGTGATAAAGCTATTGACGGGCTAAATGCTTTGTCTTACAGTTCACTCAGCGCTGACGAACGGCGCAGGGAGACAGACAAGATGATTGCTACCAAGAATCAACTCGCCGCGCTTCGCACGCTAGCCAGCGGGACCGACGCCGCGCGAGTAGCGCTAAACACTCGGACGGTGAACAGCCTAATTCAGCGCTACTTCGCCGCCTTTAACTATGAGACCGGGCGCGTCGAGGCCACCTCAGTCGGCCGCAACCTTCTCGCGCAGCGAGCACGATGGGAAATGACCCGATGATCAAGCCCCGCAACGCCCACAAGCACC